>ERZ780149.932-NODE-932-length-34850-cov-5.238051_pt1 | contig 34850 bp, 29 predicted proteins | sample MGYA00511367_ERZ780149 | MGnify/ENA primary metagenome ERZ780149 (study PRJEB29588, sample SAMEA2153852) | human gut metagenome | biome: human gut; feature: human-associated habitat; material: faeces | place: Denmark | collected 2008/2010 ... | reverse complement strand
CGTCGCGGCTGAAGCCGAAGGTCATCTGGGTAAGGTCGTTGGTGCCGAAGCTGAAGAATTCCGCCTCGGTTGCAACTTCGTCCGCAGTGAGAGCGGCGCGGGGGATTTCGATCATGGTGCCGACAAGGTAGGGGATTTCCATGCCCTTTTCTTCCATGACCTTCTTTGCGGTTTCAACAACGAAGCTCTTAACATATGCAAGCTCACGGGTTTCGCCGACAAGGGGAATCATGATTTCGGGGATGATTTCAAGCCCGGTTTCCTGACGAACCTCGATTGCAGCTTCAATAACGGCACGGGTCTGCATTTCCGCAATTTCGGGGTAAGTAACGGACAGACGGCAGCCGCGGTGGCCCATCATGGGGTTGCTCTCGTGCAGGCTGACAACGGTCTTTTTGAGCTCATCAAAGGTGATGCCCATGTTGCTTGCAAGAGCGGCGATCTCCTCATCCTTGGTGGGAAGGAACTCATGGAGGGGCGGATCCAGGAAGCGAATCGTAACGGGACGACCCTGCATTGCCTTGTAGATGCCCTTGAAGTCTTCACGCTGCATGGGCAGAATTTTTGCAAGAGCAGCCTTGCGCTCATCCGCATTCTTTGAAACGATCATCTCGCGCATTGCGGGGATTCGTGCTTCGTCAAAGAACATATGCTCGGTGCGGCAGAGACCGATGCCCTCTGCGCCGAACTTGACTGCCATTTCAGCCTGTGCGGGGGAGTCCGCATTGGTGCGGATCTTAAGGGTGCGAATTGCATCCGCCCATTCCATAATGGTTGCGAAATTGCCGGAAAGTTCGGCGGGGACGGTGCGAATCGCTTCGGCGTAAACTTTGCCGGTTGAGCCGTCAAGACTCATCCAGTCGCCTTCGTGAAGAACGGTGCCGTCGGTGAAGGTGAGCGTCTTTGCGGGTTCGTCGATAACGATTTCCTTGCAGCCGGAGACGCAGCAGGTGCCGAGCTGTCTTGCAACAACCGCAGCGTGGCTGGTCATGCCGCCGAAAGCGGTGAGGATGCCCTCGGAAGCGGTCATGCCCTCGATGTCCTCGGGGCTGGTTTCTTTGCGGGCAAGGATAACCTTGTGGCCCGCTTCGCTTGCGCGCTTTGCATCGTCTGCCGAGAAGTAGACCATGCCGCATGCTGCACCGGGGGATGCGGCAAGACCGGTTGCCATTGCCTTTGCTGCCTTAAGTGCGGCGGCGTCAAAGGTGGGATGAAGCAGAGCGTCAAGGCTCTTGGGGTCGATCATTGCAATCGCTTCTTCGCGGGTGCGCATACCTTCGTTCACAAGGTCAACAGCGATCTGAAGAGCTGCCGCTGCGGTGCGCTTGCCGTTGCGGGTCTGGAGCATGAAGAGCTTGCCGCGTTCAATAGTGAACTCCATATCCTGCATGTCGCGATAGTGTTTTTCAAGAGTTTCGGCCGTTCTTACGAATTCGTTGTAAACGGCTTCGTTGGTCTGCCTGAGGTGGTCGATGGGTTCGGGAGTGCGGATGCCTGCAACAACGTCCTCGCCCTGTGCGTTCATGAGATACTCGCCGTAGAGTTTCTTTTCGCCGGTGGAGGGGTTGCGGGTGAATGCAACACCGGTACCGCTGTCGTTGCCCATGTTGCCGAATACCATGCTCTGAACGTTGACCGCGGTGCCCCAATCGGAGGGGATATCGTTCATGCGGCGGTAGATAATTGCGCGGGGGTTATCCCAGCTGCGGAAAACTGCCTTGACAGCTTCGAGAAGCTGAGTCATGGGTTCCTGCGGGAAGTCAAATCCCTTGACCTGTTTAAACATGGCTTTGTATGCTTCAACGATTTCCTTAAGGTTGTCGGCAGTAAGGTCGGTGTCAAGTTCGCAATTGTATTTTTTCTTTGCGCCGTCGAAAATCACGTCGAACTTTGCTTTTTCAACTTCCATAACGACGTCGGAGAACATCTGAATGAAACGGCGATAGCTGTCATATGCAAAACGCTCGTTGCCGGTCAGGTTTGCAAGAGCAACAACGGTTTCGTCGTTCAGACCGAGGTTGAGGATCGTGTCCATCATGCCGGGCATGCTTGCACGTGCGCCGGAACGAACGGAAACGAGGAAGGGGTTTTCGGTGCTGCCGAATTTTTTGCCCGCCTTTTCTTCGGTAACGGCAAGAGCTGCTTTTATCTGCTCGATGATGTCATCGGAGATTGTGCGGCCGTCCTCATAGTAACGGGTGCAGGCTTCGGTTGAAACTGTGAAGCCATAAGGAACGGGCAGACCGAGACCGGTCATTTCGGCAAGGTTGGCACCTTTGCCGCCCAGAAGGTTCCTCATGGTTGCGTTGCCCTCATTGAAGAGGTACACATATTTGTGGGACATAATGAATCCTCCGTGTTTTCTTTTTTATACACACTTGGTACAGCAACGTATTATACATAATTCTTCCCGAAATTTCAAGTATTTATCAAGAATTTTTTCAATATTTTACACAAACAATACATACGGAAGGACGAAAACGCGCCGAGTCGGACCGTTGGATTCGAAAAAAATTGTGCAAACTCAATGTTTTTTCGGAAAAACAATGTTTATTCGGCAGCAAACAAAAAAGAGGTGAATCCGATGAAAAAAGAGATGAAAAATGATAAGAACAATTCCGAACGGAAAATGCCTAAAATGCAGGATGCGGATTTCTGCGGACAGAATTTGGGTATTGATGCGGGGAATGCAACAGCTTCGGCAAACGAAACAACGGGCATGATGCCGACCGCTCCGCAAAACAGTGCTGAACTTGAAGCGGCGGAAGAACTCTCTCCGCTGCAATACACAACTTTGGTGAAGAAAAAACGAAATAAGCAATAAACCGACGATAGTTTGAATAAATAAAGGAGCCGCTGCGCAAATTCGGCGGAAGCGGCTCCTGCGGGTTTAATTTTCAGCCGGTTGTTTTCAGCCTTCGTCGTAAAGGCCGGCTGCTTTGATTTTTTTCCAATCGGCGGCAACGATGCGCACCTGTTTGCTTGAATTGATTGAAAAATCTTTTTGGAAAACGTATCCGTTTGCCATCATGCGCAAAAGTGTGGCTTTTACCCTGTCGTCGGGAACATTGTTTCGCTTTGACACCGCTTCAATGGTACCCCAAAACGTCGGAATGATATTGGCTTTTGTTTCAACGTGCGCAAGGTTGCTGACTATCATGCGCATATAGGAGTTGTTAAGCTCCTCCTCATCGGGAAGCAGGCGAATGTCGCTTGCAACACCCTGAAGCCGTTTGCTGAACGTGTCCGTCACACCGTAAACAACAACTTTTTTGTGCCTTTTCTGCACAAGATATTTGACAACGGACTGAAAATGACCGTCTCCGGTGAAGATAATATAGGTGCCGACATCGTTTCTGGATGTTACGTTCTGATAAATATAATCAAGCATAACAAAATCCGTCATATCTTTTTTGCGATACTGCGTTGCCGTGCCGGTTTCGATAATGGTGTTGGTGATGTTGCGCAGCTTTGCAAGCTCCTCACCGATGCCGGGGGATGAAAAATCGGCAAAAATCATAATATCTTCAATGTCGAACTGCTTTTCAAGCTCGGCACGCCATGCGGCTGTATCGGGACGAAGATTATATTTGTTTTTGTACGAATAAAACCAGTATTCGTAATCAACGAATACCATTGCCCGTTTTGAACGGGCAAGCGACCTGAAAATGTTGAGCAAATAAACCCTCCTTTGCGCAAAGCAAAATATGCGCTTACATAGTGCGGGAATGCTTTGAATGATTCACTCTGCGGGAAAAATCTCGAAATCAAAACTCCCTTAAACCGACAGACCGAAAACAACAAACCTGCCGAAAGGGCAGTGCAACAAAATAACCACACGGTATCGAACGCTTAAAAAATAAATTTCATATGCGATTTTTACATAAACAAAGACCAATAGGCAGCCGCAGGCAAAATGCTGCGATCCGTAGATTGAATAAAGTTTACGCCCGATAGTGCAAATAAAAACCAAGCCGGGACGCCGCCCGACGAGGAGTGTTGTCCTTCATTGCCGGTATCACTGCTATTATAACAAACAACATAAAAATTTGCAACACTTTTTAAGTAATTTCGTCACTTCGGGACGAAAGAAAAAGGTGGGGTCGCGGCGGTGTATCCGTCTTTCGCGCAGGAGGGCTTCCGCAATCCGCCGAGTTTGCGTCAGTCTGCAAAAAAACGTGAAATTTGTCACAAATTATTAAAAAATCAGCATTGCTGTCCGCGCACTCGGGGTTTATAATATCAGCATGGCAAGGAATAAACCAAGAAAACTTAAAAAGGCTGCTTCCGAAAGGTTCCGCCTGTCCGGTGCGGACGGCAATGAGGAGTCCGGTGCGGATGTCAATGGGGAGTCCGGTGCGGATGTCAATGGGGGGAAAATAAACTTCAATGCATCGGATGCTTCGGACATGCAAGGTAAAGAAAAAAACAACGAAGCATACAGGAAACACAGCGTTATTTCTTTCATAATATGCGAGGTGCTTGCTGATGTCGCCGCTGTTGCTTTGATATTGCTCGGCAGAACGGGGGCGGAGCGGTACGGCAGTGCTTCCGTGCCTGCGACGGATGATACTACGGATGCAGGGAAGGAAAACGCCGCGACGTTTGATGAGAACGGCGACGGAGAAAATCGCGGCTTTACCGTTGAACCGACAGAAGAGGTTTCGGAGACGCCGTTCCCGCAGGGTGAAACTTTGGCGCACGTTAAAACGACCGTCATTGCGGACGGCAGCCCGATTGCAACGCTTGCAAGCGGCAGCGCGGCGGAGGAGCTTATTGAAGCCGTGCGTACATATTTCGATGGTTTTGTGAACAAAAGCGGAGCGGTCACATCGTTTTTGAATGAAATCGATTTTGCTGAGGCGGACGAAAATGCGGCGGTCATGCCCTATGATGAGGCATTTGCGTTTCTGACAGGCAGCAGCACGCCGCTAAGGGTTCAAAGCAGGCTTATTGAGCATGAATTTGTAACGATTCCGTATGAGGTATCGACGGTTAACAGCAGCGATTTTTACTGCGGGACCCGCTTTGTTGCCGAATACGGACGGAACGGCAAAAAAATGAGTGCTTATGAATACATTTATATTAACGGCACGCTTCAAAGCAGCCGAATGCTTGAGAGCGAGTATCTTGACCTGCCGCTGAAAGAAACCGTTGTCATCGGAACAAGACCGTGCCCGGCAGCAAACGGAATAACAACGGGTGAATACCCTGCTTCGGGTATTGCATTTGCAAGGCCCGTTGATGCTGCTGTTGTGCGCTTTTTCGGACTGCTCAACGGCAGTATGCATGAGGGCGTGGATTTTGCGGCGAACAGAGGCGAAAACTGCAAGGCAGCGGCAGCAGGAACCGTTATTGCGGTGCTTGAGCGCGGCAGCATGGGTTTGACCGTGTATGTTCGTCACGAAAACGGTTTTGCAACCGTTTATGCAGGGCTTGAAAAGGCGCATGTTTCCGTCGGAACAACCGTTGCAGCGGGCGACATAATCGGCACGGCGGGTGCGGACGGAATACATTTCGGCATTTATGCAAACGGGGTTCCGTGCGACCCGAAAGCCTATATAAGCGGGCTTATGCAGTGAATGAACAGCATGTGACCATGCTTTTTCAATGCGGAAACAGTGTTTTGAACCGTTGACAGAACAAATTTTGCTTTTATGCGGGTTGCCAAACTCTGCCGCCTGTGTTAAAATCAAAATGTGACTGCAATTCCGCATTGAAGAATAAACTGCCTCCGGGAATATGCAAAACAAACTCGGTTTGCGTTTCGGATGCAGCTGTGCGTTTGTTCCTTTTTCCGAATTCGAAAAGGGAGCGTTATTTCGCGGGTTGCAAAATAGAATTACTGTTTAAATTATTAAATTTATATAATACGGAGTTTATATGGCTTTTTTTGAAATTCGCGGCGGAATCCCGCTTCGCGGCAGCGTGACCGTGAGCGGCGCAAAGAACGCTGCACTGCCGATAATATGTGCATCGATAATGGCAGATGAACCTTGCAGAATCGAAAACCTGCCCGATATAGAGGATGTTAATCGAATCACGGAGATTTTGAGTTCAATGGGTGCAGCGATTACGCGCCCCGCTCCGGGCGTTGTTGTTATCGATCCGCGAACAATAAAGTCCCACAGCGTAACAAACGAAATGGCGGCCAAGCTGCGTGCGTCGTATTACATGCTCGGTGCGCTGCTCGGAAAATTCCGCCGTGCCGAAATTGCTCAGCCGGGCGGGTGTGCGATAGGGCAGCGTCCCATGGATTATCATATCAACGGAATGCGCGCTCTCGGAGCAAATGTGCAGGATCGCTTCGGCATAGTTACCGCCTCGGCCGACAAGCTTCGCGGTGCGGAGATTTATCTTGATATGGCAAGCGTCGGTGCAACGATAAACATTATGCTTGCCGCATGTCGTGCAGAGGGCAAAACCGTGATAAACAACGCTGCACGCGAACCCCATGTTGTTGACGTGGCAAATTTTCTCAATACCATGGGAGCAAACATTCGCGGTGCGGGAACGAATGTTATCCGCATAACGGGCTGCGATGCGCTGCACGGCTGCACCTATGCGATAATACCCGACCAAATCGAAGCGGGTACTTTCATGATTGCCGCTGCCGCAACACAGGGAAATGTTGTGATTAACAACGTCATACCTGCGCACCTTGAGGCAATTTCCGCAAAGCTTATGGAATGCGGAGTGGAGGTCATTGAAGGGGATAGCGGCAATGATTTCTACATGCAGATTATTTCAAACTCCCGCCCGCGTGCGGTGAATATCAAAACTCTGCCGTATCCCGGTTTTCCGACGGATTTGCAGCAGCCGATGACCGCATTGCTGGCGGTTGCACAGGGCAACAGCTTCATCACGGAGAATCTGTTTGAGGACAGGTTTAACCATGTTCGCGAGCTCAACCGCATGGGTGCGAACATAATAGTGAACGGCAGAACCGCAACCGTGATCGGCGTTGATAAGCTCTACGGCACCGATATCTATGCTTCCGACCTGCGTGCGGGCGCGGCAATGATAGTTGCGGCTCTGATGGCGGAAGGAACTGCCCGTGTGCGAAATATCTATTATATCGACAGGGGATACGAAAAACTCGAACATAAGCTCCGCGCCCTCGGTGCCGATATTAAGCGCATCGAAGAGCCTGACGAAGAGTGAACACTATCCGCATATCGGTCGGAATCAACCGATAATTCAACCGATAATTGAACAGAACGTGTTAAGCTGTTTTGATAAAAAAATAACGGGGCCGCTGCGGTGAATGCAGCAGTCCCGTTTGGTTTGTTTAAGCCGATGCAGAGTTTTTTAATGCGCTTTAAGCAGTTTATTTCGTTCCGAAAATCCTGTCGCCGGCATCGCCGAGACCGGGAACGATATAGCCGTGATCGTTGAGGTGGCTGTCAACCGCAGCGGTGTAGATGACAACATCGGGGTGCAGCTTATGCAGCATTTCAATGCCCTCGGGAGCGGCAACAAGGCACATCAGGCGAACGGTTTTGCAACCTGCTTCCTTGACGATGCGAATACCCTCGGCAGCGGAGCCGCCGGTTGCAAGCATGGGGTCAACAACGATCATATCGCGCTCGGAGGTGTCACCGGGCAGCTTGCAGTAATAGCTGACAGGCTTGAGCGTCTCGGGGTCGCGATAAAGCCCGATATGTCCGACTTTTGCGGCGGGAATCAGCTCCATGACGCCCTCTGCCATGCCGAGACCGGCGCGGAGAATGGGAACGATGCCGAGTTTGCGTCCTGCAAGCACTCTTGCGCGCATTGATGCAACGGGAGTTTCAATGTCAACTTCCTCCATGGGAAGGTCACGGGTGACTTCATATGCCATGAGCGTGGACAGCTCGTTGAGCAGCATACGGAAATCCTTTGTGCCGGTGTTTTTGTCCCTCATGAGGGTGAGCTTGTGCTGAACGAGAGGATGGTCGATAACGACAACGTTTTCCATGTAGTTTTTCATTGTTAATACCCCTTTGTAAAATTATTTATTAAATAAGTTGAAATCAAGCAAGAAGCTTTTATCTGCATTCGTAATCGGAAATTTTGCCGATGCGGCGTTCGTGCCTGCCGCCGGCAAATTCGGTGCAGAGCCATGTTTTGACGATCGCCTTTGCGGTTTCAATGCCGATGATCCTTCCGCCCATTGCAAGCATGTTGGAATCATTATGCTGACGGGTCAGTTCCGCGGAAAGAACATCTCCGCAGAGTGCGCAGCGAATGCCGCGAACCTTGTTTGCGCAGATAGAAACACCGATGCCGGTGCCGCAGATGAGGATTCCGCGGTCAAACTCGCCGGAGGCAACAGCTTCTGCGGCGGGAAATGCGATGTCGGGATAATCCATACTGTCGGTTGAATAACAGCCGAAATCCCTGAATTCGTGACCAAGTTCAGTAATATAGGGTAAAAGCTCGTTCTTGAGTGCGTATCCGCCGTGGTCGGATGCAATTGCAATTTTCATTTTTTTATTGTCCCGTGCGGTGCGCGGGAAATCCTTTCCGTAAAGTCTTTAAAAATATTAAAAATTTTTGTGATTGAGCAAGAATAAACTCCGTAAACACCGACGGCATCCAAACGGCATCGAACGCAGCCGAAAAGTCGTCGGCATATCGCAGCGGTCATTCGGAAATAACCGTAAACCCGGCGGCACGGAGCAGACGATTCATGTATGCAAGCCCCTGAGCCTCGGCGGGGACACTTTCCGCAATTATCAAATCCATGCCGCACGATTCGTTTCGAAGTTCACGAAAAAGGGCAGCGCACAGCGTCTGCGGTTGAGTCCTGTCGCCGATAACGACATGCCGCTTTCCCGAATAGCGGGATTTGGTTTGTTCCGTTGCGAGTATGATGCATTTTTTGCCCGAAAGCTCTGCGCGGGTGTATTCACGGCAGGCGATGGAGGCGGTTTTTTTGCAGTCATTGCCGCCGTCAGCGATGACAACATCGCATTCGGGCGCATAATGCTTGTATTTCATGCCGGGTGAAGCGGCGGTTTCTCCGTTTTTTAACGGGTTGAGCACAGCATGAGCAATATCAACATGCCCGATGACGCTTTCAAGCATCTCTCTTGTGACTCCGCCGGGGCGAAGCACCGTCGGTGTGCCGACAAGGGAAAGCACCGTGGATTCAACGCCGACTCTGCAATCCCCGCCGTCAATAATTGCATCAATGCATCCGTCAAGGTCATCAAGAACATGCTGAGCGCAGGTCGGGCTCGGTTTTCCGGAAAGGTTCGCGCTCGGTGCCGCAATCGGAACGCCGGCCGCACGAATCAGCGCAAGTGCGGTTTTATGCTCCGGCATACGCACCGCAACGGTGGAAAGCCCCGCCGTGACCTGCGGAGGGACAATGTCGCTTTTGAGATAGACCATGGTGAGCGGACCCGGCCAGAATGCATCCGCAAGCTGCCGCGCCTTGTCCGGAACATGTTTCCAAAGCTGTTTGAGGTCGCTTTTTTTTGCAATATGAAGAATGAGCGGGTTGTCTCCGGGGCGACCCTTTGCAGCAAAAATCTTTTCCACAGCACAGCCGTCAAGCCCGTTTGCACCGAGTCCGTATACGGTTTCGGTCGGAAACGCAACAAGCCCGCCCGCGCGAATGATTCGCCCGCACACGTTTGTTCCGTTCTCTTTTTGTGTTGCTGCATTGAAAAATTCCGTGTTCATGCTGCCAAACTCCGTTCCCGGGTCACCGCATCGGCCGCAAACCGGCGCATAATGCCGTATCAACCCACTATAATATAGCACAAATCGCGGCTTTCGGCAAGTGAAAAGTGATGCTGCTTTAAAAAAACAGAATGCGTCAAAAGTCACGGCAGGATTGAATAATCTTTCCGTTTGTGGTATACTTTGGATAAACACGGCGGTACGCCGCAAAAAAGGATAAGGAATTTAAATAATGAGCGAATACAATTATGATATCGTTGTTCTGGGCGCGGGCCCGGGCGGTTATGAAGCGGCTATACGCTGCGCACAATACGGCAAAAACACGGCGCTTGTTGAGGCGCGCGATCTGGGCGGAACATGTTTGAACCGCGGCTGCATTCCCACAAAAGCACTGCTGCATGGTGCGGAAGTTTATCAGTCGGCGCTGAATGCTGCGTCCTGCGGTGTAACAACCGGTGAGGTCGGGTTTGATTTTGCAAAGCTTGCCGAATACAAGGATTCTGTTGTTGCAGGCCTGCGCAAGGGCATTGCGGGGCTTGAAAAAGCGCACGGAGTGAAGGTCATAAACGGCTTCGGAAAGCTTGTTGACGAGCACACTCTCGATGTTGACGGCGAAAAAATCACGTTCGACAAGCTGATTCTTGCAACGGGAAGTGCGCCTGCGCGTCCCCCGATTCCCGGTATTGACGGCGAAAATGTCGTAACTTCCGACGAAGTGCTTTCAATGACAGAGCTTCCGGACAGCTTTGTTATTATCGGCGGCGGTGTTATCGGCATAGAGTTTGCAACGTTGTTTGCCTCTCTCGGAAAGCCCGTAACCGTTATTGAAATGATGCCGAGCATACTTCCGGGCGTGGATGCCGACATCGTTAAAATGCTTTCAACAAGGGTACTCAAACGCAAAAAAGTTACTGTTATCAACAATGCCAAGGTAACAGGCATCAACGGCGGCGAAAGAGTCACCGTAACGTACGAACTCAACGGAGCCGAAAAAACAGCCGAGGGAGGCTGCTGCGTTGTTGCCGTCGGCCGCCGCGCAATGACGGCAAACATCGGGCTTGAAAATGTCGGAATCGAAATGAACCGCGCGTTTGTGAACATCGACGATTATTGCCGCACAAATATCGAAAACATCTATGCGATCGGCGATATAACCGGCAAGATTCAGCTTGCGCATGTTGCAAGCGCACAGGGCCTTGCAGCTGCGGCGAATGCATGCGGGCAGAAGAGTGTAAAGATGGATTATTCGGTTGTTCCTTCCTGCATTTATACCGCTCCCGAAATTGCATTTGTCGGCATCGGCGAAGAAAAAGCAAAGCAGCAGGGCATTGAATACAAAATCGGCAGCTTCAATGTTGCAGGCAACGGCAGAGCAATGATAATGGGCGAAGCTCTCGGCATTGCAAAGCTGATTTCCGATGCGGACGGAAATCTCATCGGCGCACAGCTCATGGGTCCCCGCGCAACGGATATGATAGCGGAGCTTGCTCTTGCGCTTAAAGTCGGCGCCTCGGTTGAAACAATTGCCGAAACCATTCATCCGCATCCCACCGTCAGCGAGGTTATTGCGGAAGCGGCGCATGATCGGGAAGGTCTTTGCTGTCACAGTCTGCCCAAAAAGAAATAATTAAATCAACAAACGAACAAACCGCCGTCGCCCGTCGAATAAGATGTGCGGCGGCGGGCATTATGCGGCTTTTTCCGCCGGTTATCGAATCAATCGCAAATCAATTACAAAAGGGAGGAAGAAAAACATGAGCATTCAAAACGGCAAAAATGTATACGGATATGCGGATGCATATGCAAAACTTGCAAATTTCGGGCAGCAGCACCTGCTTAAATATTATGATGAGCTTGATGAAGCGCAGCGCGCCGCATTGCTCAATCAAATCGAGCAGATCGATTTTTCCGTTGTCAGCACGAATAAACAGCCTGAAAAACGCGGCAGAATCACTCCGATCGGTGTTACGGAGCTTGCGGAAATACGCACTCGCGGAGATGAATTCTTTGATGCGGGCATGGCGGAGCTGCGTGCGGGGCATGTCGGCGCGGTGCTGCTTGCGGGCGGCATGGGCACACGGCTCGGTTCGGATGCTCCGAAGGGTGCGTTCAATATCGGAATCAAGCGTGAACTTTATATTTTTGAGTGCCTTATAAACAATCTTCTGAATGTTACGGAAAGAGTCGGCAGTTTTGTTCACCTTTTCATCATGACCAGCGACAAAAACGACGCAGCAACGCGTGCGTTCTTTGCAGAACATAATTATTTCGGCTATGCGGCGGAATTCGTGCATTTTTTCACTCAGGAGACGGCACCCGCGGCGGATTACGACGGCAAGGTTTATCTCGAAGAAAAATACCGTCTTGCAACTTCACCGAACGGCAACGGCGGTTGGTATTCCTCAATGGCAAAGCACGGAATGCTTGATATTGTCCGCAGAAACGGCATAGAATGGCTGAACGTGTTTGCGGTTGACAATGTGCTTCAGCGCATTGCCGATCCGCTCTTCATCGGCGCAACAAAGCTTGCGCATTGCGAAGTCGGGTCAAAGGTCATTAAAAAAGCCGCGCCCGATGAGCGCGTGGGCGTTATGTGCCTTGAAGACGGGCATCCTTCAATCGTTGAATACTATGAGCTTACGGATGAAATGCGCAATGCGAAAAACGAAAAAGGCGAACCCGCCTACAATTTCGGCGTTATTTTGAACTACCTGTTCCGCGTGGATGCGCTGGACGGCATAATGGAAAAAGCCCTTCCGCTGCATGTTGTTGAAAAAAAGATTCCATGCCTTGATGAAAACGGGCAGCATGTCACGCCCGAAAAACCGAACGGCTTCAAGTATGAAACCCTGATTTTGGATATGATACGGCTGCTTAACGGCTGCATGGTGTTTGAGGTTGAAAGGGCAAGGGAGTTTGCACCTGTCAAGAACCGCACAGGGGTTGATTCGGTTGACACGGCGCGGGAGCTGCTTGTCCGCAACAGCGTTGAACTCTGATTTTATTCACGGTCAAGAACAACAAGCCTGCATAAATAATACAGCCCCGCCGCAAAGCCGTTAAGCCCTGCGGCGGGGTTGTTTGTGTCCCGTTTGTGTGAACTGCGTACAGAGTTCCCAACCGTGACGGAAGCGCTGCGGATTATCAATCATAACATCGGCAGCAGAATCAAGCTGCATTAACCTGCAACGGAGGCAGAGCAGCCGTCTATTGCTGTTCCCCGTGGCTCAGTGACACGCAGTGTGCCGGAACCTGATCCTGCATTTCGGCCCATGCAACGGTCTTGTCGCCGAAATGCCAAGCAACAACGATTGTTTCGAGGCTGTACTTGTAGTTCAGGTCGCTGCCGTAAATCAACCTAAGTCCGTCAACGTACGTAAGATCGGGTCTGTTCGAAAGCACAATAGCAGTTTCGTCAGACGCTTCGCCGCTTGACAGGATATACCTGTACTTATACGGTTTATCGTACCATTGGCCTTTTGCGTAGCTTTCGCCGATGCGCCATGTGCCGTCGCTCATCAGATAGTGTGTCTTCAGGAGTGCATGCGATTCACACAGGCCGCCCTTGTTGTTTACCGCCGTGTGAATGTCAACACAGTCGTTTGCATCATAAACCTTAACGATATAAGGCTCTTCGGCGGAAGACTCTTCGGACGGGTTTTTCCGCATATTGATATCATCCTGCGGAAGCTGGTTTGCCGAATCACAAGGTTCGGCGGTTGAAACGACCTTTGCGTCCTCTTTCGAGTCCGCATGTGTTCTGTCGCTTGCTGCGGATTCCGCAGCGGCCCTTGCCCCGCCGTCACGCAGGGTCGATGCCTGTGCATAAACGAATGCAGACATCAGCATCACGACAACCAGTGTCAATGACAGTATTTTCTTCATTAATTGTTTCTCCTTTCGCGGTGTCATAGTTTTGTGCCGTTGGCGGTTGGGTTTCTCTTCCCCAAAGTCTGCACTTGTTGAATGCTGTGCAAACTTTGGGTGCGATACGCAGCTTGCGATACGCAGTCTATGATACGCAATTTGCGATATGCAAATGCGGGACATGTGTTGAATCGGATTCGTTTCAATGGTGCGGCTTTCATCGCAATACTATTATATCAGCGAATTAAGATCATTTCAACCCTCAATTGTGAACAATTTGTTAACAATTCTTTTTCAACAGGAAAAAACAGTCAAACGGAGCCGATAGGATGAACGCACAATATGTTTAAGATGAATACAAAGTAATACAAAAAAGAGCCCGAACCGATCGGGCTCCGATGTTGAAACAAATTTTAATTTTTAAGGTTCGTTATTCGGAAAACTCCTTAAAGGCAGTTTCCGCAATCTTTTTCGCATCGGCAAGCGTGATTGCGCGGTGTTCGGCAAGCGCGGCAATATCGGCATATTCGAACTTTGCCCGTTTAACGCCGAACCCCTGAGCGGTCTTCAGGCGAATCGTACCGTCCTCAAATTTGGCGGTTTGCGTTTCACGCTGCAAAATGTATCGCGGCATTCTGCACTCGCGGACGCCGAGAGTGCTTGTGTGTTTGAACAATGTGCGGATAATTTCGCTGCGTTTTTCGGCATTGCAAAGCACGCAGAGCATAATTCCGGGGCGGTTCTTCTTCATTCCTGTCGGAACGGTGTAAACATCCGCCGCACCCGCGTTAAGCAGTTTATCAAATGCAAACCCGATCTCTTCGCCTGTCATATCGTCAATGTTGCAGCGAAGCTCGATGATCTCATCCGCCGATTCTTCACTCGGACTTTCGCCGAAAAGCGCACGCACGCAGTTTGCGGCGGGATAGTCGCGTTTGCCCATGCCGTAACCTTGGGAAAGTATTGTCATTAACGGCATTGCGGTGAATTCATGAACGAAATGTTTTAACAGTGCCGCTCCGGTCGGAGTGCAGAGTTCGCCTTTTATATCGCCCGCATAAACAGGAACGCCGTGAAGAATGAAGGCTGTTGCCGGTGCGGGAACGGGAAGAATCCCGTGCGCACAATGCACATGCCCGCTGCCCGTGCGAACGGGGGAGGCGGCAATGCGTTCCGGTGCGAGCATTTCGATCAGCGCGCAGCAGGAAACAATATCTGCAACGGCATCAAGCGCACCGACCTCGTGAAAATGCACAAGCTCAACGGGAACGCCGTGGGCATGACTCTCCGCTTCTGCAATCAGTTTGTAAACAGCAAGGGAATGCTCCTTCACTGCATCGGACACGGGCAGCGCACGGATAATGTGTTCAATTTCGTGCAGCCCGCTGTGAGAATGGTGATGCTCGTGTTCATGACTGTGCTCGTGCTCATGGCAATGCTCATGCGCGTGTTCATGCTCATGTTCATGATTATGTTCGTGCTCATGACAATGCGCGTGCTCGTGCTCATGCTCATGGCAATGCTCATGTTCGTGAAGGTGTTCATGTTCGTGAAGGTGTTCATGTTCGTGAAGGTGTTCATGTTCGTGTATGCAGGCGGCATATTCGTCCGCATCGGTGTTCATGTATTCAACGGCAAAATGAATTCCGCGAATGCCGCATTTTTCGGCGGCAGCGCAGCGAACATTCAGTCCGACGGCCGAGAAGGCAGCTGCAATATTCTGAAACTCGGCACGTTGTTCTTCGGAAAGCAGATCATAGAGTGCGCCCGCAAGCATATCGCCCGCCGCACCCATTCCGCAGTCAAGGTAAAGTGTTTTCATAGTAAAAAGGCCTTTCAACAGTTTTATTCGGGGTTGCATATTATAATTAAGGAAAGAATCGTCACCGCGCATTGCTGCCGGTGCCGATATGGTTTATCATGTTCGCAAGGTAACCTGCGCCGAAGCCGTTGTCGATATTCACAACGGATACTCCGCTTGAGCAGGAGTTGAGCATTGAAAGCAGCGCTGCAACTCCGCCGAATGCCGCACCGTAACCGACACTTGTCGGCACGGCAATAACGGGGCAGTCGGCAAGCCCGCCGATCACACTTGCAAGCGCACCTTCCATGCCTGCAACGGCGATAATGACGCTTGCGCCCATGATTTCGTCAATATGCGAAAGGAGCCGGTGCAGCCCTGCAACGCCGACATCATAAAGCCTAAGCACACGGCTGCCGTGAAATTCCGCCGTCAGTGCCGCTTCTTCGGCAACGGGAATATCGCTTGTGCCGCCTGCCGCAACAACAACGCAGCCGTTTCCGCTCGGTTCGGGGATGCTGCCGATACTGCCGATTTTTGCAATTTCACAGTAGCTCAGGGCAAATTCACGACTCAGTATCTCTGCGGCATGTTTTTCAAGGCGTGTAATAAGTATCGTTTTCTGTCCGCTCTCAAGCATGGCTTTAATGATTTCAAGCATCTGCTCGGGTGTTTTGCCCGCACCGTAAATCACTTCCGCCGCACCGGTCCGAAGGCGGCGATGGGTGTCTATCTTTGCAAATCCAAGGTCGCGGAACGGAGCGGTGCGCAGTTTCAAATATGCTTCGTCAACCGACACTTCGCCGCGGCGCACGGATTCAAGAAGGTTTTTTGTTTCGTCATTCATAGTCTTTATGTTGTGCTGTCAGAACAGCGGGATTTCATCTCGGCTCAAGGTCAAGCGTCACTGCATCGAAATATTGCCGCAGCTCGTTTAAAACATGCTCACGCTGTTTAAATAATTCATCGAATTGCCCGGCCTTCAATTGCAGTTTTGCGGTTCCGTTAACGCTCCGAACGCGAAAGTCGGAGAAGCCGAGCGAAAAAAGGAAGTTTTCCGCTGCTTCAACGGAATGCAGTTTGTTTTTTGTGATCAATTCGCCCGGCGGAATCCGCGTTGCAAGGCAGGCATAGGCAGGTTTGTTCCACGTGAAAAGCCCGGCTTCGCGTGCAAGACGGCGAATGTCAGCTTTTGCCAGTCCGCATTCGCGCAGCGGGGAAAGCACGCCCGCTTCCCGCAGGGCACGCATTCCCGGACGGTCATCCTCTGCATCGGAAGCATTCGTCCCGTCCAGAATCGTTTTGTACCCGTCCGCCGCCGCCGCTTTGCATATCGCGGAAAAAATGTGTTTTTTGCAATGGTAGCAGCGGTCGGTCGGATTGCGGACAACATCTTCGCAGGCAAGGATATCAACAGAAATAATTTTAAACGGCAGTTCGGCTTCCTTTGCGGCCCGCAGTGCGTCCGTCAGCTCAAATTCCGGCTGGAATGCCGATTGAACATAGTATGCGGCAAAATTTCCGCCCTCAATGCGGGAAGCCGCATAAGCAAGAAAACATGAGTCCACGCCGCCCGAAAGCGCGACAGCCGCGCTGCCGATGTCCTTAAGCCTGCTCAAAAGTTTGCTGCATAGCCGTTCGGATTCGCTCATAGCCCATCCTCCTTTTTCACCCGCTTACATTATAATGCCTGCCGCGCGGGTTTTGCAAGAGCAAATAATAATGCGGGAGTTAACCCTCGGGAATTTTTGAAATTTAGCCGATAGGATAAGTAAAGAAATAATTTAAAGAGGCTGCGGCTTCGTTTTCAAGTTGCGGCCTCAAAATATATTTACCCGGCAATGGTGACAAACTCAAAAAACTATGCTATAATCCTTACTTGTGTAAGCCAATGTAGCTCAGCTGGCAGAGCAGCGCATTCGTAATGCGCAGGTCAAGGGTTCGAGCCCCTTCATTGGCTCCATTAATCGGGGCGTAGCGCAGCTTGGTAGCGCGTTTGGTTCGGGACCAAAAGGTCGGGTGTTCAAATCACCTCGCCCCGACCAAAATGATATGCATAACAAGCCGCTGCAAGGCACAGAGCTTTGCAGCGGTTTGTTTTTGCTTTCAATCAGGGTACTGTTTTGTTTTTGCCGATTCTCTTGACAACACACCTGCCGAACGATAGAATTGAGCAAAAGGGAGGCTTTTTGATGAACTATTTAAAAATCAACAAAGATAACATCGACAGGGAGCATATCTGCTGCGCCATGTCGGGCAAACAGAGCCTTTTTAAAAAAGAGTGGATGAAGCAGCGGTTCGACGAAGGCCTTGTGTTTTACAGGAGCGAGGAACGCGGCAAGTGTTTTATTGAGTATATCCCGGCGGAAAATGCATGGGTTCCAATCGATGCTGACGGATACATTTATATTAACTGCCTTTGGATTGCAGGTGCACTGAAGGGACACGGATATTCCGAAGCTCTGCTTTCGGAATGCATTCGCGACGCCGAACGGCAAAATAAGCAGGGATTGTGCATCCTTTCCGCCGAGGGCAGAAAAAAAGAGTTCCTTTCGGATCCGAAATACCTGGCGCATAAGGGGTTCATCGTTGCCGATACATCGGATTGCGGAATCACCCTTATGTATTTGCCGTTGAAGTCAACTGCCGTGCCGCCGAAATTCAAAGAGTGTGCAAAACATCCGGCGGTTGAGGAAAAGGGGTTCGTGCTGTACTTCACGGATCAATGTCCCTTTACCTGTTACTGGGTGCCGAGGGTTCGGGAAGCGGCAAATGCACACGATATTCCGCTTAAGGTCATTCACATTACTGACAGGGAAGAGGCGCAAAATGTACCTGCGCCGGTCACGACTTATGCATTGTTCAGGGACGGAAAATTCGTGACACATGCGATACAGTCCGATAAAAAATTCCTTGCGCTTGCCGGAGTGCGGGATTAATTTTTTTAAAATGCAAAATAAAATTTAAATCAGCATACGGGAACACTTTAATTGGATAAAATCTGATTTCAAAAAAACTTTTGAGCCTTCGGCGTGACAGTCGCCGAAGGTGTTTTGCATTCGAAACGAATCAATGAAAAACGGCGCCGCCTTGATTGCCGCCGTTTCGGTGCTTGATGCATATTTTCCTCCGAATTGCTCAAAATAGCAGAAGAAAAAAGAAAAATCGGAGGCAATATGGGAATAATCGGAAGGCATTCGTTTGAGCTTTGCAGCAGGCCGCGAATAATTTCATCCGCAAGCTATGTCGGCGACAAAGAAGGGAAAGGTCCCCTGAGAGAATGCTTTGATAAAATTTGCCGCGACGATACCCTTGGGCTTGACTCTTGGGAGCAGGCGGAAAGCAGAATGTTCGAAAGCGCGGTTCGCGTGGCTCTTGCAAAAATAAAAAGGCAAAGCGATGATTTGAGCTGCCTTTTGGGCGGAGATTTATTGAATCAGATAATCTCCTCCGGCTTTGCGGCGCGGGAGATCCGTGCACCGTTCATCGGCCTGTACGGTGCGTGTTCAACCATCAGCGAGGGACTGATGCTCGGCGGAATGCTTGTTGACGGAGGCTTTGCAGAGCTTGCCGCGTGTGCCGCAAGCAGTCACTTTTCGGCAGCCGAAAGGCAGTTCCGCTATCCGCTGGAAATGGGCGTTCAGGCCGTTCCGAGCAGTCAGCGTACGGTCACGGGTGCGGGAAGCATAATCATTCAGGCGGCGGGTGAATTCCGTCCGGGTGCGGGCAATGTGTTTGAACATGTTGCACTTACGGGCGGCACCATCGGCAGCGTGGAGGATTTCGGCATTACGGATGCAAATAATATGGGGGCGGCGATGGCTCCTGCCGCGTTTAAAACGATTAAGACTCATCTTTCGGACTACTCGCGCAGGGTGGAGGATTACGACAGGATAATAACAGGAGATCTCGGCATTTTCGGCAGCGATATGCTGTATGAACTGCTGCGCGGTGAGGGGATTGAAATTGCCGACAGGCATGAGGATTGCGGCAAGCTGATGTTCAGTCCGGAGCAAAATGTCAATTGCGGTGCGAGCGGCTGCGGCTGTGCGGCGACCGTAATGAGCAGTTGGTTCCTGCCGAAAATTGAATCCGGCGAAATTCGCCGCGTTCTTTTCCTTGCAACGGGTGCGCTCATGAGTCCTGTCAGCAGCCTTCAGGGTGAAAGCATTCCTTCAATTGCACATGCGGTTGTGATTGAGCATATTGATTGACCCAAACGGCGGTCAAGTGAAAAACGGCAGCAGAATAAACTGTAATTTGAAAATATAAAGAATTTGGACGGTTGAATTAAATGAGCAGTATAACGGATTATTTACTTGTTTTTGCAATCGGAGGTGCGATTTGCGTCATCGGACAGCTTCTTATGAGCCTGACACGGCTGACGCCTGCAAGAATCCTTGTGATTTTTGTTACGGCAGGGGTTGTGCTCACGGCTGTCGGACTGTATAAACCCATTGTCGAACTCGGCGGAGCGGGCGCAACGGTGCCGCTGACGGGGTTTGGGTATTCGCTTGCAAACGGCGCAATTGACGGCGCAATGAACGAGGGTTTGCTCGGTGCAATAACCGGCGGGGTGAAGGCAACCGCGGGCGGCATCGCCGCCGCAGTGCTGTTCGGGTACGCTTTTGCATTGATTTTTACGCCGAAAACAAAAAAGTAAACATGTCGAAATCAAGCGCAACCGGCTTCCGACAGATGACGGAAGTCGGTTGTGTTTTGTCAATGTTTGATGGATTGTTTAAAATACGAAACAACTGCCCAATCAGTCAATGGAGTGAAGAGCGGCGCCGACAGCGGTGGCAAATGCTGCATTTTCCGGAACGATAAACTCAACGGGATAAAGCGTTTTAAAAAGCTCAATCATTGGCAAAAGCTCCCGCAGTCCGGTAAGCGCACCTGTCAAAATGACTTTTTTGACAGAGGAGTTTTTGCAGGCAAAAACCGCAAGGGTCAAAATGGTTTGCAGCACCATATTGACAACGCCGAGAGCAAGATCACAATCGGTTGCGCTGTCCTTTACGTTTGCAAAGTTTGCGGCGGTGATTTCCGAACCGAGCTTTTCAATGTCATTTTTGGAAATATCGCCGATTGTAAGATCAACGTGTGAAAGGCTGCCGCGCTCCGCAAGCGCGCAAAGACTCTCGTGATCCGATGCACCGGTAAGCTTTTTGCCGAGGCCGACGATGGTTCCGCCGCCGACACCGCTGCCGCCGATGTGGGAATAATCCTTGCCGTGGGCATGAATAAACGCTGTGCCGGTGCCCATACTCACAACAACCGCTTCATCCAACCCGGCAAGAGCAAGCCCGCCCCGCGCGATCGCGGAAAATTCCTCAATACGCTGAGTCGGAATGCCGTAAATGTCGCCCGAAAGATAGGATGAGCCGACGCCTGTCACAAGTATGCGTTCAACATCGCTGAGCGAGAACTTGTTGGCGTTGATATAATGTCCCAATGCGCCGTAAAGTGAGGTTATTTGATCGTAAGCGCGAACCGTCATTGTTGAAATCAGTTCGCCGCCCGGAGTCAGTCCGACAATTTTTGTCGTTGAACCTCCAACGTCTATTCCGAGAATTATGCCCATTTGTGTTCCTCCTTGGTCTGCCCGATACGCAGAATACGCACCTCTCGCGCCGATACATGCGCGGCTTTGCATAAAATCCTTAGGTAAACGCTGATTAATCAGCATCAAATGCGGCGCAGCGTCTCCTTGAATTGCCGCCCGCAAATACCGCTTAATCAATCGTCATATCCTGCCAATGTAACCATTATAAAGCATTAATGCCGTATTGTAAAGACCAAAAGAAACATGCTTAGTTTCGAAGAAAAAGGCAGAGCAAATGTCGGAGCGGAGCAGAATACGGCGAAATAATTCATAACGGCCGACAACTCTGCGGCTATAATAAACAAAAATACACCTATGCAGCAAATTAAAAAACGTTCATCTTTTGAAAAACAGAGAACATGTACATAAATCAGCACAGCAAAAAAGCAAAAAACAATTGACAGGACAAAAAATGCAGTATATACTTATCTTGTTGATACGTACAGCAATAAATACGCTGAATAGTTTCGCATAAGGTTTTTCTTTTAACGGAGGAATGAATTTGAATATGCTTTTGGCTCACGGTGCAACGGATGAGCACCCGGAAGGACAGTCGATAGAAGCCCACCTGAAAGGTACGGGAGAACTTGCGGAAACATTTGCAGCGGAGTTTGGAGCCGCAGCAAACGGAAAGTTGTGCGGGCTTGCTCACGACATAGGAAAGTATTCGGATGAATTTCAGCTGAGACTGCGCGGCGGAAAGAAGGTCGATCATGCGACGGCGGGAGCAATCGAATGCTTCAAAATCAAAGCAGCGTTTGAGGCTGTATGCGTTATCGGCCACCACAGCGGATTGCCCAATGTCGGACATAAAGACGCTGACACAACCGAAAGCCAAACATTTTTTGGCAGGAAGCTGCGCGCCGAACAGGGAGGAATTCCGGATTATCGGAAAAATTGGAACGGACACATAGCATTACCGCAGGATTATTTTAGACCCTCGGGCCGTGGGTTCGCAACAGCATTCTATATAAGAATGCTGTATTCCTGCCTTGTTGATGCGGATTATATCGACACGGAAACCTTTATGAACGGTGACGCAGGCAGAGGAAACTACGAACCGCTTTCTGCGCTTTGTGACAAGCTCACAGCATACATCTCAAAATGGAACAATCCAACAAGAGAAATCGACATACTGCGGCAAAAAATTCTCAATTCATGCATTGAAAAGGCGTCTGCGCCGCGCGGAATTTTCTCATTGACGGTGCCGACGGGCGGCGGCAAAACCGTTGCGTCCATGGCTTTTGCGCTCAACCATGCTGCTGCAAATTCAATGAAGCGCATTATATATGTAATACCGTACACATCGATTATTGAACAGAATGCAAAAGTTTTCCGAGATATTCTGGGTCAAGAGAACGTTGTGGAACATCATTCATCAGTTTCGTACGAATTATCGGAAAATGCTGACGAGCTGGAATATCGAAGTGCGCTTGCAACGGAGAATTGGGATGCGCCGGTGATCGTGACAACTGCCGTGCAGTTCTTTGAATCACTTTACGCGAACCGTTCGTCAAAATGCAGAAAGCTTCACAATATTGCAAACAGCGTTATTATTTTTGACGAGGCGCAAATGATACCGTCAAACAATCTGCGTCCTTGTGTTGCGGCGATTGCGGAGCTTGTGCGCGCATACAACGCAACCGCCGTTCTGTGTACCGCAACTCAGCCGGCTATTGACGAAATGCTGCTTGAATACAGTAAAAAAGAAAGCGTTGTTGAATTATGTCCCGATGTTGACGGCATGTTCGAAAAGTTTCGCAGGACAAGCTTTGAAAAGGAAGGAAGGCTGACAACGGATGAACTGGTTTCAAGGCTTGAAAGTCAGCAGCAGGTGCTTTGCATCGTCAACACGCGAAAATTTGCTCAAGAGGTTTATGAGGCATTGCCGTCGGAGGGGCGTTTTCATCTGTCCACGCTTATGTGTCCGGTTCACCGTAAACAGAAGCTCGACGAAATTCGCGAAAGACTAAAATCCGGCAAAACATGCAGAGTCGTTTCAACCTCGCTTATAGAGGCCGGCGTCGATGTTGATTTTCCTCGTGTGTTCAGAGAGATGGCCGGGCTGGATTCAATACTGCAGGCGGCAGGGCGCTGCAACCGCGAGGGTAAACGGAGTGCGGAAAGCAGCATTGTTACCGTTTTTGAATCCGAAAACAAGGTGAACAAGCTGATTGCGGTTAACCGTGATGCTGCGGAGGAGACGGTGCGGGACTGGACGCAGCCGAACACAACGTCAACTATAGAGCGTTATTTTAAGGCGTACAGGGATTTTTTGCGGAATGATGACAAGTCGGGCGTCATAACAGCGAGCGAAAAAGGAATATCGGGCTGTGGATTGCCTTTTGAATGGATTGCAAAAGAATTCAAGCTGATAGACCAAAACACCTTCACGGTTTACATTTCTGTCGGAGAGGGAAAAGAGCTTATTTCAAGGCTCAGAGAGGGAGAACGCTCCCGTGAACTGTATCGAAAGGCCGGAATGTATTCCGTATCGATATACGAAAATCATTTCAATGCTCTTATCAATGCCGGGGCGGCGGAACCCTTCGGTGACGATGCGGCAATTCTGACGGATTTGAGTCTTTATTCGGATGAAAAGGGACTTGCAACAGATGTGAGGGATGGAAGTGCGCTGTTTAACTGATAATGAATGCTTTATCAATCGGTAAGTGAACGGAAAGGCTTTGCAGGTTATATGAATACCGAATTTGACCAAACGTGGCTTGACCGTAAACGATAAAAACATAATACAGCATAGGAGGAATAAGGAAAAATTGACTGCAAAAAGGAACAAAAAAGAAAAGAAAGGAGAGATAGTATATGCCAATATGTATTGAGGTAAGCGGGGATTATGCCTGCTTTTCAAGACCGGAGATGAAGGTTGAACGCGTGAGTTACGATGTAATAACACCGTCTGCGGCACGCGGCATACTGGAAGCAGTTATGTGGCATCCGGGAATGCGTTATGTAATTGACAGGATCCATGTGTGCGCACCGATCCGGTTCACAAACATTCGACGAAATGAAGTGAAGGATGTAATCAGTGCGCAAAACGTGAAGACGGAAATGAAAACACGCAGCGGAGAGCTGTACATTGCAGCATCGGAATCCATTCAGCAGCGCGCTGCAATGGTGCTGAAGGATGTGCATTATGTAATTGAGGCGCATTTTGAAATGACTGAGAATGCTGCGCCGAGCGACAACCCGGGAAAATTCTGCGACATGCTGAGAAGAAGGGTTGAAAAAGGTAAGTGTTACCATCAGCCCTACCTCGGAACACGTGAATTTCCTGCAAAGGTAGTAAAATGCGTTGAGATGCCGCCCTGTCCGCCGGAACTTGCGGGAGAACGGGATCTTGGCTGGATGCTTTTGGATTTGGATTATTCGGATAAGGAAAACATCAAGCCCGTGTTCTTTCGTGCAAAGCTTGTTGACGGCGTATTGACCGTGCCGGCAATGGATTCGGCGGAGGTGACAGGATGATATTGCAGGCATTGACGAGCCTTTATGAGGCACTTGCCCCAAAAGGCGAAGTACCCAAAGAAGGCTGGAGCCGAGAAAAAATCAGCTTTGCACTTGGAATAGATGAGAACGGGGATTTGCTGCGAATCACTCCTCTTTTCAAACCGGGTGATATGCCGAAGGAAAAAAAGAAGGAAGAACCGCAGAAGATGATGGTTCCGATAAAGGTGGGTAATAAAAGTCCGAAATTTCTTTGGGGAAACTCAGGCTTTATTCTGGGAGCCGCCAATGATAAGACTCCGGAAAAAGCAAAAGAGTGCTTTGAGAGAAATCGTCAATTTCACCATCAATTGCTGGATAAAGTCGACTCTCCTGCTGCAAAAGCAATATTGAATTTCTTTGACGGCTGGGAACCGGAAAAAACAACGGAAAACGAACTTGTTGCACAATATGCAAGCGAGTTGCTCGGAAGCGCAAATATGGTTTTTCGTTTCAACGGTAAGTTCGTACACGAAATTCCGGAACTGTCCGCAGCATGGCAAACACATTACGGAGCAGCACAAACTGAAAAGGAGCAGTGCCTGATAACCGGTATGCTTGATGCGATTCCGGAAACTCATCCGCTTATCAAGGGAATTCAGGGCGCGCAGTCGAGCGGTGCGGCACTCGTGTCATTCAATGAATCGGCATTCTGTTCGTATAAAAAGAAACAGAACCAAAATGCGCCGGTCGGAAAATATGCAGCCTTTGCATATACGACTGCGTTGAATCATTTATTGGAGGACAGGAAAAATGTCCACAGAATCGGTGATGCTTCCGTTGTCTGTTGGGCAGAAAATGCGGATAAACAGTACGAGGATTTTGCGGCGGACTTGTTCTTTGGCGATGGTGACGGCGATCAGTCGGATGAACAGTGGCTTTCCGCACTGCAGGCAAGCGTGGAACTGCTTGCAAAAGGACTTCCGTGCAGGGAGCTTGATTTGGATCCGGAACGAAAGTTCTATATCCTCGGCATATCGCCGAACGCAGCGCGCCTTGCAGTCAGGTTTTTCTATTGCGACAGCTTCGGAAATATTGTCAAGAACATCAAAGCGCATTATGACCGCCTTGAAATCGTACGTCCCTCATATGATAAGTTTCCGATCCTCCCTTTGTGGAAGCTGCTAAGTGCAACGAATCGGACGATCAAGAAAAAGAATGACAATGGGACAAACGCCGAGAGATCGGACAGCGAAGACTCAGACAAAAGCAAAGATAAAACCCAAAACTCGGCAATGGCGGGTGCGGTTGCCCGTGCTGTGTTTTCCGGCGGCAGATATCCGGCGTCCCTTCTGGAGTGTACCTTTCTGCGAATCAAAGCAGAACGCAACATAACCCGTGAACGCGCGGCGATAATCAAAGCTTATTACCTAAGAAACCCAAATGAAAAATGCCCAAAGGAGGTACTGACAGTGAGTTTAAATGAAAACAGTAAAAACATCCCCTATACCCTCGGAAGGCTGTTCTCCGTGTATGAAGAGATCCAGAAGGAAGCAAATCTGAGAAATCCGGGAAATCCGGGTATAAACACAACAATTAAGGACAGGTATTTTGGCTCTGCTGCCGCAATGCCTGCAACTGTGTTCCCGATACTCAGCAATCTTGCGCAAAAACACCTGCGCAAACTTTCGGATGAACAGCGTGTATGTCTTGACAAAAAGGTGATGACGCTGAAGAGCGTTCTCGGAGAACAGTATCCGGCGCATATGTCGCTGCCGGAGCAAGGCTCGTTCGACCTTGGCTACTACCATCAAACACAGGCTCGTTATACAAAAAAGGAGGATAAATAATTATGGAACCCATTAAAAACCGCTATGACTTTGTTGTGCTTTACGATGCTGAAAACGGCAACCCCAACGGTGATCCCGATGCGGGCAATATGCCAAGGGTTGATCCCGAAACCGGTTACGGAATTGTAACCGATGTCTGCCTTAAGCGGAAGATTCGCAACTATGTTGAAACGGCAAAGGAGGGAGAACCCGGTTATCGCATTTACATCAAAGAGGGAGTTCCTCTTAATGCAAGCGATAGGGAGGCTTGCGAAAAGTATAATGTCAGCACGGATGAAAAGAAATTGAAAGAGGCAAAGAAAACCGATCCTGAACTTGATATAAAGATCAGGGATTATATGTGCGGAAACTTCTTTGATATTCGCACTTTCGGTGCTGTTATGACAACGTTTGTCAAAGGTGCGCTGAACTGCGGACAGGTTCGCGGCCCGGTGCAGCTTGGATTTTCAAGGAGCATTGATCCCATTATTTCTCAGGAGATTACGATAACCCGTGTTGCAATAACGACCGAGGCTGACGCAGAGAAAAAAGGTACGGAAATGGGACGCAAATACATTGTTCCTTACGGCCTCTATCGCTGCGAAGGCTATGTTTCGGCCAACCTCGCGCGCAAAACTACGGGCTTTTCGGAGGCAGATCTTGAACTGCTTTGGAAGGCGATAATAAACATGTTTGAAAACGATCACTCGGCTGCACGCGGCAAGATGGCTGTTCGTGAGCTTGTCGTGTTCAAACACGAGTCAGAGCTCGGGAATGCTCCGGCACATAAACTTTTTGAGCGTGTTACAGCGGCAAGAAAAGCGGATTGTGCGGTTGCCCGTTGTTACGATGATTATGATATTGTCGTTGATACGGATAATTTGCCCGAAGGAGTCAGCTGCATTCGGATGATATGACATATCCCGAAGAGGATTATCTGCTGCTATCCGGAATTCAGCACTTCAAATTCTGCCGCAGACAATGGGCGCTTATCCACATTGAGCAGCAATGGGCGGATAACTACCGCACGGTGGACGGCACACTGATGCATGAAAGAGCGCATGATACCGGGCTGAAGGAAAGCAGAGGCGATCTTTTCATTACGAGGGGGATGAATTTTTTTTCATCCACCCTCGGGGTTTCGGGACAGTGTGATGTACTGGAATTTCGCCGTTCGGCGGACGGGATAGAGCTGAAGGATCGTGATGGTCTTTGGCAGCCCTATCCCGTTGAATACAAGCGCGGAATGTACAACGAGCGAACCGGCGATACATTGCAGCTTTGCGGTCAGGCAATGTGCCTTGAAGAGATGCTTGCGTGTGATATTCCGCGAGGAGCATTGTTTTATGGCGAAACACGGCGCAGGGTGGAAGTTGAATTTGACAGAGCATTGAGGGACGAAGTACGTGATGTGCTTTCCGAGATGCATGATCTGTATAGAAAACGATATACCCCGAAAGTGAAACCTACCAAGGCATGCGCGTCATGTTCAATGAAGGAAATTTGTCTTCCGAAACTGATGAAAACAACGACCGTTGCAACGTACATTAATAAGGCAATGGAGGAATCGCAATGAAGCGGTTGCTGAACACACTGTATATTATGTCGGAAGACGTATATTTGACGTTGGATGGAGAGAATGTTGTTGCAAAGTGCGGCGAAAGGATCACGGCACGTTATCCTCTGCACACATTGCAAAGCATAATTGACTTTTCATATATGGGCGCATCTCCTGCATTGCTCGGTAAATGCGCCGATATGGGAGTTGCATTCACTTTCTGCAGCCCGCGGGGGCGATTTCTTGCACGGGTAACGGGCGAAGCAAACGGTAATGTTTTGCTTCGGCGAAAGCAATATCGAGTTGCAGATGATGAGGAGAATTCATGCCTGATTGCAAAAAATATGATATTCGGCAAGCTTTACAATTCTAAGCAGAGCATTGAGAGGACACGGCGAGATCACGCTCTGCGCGTGGATTGTGAAGCTTTGGCTTCCGTTTCACAGCTGACGGCGGGACTGCTGCCGCTTGTTCAAAAAGAAACACGTCTTGACGGACTCCGTGGACTTGAGGGTGTTGCAGCGAATGCGTATTTCAGCATATTCAACGAATTAATTCTCAACAGCAAGGAACTTTTTCGGTTTACGGTGCGTTCGAGGCGGCCTCCGCTTGATGCCGTGAATGCGCTGCTGTCGCTTGCGTATTCAACGCTTGCCCTTGATTGTGCTTCTGCGCTTGAAAGCGTCGGACTGGATTCGTACGTCGGATTTCTGCATCGTGACAGGCCGGGCAGAACTTCACTGGCACTTGACCTCATGGAAGAACTGCGTCCGTGTATGGCAGACAGATTTGTTCTTACGTGCATCAATAACAGAATGTTTGACAGAAACGATTTCGATTTTCGTGAAAGCGGGGCTGTACTGCTTAAGGATGATTCACGGCGGCGTTTCTATCGAGCATGGCAGGAACGCAAAAAAGATGAATTGAAGCATCCATATCTCGGCGAAAAGCTGCAATGGGGGATGATTCCGTATGTTCAGGCCCTGTTACTGGCAAGATACCTTCGCGGGGATTTGGATGCTTATCCTCCGTTCCTCTGGAAATAACCGTGTTGAGGCAGAAAGGAAGGTTTAATTATGTTTGTGCTTATAACCTATGATGTTAACACAGAGGATGCGGACGGAAAAAGACGATTACGCCGCATCGCAAAGCAGTGTGTAAACTATGGACAGCGTGTGCAGAATTCGGTATTCGAGTGCATACTCGATCCGGCGCAGTGCCGCAGGTTAAAAGCTGAGCTTTGCAGCATCATGGATGCTGAACGGGACAGTCTTCGTTTCTATTATCTGGGTAACAAATATGAAAACAAGATTGAGCATTTCGGAACAAAGTCGGGTTACGACCCTGAGGGTATGCTGATGCTTTGATTATTTGCCGCGAACACTAAGCGGTCAGAAAAAATCAGGGTGGTTCGCGCAATTACATGCGGACAAAACATGCTTTTCTTCAAGAATTGTTAAGCGGATAAGAAACGAAACACACATAAAAGGCAGGTCTTTGCTTGCAGTGCCGCCTTTTTTACTGTATAATGGAAAATGAACAGCGGGGAATGATCACTTTCATACTTGCTGTTTGCGGAAATGTTGATTACGTCTATTCGTTTCCGTAGTCGCCGCCTTCACGGGCGGCGTGGATTGAAATGACAATTACGAGACCGCAGAACCATGGCAAGCAGTCGCCGCCTTCACGGGCGGCGTGGATTGAAATAGCGTAAATACGAAAATGATAACTGGAACGCATGGTCGCCGCCTTCACGGGCGGCGTGGATTGAAATTCCATGTGTAGCCTTTGTGTGTTTTGCTTTCACGTCGCCGCCTTCACGGGCGGCGTGGATTGAAATTCGGGGTTGTAGTACACATCTCCCAGATTAAGACGTCGCCGCCTTCACGGGCGGCGTGGATTGAAATTCGAATACGTCGTTGTATAGCGCAATTATGACCGTCGCCGCCTTCACGGGCGGCGTGGATTGAAATGCCGAAACTTTTCGAATACGTCGTTGTATAGCGCGTCGCCGCCTTCACGGGCGGCGTGGATTGAAATAGGTATGAGCCGGTTGAGCTGCTTGGCTATAGTGTCGCCGCCTTCACGGGCGGCGTGGATTGAAATGCCGATAAGGTTTGCTTCGTACTCGCCGACTTTGTCGCCGCCTTCACGGGCGGCGTGGATTGAAATCACAGCCTCAGCTTCCGTTTGGACAGCAATCCAGTCGCCGCCTTCACGGGCGGCGTGGATTGAAATTACCCAATCAGCCAAAAGGCAGCACAGACCGTGGTCGCCGCCTTCACGGGCGGCGTGGATTGAAATGTCTGCGGGTGTGTCTGTCGGTGTGTCCGTGTAAGTCGCCGCCTTCACGGGCGGCGTGGATTGAAATTATATATTCATCACGGGGACGCAATATATAACCGTCGCCGCCTTCACGGGCGGCGTGGATTGAAATAAAATTGAAAGATAGTCCCGATGTTGCAGATACAGTCGCCGCCTTCACGGGCGGCGTGGATTGAAATTGTAAAATTGGATATTACCCAAACGTCAATATCGTCGCCGCCTTCACGGGCGGCGTGGATTGAAATAGTGCTATAATGCAAGCGTGCTTTTACGGTTATTGTCGCCGCCTTCACGGGCGGCGTGGATTGAAATAACCCAATATGCTATTAGCTGTTCGAAAATCAAGTCGCCGCCTTCACGGGCGGCGTGGATTGAAATCCGTAATTGACCCACTGAATGACAATGTACGATGTCGCCGCCTTCACGGGCGGCGTGGATTGAAATAACGTGTACAGGCTCGCCGAAGGCGTCGGCAAAAGCGTCGCCGCCTTCACGGGCGGCGTGGATTGAAATCTGCCGGAAGTAGTCCTTTAGCGTTTCATCACGGTCGCCGCCTTCACGGGCGGCGTGGATTGAAATCGTGCGTGCATATCACGCTGACAGGTGCCACCGTGTCGCCGCCTTCACGGGCGGCGTGGATTGAAATCTCCGAAAGTGAGCGGTAATATCACCGGCACTGCAGTCGCCGCCTTCACGGGCGGCGTGGATTGAAATGCTGCCGGACGCAACGGCCTTTTGCACAAATTTTGTCGCCGCCTTCACGGGCGGCGTGGATTGAAATCGATAATGTCAAGTGTTCTTTTGATTTATTTAAAGTCGCCGCCTTCACGGGCGGCGTGGATTGAAATGAGGTAGCGAGCCCTATGCACACTGGCGCGGCATAGTCGCCGCCTTCACGGGCGGCGTGGATTGAAATATCTTATCGCATATCTGGTGCGCCGCATCGGCGACGTCGCCGCCTTCACGGGCGGCGTGGATTGAAATCTCCTGTCCGCGCCCGATGTTGCAAAGGGCAAGGTCGCCGCCTTCACGGGCGGCGTGGATTGAAATTCCTTGCCTTTGATGTTTGTCGTGCGTATCGCCGCGTCGCCGCCTTCACGGGCGGCGTGGATTGAAATTTAGTTCTACACTACAGAAACATCTGACGTACCGGTCGCTGCATCACAAGTGGTATGGATTGAAGCGTTTCCCCCTGTGTGATTTGCCTTCGCTCGGAATCTTCATTAATCAAAACAGGGTTACTGCATTTTAGATGCAGCGACCCTGTTTTCGGAAAAAACTGTTATCGGTGAGCAGCGATACTCGACTGACAACGTATATAGACTATCACATATCGCGATGTTTGTCAAGAGTTTTCCGCTGAAAACTGCCGGGAGTGTTTTTCCGAACCGCTGCCCGGAGAATTGCAGACAATCCAAATATGACAGACTCGGCTCCCGGGCACAATTGCTTTCGCGCAAAAAGAGTGAATTCGACAATGATTTTTGCGGAAGCTGCCTTAAGTTCGCATATAATAAAATAATGATGCTGTGCGCACAGTATTACAAATACTGACGGAACCGGAGCACTGCAGCGCAGATCAAGGCTGCCGCTGTGCCGGCGAACAAATATAATGCTTAACATGGGGAAAAACCAAGCAAAGATTCACCATCGCAAGCAGGCGAACAAGCATGGCGGAAACGGGCATATAACTGCATTTGCCTTTTTAAAGCCGCCTGACAGCAGCTTCCGTTTTATCATCCGCAGCTTAAGAATCCCTTCATGCTATTTTTTTCAGTAGATGTATATAAATATCGACAGAATTTTCGGCTCAGCATATAAGCCCGAGAACTCCGTCCGCGCGTCGGGCTTGAACCGATTCATTTTCCTGCACTTGTTTTGCCATTTATAAAGGGTGGATACAATGTTTTTTCGGTTGATTCCGGATCGGAGCATTAAATCGGCTCTGAATTTTTGTGAAAAAACTGTTGACAAAAGCCGTCTACAGTGGTAGACTAAAAAACAGTCTACAACAGTAGACAAAAATCGCGGAGGAGTCATTATGAAAGAAATTCCGAAAATACATGAAGGTGAATACCGTTTCTGCCTTATTCTATGGGAAAACGAACCGATATCCGCAGCGCAGCTTGCAAAGCTCTGCTTCGCGGAACTTGGATGGAAGCGAACAACGAGTTATACAGTGTTGAAGCGTCTTTGCGAGCGCGGTGTGCTGAAGAACGAGGACGGCGTTATAACTTCCATTATTTCGAAGGATGAAGCTCAGGCGTGTGAAATCGATGAGCTTGTTGAGAAGCGTTTTTCGGGTTCGCTGCCGGCATTTGTTGCAGCTTTCGCAAAACGCCGGGATATGTCGGAAAGGGAGTTGGACGAGGTTCAACGTATGATTGACAGCATTCGGAACGGAGGCGGAAAATGAGCGTGGGTGAAGTCTGCATTTCGGTTATCGATATGAGTATATTGGCAAGCATGATAATTGTTATCGTGCTTGTGCTCAGGTTGTTGTTCAAAAGAGCACCGGGATGGATTCGGGTGCTGCTTTGGGGTATTGTTGCATTGCGGTTAATTATTCCGACGACGATAGAAAGTCCGCTGAGCCTTGTTCCGGACAACTATCCTATAGAAAATTTCAGAGAAAAACTCTATGCTGACACTATTGACAACACGGACGGGGGAGACCCTCTCGTGATCCGCGGATCGGGTGGGTCGGAATCCGAACGGGAAGATGCTTCAAACGTGCCCTCCGATGCAGGAAAAACTGTCGAAAGCAGCGACACAGGTGAAGAAGCAAAAACGCCCGGTGCAGCGGGAACACAATCAAAGGAGAACGATTACGACACATCGCTGACAATTCCGCTCCTGAGAATTACTCTGCCCGATGATTACGAGATTGCATGTATTTGGCTTGCAGGCCTGATTGTCATGCTTGCATACATGGCAATAAGCCGCATCGGTTTGGGCAGAAAACTGCGTGAAGCCGTGCTGCTGCGCGATAATATTTATCAGAGCGACCGAGTTAATTCGGCGTTTGTGCTTGGATTTTTCAAGCCGCGTATATATGTTCCGTTCGGCATTGAAGAGCGTGAACTTGAAACCGTAATTGAACATGAGCGGGCGCATATACGCCGCCGTGATAATAAGTGGAAGCCGCTTGGCTTTGCTATCCTCGCGGTGCATTGGTTCAATCCTCTCGTTTGGCTGTCCTACGTGCTGTTTTGCCGCGATATTGAATTTGCCTGCGATGAAAAGGTTATAAAAAAGCTTGACAACGAACAGAGAGCGGACTATATGCAGGCATTGCTTTCGTGCAGCGTTAGTCGCAGTCGTTTCAATGCCTGTCCGCTTGCTTTCGGTGAAGTTGGTATTAAAGAACGCGTTAAGACCGTGATGAATTACCGAAAACCGTCGGTTTGGGTGATTCTTATTGCCGTGCTCGCCTGCGCAGCGCTTGCGGTGTGTTTTTTGACCTGCAAAAAGACAGGTGCGGAATTTGAAATGAGGGGCGATAATATTGCGGATATTGATCCCGACTATATTGTTTCCGAAATTCGAAAAGCGGAAAAGCTGAATCCCGATGCGGAGATCTACACCCGACCCGGAGGATTTTCATTGGACATGGATTCCGATTTTGAACTTTGGGACAATCAAACAATCGTTTTTTACTTCAAACGGCAGGATGGAATGTATCGCGAACAATTGCGGTTTTTCGGCGATTCGGATATGTTCTTCCTTCCGGGAGAAAGCCGTGTTGCCGCACCCGAAACGGTATATCTTCTTGAGGATTATCTCAACGCACTGAAATACATGCCGAAGGACGAGATTCGCCGCATGTGTCCGAATGCGGATTTATACCTGATTGATTTTGTGGGCTTCAGTGAGGCTGAAGAGCTGAATCGAGTTATAACCTACAGCAAGGACGGAGTCACCAATCTCGGCGAAAAGCTTATTCATATCGTTATAGGACCAATGCATGGTTCGGATGAGGAAGGTTATTCCGGCACCGGGGACGAAATGATTCATCTTTTTTACGGTACGGAGAGCGCGGCGGATCAGAGCGGTACAGCGGCAGAGCTATGGTTTGATGCATCCGGCGGCAGTACCCGCGTTGAGAAAAGCTTTTCGCAATTCCCCAATGCCGTTTTCAGCTGCACGGATTCGGCAGTTGAAGTTAATAACGGCAAAACGACCGTGCTGTACGGCGGACTGCCGGTCAGGGATGCTTATATCTGCGATATAAACGGTGACGGAAGCCCGGATTTTTGCTCAACGATCAACATCGGCTCCGGAATTGTTGACAGCCGCGTTATTATCTGTGATTACGCAAACGGTAAGATTTATGTAATTGAGGATAGGGGTAAGACCGATTACATGCTCCGAACGGATAATGCGGGTTTGCTGTGTTTGGACAGGTTCGATTATAACAGCGTAAACTTGATTTCATCTGAATACCTGACAATAAAGCCCGAATACCCCTGTCTGCCGCTCGGAGCGTTTAAAAACGGCTCATTCACTTGAGGCAACTGTTTAATCGTCCGAAGCTGCTTTTTCTGCCGCGTCGATGCATGTCGGTGCGGGGGGAGCATGACGGCGATGAGCACGGCAACGAAAGAAAAATTATATATATCCACTTCTGCCGTTTCTGCTGTTGACAAGCGGCAGAAGTTCTGTTATAATCGTATCGTTGCGAACGAGGAGAGATGTCCGAGTGGTTTATGGAGCTGGTCTTGAAAACCAGTGATGCCGCAA
>ERZ780149.923-NODE-923-length-35210-cov-12.994880_pt1 | contig 35210 bp, 31 predicted proteins | sample MGYA00511367_ERZ780149 | MGnify/ENA primary metagenome ERZ780149 (study PRJEB29588, sample SAMEA2153852) | human gut metagenome | biome: human gut; feature: human-associated habitat; material: faeces | place: Denmark | collected 2008/2010 ... | reverse complement strand
ATGCCTCGGCTCGTAGCTGGCTGCCACTCTTCCGAGGCAAATATATTGTAACAGGGGAATCAGAGTATGCAATGAAAAGGCGCCCTTGCGGGGGGACCACGGGCCTGGACGCCAGGATCATGCCCAGTGATCCTGACAATGCCGTGCCGTTTATCATTGGAAACTGCGAACATAGAATATGATGGGGTCTCCTTATTCATAGGCTTTTTACCCGGCGAGGCGGCCGTAGCCACGATCCGCCTCGTCGATGCAGCGGTTGAGTATCTCGAAAAACCGCGGTGGCGTGAGTTCTGTATCCAGCCAATGCGTTGCGCGATAGGAATAGCAGCCGACATCATTATTGATGGCGTGGCTGCCCAAGACGCTGTGCAGGTTCAGCTCGTTGATGCGTTGCTGTGTTCTGGTACCACCAGGGTTGCGGATGGCCTTTGCCAGACACATGACCAGCAGCGGATGCAGCGGGGAAAACGAGATCTGCATATAGTACCCACGGTAATCCAAGGTCATGGATGTTTCATCTTCTGCTTCCACCGTCATATTGGCTCGGATCATATCCCGGGCGTTGTTGGCAAGCGTAGACCTCCGGACTTGTTCTTCTTTTGTCAATTCATAATTAAGCATAATTCACCTTCTATCTCGGTAATGCGACATGTGTGATTGCACCCCAGATTCGATTGGCCTCGTTGTTGATACCCAGTATCCGCACCGTTACACGGGCGCCTCTGGGCGGACGCCCTCGTTTGGGATAGCTGCACAAGCAATCGACGCCGCCATCCAACGCGACGAAAACTCCATTCATATCCACCATACTGACCGTGCCGACATATCGGTTTCCTACAACGTACCGACGAAGCGCTTTCTCATACGGGTTCTCACCCGCCTGCTTAATGGAAGCAGCGACCCGGATATGATATCGGTCGCGGCGGTCAATGCTCAGGATCTTGACCAGAATACGCTGTCCCGGCTGAAAATTATCCTGCGCATCCATCATCCGCTGGTAGCTCAGTTCACGAAGGGGGATATAGACTTCAACCCCGAACAGATCCACAAAGATCCCGGCGCGTATGACGGACACAACGCGTGCCTCAGCACAAATGCCTTCATAAAGGAGGTTATTCCCATCCCGATCCAAGCCGTAATAATATTCCTTACGCCTTGCCATCATCGCCTCCAGCCGGCTGCCGACAGCAACGCCGGCAGCTGCGTCGATACCCATGATGATATAGTCCACTTCTGCCCCCAGTCGCTTGGTGAGCATATAGTGCAGCACATCCTCCGGAAGCCGGCCACGAAAATCTTCCGGAGGTTCCACGGCTTCCTCTGCCGGAATAATGACCTTGATATCGCCATGATATATGACTGCAAGAGAACGTAACGGGTTGTCGGCGGGACGTTCGATGCCTTGGATGGTATCCGTCAGGATACGTTTGCTTTTGAGGGACTCCATCAAATCCAGCAAATCATTCCGCGCTTTGTCCTCCTCGGTTTCCACGGTTGGACGGGCGTCGATCGATACGACGGATGCCGGTCTGGCAGATGTAGTTCTGCGGGATGGTTTTACCGGTTCGACGACGCCGTCAGGTACCTCCTCGGGCTGTTTTTCCGTCTCCGTACCAGACTCACTTTTCTTTGCTCTGGATTTCCTGATCCGCCGCGTCGGCGAGCTCCCTTCAGGCGGCGTTTCAGCCGCATCAGAGTCAGTCTGGGGAATCTGCTGGTCAGGTGTGTTTGAATGCATGGATCCTGAGCACACCTCACCAGGATTTTCATTTTCAATGTCAGTCTGGGGGATGATGTCCGGCAATGCATTGCGCGCGGCGTCTTCGACCGGAATTCTGTCCTCATTCAACGATTCAGAGTCAGTCTGGGGAATAAGGCTAGATTCAAGAGTGTCCTGCGCAGCGCTGAGCGCATCTTCCTGATCTGTTTCGTCGTCAGCCTGGGAGAGCTGCATCTCAGCCATAACCTCATCCAGGCCGGACTCGAAAACCGCATCTTCCTGCGACGTAGTTGTTTTCTTCGTTGCCATTGTCTGCTCCTCCTTTTATTGCAATATAAAAGAACGCCCATTTCAGAAGGCGTTCAGCACTTAAAACTCACGCGGCGGGGTTGCAGAGCTGTACAAGGCTTTCCGCCGTGCGAGTTTGACAGGTGTATTGGGTTCACCTTCCAATTCTGCGTGCTTCGCTTTCGACTCAGTCTTACAGAACTGGGGGTTAGAATGAAAGGGCACATAATCATGCATACTGACCGGCGACAGCTGCTTGGCCAAAGGGTGCGCGGTATAGTCGAACTTTTTCAGTTTCAGAACGTTATGCCCACGTATAACCACAAGCAAATCGTCATTGGGAATACGCAGCACTTCGTCTGGGGTCAATAACCGACGACGGCCTTGTCCCTCCGTTTGGCGATACTGGGGGATAACTTGTGCAACGGCAATGGTTCTCCGCACGGTCATGGTGGAATTGATTTCCACCGACATATCGCCGCTGCGCGCGGAAAAATACTCTGCAGTGACTTCATCTGTACAACCGAGCATCAGTTGGACATCCAGATTACCGAGGATCTCCGCCCAGAGATTATTGGGATACCGGTTCTGGAGCTGACCCAAGCTCTGGACGGCCAGCATGACATATATCGCGCGGCTGCGGATAACACTGAGCGTGCGGGCGAAGTCTGAACCGTCGGCGGCGCTGCCGAGTTTCCCCACATTATTGAACTCGTCGAAAATGAGGTTGACGGGCACATTGCAGCGCAATTCCGATGTGCTATCAGCATAGCGTACCAGTTTTATAAACAGGAACGAGAAAAACAGCGAGGACAGAAATGCCATCGTTGCATCCTGATCACTGAGTATGACGTAATAGACACATTTGCGCTTGCCGGGCGCCGTCAGGTCAATATCGCTGTGGCTGATAATATTTCTTACCGACTCGTTCTGCAAAACCTGTAACCGGGTGCCAAGGCCAAGAACGATACCAGAACGTACTGTATCACTGGCCTGTGAAAACAGGTTGAACGGTGCTCTGGCAGGGTGATCTAATGGCAGCTTTTCAAACAGGGCCGTCAGCTGCCGCTCCGAGTTCTGGGTCAGAAGCTGATAGGCCGCTGCCAGATTCTTTGTCTCCGTTGCACGACTCCGATCCAGATCAATATACAGAACCAACGCCTTCAGAAGATTGGCTTCGCCGTTATCCCAGAAGTGGTCGCCCTTGCCTTCACTCGTATTCGAGATAATGACATTGGTCAGCACCTGAGCCAGCAATGTATCACCGCCGAGATCGGACATGCAGTTCCATGAATCGCTGTGCCGCGGATCGACCAGATTGAACACCTTCACCTCATACCCATTCTTCCGGAACAGCTCAGAGGTATCGTTGTATAATTCGGCCTTGGGATCCGTAATAACCGCCGACTCACCCCGCTTGAGTATGGTGAATAGTGCCGGTCGGATCACGCCGCGGGATTTTCTGGTACCGGACGCACCGAACACTGCGATATGGCGGTTCAGTCTGGTATCTTTGGGTAAACAGACAACATTGCCGTTTTTCTCACCCAGTATGATTCCGTCAGCTCGTTCTGGCGGCTTGATCTCCAGGATCTCTTTCATCTCCTTGTCGGCCATCCACGCCGCAGTTCCGTAGGTTCCATATTTGCTGCGGGAAAAACCGCGTTCATCGTGGTCCTTGGAACCGAATTTGTCATGGAATCGTAGGTAAAGTATGATCGCTGCTCCCACGAGCAGTAGTATGCCGATACTTTTGATTCCCTGAATACTGCAGGCCTTACGAAAGCACACACCGGGCATCCAGTTTACCGGCTGGATGTACGCTTGTCCTGTAATACCTCCAGACGCAATCCATATTTCATAGTTCTCTTGCAATTGGCCAAGCACTCCGCCCAGATAGAGCAGCGAGGCCAATCCCAGTATAGCGGCGACAATAATTGCCGCCGTCCGTTTCTTGTTCAGAATGCATCCCTCCTCAGGCAAAAGAAAAGCACCGGAAACCGGTGCTTCGGGCAAGGCCAAAATATTGGCACAAGCAGTATGGACTTTTCTTGTGTTAGTCTGGTTTATAAAGGTTATATCCGTGTTCACGGTGATAGCCAGGCCCACAATTTCCCGTGACACTGTTTCTTTTGCTGCTTAGAACTCTGTCAAACATATCCATAAGACGTCGAGCCTCATTTCGTGTGGCATCATCATACTTCGGATTTGTATATTGCTGACGTAAGACCTCTCTTTCTGATGCCCATTCCGCATCGGTCAGTCCCTCTATCCACGCAGGACTATACTTTACAGGTCCTCCGTTAGATAAAACGCTCAGTCCCACGACCGTCAATGCTATACCGCCTAACCCAAGGACAATCTTCTTCAACTTGCTCATATGCTCTCCTCGCGTATATGCCAGTCTGATTTTTGGATTACTCCAGCGTCATTTCCCGTAATGCAGCGATTTGGTCACGCCGGCCATATATGACAGCCGTAACAGCAACCTGCCGCTTGTCTTCTTCGATCAAATAGTAGACAAAGAAGTTTTTGACGATCATCTTCCGTACACCATAGGTGTGCCAAGGTTCTTCTGGTGTCAGCGGGTATCGCGCTGGATGCTGCTTCAGCGACCGGATCTCTCTTTCCAGATAATCCGACCATCGCCGTGCGATTCCCGGTTCCAGCAGAGTATGGGATATATAAGTCATCGTTTGCCGGACTTGCTCCACCGCTTGCGCGGTCAGCCTTACCTCATACTCCATGCTTAAATTCCCTCATTTATTGTTGCAAAGGCTTCATCGACGGAAACGGTTTGTCCGTTTTTCGCCTGTTGATAGCCTTTCGCCATCATTGCATTGAATTGATCTTCTGTCATGCCGTCGCGTGTAGGGAGCTTCGGAACGGCAAGCGAGTACGGAATACCGCCCGTCATAATGATCTGCCGATACAGTGTGTCGATCAGCACAGAGACAGGTAGGCCAAGTTGTTCCAATATCGCCTCCGCTTGCTGCTTGATTTCCGGTTGCACTCTGGCCGTTACATTTGCGCTCTTTGTTGCCATGATAAGCACCTGCCTTTCTATGTATAGTATACCTCGATGTATTGCTGCTTGCAATACATTTTATTGTGAATGTTTTGAAAAGTCAGGATGTACGGCTCTTTATAGCGACGAAGCTTATCCGCAGATCTCTGGGCTTTTTACATATTATAGACCCAGTTCCCGCTCGACTACACTGCGGTCGAGTTCTTTCAGAATGACGCGCTGCCCGAGATATTCATGCAGGAACGGCGCCTGCTCAGCAAAGCAGAGCACTTCAAAGCGTTTTGTGCTTGTCCGCTGTGCTTCGCGGAATCGTATCAGCCGCGCAAGATCTCCGTCCAGATGCGAGAGAATATAGGTCTCTCCAATACTGGCATCATATTCCATAAAACCACGATTATAGGACCGGGTGTCCGGATCGAATAGCAGATCCAACAGTCTTTCATTCCAGTTTGGGAGTGTGAGTAAGCGGAGCTGCCGGATCCCATTGGCATTCATGGGCGCAAAATAGATGTGGCGATAAATGCCATCAAACCGAAGCTCCAGACGACGGCTCCGCTCCGACTCCAGCAGCGTCTCCAAGGCTGTCTCATAAGATGCACCGGTCAGGATGGCCGAATCAATGCTCTGGAGTCCGGCATTCATCCGCGCAAGTTCGATCAGGCTATGAAGCGCCTTAAACTCTCCCATTCCGCTCCATTTCATTGCTGCGTCCCGTGTGTTATACACGGCATAGCAGCCACCAGGGTAAAAGAGAGCACCGGTAATACGCGTAAACATGGTTTTGTTTTGCTCGGTCGGGTTGATCTTTTTAAAGTCCCGTGCCAGGTAGAATGTGGGGATATCGGGTGTCAACCGAAGGATACTCCGGGTCTGAAGGGGTGAAAGCTGGTAGCTTCTCGGCTCAACACCTGCGGCAATACTCATTCCAATCGTCTCTGCGACACGAAAGTTACGATTCCTATGGGCATTTCCGCCTGGAAATCTGTGGTCATAAAAGCTTGTCATGTAATACCGGTATGCGTCAGCATGGATCCAGTTCAGTATAGGAAGCGCCCCCTTATAAAAGTGGATTGCTTTCGCTTTTCCGCTGCCGCACAGTTGCAGAAGCTTTACTGTCATGCGTTCATCCGTGCATGGATTACGAAATTCCTGCACCGATGTCAGCTTGTTGACGAGTGCCTTGAATGTGCGCTCATTTCCCAATAAGTCAAGCGAGCGAACAGGGTATTCGCCTGCGAGCCCAAGCACTGTGATAAGCCGATGCACATGACTTCCGGGACGAACTGTAAGCATCGTTTCAACCTCCCGCATGAGAGATTTTTCCGACAACATGACTGCTCTCTTTGTCGGAATTCTCCTGCTTTGAACGAGCCGAAAACGCCGGTTTTGCCGTCGTTTTCGGGGTGAGAGAAGATATGTCATTTTCACAACAGCTTTTCGTCCTGTTTTTACATATGTTTTTGGAACCGTCTGGGGATATGTTCATGGAGCATCACCCCTTCGTCCGGAATCAGATACTCCAGCATCAGCCATCTGGTAAAATCCTGCGCCGGGACCACATATATCTCTGTGCGTTCCCATGAAGAGGCTGCGCTGCAATAGAAGTGGTCACAGCACGGCGGCGCATCATCGTCCATCACATACATAGCGATCGCGTCAGAGACCATATTGAGCTCGATATTGTCATGATCGCGGTACCGGCGTTCCGGACGCTCCACATTGTAAACGTGCCGGAAAACCATAACACTTTCCGGGTAACGGATCGGTTCTTTATCACGGAAGAAATCACGCAGGACCGGATACAGAATGCCGCGGATATAAGATGCAGAGCCTTCCTCTTTCTTGGGCAGCAGAAGCGGCAGCCGGACACAGAACCAGCCCTCGATTGTAAAGCCGACCTCTACCGGCACGACCTTTTCCACCACGGTCTCCATGTCTTGCGCCGCCCTTGGGTTCCCGGTGTAGGCCGGAAGCGCTCTGGTCAGCAGTGTCATCTTCTCACTGTCCTCGGCCAATTTCAGCGCCGCCGAGTAGGCAAGCTCCATATTCTCGCTGTCGCTCAGGCTTCGGACATTCTTGAGCACCATGTCAAGTCTGCGGTCCTGTGCTTCGATTTTATCCAGCAGATGAACGAATGAGCTTTTCTCTCCCATCGGTTATCGCCTCCTCCGAATAGAATGTAATGTCCGGCTCCTCTTCACCGGCAAAATTGACCGTGGCAAAAAGACAGGGTGCTTTCGGAAGCACCATTTTTGATGCCATGGCGATGCTGGGTAATACGAAGATGTATTTCATCTCGTCGTCCTGCGGCTGCAGCAGCTTTGCAAGATGCTGTTCACCATCATAGAGTACAACGATCTCATAACCGATGTTCTCTTTCAGGAAGAATATCTGTGACGGATAGACAGCAGGGTAATGCGCCATTGGGTCTACATAGTCGATGAACTTCAGCAAAACCCATACGGCCAGGATTGTGCGCTGATCCGGTTTGCACATTTCATCCACTGCCAGATAGTAGCCTCCAGCAATATCCGTGATCTGATGTTCGCGCTTCAGATTGCGCAGGATCTTCGCGGCTGTGTCCGGGGACTTGTCCCGCAGCAGGCGGATCACCTGTGTTTTCGTCAACGCTCCGTATTGTGACAGCCATTTGATTACATGGCGTTCATCTTCAAGCAGCATGTTTTCTCCTCCTATTGTTGTGCGTATTCGCTCTAAAATGCGCATTTTACGCAGTATGCGTTTGTCCTTTCTGCCGTTCTTTCAGGATAGCCTCCAGTTCGGCACGATCTGTTGTAATCATCTCCTTCTCCAGTTTGGATGCTTTGACAACAACAGGGATCTTATTGTTGTTGGAACTGATAAGGGCCTCTCCGCGTTCGAAGCGCGTGATCGCACGGATCTCTGTACGGGTCAGCTTCAGAGTCTCCTGCACATACTGTGCTTCGTCCGGCTCCAGATTCAGAATGATCTTGTTCTTGGAATTGTTTATGATGGCGCGGCCATATTTGCCGTCCTCCAGTCCGAAAAAGTCTGATAGATCCTGTGTCGCGGAGATAGCCGCACCGCCGAAGCCGCGAATGACCTTGAATATCTCCAGACAGAACTCTGCCGCCATGTGGTTAGAGCCTGCGCCGATAAGCTGCCATATTTCATCTATGAAAATGGCCTTCCGCTTGGTGCGGTCGGACTTGATCTGGTCCCATACATAGTCCAGCGCAATGAACATTCCGACCGGCAGGAGCTTACCCTTCAGCTCTGAGAGGTCAAGCACAATATACTTATTGGACAGATCCACATTGGTCTGGCGGTTGAAGCTCTGTGCGCTACCCGTAACAAAACGGCTGATAATAGCGGCCAGCCGTTGAGTCATAGGGTTCTCCAACAGGTGCTTATGCAGGTCGCCCAGAATCGGCATCTGCTTCATCTTCGGTGGAACAGCGGACATATCCGTGTAAATGGAGCTATTATCGTGGGTGATGCCAAAATCCGCATAGGTGCGGATGAGCGCTTCGTCCAGCATCTGCTCCTCCTCGTTGCTCATGTCAGGGATCAGCAAGCCAAAGAAGGTTATCAGCTGCTGGATCTTCCGGGCCAGCATTGAACCCATCTCCACATAATCGATTTCGTCGATCAGCTCCATCTCCGGCGACATCGTATGCCGGATCTCCATGATGTTGATGCAGTGTGGTGAGCCGGGTGCGATTTTGATGAATTCTCCGCCTATTTTGTTGCAGGCGCGGCGAAATTCATGGCCCTTGATAGGAGCCAGAATATAGCATTGGATACCGCGCATCCGCATACGAAGCGCCAGCAGCTGCATGGTAAACGTCTTACCGGCGCCTGAAGTACCCAGCAGATTCAGATTCGCGTTCTTATTGATTTTCGTATTGAACAGATCCACAATGCACAGAGAGTTGTTGTATCTGTTGATACCAAGCAGAACGCCGTTTTCATCGGACATCTCAAAACTCGTGAAAATATAACTGGACGCGGCGCCGCTGGTCAACACATTACGCTGCGCTTTCTTTTCCAGCTTCGGTGATATTTTCAGGAAAGGCATCACCGACTGGAGCGCAGCCTCCTGCTGGAACCGACACTCACTGGTATACATGTCCATGGATTTGAGCATATCAACCATCTGCTGCTTACGCCAAAGAAGCTCCTCATAGGTCTTGGCTGAGACGGTGATAAACACGCTCATATAAAATAGATCTTCATTATTGTTGGCGATACCGCTTTTGATGTAATAGCCCGCCTGTATGGAGTTTGCCAGTTCCTCATAATCGGTACTGGTATCCTGCATGCTCTTGAGCTTGGTGCGATTGAGTCTGATCCTCTGCGCAACCTTGTCGATCGTTCTGCTGCGGTTCTCCCGACGCAGGTGAACGTCGATATCCACACCTTCGCCCGCATTGATAAGGGCGGACATCCACCCAGCCCGAACACGGCTGGGATATCCGTCCGCCTTGATATACAGGAACGAGTAGTACAACCCGTCCATAATAATGTAATTGAAATGGCTCAGATCAATACCACGGGGGGCCAGGAAGTTGACCATGCGAATCGGCGGTACAGGATCCACGCCGATGGTTTTCTTTTTGGCGGTCATTGTATCTACTACGATCCGATTCACGCGGGAGGAGAAAGGCTCACTTGTGCAGGAGCGCCTGTTATAGAACGTATATAGAATCTCTGCGGTGGCTTCATCGGGATCCTTGGGTTGTACGATGCTGTTTCCGCATTGCATGAAATAAGCTCGCGCAGTCTGCTGCGCGGCTTGAAGCATGCCGCAGATCTTTGCGTAGTCGTCGCTCTCATTGCGGCCAATGGCTTCATATTGGAATATCAGGAAGAAGCGCCTTGTCAGCGCTTCACGGTTTCCGACATCCTTGATCAGACTGATATAATCCTCGCCCAGCGCCCTGCATTGCGGGTTCTCCTCATGCTCCAAGTCCTCCCGGACCATGGAAACATGCCGGTCGGAATCTGCACGCCTTGTAATTGACTTGAATTGCAGCCGCATAGGCGATATTTTCAGCCAGCTGGCAAAGCTGGAGATAATATTAAACTGCTCTTCGTCAGAGCGCAGCGTGAAGTTGATCGGCTCGATCTCAAGGATCTTGATATAACGATTGTCTGTTGTTTCAATGATCCCGTTCCTCAGATCCCTGATGGGGAGATACTCCTGCACGAACTCCAGTTTTTCTTTTCCGCGCTTTCTTTTTTCTGCTGCTTTGGCCATAGTGGTATCCGATCCTCCTGAAATGTAGTTTTCTGCGGTGTGTCCAGAAATAGATGATATGGCCGATATACTGAAAAAGGGAGCCACCATCCACTCCCATCGCCGAGACAACCGCCAGCGGTAAAAGTGTCACCGTCATAACTACGATGCGAATGGTGCCGGGCATAGGAATCAGGACCAATTCCGGATATCCTAAAGCCAACATCAGAACTACGGTTTCAATAGCGTTTCTGGTGTCGATCATGCCCCCCAGCAGCTTGCCGCTGTCTGTATAATTTGCCGGTATCGCATAAATGTTGCTGTAATCACCGTTGCTCAACGTTTTCACCTGCCTTTCCTTTAATAAGCGCTATGTTGCGTTTACGCCTTGCATTATAGGCGCGTCATAATTCACGATACTAAGACGCCTGTAAGAAAGTCTGCCCTCATAATCGGGCGAATTCAGGACAACTCCCGTACCGCTTGCGGAATGGACCCACATACGCGTTCCATCTGAGCTATATCCTGCGAAAATCAGGACATGGCCCCAGTCGGAACCGTCCGCCAGAAAGCCCAGGTCACCCGGCAGCAACGCCGATGCAGAGATTCCGTATGTATTTGTGTATTGTCGATTGCAGCCGGCACCGATCTCTACGCCAACCGCCGTGTTGAATACCCATGTGGTAAATCCGCTGCAGTCGAGACCAAAGGGCCGAATCGTTCCAGTCGATGCCGAGCCCGCTGCCGTTACCAGTCGAGGTGTGTTCCATGCGTCATTCCAGCCCGGAGCTGATTTGCCTCCCCAGAAATAGGGCACCTTTCCGACCAGCGACAGCGCTGTGGTCAGGATATGCTTCCGCATGGGGCTGCAATTCTGCGCTTCCACAAATGCGACCAGTTCTTCATCGGTGAGCGGAACCATCTGACCATCACCCAGAGTGCCATATAACGTCATTTTCAATGCGGCGGCCATCTTCTGGATCGCCTCTGCATAGGTGACATTAAATTGATCGTAGGTTGCCTCTGCGTCGATCCCGAAAGCAGTGAGCACCACAGAGGAGTCAAAGGGGTGAATGGTACACACCACAAAACTCACGGTTTCCGTAGTCGGAGAAAGCGTTTCGATTTCGCCCTTCGTGTAATACGTCGCATTTCGCGTTCCTATGATCTTCGTCCCACTGTAAATGGGGATATCTACCGTCACCGGCGTATACGTTGTCACACTGACCGGCTCTGAGGATGTGAAGGTTTCGTCCGGCTCATAGTAAGTGCAACGCGCCGTGGTATAGCGATATATAGGCGAACCGTTTACACTCCCAATCTGCGTCTTTTGGGTGACGACTGTCAGCGTAACTGATTTGTATGTGGAGTAGGTAAGCGGCACAAGGTGTTCCCCTTCATCTGCCTCCGATGAAACAGGAAACATACTCCCTGAAACAGCTCGGAGCTTAGAAAGCATGTCTTCCTTGCTGGTGTTTTTCTGCTGCAGTGACGCCGAATAGGCAGCTAAAATGTAACTGACATCGTAGCCCGCCGAGCTCTGCGCATAATTGACCAGTGCGTCCATAGAGAGGTCATAATCGTATCCGCCATCCGTGATGATCTGTTCCACCTCGGCAAGTGCGGCTTCATAGCCTTCTTCCACAACTACCGCGATATCCGCAGCTAAATCGTTGTAGGATTCCAGCAGCGTGGTCGGATTCTCCAGATCCACAACAGAACCATTCAGGCCAAACACGCTGTTCGTAACGATACTGGGCAGCGAGACGATCAGGATGATGATAACCAGAAAAATAAGGCAGATACAGATAAGTACTTTGAAAAGGGTATGGCGTAGCGACCATGCCGCGGACAAGATGGCACCCCACGGACCGCCTACAGCGGTTCCTGCGGCAACTCCGGCCACCGCCTTGCCGCCTTCTACACCGGCCTGTACGGTTGCAGCTGCAGCGTTTCCCGCCGCTTCGGCACCCTTTGCGGCAGCTTGATCTGCTGCCATTTTCCCAGATTCTCTGGCCGCTCTGGCAACCTGTCTGGCCGCTTCACCATAATTGTCACTGCCATCGCCAATTTGCCGTTTGTCCGGTTCGGCCATCTTCCAATTCACCTCCCTGATAGATAGCAAGAAGCCGCATCATGCGGCTACAATCATCGTTCATGAAAACTGACAGCCAGGGCGGTGATATCCCGTCCCGGCTGTCAGCAGGCGTACTTACTTCTTGCGCTTTGGTGCCTTGATCCCGCCGTCAGAACGTTTTGTCGGTGCTTCAAAGCGGCTCGGCGTACTCTTATAGCGAACAGTTTCCACCGATACAGAGCGGATATTTTCCCCATCATAGACAGGCTTTCCGTTTTCAAATACCGGCTTCCGTTCCACAGCAGGCTCGCCGTGTACAGCGATCCACTGCTGCCCACGAACATCCTCATACACCTGATAGTCTCCGCGCGGCGGTGCGAATCGTGCTGTATCATAGAAGGCCGTACCGGAGCCATCGCCATGGAGGACCTCAAAATACCCGTCATCGCGGTGTGTGCTGTCCGCACGCGCTACAGGCTGTGTAAAGCCGGGCATGAAATCGCGGAACACCGCCTGATTGTAAGCAAAGGCATTTTCACCTTGCTCAAACACGGGCGCTTCGGCCTGCTGCTGCATGGCGTACCAGTCCACACCGTTTGCGGCCTGCATGACCGTGTGCGGCGCGTCTGGCTCGTTGTAGTAAGCTCCGTTGTACCATGTACTGTTCCCATCACTGCCGCTGGCTTCCATGACGCCATCACCAACAGTGCGCAGGGTTGTGCCTTCCGATGCTCCGGGGAAAGCTGCGGCGACCTGCTCCGACTCGGCAGGCGTACCGGTAAAGCTTGGTGCATCATAGAACGCATTACGGCCCTCGCCACTGGCCATCTGATACCATGTGCTGCCATCAGAGGCCGTAACAACGGAGTGCGGCGCAGCAGGTTTCTCATACTGAGCCGTGCTGAACAGTTCAACCTCGCTGGTTTTACCATCCGTGCCGGTTGCCGTTGTGCTGATATGCCCTCCGCTGATCTGCGTACCTTTCTGCGTTTGACCTGCGAGCTGAGGCATATAGTTGCAGAGACTGCGGTCAGCAATATCCCCGGCAATGCTGCCGGCAGCTTCGGCGGGACGAGCAGCAACCGAAGATATCGACTCGCCTGTAAGCGCCGCGCCGTTTCTGGCGGCCATACCGCCAAAGACTCGGCCTACAAATCCAACGCTGCCGCCCATACCCATGCGCGTACCGCCTTCAACAACAGCGTCTCTGACATAGCTGTTGCCCTTGAATTTGCTGGCGAGTCCGGAAGCAAAGCCACTGGCAGCGGCGCCTGTTCCAGTGGCGGTCGAGCCACCTTTCCCGAACACACTGCCTGCGTTTCTCGCACCGTATCCACCTATGCCACTGATAACTCTTGCCGCCATCAGCAGCTCCATGCCCATGCTGGAGCCGGTTTGCGCCACGTTAAGTCCCATGGCCGCCATATACGCATCAAACTTCTGGGCCGTCTTGAGGAACGCCAGAGCACAGAACAGCCACAGGAAGATAGAACCCTGCCCTGAACTCAGCGCTCCGCCGTTTCCGATATACTGACCCACCGAGGAGTTAAATCCGCGGATAAACCAGACGTTCATGACCAGCAGCAGAAGCTGCGATCCGACCATGCGACACCAGCTCTTGAAAACCTGGTTGGTGGCTTTGGAGCCGCCCATACAAAAGGCCAGGGGAGAGGTGTAACACAAGACACCGACTACGATGTACCGCTCGACTGCTTCCAGCAACAGCTTAAAGTAATTCCAGCCGAGGGCGATCAGCAGGATCAAGACCAGAATAGGGCCTACGATCGTAACTGTCGATACGATCGTCAGAAGGCCGTTGCTCAAAACCTGCTCTATTCCCGCAAAGGTGAAGTCCTCTGCCGTCATGCTCAGATCCATGAGTGCTGTGTATGGGGCTCTGGCAATATCGAGTGCCAGTGTGAAAATCGGCTTTGCATATCCGATCAGCAGTGCAAATACTGCGCCGCGCACCACCAACTGCCACGGATTCTCTGCTTCTGTGATTGGCCCGCCAAACGCACGGAAAAGCTGCCAGACGATAATGAGAAAGAGGATCGCCCACGCTGTATACTTCATCACATCGAACGCTTTCGTGATGAATGGGAAGTATTCCTCCATTGTTACCATATCTGTCCCCAACGCATCGAGGAACAGGCCGGAAACGGCATCCATGATCTGTGATGCAATGCTGGATATCCAAGTTACGATCCCTTCAAAAATCCAGTCTAAGATAACCGGTCACCTCCCAACTGCTCCACATCGCTTTTCATCAGCCGGTATACTGGCCTCCGGCAATCAGCGGCTGCAGGTATGCAACGATGAAACCAAGCGTGTTGAGAATGATCCAGGTCACAACGACACGCTTGAGCCAACTGGTGGCTTCATCAACTGCGCGCTGGTTCCGGCTGATCATACGCACCAGCAGAGCAATGGCGGCCATGGTAACGGCGACGATCGTACTGATTCCAACCAACTGGCCGTAGATGTCCTGCATGATTGTGGAAAAGCGATCCCAGATCGTCTCCGCCATTACGGGTTGGACAGAAACGATCAGCACCGAAGCCACGCCGACCATGGCCCAGTAAGCTTTCCGGAGCCGCCGTTTCCCTGAAACAAGTTGTTTTGACATGTCTTACCTCCTATTGTGTTCACTTGACGCGCAAAAGGCACCGTTTTGAGAGGCTAAACACCTCGCAGAAACGGTGCCTTCGTTGCGTGCTGCACTTTGGGACGATATTAGTATAGCACTTTCACATTTACATGTCATCGGCGCGAACCTTGCCATTTTGTATGCCTTTTTCTCTGCCATATATCATGCCGCATATGCTCAATATCACCAGTTCTCCAGTATGGTGAGGACTTCCAGCCATGAATCGATCTCACCGGCAGGCGCCGACCACAGACGCAGCGCAATGATGTTGATCGCCTGTGTGCGGAGCCTGTAATAGTGACGGCTGGAGATATCTAGCCTGTACAGCAGCTCCTCATGCGTCAGTTTGTCCGGGCCGAGAAACGTCATGTAGATGATGTCGTACATCTTATGACCATTGACCGGCTTTGTTTTCAATATGCTGACCGCTTCGTTGAGCCGGTCCACCAGCAGACGTGAGCGGCGGATACTCTCCATGCGGCTCTCCAGCTTCCGATTGTTCAGCCCCAACTCCAGATCAAGACGATCCAAGAGCGTGTCCAGATCCTGCAGCGGGCGATCCAGTTCTTCTGCGACGTTGGCAGGGAAGCACTCCAATGTCCACAGAATACTCCGGTAGTGCTGCAGTAAGAGGAACGTGTTGTGATACATGTTCTTCTTTTTTTCCTTCTTTGCCTGACGGATGCGATCATCGTCGATCCGCGCATCTTCCAGTATCCCTCGCTTCGTCAAAAGCTCAATAAATGCCGCGGACTGTTCTGAGAGCTTGCTTTCTTGCTGCTCATAAAGCGTCTTGTCAACGCCGATCTCCTTTTCGTTCATGTCGATAATTCCTTTCACTTGATAATCGGTACAGGGAGCTCGTGGGAGTACACGGCCCTCTGATGAAATGTGCATCCGCATACGGAGCTATACTACCTACATTTCCGCAGTCATAGATACAATTCTGACAATTCCTACACAGAGAAAAATACGCGCGTATTATAGGGCGCAGAAATGCAACGCGACGTTCTGCGTCAGACTCGGAACAATCGTCCATTGTCTGTGTAATAAGCCTATGACTATACCAAAGACTCATCTTGTTCAGACGCATATTCTCCGAGCCTGCAATGTGCGTATTCCCGGCACAAATACGCATTTCTTCAATAATGCGTTCAAGTTCTACATAGGAAGGCAGTGAAACCTCTGTATCCACGGGATACAGTTTGTTGAAAATGAGGCAGCCATAGGAACCGGGCAGACGATACAGAGAGAAAGCATCCCCATGCTTTTGAAAAAATCTCCATACCTTTGTCTTTTCCCAGCCCCAGCGCTGCCCCAGGGTTTCCAGCGTTAAAACAGCACCCATTTTCCCGTACTGTACGGCAGGTGCTAAACAGGAAAATACATTATGAGTATCCATCCAAGTTGTGTGACACCAGAGGTCCAACCACGCATCTGACTCGCCGAATGTATAGCTTTGCTTCGCCAGCCGCTGTGTAATGCTGCGGGGCAGACAGAGGAAACCATACCCTTCGGTTGCGTAGACGGTACCGGCCATGCATTCAGCGCCATAGCACTTTACGACCCAGTCCGTGATGGTATACTCCAGCTTCTTAGTTCTGGCATCCAATGTATATCGCAGATATCCGAAACGTTGGAGTTCTTCCATGATCTCTAATGCCACCGATCGGCTTTTGACGCCCAAGATGCTCTTTAAGCCCACCATACCACCTGACCACATACCGGGCATCACATCATTCGTATAGCCGCAGTAATGTGCCTGCCCTTTGCGGAATGCTGATCTGGAGGCCAGCTTCGCCCAGTAGCCCATGATTCCCTTGCCGGCAGGCAAGTGCGCACGGGGCAGCTTGACCCATTGGTATTTGAGCAAGCATTTTGGCATGGCAGTCTCCTCCTTCTAAGTGTGGCATAAAAATAAGGCAGTCTCTGTTATAAAGAGACTGCCTTCAGCATCTGACTATTATATTCTTACTTGTAGTCCGTACAGTGATCCTTGTGGCATCCCAACAAGATACCAGTCATTCGCACATTCGATCCGTGTAGGTATCCAATTGCCATTGTAGAACACTTCCAACGTTGTCCCACAATGCAGACCGCCGTAGTTGCTTCCGTTCGCATACCGGACATCAGCACGATCTGTCAGAGGATCATATATGAGAGTTCCTGTTTTCATGACGCGACACCATCCTTACAAGTGTTTTATAATCATTTTCCCATAGTCATATTTTATCATATTAAGGCAAATTCGGCCAAAGGAGGTATTACCGCTCAGCGCGGCAATATCGCATCATGCCTGCCGGAAAATGCGACAAATTAGCCCCCCGCTCGTTAGCCCATTTATAGAGTATCAGGAACAAAGTATTCCGGATAAAAAACGGCTATACCTAATTATGTCCTTGAATAGTAAAACAAAATAGGGTATAATACTATAATAAGAAAGTATCTCGCAGGAGGTGCGCTATGGAATTATCCGAAATGCAGGCGCGAGCGGAGGAACTGGAACAGCAGATCTCATATCTGCCTGAGGGTTCTATTACAAAGAAAACTATCGGCGGTAAGGAGTATTTCTATCACCGTTGGACGGAGAACAAAAAACGGCGCGAGAAGTATATTCCAGCGGATGAATTGGAGAATTTCCGTGCTCAGATCGAGCAGCGGAAAGCACTGGAGCAGGAACTGAAGTTACTGAAGAAGCATCTGCCGAGGGTAAAAACTGTGGATACCTCAGCGTTTACCACAAATGTCCGTGCCGGCGAGGCGCTGCGTTCTTTTGCTGCACCCGTCCGTAGCTATCGCAAGCGCAAGTGCTTCCGGCATTTGCATGATTATGTCTACGGTGAGCCGCAGGACAAGGTATTCATTCTCTACGGTCTGCGTCGAACGGGAAAGACCACCATGATTCGCCAGGTTTTTGCAGAGATGAGCGGTACGGAATTGGCAAAAACGGCGTTCATTCAGATTACTGCGAAAGATACGCTGGAAGACGTCAACCGTGACCTCAAGGCGCTGGAAGCACGAGGTTTCCGCTATGTGTTCCTCGACGAAGTGACGCTGATGGAGGGGTTTATTGAAGGCGCAGCGCTGTTCTCTGACGTGTTTGCGGCCTGCGGTATGAAGATTGTGCTTTCCGGCACGAACTCGCTGGGTTTCTTATTCGCCAAAGGCGATCAGCTCTACGACCGCTGTATTCTGCTGCACACCACTTTCATCTCCTACCACGAGTTTGAATCCGTGCTCGGCATCTACGGTATCGATGAGTACATCCGCTATGGCGGCACCATGAGTCTCGGCGGCGTTCACTACAACGAGACCTCCACATTTGCCAGCAAGGAAAGTGCCGACGAATATGTGGACACGGCCATTGCGCGCAACATCCAGCACTCCCTGCGCTGTTATCAGTACGAGGGGCATTTCCACCATCTGCGGGATTTGTACGACAAGAATGAGCTGACCAGTGCCATCAACCGCGTGGTGGAGGATATCAACCACCGATTCACACTGGAGGTGCTGACACAGAGTTGGGAATCTTCCGACCTTGGCGATTTTGACAGCAAACTACGCTGGGTTCAGGAGAACTCTACAGGAATCCTCGACCGTGTTAACCTTGCGGCTGTCACCGATAGCCTGCGGAAGCTGCTGGAGATCCGCAACAAGGCAGAGCAGACCGTAAAGCTGGACACTGTTCATGTGGCAGAGATCAAAGAGTATTTGGATTTGCTGGATCTGATGTGGGAGATCGATGTATTGCACCTGCCGGATGTCAGCAGGAAGTCCAGTCGCACGGTAATTGCGCAGCCGGGTTTGCGCTATGCGCAGGCGGACGCGCTGATCCGCAGTCTGCTGCTGGATGAGACGTTCAGCACATTATCTCTGGCGGAGCGTACCGCCGTGCAGAAGCGCATCCTGACCGAGATCAAAGAGCGTATGCTGGAAGATATTGTCCTTCTGGAAACCAAGCTGGCAAACCCCAAGAAGCAGGTGTTTGTCCTGCAATTCCCCGTGGGCGAATTTGACATGGTGATGTTTGACCCAGAAGCAGGCTCTTGCTGCGTTTTCGAGATTAAGCATAGTAAGGAAGCCGTCCCGCAACAGTACCGCCATCTGACCGACGTCGAAAAATGTGCGCAAACCCAGCATCGTTACGGCCCAATCACCGGAAAGTTTGTCCTTTATCGTGGGAAAAGCCAAGTGGTAGATGGTATTCAATATCAGAACGTGGAAGAATACCTGAGAAGCCTTGTATCATAACGATTCAACGGAGACTCATTCAGTCTTTAGCTGTAGACAATCGGGGACGATCATTTTCACATTGCGCGATACTGAATCGCAACTTGTTTATCCTATATGCTATAAACAAGTTGCGCGTTGTAGAGGATAAAAATGCGGCATCTTGTCATATGACAAGATGCTCGCAATAACGGCTTGACGTATGACAAGGAGAATTGTATAATGACAGAGAGGTGAAGCGCCTATGCAAATGACGAATAAAAAACAAGATCTGACCTATCTTTCGTGGTCGGTTTACCGCAATTCTTCCGGAACCGCAGGTTCCTTTTTGAAAGCGTACTCCGAACTCGGCGGAAAGAAGACGTACTATAAGCTTTCCAACTTTGATAAAGCACGCGGCATCATTGGGCATGAGTGCGTGAACGAACTGATTGTTGACCGATTGCTGACGATACTGGGAATTCCGCATTTGTCGTACCAGCTGATTCATGCAGACGTGACCGTAGACGGCAAGACGCATGAAGTATATCTTTGCGCATCGGAAGATTTCAAGGTACAGAGCGAGTCAAAGATTGCCTTGGATGCCTACAAGGAGCTGGAAGCTCTGCCGGATGAGTCTGCATTGGAGTTTTGCACCCGCATGGGCTGGGAAGACTATATTTATCAGATGCTCGTCGTGGATTACCTGATTCTGAACCGTGACCGCCACGGCGCTAATATCGAAGTGCTGCGCAACGGCCGAAAGAAGACAGTTCGTCTGGCTCCCTTGTTCGACCACGGCCTTTCGCTGCTTTGCAGCTGTCCCGATGATACTGCGGCGGCAAAATTCGATGTAATGGCTGACAAGCCCTGCAACAACTATATCGGCTCAAAGTCCACATGGGATAACCTGCGTATCATTCCGAAGGATAAAACGCCGGAGCTGATGCCGCTTCACGAGAGTGACAGGCAGATCCTGCTGGATGGACTGGACGGCGTGATCTCTCTGACGCTCCAGGATAAGATATGGGAAATGATCTGGAAAAGGTGGTGCGCATATGAAGATTTTTGCCATTCGAGATGAATCAGCGCAGGAGCAGAAGAATCTGGCGTACCTCCTGTATTATGAGCAGGAAAAGCGGTTCTATATTGAGTTGCCTGAGAACGCGGACGCATGGGAGACACCGCTGCTGCTGGATTCCTTCGTGAAACGCGGGGAAACCACCGTCAATTCTTATTGGAGCAGAATCTGGGTGGAGCAGCGGATTGTTCCGCCTGACCGTCAAAACATCGTAGAGATTTTACGCGACAATCATCTGAAGGAATATGATGAGTATGCGCTTCTGATGCTGGCAATGGGGCGGTGTGCGCAGGACGACTACTATCTCGTTCCCATTGACGAGAAGGAGCTTCCGAAAGACATTACGAAGCGCTTTTCGATGCGGATTGAGGATGTGCTGCCGCTGGAAAATCTTTGCCTACTGGTTTTTTTTCGGGATGGCGCGGTAAAGAAATGCGATTTACAGAAGCATTTTGAAATGACGAAGGCGTTTCAGATTCTTCTCAAGAACCCGGACTACTTTCAGCATGTGCAGATGCAGACAGGCGGATACGGTGTTGCTTGGGATGTGAACATGACTGTTTCGGACACGATGCTCTACCGAATCGGCAAAAGTGTTCCGCTGACGATGGAGGACTTCCGGAACTATGCTGCACACAGAGTCATCAATGCAGCAGAAGCGGCGGAGATCTTGGGCTGCTCCCGGCAGAACGTCATCGATCTGACAAAGCGCGGGAAACTCCACCCGATCAAGACGTCGGAAAAGAGTACGCTGTATCTCAAAAGTGAGGTCTTGAAGCGAAACTGGCAGTAATCATGCCTTACGTCACGCATCGCTCATTCCATCGCTCATTTTTTCAATGAAAATGAGCGATGCTTTTAAACCGTATCAATTTGGGCTTGAAATCCGCTGTTTTTCACAGCAAACAATTCGGGGGCTTCCCCCCCCCGGTCTCTATTCAATCAGATTCTAATCCGCTATCATATATCTGCCAAATTAACGAAAACAATGCGAGGTGCCGCTATGAAAATAAAGGACAAGCCGCAGGCGAAGCAATACGTTATTTATTCCCGCAAATCCAAATTCACCGGGAAGGGCGAAAGCATCGAGAACCAGATCGAGCTGTGCCGCCAATATATTGCCATGCATTTTGGAGAGGATGCAGCAGAGCAAGTGCTGGTGTATGAGGACGAGGGTTTTTCCGGTGGTAATCTGGAGCGCCCGCAGTTCAAGAAAATGATGAAGGATTCGCAGAAGATCGAATTTGCGGCCATTGTGGTCTATCGCCTCGACCGAATCAGCCGCAACATTGGTGACTTTGCGAAGCTCATTGAGGACCTGGGCGACCGGCACATTGACTTTATCTCCATCCGGGAACAGTTCGATACGTCCTCGCCCATGGGCCGCGCCATGATGTATATCGCCTCGGTGTTCTCGCAGTTGGAGCGGGAGACCATTGCCGAGCGTATCCGGGACAACATGCACGAGCTGTCCAAGACTGGGCGCTGGTTGGGCGGCACGACACCCACTGGCTACGAGTCAGAAAGCCTGTCCAACGTGACAGTGGACGGCAAGGTGAAGAAAGCCTGCAAGCTCAAGCCCATTCCGGAGGAAATTCAACTGGTCAAGACGATTTTCTCCGTGTTCATGGAGACTGGATCTCTCAGCAAGACCGATCAGTACCTGTTAGAGCACCGCTGTGTCACGAAGCGCGGCAAGCAGTTCACGCGCTTTGCCATCCGGAGCATTCTGACCAATCCGGTCTATATGATTGCCGACGAGACGGCGTATCAGTATCTGAGTGAAAACAATGTAGACCTGTTTGCCGAGCGCGCGGAATTCGACGGTGAGCACGGCATTATGGCGTATAACCGCACCCTCCAGCGTCCCGGCAAGGCAAACCAGATCCGCCCGATGGAGGAATGGATCGTGTCAGTAGGTAAGCATCCCGGCATCATTACAGGCAGCGACTGGGTGCAGGTGCAGTCCATGTTGGATGTAAACAAATCCAAGAGCTACCGCCGACCGCGTAGTAATGTGGCGCTGCTGTCCGGCCTTCTGCGGTGCAGCGAGTGTGGCGACTATATGCGTCCGAAATTGACCAATCGGCATACGGCTGACGGTGAGCTGATCTATACCTATATGTGCTCCACCAAAGAGCGCAGCCGCGGTACCGTCTGTGGCATGAAGAACTGCAACGGCAACACGCTGGACGCCAAGATCATCGAGGAAATCCGCAAACTGTCCGCTGATAAGGAAACTCTTTCTAAACTGCTGGCACAGACCAAGAAGGTCATCAGTGGCAACAAGGAGGGATACGATGCGGAGCAGACGTTGCTGAAAGAGAAGCACGCCGAAACGGAGAACCGCATCAAGCGGCTGGTGGAATCCCTGTCCGTTGCCAGCGAGACTTCCTCCAAGTACGTCATGGAACAGATCGACGAGCTCCATCGGGAAAGTGAGACCCAACAGGCAAGGCTTTCCGAACTTGAAGCCCTCACTGAGCAGAGCCGAATGCTCAATCAGGAGTTCGCCTTCCATCAGGAAATGATCGAGTCCTTCGCCAGTGCAGTGGATTCGGCAACACTTGAGGAAAAACGACGTCTATTGCGAACTATCGTCAAAAAAGTTATCTGGGACGGAAATAACGCCTATGTGTACCTGTTTGCAGAGGATGGAGAGGCGGATTTGCCCCCTGTTGAGCAACCTGCGATTCCGTTAGGAGAGGATAGCGAATGAGATACTAATGTACTTCCGGGGACAGAAAAAATTGCAGGGCGAAGTGTCGCTGAATGAGGCACTGGACACGGGGCCGGAGGGTGACGCATTGTATTTGGGAGATGTGGTGGGAGAGGAGGACACCATGCTGGAGGAGCTGCAAAGCAAGGAGGACCGCCGTCTGCTGCATCAGCTGCTGGCCCGTGAGCTGACTCCTCGGGAGGCAGATGTTCTGCGGCGGCGCTACGGCCTGGACGGCCATTTGCCCCAGACACAGCGGCAGGTGGCGGCCCATTACGGTATCAGCCGCAGCTATGTATCGCGTCGGAACTAATGTAAGCGATGCCCGGAAAGCCTTGAAAATACAGGCTTGTCCGGGCATCGGTCATGTTAAGGTAGCGCCGCTATTATTGTAAGCGGCGAGAAATATTAGGAGAATAGGCGACCATTCATCATTACGTAGTATTACACAACAAGTTTATGTGTTTCAGGTTCTGGTCCTTTGTTTAGAGAGCAGGAAAAATCATATTCTCCCAAATGCAAGGGATGTTTACCTTGATTTTTAAAAACCTCCAAAGCTCCATGCTCTTTATCAATAGAAAGATAATACTTGCCAAGGCTGTGTACAAAGACTACATATGATGGGTTTTTCCTCGAAATATCTGGCTTGCTGTGATAATTGTTTCTATGGGCAACTTCTGTGCCAAATATAATATAGATGGCTTTTTTCTCATCACCCATTTGGCAACACTTAGATACCTTTTCTTTAAACGTATCGTTTAATTTGCAGCAAGCTGCACATTGAGGAAAGATTTCATCTACTTCGATACTCTGCTTAAGATGTTGTGGCACAATTCCGCTGCAATCTGTAGCTGGATTACAAACCGCTGAAAGGATGTATACACTTCCATCAATATAAAACGAAACCGATGGGGCGCATCTTTTGTTTTTTTGCGATAAGAGAAGAAGCGAGTTTTCATGAATACCAGTACAAAAAATATGATACAGGTATTGCTTGAATTTTACTTCAGCAGTTGTTGTATCTTCAAACTGCATCGAGCACTCCTCAATTAACTTATCTTGTAATTCAATCCAATCTCCGCGGAGAACCATTTTCTGTACTTTTTTACTAATTTCAGAATATCTGTTTCGAACCGTTAAGGACTTGGTAATTGGAGGCACATATTGATGGCTTTCACTATTGTAACTATATGGTGCACCGTCATATCCATCCAAGCTTGCCTCAAAGTAATCTGATGCAAAGTCGATAGAGTCTTTTAAAAACATAAAGTGGTCGAGTTGATCGTCTGCGGGCATGTTTTCGGCAACTTCAAATAAGCTTGGATCCATGATTAGTTTGGTCACTGTCGACCACCTCGTTTTGTTTTCATGTTTTTATATCCTGCTTGTAGAATTTGCTCAGTTTCAGAAGCATACTGATCAAAGAAACCTTGGGGGGCCTCATCAATTCCCAAGTTTTCATCAATATGAACTTCAGTCAATTTAGAGGTTCCGTCATCCGCTTTTTCTATGAAATATATGCCGATTCTTTCCTTCAAAGATTGATCTTCTAATGCACGCCTGACTAATCGATTAATGATATGGTCGCTATGCGTTTCTACGATCAGGTGTTTATCTTGCTGTGCAATCATGACGAGAAAGTCAGCAATATCCATTTGCATTTTGGGGTGAAGATGAATTTCTGGTTGCTCCAAAATCAAGGTATTTCCTTTAGCCATGGTTAAGCCTTCAACTAGTATTGGTAAAACTTGACTTACACCAAAGCCTACATCAACGATATTTTGTTCTCCAATCATAATCTGTGTGATTTTTGCACCAGGTATATTGTTTGTATTAACCGAGACTTGCTCAATACCTAAAAATGAAGCCCATTGAGAAACCGCTTCATTTAAAGATACAACTTGAGGCCCTGGTGAATTGGGTAACGGTGTTTGGATTTTTGTTGAACCAAATTGGCCTAAATATTGTGCTGTATTTTCTCCCTTTACACCAATGGCAGAGTACACATCCTGAAGAAAGTATTGACGCAGAGGTGTCTCTCGGAGTGGCCCAATATATTCAATCTTGTCAAATTCAGATGCCAAAATCCGAAAAATAGTATATAGAACAGGTAATGCACTTGTTGATTTTTTGGAAAGCTGATCTCTATAGAGACTTACCAACTGCATGCCTCGAAAATAGCAAGTGCATTCTCCCCATGATTGATCTGAGTAATCAAAGGGATACTCGCTTTTCTCTTTGGAATAAAGAGGAATGGGGAAATGCTCCAGAGTTGTTGTATATTGCTGACTGTACGAACCGCGCCTCATATGAATTCTGGAAGCAACAGAAGCATCAGAATAAAATGCGGCATTATTGGCATAGTTGGAGACTAATGTAATTGTGGAGGACTCAATTTCTCCCACCTGCGGGATAGTGGGATTCTCGTTGAATTGGAAACTAGCGTGAATTACAAAGTTTTTAAACTCGTTTTTTCTGCGAAGCATTCCAATACTTCTGCAAATATCTTTATATGAAGGGCTATCTTTGTCGACTATAAACGATACGGAAATTCCCATTTTTGAATCATCCGTAGCCTTGGGTTGGGTTCGTCGAATATTTGCGTATAGTCCATTATTGGTATATGCACCATTTATAAGCAAATAGTTGCTACCCGTTGCCTCGAATGATTGTTTCATCAGCAGGATGCTTTTAATTATTGCAGTTTTTCCCGAGCTATTTCCGCCGCAAAGGATTGTGATAGGCTTAAAATCGATGATAGAGTCTCTATATGATTTATAATTAAGAAGTTCGATTTGAGTTAACATATATAAATCCTTTCTAGAATTGCTTGCAACTTCATTCGTGGTCGGTGATTCTTTTGAGAATAGTTGCAAAAATTAGCCTCACAGAAAAAGTCAATGTAAATTGGAAAAAACACCATCTCGTCTACGATTAGAAAGATGTGGGCTTTTTTGAATAATTGTTGATGTTATAATATATTTTTGCTTGTACTCCCACTCTGTTGAATGTGACGGAGGAATAACTTCTTCCATGCTTGACGCGCTGACTGCCAAAAGCCCAATACCTGCCTCAATCAGTTCATCCGTATTGGCAGCATTTATACGGTCTTTTGGTAGAGCAAGGTAAGAGTAATCAGAAAACATAAGATATCTTTGTGCTTGTAAAATTCCACTCTTCCAATCTTTAATTTTTGCTTCTATAGAGATGATCTTTCCCAAGTTTAATCTAAAAATTTTTCTATTGAGTACGATTTGATTGTTTTTCTCCTGAGCGATTCCACAGCTATTAAGTTGGTTCAAATAATTTTGGACTTTCGTTTTATCATAAGAAAAATGGTCTACCAAATCGTTTACAGACACATGTTTCTTTTCGCTGATATATTCTATAAGTGATAACAAGTAGTAGTCTGTAATTTTAGGGAGGTTTTTCGATGCCCCAATATTGATTGAAACATCAGGAATTCCTATGCCCATATGGATTTCTTTAGAGTAACGTATTTTGTACTTATCCAAGTAACTTGTAATATCATTGACAAGTTGCGATTCTAACATTTTATAACCAATCCTTTTTTAGTTCTGCTATGACTGTTTGCCATACCTTGAAATGTGCATATTCATCAGTTTTAAAGATAGGTCTTAGTGCCTGGTGGTAGTTAATTGCATTTTGAATACGCATTTCGATGTACGAGACCCTGTCGTTTGTCGTATCAAGTGAGCGAAGAAGATTGATTTCCTCTTGGCGACGGTAGAGGAAGTGCTTTTTAGATAATTGATCATTTGTTAATTCTTCTGGCTGTTTACCCATACAGTAAGGACACTTACAGGAAATATCATTACCAGTCCCTGAAGACAGCAAGCGAATAATTTTAGCAGGATTCTTTCGTTCGATTGCGACATTTCTCAGGAGTTCAGGAAAGTAGTAGTTAACATACATATTGTAACTATCTGATGCATTCTTGTACAAATCCTCATAGAAACTTTCAAAACGTGCAGATCCAGACTCAAATCCAAAGAGCCCGAAAGCCAAAAGAACCAAACCAAACGGCCCTATTCTACCGGCAATTACTGGTTTTTTTGTTGACTTCTGCAATGTAAGCAAAGTATTTGCGTATTGATAAAGCTGTGCTGGGTTCGAGTTGTTGTCGATACAATCAACATATATCCAATAGTAATCACACGGAAGAGCAGAAACAACATTAATAAAGTACTCTCGCTCTGTTTTTGTTGTGAGGATATCAGTTTTGATACAAAAACCACCAACAAGGGGAAGTTGACAGTCAATTTGGCTTAAATAATCTTTCGCCTCATACAATAATTTTACATCTAAAGAAAACCAGTTTTCTTCATCTGTAGCCTTAATACGGACTAAATTAGAATTGTTGCTTACATGGAAAGGGGCCACAATATATGTAGGATTATATTGCAATTGGGCATCGATTACCTTTTTCACATACTCGCGTTTGTTTTCAAGTGATTTGAGGTTATCCAATTCCAATCGATTTAATCCTTGAGGAGCATACGGAAGTGCAACCAAACCCTTGACCTCCGAAAAAGTGTCATATGCCAAACGCATGGTCGCTGGATCAATCATATAATTTCCGCCGGATTCTGTAATTAATTTCAATAAGTTCTTTTGCTGGGTTTGGTGGTTTATTGGGAAAATATAATTTTCCACCGAATACCCGTCTTTTTCGTATGCTTCAAGAACACTTTTTTCATTCCAAGTGCGAAGGAAAAAGGTGGGAATAAAGTCAATTTTGATTTCGGCCTCGCTGTCCTCGTCTTTGCTTTGCAGATAAGCTTTGATATCTGCGATACTATTTGGCCGTTTATAGTTCTCTTTTTCCAAAAAAGCCGAGATAAGATTGTCAATCTCATTTGAGATGGTGGGAATATATTGCCTGATACTGATAGGTGGTTCATTAACAATCTTATAGAATAATTCTGTACGTGACTGTGGTTTCCCATAGGGATGGTGTTTCGATAATAGCTCGAATAAGATTACACCTAGAGCATAGTAGTCCGAACGATAGTCTATATTTTTGCTGTCTTTAACTTGTTCAGGCGACATATATAAGGGGGAACCGATCTCGGCGCCAGTACTTGTTATTGATGTAAAGTCAATGAGCTTAGACAGGCCGAAGTCTAAAATTTTGACTTCTCCTTGGCTCGTTACATAGATATTCGCAGGCTTTAAGTCACGATGGACAATATGCTGAGAATGAATTGCATCTACACCATCAACAATACATTGAAAAATAAATAATACATCTTTTACAGATAAATCACGATTAGCAATATAGGTTTGGAGATCTTCGCCTTCAAGGTAATCCATTACAACATAAAAATATTCTACACCATTATCGGTAAAAGAGCCGTCATCAACATAGGATACAACATTTGGATGATTTACAGATTTTAGAGCAGCAATTTCCCTGGTAATTCGATTATCCTCTCCCTTTAAAAACTCGTTAAAAACATAAGCTAAGTTAAAAATTTTCATCGCATATGTGGAATTATTCTTTTGACAGACATAAACAGAGCCAAAACTTCCGCTTCCCTTAAACGCTGTCAGTGTATATCCGTTAACGATTTTTCCTAACATCAAAATACCTCCCTGGATGGCAAGATTAGAAATTACCTCTCAAATAGATACGATTGAGTTTTGACCATAAAAAACTAAACATAAACTTCCTAAAATCAATCACTACTGTTTAGGCCTATATGCCCAATGTCCGCCTCCGTGATATTTTACAAGTTTTCGATCGGATGCTAAACTTGCCAGAATCCGATTTGCCGTCGCAGCCGATACATTACAAAGCGCACGGACATCTGCATTCATGATATACGGATGTGTCTCTAGGAACTTCTCAATCTGCCGCCAGCGCATCGCTGCTTTATCCATCGGTCCATCGCTCATTTCATCACTCGTGTTGATTGCGTCAATGAGCGATGCTTTGATAGCTGAGAACATGAACTCGATAAATACCGTAGACTCTCCGGCAGCATTGGAGGCATTGATGGATTCATAATACTCCTGCTGGCGATTATGGATAATGGATTCCACCGGCAGCCAAGCAAAGGCCTGGTTCCATTTGGAAAGCAACAGCGTATGCCACAGACGGCCTACACGGCCATTACCATCGGCAAAGGGATGAATCAGTTCAAACTCATAATGGAACACACAACTGCGGATCAGCATATGCACATCGCTGTTTTTGGCCCAGTCCAGGAACTCCATGACTAAATCTGGGACATACTGCGGCAGTGTGCCGAAATGCAGGACATGTCCCTCCTGATCTACGACCCCCACAGGCCGGGTGCGAAACATACCTGACTCCTCCACCAGCCCTCGCGTCATGATGCCGTGAGCGGTCAGCAGATCATCCACAGAGTAGGGATCAAGCTCCTCCAATCGCTCATAGATCTTATAAGCGTTTTTGACCTCTGCAATATCTTTAGGCGAAGCCAGAACCTGTTTGCCGTTGAGAACGGCGGTGACCTGCTCCAGAGTCAGCGTATTCTGCTCGATGGCCAAGGAGCCATGAATTGTCCGGATGCGATTGGTGCGCCGCAAAGTAGGGTTGGCTGAAAGTTGATTCGTAGAGGTCAGCCGCCCAACCAGCTCTGCAATCTCAGCAACATGGTCAATCATCGCATTTGTGATTTCAAAAGGAGTTTTTTTGTTCCGCATCCTGACACCTCATGTAAAAACTTGTCTATATTATTATATCAAACATCACTCATTTCATCAATCATGATTTACCGTGATTTGAGTGATGCTATTCTTATTTCGCACATCAAAAACAAAGGAGGAATCACTTTGGCATCAATTGTTCAGCGAGGCGGCAGTTACAGCGTGGTTTACTACACAAAGGAAAACGGTATCCGAAAACAGAAGTGGGAGAGTTTTCGCACGGAAAAAGATGCGCTGCACCGGAAATATATGGTCGAGCAGTACCAGCAGGTAAAGAAGGAACTGGCACATCGCCCGCAGACAGTAGGACAGCTCATTCAGGAATATGTCTGGTTATATGGCAGAGCAAAATGGTCACTGTCCATGTACACATCCACCCAGGGATTGATTCGGAATTATATCAATCCCTACTTTGGTAGCGTTCGCTTGGATGAGCTGACACCACGACTGGTATCCAAACTTTATATGGAATTTCAAAACGAACCACGATATTGCGGGGCATATCACAAATATGAGGGACAGACTGTCTCTGCCAGTACATTAAAAAGCGTACATAAACTGCTACATAGTGCTTTTGAACAAGCTGTCCTGTGGGAATATGTGGATCGCAACCCCTTTCATAAAGGAGCGCTCCCTAAAACCAAATCAGCACCATCAGTATTCCTATCCCCAGAGCAGATCCAACTCCTTTTGCGCCATTGTAGCGTGTCGTGGCTGCGGTTAGCGATTGAACTGTCTTTCGTGTGCACACTTCGCAGAGGTGAATTGTTGGCGTTGACATGGGACGATATTAACTGGGAACAGAATTCATTGCAGATCAGCAAGACATTGTGTCGGGTCAGCAAGGATGCGATGTTGCTGTTAGAAGAGCGAGATGTTTTGCACGTATTCCCAACGGAGGCGCACAGCAAAACGGTTCTCGTTCTAAAATCGCCTAAGACGGAATCAAGCAATCGCATCGTCTATCTTCCACCGTCGTTAAAGTGCTCCCTGCTTGAATGGCAAAATGAGCAGAAAAAATCAGCCGTCGGTGAATTGCCGAGGCTGATTTTCGCTTATGAGGACAACTGGCCATTGCAAAGCGGCGTTCTTACGAAACATTTTCAAGGACTTCTGACTAAATGCAATCTCCCCAAAGTGACCTTCCACAGCTTACGCCACAGCAGTATCACCTATAAGTTGGTTCTGACAGGCGGGGACATTAAGGCGGTGCAGGGAGATTCGGGCCACTCGCAAGCAGACATGATTACGGAGATCTATGGTCACATACTGGATGCAAATCGCCGTAAGACTACGGAACGGTTTGAGGAAGAATTCTATCAAAATTATGGCACCATTTCGTGTAATCGAACCTAGGAGCATCCGCTTAGGAGGCGGAAGCTCAATGCTTAAAAGTATAAGGTGCCAATTTCCGTATTACAGAAAACGATACGATTACCATTCATGCTCTCAGATTTGACATTGCTTTCACAAGAAGAAAACCTACTGAATTGACAATAAGAAGGGGCGAAAGTCCCGACATAAAATAAATCATCTAATTCACAAAAAGGAGGAATCAACAAATATGAAAGATGGGTATGAGATCTCTATCAACGATTTGTCGGGTGCGCTTGCGCTCCCACTGATTAGCAAGCTATTCGCAGAATGGAAAAGTATTGAGCAACTGGAAATTTTGCTTCAGACGCTGACTGTCTACTTCTATAAAAATCGTATTACCCAAGCATTTGATATGATCTGTAAACTCTTACAACTATCTGATGCTGCCTTGCCTCAGGAGTTTCGCGACTTGCTCAGAACTGGCAGGGATAAGCGAGAATTTGTGGGGGAGTTTCTGACAGATTTTCGCGAAATATTGGGGGAACTATCCGGATAGCAGAATCAAAGTTAAATTCTCCCTATGATATGACACTATTTTCTACTGATTAGTGCGAAAATTTACGCAGGAAAGGGGTGGTTCTATGAAAGCAGCAATTTATTGCCGGGTAGATCAAGGAGGAACCGTAGAAACGCAGTACGATGCATTGGAAGCCCAAAGAATTCGGTTGGAACAATATGCCCTGCACCACAACATTCAAATCGCGGGATATTACGAGGACCGTGGTTGCCCTGGACACCTGACGGAACGCCCCGGCTTGATGCGGCTTATTAACGATTGTCTGGAGGGACTATTCGATACAGTTTTGGTCGTAAATCATGACCGGCTTTATCGGGGGAACCGATACAGACCACCTCAATGGCCATTCCAAATTTGGACGCTCGATCAACCACAGCGGAATATAGAACGGTAAAACGGTGAGGAGCTTCCTCACCGTTTTTCCTTTAAGAATGCTGCAGATTGCTTTTGCAGCGCCGTAATAAACCGCTTGAAATAATCTCCAATAAAATCAGGATAAAAGTAGCACAGGGCATTTAGGAAGCCATCAATATAATCGGGACGGATTTCCTGAATCAGAGAAAATGTTTCCATATAAGGCTCCCTGCATTCCTCACCATATCTTTGGAGCAAGTGCTGAAGCTCTGTGTCGAAATTACAATACTGCCAGCAATTGTCAAAGTCGTATTGTTCTATGTATTTCTTGATGTTCTCTTTGGGTACCGAATTTCCAATGACTTCATTGATACCGGCCTGTGCCAGCATATTGTCCGATAAGATAAAGGAGGCTGTAGTATCTACACGGTAGAGATATCCATCTGATGCGATAGGAACTTCAAAACTGTCTTGTTCTCTACACATCGTGTACATTGCTTGGAAGTGAAAAAAGTCCTGCCAGTTAGCGGCCTGTTCCCGAATCTGTTCATAAGTGGGGGACTCTACGACAAAATCTAAGAATGTAGTACCGAGAATATACTCCGTCTTAAAGTAGCGTCGCTTTTCTCCTTTGGAAAATTGGAAAAGGAAGGCGTCCGGCATTTTGAATCTCATCGCCTGCGCCAGCTTTGTGTAGACAAATTCATTTGCCGCGCAGTCTGTAAACTCATGCTTTACCAAATATCGCTGGCTACGATCGGATTTCTTTTTGGCGAGAAGCAATTGTCCACTGTCGCCAATACGGTCAAGAGGAGTAATCGGCGTAAAAACATAATCCCCAGTCATCATTACATCTGGAGAGTTGAGAGGTGGCTTGCCTTCGTTCTCTCGCTCTTTGTCCTCCATGCGTAACTGCCGCATAATGGAATTGACTCCTGGTTCCATCCATTCTATAGAAGCCATATTCGACACCTCCTGACAAATCTATTTTATGGTGGACAATCAGAGCTGTCAAGCTGGTTTGCCATATTAGGAGAGATGTGCTTTTTTCACAAATTGATTCATAGCTTTTGATAAGGGAGGTGTGCCATGAAAGCACAGGAACTGGTAATCAGCTGTTTTTACGATAATGATGGGGAGTCCATACGGGACTTGCTATATTCATCCTTCGCTGGCTTCCTCAAGCGGGAACTTGGAAAATTTGCGCCCGCACCGGATCATCCTGTATGATAAACGGGATGAATGGCCGCTTATCTCAGGAGGTTAGAGTATGTATCAAGAGATAAGCAACCCTATGGATTATCATGTGGCATTATACATCAGACTGTCAAAGGAGGATGAGAGCGAAGGACCATCGCAGAGCGTGACCAATCAGAAGTCCCTTTTAGATGAATTCGTGCAAAAACACCGTTTACAAGTTTATGACACCTACATTGACGATGGCTGGAGCGGTACAAACTTTGACCGCCCGGATTTTCAGCGAATGATCGGCGATATTGAGGCCAAGAAGGTCAATATGGTTATCACCAAAGACCTCTCCCGTCTGGGGCGTGACTACATCATGACCGGACACTACATGGAGCGGTACTTCCCGGAGCATCGGGTGCGCTACATTTCCCTCTTGGACGGCATCGACACCGGCGTGGAGTCTAGCGCCAACGACATAACCCCCTTCCGGGCCATCATGAATGACATGTACGCCAAGGACATCTCCAAGAAGATCAAGAGCGTCAAGCGGGATAAGCAGCGGAAGGGGCAGTTCATCGGTGGCAAGCCGGTTTACGGCTACAAAATGCACCCCACCGAGAAAAACAAAATCGTCATTGACGAGGAAGTGGCTCCCATGGTTCGGCGGATCTTCGGCATGGCGCTGGACGGGATGAGCTGCCGTCAGATCGCAGCTCAACTGAATACAGAAGGTGTTCCGACTCCTGCCACCTACGCAGGGCTGCCGGTGCCCAATCCCGGCCCCTACACCGGCCTGTGGAGCAGCGAGCGCATTTCCGACATGCTGCAAAACGAAACCTACATAGGCAATATGGTGCAGGGGCGCAGTGTGAAAATCAGCTACAAATCCAAGAAGTGCCTGCACCAAGAGCGGAAGAACTGGGTCGTGGTGGAAGGCACCCATGAGCCGCTGATCGACGCCGAGACCTTCCGCAAAGTGCGGATGCTGGTCAACAGCCGCAAGCACACCCGGAGCCGCACCTATGACTTTCTGCTGAAGGGCATGATTTTCTGCCATGAGTGCGGCTATCCGCTAGCGGTACTCAACCGGAAAAATGCTGCCGGAGAGGATGTGCTGTATTTCGTCTGCCGCACCTATCAGCGGTTCACCAAAGCGGGCGTTTGCACCTGCCACTCCATCAAGGAAAAGACGGTCACAGACGTAGTGATTGCCAAGGTACGTGAAGTCTGCGAAGCCTATTTACATCCCGCCGAACTGCTCCCCATCGCACAGCGAGCGGTGGAGCAGGCGCAGAAGGAAAACGCCCTGGAGGCAGAATTGCAGGCCGTGCAGAGCAAGATCGACAGCCTGACAGCCAATCTGGATAAGGTATATATGGACCGGCTCAGCGGTCTGCTGCCGGAAACGGACTTTGAGCGCATTTACAGCCGGGTCAAGCTGGAGCGAAGCCTTCTGGAGGAAAAGAAGCAGGAGCTGGAGCTGCGAAAGAAAAGCCCCGTCCCCACAGAGGACAGGGCAAAAGAGTTGGTGCAGCGCTTCATGGATTCGGCCTTTGCCAGCCGGGAGCTGTTGGTCAGTCTGATCGACCGGATCGAGCTGACTGAGGAGAAGCAGGTCATCATCAAATTCCGCTTTGCTGAACTTGATGAAGTCGGGTAAAATGCAGTCATATCAATGGTTTGCGCCGTTATGAGCGGCGCGATTTTCAAGACGAAATCACTTACATTAGTTCCCGCGCTATGTGTCCCGTATTGAAAAAAAGGCGCTGCACAAGCTGGAGGAGGCCCTGCGGGACCGGAGATAAAAGGCGTCTTAACAACGCCTTAACGGCTGTGGCGGAAGGCTGTGCAGGTTGCATGAGGAAACATTCGCGCGGCGATAGAAATTCTCGCAACTGCACATTGTTTTCCATAATGAATTTGTTATAATGGTAACAAAAGACTGGGGGTTTCGGAGGAAAAGTGTACCTATGAGAAACTTTAAATGCTCCATCGCGGATATGCGTAAGCAAGTGTTTGCCGAAGTGGCGCGGCTGGCCTATGAGGGCGGAGACTACCGCCGCATGGAAAAGCTGCCCT
>ERZ780149.921-NODE-921-length-35241-cov-5.240607_pt1 | contig 35241 bp, 30 predicted proteins | sample MGYA00511367_ERZ780149 | MGnify/ENA primary metagenome ERZ780149 (study PRJEB29588, sample SAMEA2153852) | human gut metagenome | biome: human gut; feature: human-associated habitat; material: faeces | place: Denmark | collected 2008/2010 ... | reverse complement strand
AGCTTGTCGTCATCGGCGGCGGCCCCGCGGGCATGATGTGCGCGGCAACGGCGGCGGAGCGCGGTATGCGCGTGATACTGCTGGAGCCGAACCGGCTGCTCGGCCGCAAGCTGCGCATCACCGGCAAGGGAAGATGCAATATCACAAATAACTGCGATATCAAGACGTTTATGGAGAATATCCCCGGCGACGGGAGATTCCTGTACTCTGCGCTGAACCGCCTGTCGCCGACGCAGACTATGGAGCTTTTCGAGTCGCACGGGCTGAAGCTCAAGACCGAGCGCGGGAACCGCGTGTTTCCGGCGTCCGATAACGCCAACGACGTCGCGGGAACGATGGCGCACTGGTGCGAGCGCGCGGGCGTGCGCGTCATGCATACCCACGCCAAGGGCGTCCGGATAGAGAACGGCATAGTCACAGGCGTTCCGACCGACGAGGGAATGATAGACTGCCGCGCGGCGGCGATATGCACCGGCGGGCTTACATATGCGCTGACCGGCTCGACCGGCGACGGCTATAAATTCGCCCGCAGCGCGGGGCATACTATCGACACGCCGTGGCCGTCTCTTGTTCCGCTTGAAAGCGACGATGATTACTGCGCCGAGATGCAGGGCTTCGCGCTGAAAAACGTGACGCTCTCGGCCTATGAGAACGACGTGCTGATATACCGAGAGCTTGGCGAGATGCTGTTCACGCATTTCGGCGTCTCGGGGCCGCTGGTGCTGTCGGCAAGCTCACACATGCGGCACATGGGCAAAGCGAAATACCGGCTCGAGATCGACCTCAAGCCCGGGCTCGACGAGAAGAAGCTCGACGCGCGTATCCTGCGCGACTTTGATAAGTACGCGAACAAGGAGTTCAAAAATTCACTCACAGACCTTGCGGGCAAGTCGATGATACCTGTGCTTATCAGGCTGTCGGGCATACCGGAGGACACCAAGGTCAACTCCATAACCCGCGAGCAGCGGCATCGCCTGCTGCATTTATTCAAGGCGTTCCCTGTGTCCATCACCGGTACGCGCCCGATCGACGAGGCCATCGTGACCGCCGGCGGCGTGAGCACGAAGGAGGTAAATCCGCGCACCATGGAGTCGAAGCTGGTTGACGGCCTGTACTTCGCGGGCGAAGTGCTGAACCTTGACGGATATACGGGCGGCTTCAATCTCCAGATCGCGTGGTCTACCGGCTATATTGCCGGAAAATCTATACTTAAGGATGAATTCTGATGAACGGATTTAATTCTATCGCCATAGACGGCCCCGCCGGAGCGGGAAAGAGCAGCCTTGCGCGCAGACTTTCAAAGGAACTGGGGTACATTTACGTCGATACCGGCGCGATATACCGCAGCGTCGGCCTTGCGGCACACCGCCGCGGGCTCGATACGAAAAATGAGATCGCTGTCTCGGCGATGCTGCCGGAGATAAGCATAGAGATGCGCTATAATGACGAAGGCGAGCAGAGAATGTTCCTCGACGGGGAGGACGTGTCCGCCGAGATACGCATGCCCGAGATATCCATCTGCGCCTCAAACGTCTCGGCGATGCCTGCGGTGCGCGCATACCTGCTGGAGATGCAGCGACGCATGGCGCGGACGCATAACGTCATCATGGACGGGCGCGATATAGGCACCGTCGTCCTGCCGGATGCGGAGCTGAAGATATTCCTGACCGCCAGCGCCGCGGCACGTGCGCAGCGCCGCCTGCTTGAGCTTCAGGGTAAGAGCGTCAAGGCAGATTATGACGAAGTTCTGCGCGATATAGAATACCGCGATAAGCAGGACACCAGCCGCGCGGCCGCACCGCTCAAGGCGGCTGAGGACGCCGTGCGCGTCGATACGAGCGACATTGATTTCGAGCAGAGCGCGGCGCTCCTTCGGAGCATCGTGCGGGAGCGGCTGGGCGTATGAAGAAGCTTATTGTCGCAAAAAGTGCGGGATTCTGCTTCGGCGTGAGCAGATCCGTGAAAATGGCGGAGGAGCTGCTCCGCAGCGGCGAAAAGTGCAGCAGCCTCGGCGAGCTTATCCATAATGCAGACGTTGTAAACGAGCTTGCCTCGCGCGGCCTGCGGCTCATAGAAAGCCCCTCAGAGGCACACGCGGGCGAAAAGGTGCTGATCCGCGCGCACGGAATAGCAAGAAGCGTGCAGCAGGAGCTGGAGCGCAGCGGCGCGGAGATCGTTGACGCGACCTGCCCGAAGGTGAAGCATATCCACAATATCGTCAGCGAGGCCACGGCCGAAGGGCGCTTTGTCATAATCATTGGTATGCGCCGTCATCCGGAGGTCGAGGGCATATGCGGCTGGTGCGGAGAGCACATGGTGTTTGAAACGGCGGCGGAGCTTGAAGCGTGGCTCAGCCAGAATCCTGATTTTTGGGATAAACCTCTAAGTGTTGTGGTGCAAACGACTCAGACGCACGGTAATTTTACCGAATGTTGCAATATCCTAAAAAAAAGGTGTACAAATCTGAAAATATCTGATACAATATGTACTGCTACGTCTGCGCGGCAGCAGGAGGCTGAAAAGCTGGCCTCCGAATGTGACGCAATGGTGGTCATCGGCGGAAAGCACAGCGCCAACAGCCTGCATCTTGCCCAGATCTGTTCTGAGCATTGCGGCTGGGTCCAGTTCATAGAGAAGTGTGATGAGCTGGATATGGACAAGGTCACGGACGCGGATACCATCGGGCTCACAGCGGGGGCATCCACGCCGGCGTGGATAATTAAGGAGGTAAGAAACAAAATGAGCGACGAAATCAAAGTTGAAGAATCCGCAGTCGAGGTCGAAAAGTCCTTCGACGAAATGCTGGAGGAGACTCTCAAAACTATATATAATGGAGACAAGGTAACCGGACATGTTGTGGCTATTACCGGTACTGAGATCAGCGTAGACCTCGGCACCAAGTATTCCGGCTTCATTCCCACTTCCGAGTTCACTGACGACGGCGTCAAGGTCGAAGACGTTGTCAAGGTCGGCGACACCATTGAAGCAGTTGTTGTCAGAGTCAACGATGTCGAAGGCACCGTTATGCTCTCCAAGAAGCGTCTTGACGCTGCAAAGAGCTGGAACGATATCGAAGAGGCCGCCGAGTCCGGCGCAGTCCTCGAGGGCGTTGTCTCCGGCGAGAACAAGGGCGGCGTTGTTGTCAATGTCAAGGGCATCAGCGTGTTCGTCCCCGCATCCCAGACCGATCTGCCCCGTGATGCAGAGCTGAGCCAGCTCATTAAGAAGACCGTTCGCCTCAAGATCACCGAGGTCAACAAGGCTCGCAAGAGAGTAGTCGGCTCCATCCGCCGCGTTGCACAGGCCGAGCGCCGCGAGCGCATCGAGTCCATCTGGAACGAGATCGAGGTCGGCAAGAAGTACCACGGCGTCGTCAAGTCCCTGACCAGCTACGGTGCATTCGTCGATATCGGCGGCATTGACGGTATGGTTCACGTCTCCGAGCTGAGCTGGAGCCGTATCAAGCAGCCCTCCGACGTTCTCTCCGTCGGCGACGAGGTCGATGTTTACGTCATCAGCTTCGACAAGGAGAAGCGCAAGATCTCCCTCGGCTACAAGGATCCCAACGGCAACCCCTGGACCGTGTTCACCAACACCTACGGTGTCGGCAGCGTTGCAAAGGTCACTATCGTCAAGCTCATGCCCTTCGGCGCATTCGCGGAAGTTCTGCCCGGCGTTGATGGTCTGATCCACATCTCCCAGATCGCAAACCGCCGCATCGGCAAGCCCGAGGACGTTCTGTCCGTCGGCGATGTTGTTGACGCGAAGATCACCGCTATCGATGACGAGAAGCACAAGATCTCCCTGTCCATCCGCGCTCTGTCCGAGCCCGCACCCGCAGCGGTCGAGGAAGAGGAGGAAGAGGTCGAGGAGCCCGCAGGCGACGCTCTCATATACGAAGTCTCCGCTACCGGCGAAGCCACCGGCATCGCCCCTGAAGAGGAGTAATCCAACATACTCAAAAGCCTTGGCAGTTTAGCTGCCAAGGCTTTTTTATGCCGTCGAAACTTTATATGTCGCGCCCAGCTTAAATCATGCCGCCACTGCCTGCGGCAATCCGCATCCCTGATAGTATGGCGGCTAAGGAGAACGGATTCCCACGTCGCTTCGCTCCTCGGAATGACAGAAGAGTGTTATAGCAAAACAGCGAAGCCGGTTCGGCTTCGCTGTTTTGTTTAGATCTTCTCGTTTATCCAGTCGAGAATGTCTTTATACACGTCTGCGCGGTTTATCTCGTTGAGCAGCTCATGACGGCCGGCGGGGTAGAGCCGCATCTTCACGTCATGCAGACCGGCCTTGCAGAAGGCGTTGTACGCGCGCGTGACGCCCTTGCCGTTCTCGCCGACAGGATCGGCGTCGCCGGACATGAAGTATACCGGCGTCTCCTTGCTCATCTTGTCGATGTTCGCCTGGTTGGTGATGAATTTTATGCCGCTCATCATATCGCGGAACAGGCTGACCGTCGGCACAAAGCCGCAGAGAGGATCGGCGATATATTTGTCAACATTCTCCGTGTCGCGGCTGAGCCAGTCAAAATCAGTGCGCGGGTTGGCATAGCCCTTGTTGTATGAGCCGAAGGCGACGCTGTTGAGCGTGTCGCCGATCTTGTGCGCCCCGTAGAGCTTGACCGCGGCGCTTGCCACCGCAAGCCCGCCAAGCACCATCGGCAGCGGCTGATGCCCCGTGCCGCTGATTATCACGGCGTCCGGCTTCTCCGGATGGCGGATGATATAGGTGCGCACAAGGAAGCTGCCCATGCTGTGACCGAAGAAAATATATGGCAGGTCGGGGTACTTCTCGTGCATGATGTCGTGCAGCCGGTCGATATCCCAGACGACATAGTCCCAGCCGTCGCTCTCGGCGAAGAAGCCCTGCTCGCCGCCGTTGTCGATGGACTTGCCGTGGCCAAGGTGATCGTCGCCGACGACGATGAAGCCGTTATCGGCGAGAAAACGGGCAAAATCGTCATAGCGCTCGATATGCTCGGCGATGCCGTGCTCTATCTGCACGATGCCGCGCGGCTCGCCTTCCGGCGACCACTGGCGGACGTAGATGCGGTTTTTTCCGGTGCTGGAGTCGAAATAAAAATCCGAAAAATTCGCCATGGAAAAATACCTCCGTTTATGTTATCATGTAATAAATTATAAGGTCACAGCAAAAATAAGTCAACAGAAAAGAGACGACTATGGAATACGTATTGGTAGTTAAAACCGAGAAATTGTCGCAATTTATCTCCGGCCGTACCGGCCTTATCACGGAGTCGAACGCCGAGATGCTGGACATTATCCGCGCAGAGCATGAGTTCATCCCGCGTCCTGATGCAGAGAATGACCCAGGCTACAAGCAGATAATCCCGTATGTGGTGCTGCGCCGCGGGGACGAGATATTCATGACGCGCCGCCTCAAAAAAGGCGGGGAAGCGCGTCTGCACGGGCTTATGTCCATCGGCGTAGGCGGGCATATAAACCCCGTGGACGACGTTGACCGCGAGAACGTCCTGCTGCGCGGACTTGAGCGTGAGCTTGACGAGGAGGTCGAGATCGAGCACCGCGGCGGGCTGCACCCCGTCGGCTTTATCAACGACGACACCAACGGCGTCGGCAGCGTACATCTCGGCCTGTGCTACACGCTGCCCGTCGAGGGCGAGGTGCGCGTCCGCGAGACGGAGAAGCTCGAGGGCGGCTGGACGACGGCGGCGGAGCTGCGCGGGAACTGGGATATGCTCGAAACCTGGACGCAGATCGCACTCAACGGCATCGAGAATTAAGAATGACCAAGGCGAGGCATTGACGGTGTCTGCGCAAAGTGTTATTCTTGAAACATAATTATAATAATTATAAGGGGTACAGAGTATGAAACCTATCGTTCTTTACTTCAGCGCGACCGGCGGGACCGAGCATATCGCAAAGCTCATCGCTTCCGAGCTAAAGGCCGAGACAGCGGACATCACCGTGTTCGATTTCGACATGAGCTTTGACTCGGATATGCTGGTTTTCATCTGCTTTCCGGTTTACGGCGGCCGCATCCCTGCTCCCATGTATCGCCGCATGAAGGATGTCCGCGGCGACAATACGCCCGTCGTGCCCGTGGCGGTATACGGCAACCGCGCCGTTGAGGATGCGCTTCAGGAAATGGCCGACCTCTGCAAGAAGAACGGCTTCCGCGTTGTCGGCGGGGCGGAGATGGTCGCGCCGCATTCACTTGATCGCCGCTTCGGCGCAGGCCGTCCCGACGAGAAGGATGTTGCCCAGCTTAAGAGCTTCCTCACCTCGCTCATGTCGCGCGAGAACCTGCGCGACGTGCCGATGCCCGGCAGCCACGACTATAAGCCGTACAAGGGGCTGCCGCTCTATCCCAGCTCCGGGATACACTGCTCCGGCTGCGGCACATGTTCTGCCGAATGTCCCGCTGGGGCGATAGATCAGGGCGATCCCAGAAAGCCCGACAAGACCAAGTGCATAAGCTGTATGCGCTGCATCACCGTATGTCCCTTCGGCGCGCGCAGTGTCCCGAAGGCGGCGCAGCTTGCGGTGTCGGCCGCGCTGCTGAAGATGTGCGCGGGCAGAAAGTCTCCCAGCTTCTATCTCTGAGCTGATACATATTTCCGGCTGTATGCCATGGAGGGCTGATCTATGAAGATAAGCAATGCGAGGGTTTACAGAAACGGGCGCTTTGAGCGCTCTTCCGTTGAGTTTTCCGATAAGATAAGCGCCTTTGACGTTGAGGGCGGCGTTGACGCGCACGGCGCGTACCTCGTCCCCGGCTTCATCGACATCCACACGCACGGCGCAATCGGCTACGACGCGAGCGACTGCCGCGCCGACGAGATACCCGCACTCGCGGGCTACTACGCCGCGCACGGCGTGACCTCATTCTGCTTCACGACCATGACCATAGGCGAGGACGCGCTGGCGCAGGCGATGCGCAATATCCGCGGTTATGAGCGGCAGGGCGCGCAGGCAAAGTGCGCGGGCGTGCATCTTGAGGGGCCGTTCGTGTCGTATAAAAAGCGTGGCGCGCAGAAGGCGGAAAACATCCGCATGCCTGATCTTGATCTGTTTTACCGTATGAGCGAGCTGAGCGGAGGAAAGCTAAAGATAATCACCATGGCGCCGGAGCTTGACGGCGCGGTGGAGTTTATCCGCGAGGCGTCGAAGGTGTGCGCCGTATCCCTCGGCCATACCACTGCGGATTACGCCACGGCAATGGCCGGATTCGAGGCGGGCGCGACGCAGGCGACGCATCTCTTCAACGCCATGCAGCCGCTGCACCACCGTGAGCCGGGGCTTATCGGCGCGGCGCTGATGGCGGGAGCCGAGGTCGAGCTTATCTGTGACGGGCTGCATATCCATCCGGCGGTGATAAACGCCGTGTACCGGATGTTCGGAAAAAAGATGATAATAATCAGCGATTCTCTGCGCTGCGCCGGACTTTGTGACGGCAATTATGATCTCGCGGGACAGCCGATAGTTGTCAAAAACGGCCGCGCGACGCTGCTCGACGGTACGCTCGCCGGTTCTTCCAGCAATCTTCTTCAGGAACTGAAAAACGTCGTGTCCTACGGGATACCGCTTGAGGACGCGGTCTATGCCATGACGGCAGCGCCCGCAAAAGCGATAAACAGCTTCGGCGAGATCGGATCGCTCGAAGTTGGCAAATGCGCCGATATGCTGCTACTGGACGAGGAGCTGAACCTCAAGGCGACATTCATTGACGGCGAGCTTGTAAACGGCAGCCTGTAAAAATTCAATATGCTCAAGCGGACGGCAGCTTTGCCGCCCGCTTATTTATTGCGCATATATTAAAAAATGTCCGCCGCCTTGTCAATTCGTGAAATATGTTGTATAATATCTCCGTTTAGTATCTGCCCTTGTTAACCGGTACTACCGGCGTTGAATGGAGGCTTGGCCTATGGACGCTAAGATCGACCAGCTTAAAAAATGGGTCGCGGAGAGCGACAATATCGTGTTTTTCGGCGGCGCAGGAGTCAGCACCGAGAGCGGGATACCGGATTTCCGCAGCGTTGACGGCCTGTATAATCAGCAGTGGAAGTACCCGCCGGAGACGATTTTGAGCCACAGCTTCTTTGAGCGCTATCCCGAGGAGTATTACCGGTTTCATCGGGCAAAGCTCGTTATCGACGGCGTGAAGCCCAATCGTGCGCATCTGCGCCTTGCGGAGCTGGAGCGCGAGGGCAAGCTGCGCGCCGTTATAACGCAGAATATCGACGGACTGCATCAGGCGGCCGGCAGCAAAAACGTGCTGGAGCTGCACGGCAGCATCCTGCGCGCCTATTGCTCGCGCTGCCGTATGCCGTATCCGGCAGACAAGATGAACCACGGCGAGGGCGTCCCGCGCTGCAAGTGCGGCGGCGTCATAAGGCCGGACATCGTGCTGTACGAGGAGCAGCTGGACGAGGACGTTCTGGCAAAGTCCGTGCACTATCTGCGCAATGCCGATGTGCTCATCGTCGGCGGCACGTCGCTGAACGTGTATCCGGCGGCGGGACTCATCAACTATTACCGTGGAAATAAGCTCGTCCTTGTGAACCTGAGCGAGACCCCGTATGACAGCTGCGCAGATCTGATAATACATGAAAAAATAGGCGAGGTTTTCAGCCGGATATAAAAGGAAAGCCTCTACCGGAGGAAGTTATGGCAAAAGGTAAGCTGATAGTTTTCGAGGGCATAGACGGCAGCGGAAAGTCGTGCCAGTACAGGCACATATGCCAGCGTCTTGAAAACGACGGAATTGACTATAATCATATTGTGTTTCCCCGTTACGACAAGGAGAGCAGCGCGCTGATACGCATGTATCTCGGCGGCAGCTTCGGCAGTCATCCGGAGGATGTGAATGCCTATACCGCGTCCACCTTTTACGCGGTCGACCGCTTCGCGTCTTACCGCGAGGCGTGGGGCGATATATATAACGCGGGCGGACTTATCATCTCCGACCGCTATACGACCTCAAACGCCGTCCATCAGGGCTGCAAGCTCAGTGATGAGGAACTGCCGGCGTTTTTCGGCTGGCTTTATGACCTCGAATATGTGAAAATGGGCCTGCCGCAGCCCGACCTCGTCATATATCTTGACGTAGATATCGAGACCTCGCTCGCGCGCATGAAGCACCGTCAGGATAAGACGCACACTGCGGCCGACATCCATGAGAAGGACGTTGAGTACTTGCGGCGCTGTCTGCACACGGCGGATATGGCCGCGGATTACTACGGCTGGACGCGCATTCCGTTTATGAAAGACGGTGTCGAGCGTAAGGTCGAGGAAAAGAATGACGAGATATACGAGCTGATCCGGAAACATATTTGAGCCTCACGGCGTCAAAAAAGGGACTCCTTTCGGAGCCCCCGGTGATTGCATATAACTCAGCAGCCGCAGCCGTTGTTGTTATTGCAGCCGCATCCGCAGCTGTTGCCGCATCCGCAGCTGTTGCCGCATCCGCAGCCGCCCCAGCCGAAGAGAATGATGAGGATAATGATTATCCACAGAACACTATTGTTATTGCAGCCGTTGCAGAACATATATATATTCCTTTCCCCGTGCCGGAACTTTGCCTGTGCCGCAGGCACGGTGCGCGGCACAGCAGACAGATCCTGATAAAACCGCGAGCAGTTTTCTGCATCGCTCATGCCATAATATGCAGCCCAGCAGGCTGGTGCTACGACGAATTGCGCGCCATGCCGATACCCATATGAGGAGGAAAACAATGCCGGACGATATTGAAAAAATAAATGAGATATTCCGCATTCACGACGAGAATGCGAAGAAGAAAACCGGACAGACGGGCAAGACCGGCGCACAGCCCGCGGCGAAGCCGCAGGAGCAGCCGCAGGAACCCGCCGCAAAGGATGCGAAGGACAGATCCAGCCGCTTCTCCGCGGTGGACAATTTCTTCATAGATAAAAACGGCGACGAGAACCACAACTACACCGGCGACGAGATGACCGAGCGGGATTACCGTCCGGTGCGCCAGAGCAGGGAATACCGCTCCGGCTGCCTCGGCGGCGTGATGTACTTTGTGTTCGTCACGGCGTTCAGCGTCGTTCTCGCGTGCTTCGCGTGGATGGCGGCAAGCGACGCGCTTGCGCTGAATAAGGATAATTTCACCGCGGTCGTGACGCTGCCGAACAGTATCTTCGAGATCGCCACGGTTGACGATCTGGACGAAAACGGCAACAAGATCGGGACAAAGCGCGTGTCTCAGGCGGACGTCAGCTATGTTGCGGATGCGCTGAAGGATGCGGGGCTTATCGAATACAAATGGCTGTTCGAGGCCTTCTGCAAGATCTCCCACGCAGGTTCCAAGGTCGATCCCGGCAGCTACGAGCTGCGGTCGAGCTTCGACTACCGCGCGCTTATAAAAAATATGCAGTCCGGCTCCGGCTCCACGCTGACCACCTCGGTCACGATACCGGAGGGCTTCTCGATGCACCAGATATTCCTCCGTCTTGAGGAGGAGGGCGTGTGCAGCTATAACGACCTCATGGAAGCCGCCGCGACCGCAACCTTTAACTATTCCTTCCTTGAGGGCGGCGAAGAGGGCAGTGCCTACCGCCTTGAGGGCTTCCTCTTCCCAGATACCTATGAGTTCTATGTCGGCATGCAGGCGTCCAGCGCCATAAACAAGATGCTGGAGAACTTCTACTATAAGCAGACTGCCGAAATGCTCCAGCGCGCGCAGGATCTCGGAATGAGCATGCGCGACGTTGTCAACATCGCGTCGCTGATAGAGAAGGAGGCCGCGAACGATTCCGAACGCGCGCTCATCGCTTCCGTCATCTATAACCGTCTCAACGCCGGAATGCCGCTTGGTATCGACGCTTCGATACTGTACGCCTACCCCGACCATGAGGGCGCGCCGACGGCGGACATGCTGGCAGACCCCAGCCCGTACAACACCAGACTGAATACCGGCCTGCCGCCCACGCCGATCGCGAACCCCGGTATCGCGTCCATCAACGCGGCGCTCTATCCGGAGAGCACCGGCTATTACTACTACGCTCTCGACACGGCGACCGGACAGCACCGCTTCTTCACCAATGCGGACGAGTTCAACGCCTTTGTTGCAACACAGAACTATGAATAAGAAAACGGAACTTTTAGCCCCCGCCGGGGATATGGAGCGCCTTACAATGGCGCTCCATTACGGCGCGGACGCCGTGTATCTGGCGGGGACTCAATTCGGGATGCGCGCCTCGGCGGGCAACTTCAACGAGGAGCAGCTGCGCGAAGCGGTGCAGCTTGCGCATTCGATGGGGCGGCGGGTATACGTGACCTGCAACACGCTCCCGCGCGAAGACGAGCTTGCCGCGCTCCCGAAGTATCTTGAATTTTTGCAGGACGTGGAGGCCGACGCGTTGATAATCGCGGACATCGGGGTGCTGGAGCTGGCGAAGAAGTATGCGCCCAAGGTCGCAAAGCATATCAGCACGCAGTTCGGCGTCATCAACAGCGCGGCGGCTAATGCGCTGTACGCGTTCGGCGCGGACACGGTCGTCCTCGCGCGGGAGACTCCGCTGGAGGATATCAGGAAAATTCGCCGCAATACCCCGCCGGAGCTGCGGCTGGAGGCTTTCGTTCACGGTGCGATGTGCGTGTCGTTCTCGGGGCGCTGTCTGCTGTCAAACTACCTGACCGGACGTGACGCGAACCGCGGCCAGTGCGCCCAGCCCTGCCGCTGGAAGTATCATCTGGTCGAGGAAAAGCGCCCGGGCGAGTACTTCGAGATAAGCGAAGACGGCGGGACGCACATAATGAACTCCCGCGATATGTGCATGATAGAGCATATACCGGAGCTTATCGACGCAGGGATTGACAGCTTCAAGATAGAGGGACGCATGAAATCGTCCTACTACGCCGCCGTCGTTACGAACGCCTACCGTCACGCGATAGATGCCGCCGTCGCCGGTGCGCCGCTTGACCCGCTGTGGGTCGAAGAGGTGAACAAGGTCAGCCACCGGCCGTATACGACCGGCTTCTATTTCGGCGACCCGGGGCAGTATTACCATGACGCGACCTACTTTACGGATGCGGATGTCGCTGCCGTGGTCGAGACCTGCGACGCGGACGGGAACGCCGTGCTCTGCCAGCGGAATAAATTCTACCGCGGAGACGAGCTGGAGCTGCTCACGACGGATGCCGCGCCCGTGAAATTCACAGTAGAGCATATGTATAATTCCGAGGGCGAGGAGATAGACGATACACGCCACGCGATGATGGCGATACATATGCGCCTGCCGAGATACGCCGAGCGGTATTCTATAGTAAGAAAATGCCGGTAATCTCTTGACAAAACCGCCGCTTGTGGTAATATATTCGTATTCATTTTATATCAGTTGGCTTTGACGAAAAGAGCCGGAGCAGGACAGCGCAGAGAGGGACCGGATGGTGTAAGGTCTCGTGCCCGATAACGGCAGCCGTTTCCGAGCCTTTCCGGGATGACCGGAGCGTTTTCCCCGCATTAAGGGGGCGAGAGATGCCGCACTGCGGCAAATCAGGGTGGTACCGCGAATTGACCTTCGCCCCTGTATGGGGGCGGAGGTATATTTTTTAGGAGGACAAAAATGAATTGTTTGCGCTGTGGGACAGAGATGACCGATCTCGGCTGCGAGGAGATACAGCTGGGGCATTACGGCTTTTTCTCCGGACACCTGAGCAACCTGTTCTCAGGCTCGATGGAGGTGCGGATATATTCCTGCCCGCACTGCGGGAAGATGGAATTCTTCAACGCTGACGTTGAGCATGAAGAGAGCTTTTCAGAGAGAATGAAAAAGAATTTGGAGGACTAATAAATGGAAAAGTATGGAGTTAACCAACTGAGAGAGATGTTCCTGAGCTTTTTTGAGACTAAAGGACATCTTCGTCTGCCGAGCTTTTCGCTCATTCCGCAGAACGACGCGAGCCTGCTGCTCATAAACTCCGGCATGGCACCCATGAAGCCCTATTTCAAGGGCGAGCAGGAGCCGCCGCGCCACCGCGTCTGCACTTGCCAGAAGTGCATCCGCACCGGTGACATCGAGAACATCGGCAAGACCGCGCGTCACGGCACCTATTTTGAGATGCTGGGCAACTTCTCCTTCGGCGACTACTTTAAGCACGAAGCCATCGCATGGAGCTGGGAATTCCTCACCTCGCCCGAGTGGGTCGGCATTGATCCGGACAGGCTCTATCCGTCCATCTACGTCGATGACGACGAGGCGTTCGAAATATGGAACAAAGAGATCGGCATCCCTGCCGAGCGCATTTTCCGCTTCGGCAAGGAGGATAACTTCTGGGAGCACGGTGCCGGTCCCTGCGGCCCCTGCTCCGAGATATACTATGACCGCGGCCCCGAGTACGGCTGCGGCAAGCCCGGCTGCACCGTCGGCTGCGACTGTGACCGCTATATGGAGGTCTGGAACAACGTGTTCTCGCAGTTCGATAACGACGGCGAGGGTCACTACACCGAACTCAAGCAGAAAAATATCGACACCGGCATGGGTCTTGAGCGTCTGGCGGTCGTATGTCAGGGCGTCGACTCCCTGTTCGACGTCGACACCGTTATGAACATCACCCATAAGGTCAGTGAGCTGACCGGCGCGTACTACGGCAAGAGCCACAAGATGGACGTGTCCCTGCGCGTTATAACCGACCATATCCGTTCCGCAACGTTTATGATATGCGACGGCGTCCTGCCGTCGAACGAGGGACGCGGCTACGTGCTGCGCCGTCTGCTGCGCCGCGCCGCGCGTCACGGTAAGCTCCTCGGCGTTAACGAGCCGTTCCTCTACAAGGTCATCGACACCGTTATCCACGAGAACGAGTGTCAGTATCCGGAGCTGCGCGAGAAGCAGAGTTATATCACCAAGGTCGTCAAGACCGAGGAAGAGAACTTCGCAAAGACCATCGACGCCGGTATGAAGATATTCGGAGATCTGCTCGCAGAGCACAAGGCGAACGGCGAGACCGTTTTCTCCGGCGCGGACGCCTTCAAGCTCTACGATACCTACGGTTTCCCCGTTGACCTCACCATAGAGATGTGCGCCGACGAGGGAATGATCGTTGACGAGGCGGAGTTCAAGAAGCTGATGGAAGAGCAGCGCGTCCGCGCCCGCAAGGCGCGCGAGGCGCTGGGCGATCTCGGCTGGGCAGGCCAGGAGTTCGGCAAGGAAGTGCCGGAGACTGAGTTTGTCGGTTATGACAGGACCGAGAGCGAGGGCACGGTCGTCGCACTCGTCGCCGAGGGCGAGATCTGCGGCGAGGTAAACGAGGGCATGGACGCCATCGTCGTGCTCGACCGCACCCCGATGTACGCCGAGATGGGCGGCCAGGTCGCCGATCAGGGCGTGATGACTGCGGACGGAGTGGTATTCAAGGTCAATAACGTCCTGAAAAACAAGGGCGGAAAATACATGCATTACGGCAAGCTTCTCAAGGGCAGCATCGTTCTCGGCGATAAGCTCACCGTCAGCATCGACACCGAGCGCCGCAAGGCCATATCCCGTGCCCACAGCGCCACGCATCTGCTCCAGAGCGCGCTGCGCCTTGTCCTCGGCGACCATGTGCATCAGGCCGGTTCTCTCGTAGAGCCTGACCATCTGCGCTTTGACTTCACCCACTTCTCCGCGCTCACCGCTGAGGAGATAGGCCAGGTCAACACCGTTATGGCCGATATGATCCTTGAGGGCGCTGATATCGAGACGCAGGTGATGCCCTTCGACGAGGCGAAGAAGCTCAGCGCAATGTCACTCTTCGGCGAGAAGTACGGCGACACGGTCAGGGTTGTGAAGATGGGCGACTTCTCGATGGAGTTCTGCGGCGGTACGCATCTTGACAATACCGCCAAGGTCGGTATGTTCGTCATTACCTCAGAGGGTTCCGTCGCCTCCGGCGTGCGCCGCATCGAGGCCATCACCGGCCGCGAGGTCATTGCAAAGTATATAGCGATGTCCGGTATGATCAATAAGGTCGCCGACAGGCTCAAGGCCAGACCGCTGGAGATCATGAACAAGGTCGAGAGCAACCTCAGCGAAATCCACGAGCTGCGCCAGAATATCGATAAGCTCAAGGATCAGCTCATGTCCGGTCAGACGGAGAGAATGCTCTACGGCGCAAAGGACATCAAGGGTCTCAAGGTCATAACCATCACAAACGGACCTGTCAATGCCGCCGACATTCGCAAGATGGGCGACCAGCTGCGCGACCGTTATCCCAACATCGTCGCCGTGCTCGCCGCGACGGCGGAGAACAAGGCCACCATGCTCGCGGTCTGCGGCAAGAACGCCGTGGCGCGCGGCGTCAAGGCCGGAGACCTCATCAAGAGCATCACGAAGATCTGCGAGGGCACAGGCGGCGGCAAGCCCGATTCCGCAATGGGCGGCTGCAAGAACCTGCTTAAGCTGGACGACGCGATGGCGGCTGTTGACGATTTCGTCAACGAGCACGCGCAGGACTGATATAATATGAACAAGGAGAATTGCAATGAAAGACGATAACTGCCTTTTCTGCCGCATCATTTCCGGCGAGATACCCAGCTCCAAGGTATATGAGGACGAGTATGTTTTCGCGTTCCGCGATATAAACCCGCAGGCTCCCGTGCACATCCTTGTCGTGCCGAAGGCGCACATCTGCTGCACTGCCATGATAGACGGCAGCAACTCCGAATATGTCGCAAAGTGCTTTGAGGCGATAGCGAAGATCGCCAAGGCCGAGGGGCTTGACAATGGCTACCGCGTCGTCAACAACTGCGGCGAGGACGGTGGCCAGACCGTCATGCACCTGCATTTCCACATTCTCGGCGGCCTGAAGCTGTCCGAAAAAATAGTCTGATTCCATAACGCCGCGCGGGCGATGAAATTACCCGCGCGGCATTTTTAAAGGGCGTGTGAGCGTATGCGGAGACTTGCGTTCGCGGCGGGAGGCTTCTCCGCCGCGATATTCATGGCAAACTACATACTTCCGGCTCGGCTCCTGCCGTGGCTTGCGCTGCTGTGCGCGGCCGCGGCGCTGGGGCTTGGCTTCATGCGCCGTAAATGGCTGAGAGCCTTTGTGATAACCCTTGCGGCGCTCGCTGTCGGATTCATATGGTTCGGCGGTACGTATCTCGCGAAAGCCCTGCCCGCAAAGGCGCTTGACGGCGAGACGGCGGAGCTTGAGGGCGTCGTGCTGACCTATTCCGCGGAGTATGACGTGTACTGCCGCTATGAAATGCGGCTCCGCCTGCCGGAAGGCGGCGTCACGCGCGCGGTGGTGTATGATCGCAGCGGCGCGGCGATCTATGCCGAACCGGGATGGCGGCTGCGCATCAGCGCGTATTGCCGCGCGGCGGATATGCGGTACGGCGAGGATTACGACTACTATAATTCAAACGGTATTTTTCTTGTCGCGAGCGTCAAGACGCCGCCGGAAGTCATATCCGCGCAGCGCTCCGCGTGGCTGAGCTTCGGACAGGATATCAGCCGCAGTGTGTGCGCCGAAATAGAGCGCATATTCCCGCGCGACGCCGCGGCCTTTATGAAATCGCTGCTCATCGGCAGCAGGGAAGAGCTGTATGAGGATGCGGGTGCGTACATGGCAATGGGGCGCGCGGGCATAACGCACATTGTCGCCATATCCGGTATGCATGTGGCGTTCCTGATAAGTATTCTGCAGCTCGCCCTTGGAAAATCGAGAAGAAGCTCCGTGCTGTGCATCATCGCGGTGTGGGTGTTCGTTGCGGCCACAGGGGCGAGCCAGTCCGCGGTGCGGGCGGGCGTCATGCAGTCGATGCTGCTCATCGCGCCGATCTTCGGCCGCGAGAACGACCCGCCGACCTCATTGATGACGGCGCTTGCCATCCTGCTCGCAGCAAACCCATATTCCGCCGCGAGCGTAAGTCTCCAGCTTTCGTTCGGCGCGGTGGCGGGGCTGATGCTGTTCTCGGAAAAGCTTTCGGCGCTGCTGATGCCGGATGTGCCGCGCGGCACTCTGCGCCGCATTATCCGCTGGCCGGTAAACGTTGCGGCAAGCTCACTCTCCGTCATGGCGCTCACTGTGCCGCTGGCGGCGTGGCATTTCGGATACATCGCCATCCTGTCGCCGATTGCAAATGTCATGTGCCTTTGGGCGGTGTCCGCATGCTTCTGCGGCGGATATATCGCCTGCCTTGCGGGAATTGTATTCGCGCCGGCCGGCGCGGCGCTTGCGTGGCTGACATCGCTGCTTGCGCGATATGTACTGTGGGTCGCGCGGCTTATCGGCGGGATACCGTTCGCGGCTTTGTACACCGACGACGTGATGAACGTGATATGGATAGTCCTTGCGTACGCGCTGTTAATTATTGCCGCCGTGTCCAAACTGCCGCGCTGGGCGAAAATATCTCTGCCCGGCGGGCTCGCGGTTCTCTCGCTTGCGCTGCTGCTGTGCGTGAACGCACAGAGCATGAGAGTCGGCGCGGGCGTGATAACGGTGCTCGACGTCGGACAGGGACAGTGTATCAGCGTTATTTCCGGTGACAAGACCGTGCTTATCGACTGCGGCGGCATATACAGCCTTGATAATGCCGGAGAGACGGCGGGGAGCTACCTGCTCTCGCGCGGCAGAAAGCGCGTGGATGTGCTGCTGCTCACGCATCTCCATGCCGACCACGTCAACGGCGTGCCGCGGCTGCTGGAGCTTGTGGACGTCGGGGAGATCATCATACCGGACGCTGTGACGGATGAGGACGGGATGCTAGACGAGATCGTCTCCGCCGCCGAAAGTCACGGCACGGCGCTGCGGCGGCTTGATTCCGACGAGCTTTTCAGCGTCGGGAACATTGAGCTGAACTTGTTCGCGCCGAGCGAAAAGGGCGACCTGAACGAGCGCTGCATGATGATGCGCGTGAGCATAGGGGCGTTTGACATGATAGTTACCGGCGACGCGCCGCAGGCGGCGGAGCGGGAGCTTATCGAAAGCCACGAGCTTCCGGATGCCGAGCTCCTGATCGCCGGACACCATGGCTCGAAGTATTCAAGCAGCGGCGAGTTGCTGTCAGCCGCCGGAGCCGAAACCGCGGTGATAAGCGTCGGCTACAATAGTTACGGCCATCCCACGAACGAAACTCTTGAACGTCTCAGGGCTTACGGGTATAATGTGTACAGGACTGATTTGAACGGGAACGTCGAGATACGTCTCCCAGCGGAGTGAACATGGCGAAGAAAAATTCAAAGGAAGAAAAACTGAACTATTCCGCGGAGCTGCGAAGGCTTAAGGATTTCGGACCCGAGCGGCTGTATCTTCTCTGGGGGCCGGAGGACTATCTGCGCGAGCAGTACCTGGGGCAGCTGAAAAAGATATGTCTGCCGGAAGGGGAGGACAGCTTCAGCTACAAGCGCATCAACGGCCCGGAGCTTGATATGCACGAGCTGCGCATGGCGGTAGACGCGATGCCGTTTATGACGGAGCGCAGCTTCGTGGAGCTGCGCAGCGTGGACATAAACGCGTGCAAGGATTCGGACAAGATGCTGGCGATACTCAAGGACATTCCGGACTACTGCACCGTCGCCATCGTGCAGGACGCGCAGTATGAGCCGGACGGGCGGCTGAAGCTGATAAAAGGCATCCGCCAGTGCGCGCTGGAGCTTAAATTTACCGCGCAGTCGCAGGGCATGCTCATTGACTGGCTCATCCGCCGCTTTTCGGCGGCGGGGAAGAGCATAGAGCTTGAAGCGGCGCAGCGGCTGATATTCATAAGCGGCGATCTTATGAGCAGGCTCATTCCGGAGATAGAGAAGGTCGCGGCCTACGCGAAGGGTGACAGGGTCACTGTCGCGGATGTGGAAGCGGTCGCAAACCACATACCGGAGGCTGTGGTTTTTGATATGACGGATTACATCGCGCAGAAGAAATACAACACCGCAATGGCCGTCCTCGCGGAGCTTATATCGGATAAAAACAACGCGCCCATTGCGATGGTGGCCATGATAGGCCAGCAGATGCGGCGGCTATATGGGGCGAAGCTCGCCTCCGCGCAGCCGGACGGCATGAAAGCGCTCATGGACGCCTGCGGCATAAAATATGAGTTCATCGCCAAAAAACTCATTGCCTCGGCGCGGGGCTTCACGCTGCCGCAGCTCGTGCGCGCGGTCGAGCTGTGCGCCGACGCGGACTACAAAATGAAGAGCAGCTCCACGGATGACACGGAACTGCTGAAGGAGCTTGTGCTGCGCATCGCCGCGGGTGAAGCCGATGCATAGCGTGCGCGAGGTCATAGTTGTCGAAGGGCGCTATGATAAAAATACGCTCAGTCAGGTGGTCGACGCGGTCATCGTGGAGACTTCGGGCTTCGGGATATTCAATAACGCCCAGAAGCAGAAGCTGCTGCGCGACATGGCGCAGGCACGCGGGCTCATCGTACTGACCGACTCCGACGGCGCGGGCTTCGTGATAAGGAATTTTATCAAGTCCTGCATAGATCCTGCGCTTGTGAAGCATGCGTACATTCCCGATATAAAAGGTAAGGAGCGGCGGAAGAGAAAAGGTTCAAAGGAGGGCAAGCTCGGCGTCGAGGGTATGCGGCCGGAGCTGCTGCTTGACGCGCTCATCAAGTGCGGCGCGACGATAGACGACCTGCCGCCGCAGCGGCGCGAACAGCGCATAAGCAAGGCGGACATGTTTGCAAAAGGCTTGAGCGGCGGACAGGACAGCGCCGCACGGAGAAAGGCGCTTTTAAGGCGGCTTGAGCTGCCGGAGCATATGACGGCTCCGTGCCTGCTGGACTATCTGAACGTGATGATGACGCGGGACGAATTCATGGCGCTGGAGTTGGACGAAAAATAAGCTGCTTCAAAATGCATTTCGCATTTTGAAGCAGCCTTTTTTATTCCGGAACATGTATTTCCTTGATGTTGAAGTCCTTGCCGGTGAGAACTGTTTTCTCAAAGCTGCCGCAGTTGGGGCAGTAGCCCTCGTTCTCGACAACATTGAATATCTCGTCGCACTCGTCGCATTCCGCCATGCCGGGGACGATCTCAAGAATGAGCTTCGTGTCCTTCAGCGGCGTCTCGGCGGCGACGGGGGGGTACAGCTCCTCGACATATTCGGGGATGACGAGCGACAGCTCGCCGACCTCGCATACGATCTCGCTTATCCGCTGGACGTTGTTGGCCTTCGCGTAATCAAGGACGGTCTTGCACATGCTCCGCACTATGCCGATCTCGTGCATTGCGCCGCCTTACTTCTTGACGCTGCCGAGCTTTTTCTTAGCCAGACGGCCGATGGTGTGCGGCGCGTTAGTGACGGCGGTGAGCAGGGTGCGGTAATACGTGCTGCCGACGTTGTCCATGGTCTTTTCAAGATGGATCGCGTCGAACTTGCACTTGGTGGTGCAGACACCGCAGCCGATGCAGAGATCCTCGTCGATGACAGCGCAGCCGCAGCCGAGGCAGCGGGCGGCCTCCTTCTTTATCTGCTCTTCGGTCAGCGTGCCGCGCAGATCCTTGAAGGTCTTGAGTGCTTCGGCGGACGGAGCTTCGGGAGTCTTCTGGCGCGGAGCCGTGTCAAAGCTGCCGATGGAGACGGCGACGGTGGAGACATCGAGCGGTTTGTAGTCGCGGTTGTCGCGGCCGAGATTCTGGGTCTGGCCGGGGTGGACGTAGCGGTGGATGGAGATGGAGCCTTCCTTGCCCGCCGCGATCGCGTCGATGGCAAACTTCGGGCCGGTCACAACGTCGCCGCCGGCGAACACGTCGGGGACGCTGGTCTGATAGCTCTGCTTGTCAACGATGACGGCGCCGTTCTTCGCTGTCTCGAAATCGGCGATGCCGCTGAGGTCTATCTTCTGGCCGATGGCGGAGATAACGGCGGTGGCGGGGATGGTCTCAAACTTGCCGGTGCCGATGGGCTTGCGGCGCCCCTTCGCGTCAGGCTCGCCGAGCTCCATAAGCTCTACCTTGAGCTGTTCCACCTTGCCCTCGCCGATGATTTCGGCGGGCGCGGCGAGGAACATGAACTTCACGCCCTCAGCTCTGGCCTCTTCGACTTCGTCCGCTGCCGCGGGCATCTCTTCCTCGTTGCGGCGGTATACGACCGTGACGCTCTTCGCGCCGAGACGAGCCGCGCTGCGGGCAACGTCGATGGCGACATTGCCGCCGCCGATGACGGCGACGCTCTTGCCGACCTTGGGCTTCTTGCCGAGGTTGACCTCGCGCAGAAAATCAATGCCGGTGTAGACGCCGGGCAGCTCTTCACCCTTGCAGCCGAGAGACGTGCCCTTCGATGCGCCGATGCCAAGATAGAAAGCCTTGTAGCCCTCGGCGCGCAGCGCGTCGAGAGTTACATCCTTTCCGACCTCGACGCCGGTTCTGAACTCAACGCCCAGCTCCTTGAGAATGTCGATCTCCGCATTGACGACGGCCTTATCGAGACGGAAAGAGGGGATGCCGAGAGTCAGCATGCCGCCGAGTGCCTGCTCCTTTTCAAATACGGTCACGGGATAGCCCTTGAGCGCGAGATAGAACGCGCAGCTCATGCCAGCGGGGCCTGCGCCGATGACGGCGATCTTCTCGGTGTAGGGGCGGCCGGTCAGGCTCAGCATCTTGGGAACATAGCGGTGCTCCGCGTCGAGATCCTTCTCGGCGATGAACTTCTTGATATCGTCGATAGCGACGGAGGAGTCAACAATGTTTCTCGTACATGCGGCCTCACAGGCCTTGTTGCAGATGCGGCCGCAGACGGCGGGGAAGGGGTTCTCTTTCTTGATGAGTTCGAGCGCTTCCTGATATCTGCCCTCGGAGGCGAGCTTTATGTAGCCCTGTACGGGGATATGCGCGGGACATGTCGCCTTGCAGGGCGCGGTGCCGCTTTCCATAACGTCGCTGCGGTTGGTGCGGTAGTCAACGTTGTAGCTGCTCTTATCCCAAGGAATGGCGCGGTCGGTGTCGTACGCGTCAGATATATGGGGGTTCGTGGTGCAGTTCTTCTGGCCAAGGCGGATGGCGTTCGTCTGGCAGTTTTCAACGCACTGGCCGCAGGCAACGCACTTCTCCTTATCGACGCGGGCAACGTAGTTGGAGCGGATGGCGTTCTTGGAGCGGAACATCTCGGCGATACGCAGAGCATAGCAGGAGCAGCCGCAGCAGTTGCAGATAGCGGAGGCCTCTTCAAAGCCGGGAGTCTGGTTAATCTCATGGACAAGACCGTTATCCTCGGCGCGGCGGAGAACCTCGTATGCCTCCTCCTTGGTGATGAGACGATGTGCGCCGGTCTTGCTGTAGTTTATGGCGTTATCGTTGAGGTACATGCACATATCCTCTTCGAGGTGACCGCAGCCCTCTCCCATCAGACGGCGGGAGCGGCGGCAGGAGCAGGGACCGACGGAGATGGCGGTCGCGTTCTCAATGAGGGTGGCGATCTCGTCATAGGACGCGGTCTTGGTGTTGTTCTCGATGGCGCTCATGACGGGCATGACACGCATCATGAACATACCGAGCTTGCCGGAGTTGAATGCAGGGGCGACCATCTCGGGACGGCGGCGGGCGTACTCCTCAAAGCAGTAGCCGATGTCAGGGTAACGCTCGCACTGCTCTTTGTTGGTGAGTATACCCTCGATGATGCCGGGAACCCAGATGGGGTAGTAGTAGCAGTCAAGAGAGCCGACCTTGCGGGAGCGGACGATGCCCGCTATAATGAGCTTGTCTATCTGCTCCTGAACGAATGCCTCGCTCTCGTGGCAGCGCTTTGCGATGTCCTCGACGGTACGGTTTGTCTCAAGACGCATATGCATCATGACGCGGCACATATCGTCGTCAACTATCGGGGCAAGTATGCGATATTCCGGATCCTTGTAGGTTATGCCGGTGTAGGTAAGGCTCTCAAGACTGATCTTAGTTGCCAGCTTGAGAATATTCGGTCTGTTTGCCATAAAACCACCTCGTATGTAATGAAGATATGTACATAATAGCATATATAAGACCTGATTGCAAGGAATTTAACAGATTTGGTGACATTTTTGACATAGTATGAGAAGTGTCGCAAGTCATTAAAAATCCTGAAGCTTTCGGCTTTGTCTTGATTTGTTAACAAATTTTCTGTATAATCGGCACATACTGACGGGACGGAGCGCAGAAGATGAACAACAACGGCTTTGAAATAGAGCGCAAATATCTCATAAGATACCCGAACCTCACCATACTCGGCCGCAACGCGGAGGCGACGGACATCGTCCAGACCTATCTGCTGTGCCCCGAGCCGGGCAGTTCGGAGCGCGTGCGTAAGCGCGGCGCGGACGGGGAGTATGTCTATACGCACACGATGAAGACCCGCGTGAGCAATATGCGCCGCGTTGAGATAGAAAACGAGATAAGCGAGCGGGAGTATAACGAATATCTCCGCTTTGCCGACCCGAAGCGCAGAACTATATATAAAACGCGCTATTGTCTGGAGTATAAAAACCAGCTTTTTGAGATCGACGTTTATCCCTTCTGGAGTGACCGCGCGGTGATGGAGATCGAGCTGGAGGACGAGTCGCAGCGCATCAGATTTCCTGAGATGATAGATATAATAAGAGAAATAACCGACGACGGCAGGTACACGAACAAGGCGCTCGCAACGGGCGCGATACCGAACGACGTCATATAACAAACAGACATGGAGGAACAAAATGAAAAAGATAACCGCACTTCTTATTGCAGCGCTGCTGGCGCTATCGCTCTGCGGATGCGAACAGATAGAACAGCTCAAGCAGATTGAACTGCCAACCCCCAGCGTGGAGCCGAGCGAGGAGCCCTCGCCCGAAGCGTCCGAGGAGCCGGAGGCGACTCCCGAACCCACGCCCGAAGCCGCGGAGCCGTCCTCGTACGTGACCATCAGCATAGGCGAGCACAAGGAGACCTACTATGCGCCCGACGATGAAAACCAGATGATACTCGACTTCTCTTACGAGACGCCGACCGTCCATATCTACGGCAACGACGCGGCCTCCGAGAAGATAAACGACTTCATCGCCGCTATGGATGAGGAATATTACACCGGCAGCAACTACGCCGAGGGCGGCTATGGCGTCGGCATCAACGGCATGCTCGACATGGCCTACGACAACCTCTCCTATGTGCGCGATAACAATATCGAAGCGAACCTGACCCTCGCCAGCAACCGTACCGTGCTTGTCGCGCGCGCGGACGAGAAGCTCATCTCGCTGCTTTATAACGACTACTCCTACACCGGCGGCGTACACGGCAACTATGGCTACACCGGCTATATATTTGACACGGAGACCGGTGAGCAGCTGACGCTGGACAAGCTTGCGCCCGATCTCGACGCGTTCAAGACATGGCTGACCGCGGCAATGGTCGAAAAGGTCAATTCCGATGACGAACTAAAGCAGAGTCTTACGGTGGACGACGTCGAGACCGCGCTCGCGGCGCTTATCCGTGAGGGCAGCTGGTATCTCGACGGCGACGGACTGACCGTGTTTTCAAGCGTATACGAGATAGCGTCGTACGCGGCGGGCGTTATAAACTTCAAGTTCAGCTATGATGAGATAGCCCCGTATATCGACTCGAAGTGGCTCCCCGCGGCGCGCACCGGCTCCGGCGATCTTGAAGCTCTCGCGCTCGATGCGCTTCCGGAGGGAACCGAGATCATCGACAAGGTCACGGTGGATTCCGGCGAGACGCAGCTGTGCATCAAGGTCAGCGGCGCGGTGTACGATGTGAGCGTGTGCTCCGTCGAGTACGCGGACTTTGACAGCCGATTCTACACCACGGGCGAACACTGGTATTGCAGCTACATGAAGGACAGCGCCATCCAGCTCGAGACCATGATACCCGACGGCATCCCGAACCTGATGGTTTCCTACACCGACGCCGACGGCGTGAACCACTCCAAGCTTGTCTCCCAGAGCGGCATGGACGGCAGCTTCCTGCTCATAGACGATAATATTGAGGTCCTCGGCTGATTTAGGCACAAAATATCGAAAAAATCATTGACATTCAAGCGCTGACATGCTATTATCGTAAGGCCGCATCGAAGGGGTATTAAGAGAGGTATGCCCTCCGCCCTAAGAGCGAGACCTGAAGAGAGGAAGGAAATTCACATGAAGCATGCTATCATCGTTACCGGCGGCAAGCAGTACCGCGTGGCAGAGGGCGACGTTATCTTCGTTGAGAAGCTGGATGTCGCAGCCGGCGAGTCTGTTAAGTTCGACCAGGTTCTGGCTGTTATCGACGGTGAGACCGCAAAGTTCGGCGCACCCGTTATCGAAGGCGCAAGTGTCTCCGCTAATGTCGTCAAGAGCGGCAAGGGCGCAAAGGTTCGCGTTTATAAGATGAAGCCTAAAAAAGGCTACCGCAGAACTCAGGGTCACAGACAGCCTTACACTAAGGTTCAGATCGAAACCATCAACGCATAAGTTTCCCCGCTACTAATGACTAATGGAGGTGTAACCTAAATGGCACATAAAAAAGGTATGGGTTCTACCAAGAACGGCCGCGACAGTGAGTCTAAGCGTCTTGGCGCCAAGAGAGCCGACGGTCAGTTTGTTCTCGCCGGCAATATCCTTGTCAGACAGCGCGGAACCAAGATCCATCCCGGCACCAATGTCGGTAAGGGTAAGGACGACACTCTGTTCGCTCTTGTAGACGGCACCGTGAAGTTCGAGCGCCTGGGCAAGGACCGCAAAAAGGTCTCTGTTTACGAAGAACTCGCTCAGTAAATTTTGACTTAAAAAAGCCGGACGTTCCCGTCCGGCTTTTTTCGTTAAGGCGTCGCTATCGCCTTATATTTGAGCAGAACGCTAAAAGGAGGCAATATGGGAACTTCTTTTGTAGATAAAGCGCGCATCAGCGTCCACGCCGGCAAGGGCGGGGACGGGGCGGTCGCGTTCCACCGCGAGAAGTACGTCGCGGCGGGCGGCCCCGACGGGGGCGACGGCGGCCGCGGCGGCAGCGTCATATTCGTCGCGGACGACAATATGTCCACGCTGATGGACTTCCGCTATAAGCGCAAATACGTCGCCGGCAACGGCGCAAACGGTCAGGGCAAGCGCTGCTACGGCAAGGACGGCGAGAGCCTGTATATCAAAGTCCCGCGCGGCACGATCATCCGCGATACCGAGACCGGCGCGATCATGCACGACATGTCCTCCGGCGAGAACTTTGTGGCTGCGAAGGGCGGCCGCGGCGGCTGGGGCAACATGCATTTTGCAACGCCGACCCGTCAGGTGCCGCGCTTTGCAAAGCCCGGCCTCCCCGGCGAGAGCCATGACATCACGCTGGAGCTGAAGCTGCTGGCGGACGTCGGGCTGGTCGGCTTCCCGAACGTCGGCAAATCGACGCTGCTTTCCGTCGTCAGCAAGGCGCACCCGAAGATCGCAAATTATCATTTCACCACCCTGTTCCCGAACCTCGGAGTTGTGTACGTCGATGAGGGCGTCTCCTTCGTAATGGCCGACATTCCGGGCATCATTGAGGGCGCGTCCGAGGGCGCAGGGCTTGGGCATGACTTCCTGCGCCATATCGACCGCTGCCGCCTGCTCATCCATCTGGTGGACGTGTCCGGCAGCGAGGGGCGCGACCCCGTCGAGGATTTTGACGCGATAAACGCGGAGCTGCGCGAGTACAATCCGGAGCTTGCCGAGCGCCCGCAGATAGTCGCGGCCAACAAATGTGACCTGCTGGGCGACGACAGGGAGAACATCGACCGTCTGCGCGCCAGAGCCGAGGAGCTGGGCTATGAGTTCTTCGAGATGAGCGCCGTGACCCATGAGGGCACGCGCGAGCTTATCAAGGAGTGCGCCCGCCGTCTCGCGGAGCTGCCGCCGATAGCGAGCTACGAGGCCGACTATGTCCCGCCGGAGCCTGTTATCGACACATCCGAGGAGCTTGAGATCCGCCAGTTTGACGATATGTGGATCGTCGAGGGGCCGTGGCTCCAGCGCCTTGTCGCAACGATCAACTTCGGCGATTACGAGAGCCGGATGTACTTTGACAAGGTCCTGCGCGAGGCCGGAGTGTTTGAGCGCATGGAGAAGATGGGCGTCAGAGACGGCGACACCGTCAGCATGTACGACCTGATGTTTGAATACAAAGACTGATAATCAAATACTGAAAAAGACTTGGCCAAAGCCAAGTCTTTTTTTGCGCTTCATATTGAGCGCGGAGCATATTTGTGGTATAATATATTATTCAAACTAATGTTTTGATTCTGGAGACAGCTATGGATAGATTCAAGCTCGTGTCGCCGTATCAGCCGACCGGCGACCAGCCGGAAGCGATAGACGGCCTTGTGGCAGGCATTGAGAACGGAATAGACGAACAGGTGCTGCTCGGCGTCACCGGCTCCGGCAAGACCTTCACGATGGCAAACGTTATCGCCCGCGTCAACAGGCCGACGCTTGTTCTGGCGCATAATAAGACGCTTGCCGCGCAGCTTTGCAGTGAGTTCAAGGAGTTCTTTCCTGAAAACGCGGTAGAGTATTTCGTATCATATTATGACTATTACCAGCCGGAGGCGTACATCCCGCATACCGACACCTTCATCGAGAAGGACTGCGCGATAAACGACGAGATAGAACGCCTGCGCCACAGCGCGACGGCGAGCCTTTTCGAGCGGCGCGACGTTATCGTCGTGTCCTCGGTGTCCTGCATCTACGGCCTGGGCGACCCGATAGACTATGCCAACATGGTCATATCCCTGCGCCCAGGGCAGACGAGGGATTTTGACGAGCTGCTGAGAAAGCTCATCGAGATACGCTATGAGCGCAACGACATCGCCTTCGAGCGCAACATGTTCCGCGTCCGAGGCGACACGGTCGAGATCTTCCCCGCGTATTCAAACGACAAGGCCATACGTGTTGAATTCTTCGGCGACGAGATAGACCGCATAAGCGAGATAAACGTCGTGACCGGCATGCCGACGAGGATACTGAACCATGCCGCGATATATCCCGCCAGCCACTATGTCACGACCAAGGAGAAGATGGCCGCCGCCATCGACGAGATACGCCGCGAGTGCGACGAGCGCGTCAAATGGTTCGAGGAGAACAACAAGCTCATCGAGGCGCAGCGCATCCGCCAGCGCACGGATTACGACATCGAGATGATGCAGGAGCTGGGCTACTGCACCGGCATCGAGAACTATTCGCGCATAATCTCGAACCGCGCGCCGGGCAGCGCGCCGATGACGCTGCTTGACTATTTCCCGAAGGACTTTCTGCTGTTTGTGGACGAGAGCCATGTCACTCTGCCGCAGGTGCGCGCAATGTACCGCGGCGACAGGGCGCGCAAGGAATCGCTTGTTGAGTACGGCTTCCGCCTGCCCTCGGCCTTCGATAACCGGCCTCTCAAATATGAGGAGTTCGAGCAGCGTATCCACCAGCGCGTGTACGTATCCGCAACGCCCAGCGAATATGAGCGTGAGCGCGCAGGGCAGATCGTGGAGCAGATCATCCGCCCGACGGGACTGCTCGATCCAGAGATATTCGTCCGCCCGATAGAGGGGCAGATAGACGACCTCATCTGCGAGATAAACGAGAGAATAAAAATGGGGCTGCGCTGCCTGGTGACGACGCTGACCAAAAAAATGGCCGAGGACTTGTCGGCCTACCTCGGCAACGTCGGCATAAAGTGCCGCTATATGCACCACGATATCGGCACGATAGAGCGCATGGAGATAATCCGCGACCTGCGCCTCGGCGAGTTCGATGTGCTGGTCGGCATAAACCTGCTGCGCGAGGGACTGGACATTCCGGAGATCGGCCTTGTCGCGATACTAGACGCCGACAAGGAGGGCTTCCTCCGCAGCGAAACGAGCCTGATACAGACTGTCGGACGTGCGGCGAGAAATGCCGAGAGCAAGGTCATCATGTACGCCGACGTGATAACGCCGTCCATGCGTGCCTGCATCGACGAGACGAACCGACGCCGCGAAAAGCAGATGGCCTACAACGAGGCGCACGGCATAGTGCCGAAGACGATAATAAAGAGCGTCCGCGAGCTGCTGGAGATATCCAGCGAGCCTGCCGCCGCGCCGAAGCGCGCCGACGGCACGCGCATGACCGACCGCGAGCGCCGCGAGCTTATCGCGCAGCTTGAGGACAAGATGCGCAAGGCGGCAAAGATGCTTGAATACGAAATTGCGGCGCAGCTCAGGGATGAGATCATCCGGCTGCGCGGGGAGGACAAGTCATGAAGCTGATGATAATCGACGGCAACAGCATAGTAAACCGCGCGTTTTACGGCGTGCGTCCGCTCAACGCACCGGACGGAACGCCGACGAACGCGGTCTACGGCTTCCTGACCATCTTCCAGAGAATATACGACGAGCAGAAGCCGGACGCCGTGTGCGTGAGCTTTGACCTCAAAGCGCCGACCTTTCGCCATAAGAAGTACGACGGCTACAAGGCACAGCGCAAGCCGATGCCGGAGGAGCTTGCGGTGCAGATGCCGCTGCTGAAGGAAGTTCTCGACGATATGGGCATCCGCCGCTACGAGCTTGAGGGCTATGAGGCGGACGACATTCTCGGCACCGCCGCGGCGATATGCGAGCAGGAGGACTGGAACTGCGTCATAGTTACCGGCGATAAGGACAGCCTGCAGCTCATCTCAGACAAGAGCTATGTCTGCAACGTCAAGACCCGCATGGGGCAGACCGAGACAATAATCTATGATCCCTCGCGCTTCCGCGAGGAATACGGCTTCGAGCCGGAGCGCATGGTCGATCTGAAATCCCTGATGGGCGACATGTCGGACAATATTCCGGGCGTGCCGGGCGTCGGCGAGAAGACCGCGCTTGAACTCATCCGCCGCTTCGGGACGCTCGACGCGATATACTCGAATCTGGAGACGCTGGACATCAAGGAGGGCGTGCGCAAAAAGCTCGCCGCCGGGGAAGACAGCGCCAGAATGTCATACTGGCTTGCAACTATCGACCGGCACATCCCGCTTGAGTTCGAGCCGGACGAGAATATCTGGAACAAGGCGTATAAACCGGAGCTTTACACGCTTTTCAAGCGCCTCGGCTTCAATAAATTCATAGAGAAATGGCAGCTCACGGAGGGCGAGTCCCCTGCGCCAGTGGAGAACGCCGAGGAGAGTCTGTCGCGCGTGGAAAACCTGCCGGTGCAGGAGCTTTCGGACATTATCCGCGCGGCGGAACGTATCGCCGTGTGGGTGGAAAACGGGCTTGACAGCGTAGAGATATGCGACGGCAAGGCTGTGTACACGGTGAGCTGGAACACCTATGGCGATGAGTATTCGCCGCTGCTGCGGCTGATTTTTTCCCCGGAAATAAAAAAGTGCGGCCACGGCGTCAAAGCCGTGATGGAGCGGCTCCTGACCGAGCATCTGCCGCTGGACGGGTTCGTATTCGACACGGAGCTGGCCGCCTACCTGCTCGACGCGACGGAGAGCGCCTACGGACTTGAGAGAATATCCGTGCGCTATCTGGGGCGGGAGCTGAACGGCGCGGAGGCCATATATCTGCTTCAGCCCGTTATGGAGAGCAAACTCGCGGAGCTTGGGATGGCTGAGCTTTATAATACCGCCGAGCTGCCGCTCTGCGCGGTTCTGGCGCGCATGGAGAGCGCGGGCTTCCTCGTTGACCGCAAGGCGCTGTACGATTTCGGCGAGAGCCTGAATTCGGGCATCGCCGAGCTTCAGAATCAGGTCTGGGAGCTGGCGGGGCATGAGTTCAACATCAATTCGCCAAAGCAGCTCGGCGAGGTGCTGTTCGAGGAGCTGATGCTGCCGTCCGGCAAAAAGACCAAGACCGGCTGGAGCACGAATGCCGACATTCTTGAAAAGCTGCGCGGCAAGCACCCGATAATCGAGGCGGTGCTCGAATACCGCATGCTCACAAAGCTCAAATCCACCTACGCGGACGGGCTTTTAAAGGTCATATCGCCCGACGGCAGGATACACACGAGCTTCCAGATGACCGTTACGGCCACGGGGCGCCTGTCGTCCACGGAGCCGAATCTGCAGAACATCCCCGTGCGCCGTAAGCTCGGCGCCGAGATACGCAGAATGTTTGTCGCATCGCCCGGGAAGGTGCTCGTTGATGCGGATTACAGCCAGATCGAGCTGCGCCTGCTGGCGCACATATCCGGCGACAAGGCCATGCAGGAGGCGTTTTTAAGCGGCGAGGATTTCCACACCGTCACTGCCTCCCGCGTGTTCAACGTCCCGATAGAAGAGGTCACGCCGACGCTCAGAAGCCGCGCGAAGGCTGTAAACTTCGGCATCGTGTACGGCATCTCCGCCTTCTCACTGGCGCAGGATATCGGCGTTTACACGAACGAGGCGAAGGCATACATGGACGCCTACATGGAGAAGTATTCGGGCGTGCATGAGTATATGGAGAGCATCGTCAAAAAGGCGAAGGAGGACGGCTACGTCACGACTCTGTACGGCCGCCGCCGCAGCCTGCCGGAGCTGAAAAGCTCTAACTTCAATATGCGCTCCTTCGGCGAGCGGGTCGCGCTGAATATGCCGATACAGGGCACGGCGGCGGACATAATTAAGCTTGCGATGGTGAATGTCGACAGGCGGCTCCGCAGCGAGGGGCTTGAAGCGCGGCTGATACTTCAGGTGCACGACGAGCTTATCGTCGAGTGCCCGGAGAGCGAGGCGGAGCGGGTGAGCGAGTTGCTGAAATATGAGATGGAGCATGCGGCGCAGCTCGCCGTGCCGCTCACGGTAGATGTCAAGACCGGTAAGAGCTGGGCGGAGGCGCACTGATGGGCATGACCATAATCGACGCCGAGGAGAGCATGATACCGCAGCTTGCCGCGCTTGAGGAGCAGTGCTTCTCCATGCCGTGGACAGAGCAGCAGCTCAGAAGCCAGCTGCCGGACGCGAGCCATGAGTTCATCGCCGCAGTAGATGGCGGTCGGGTGCTGGGCTACGTAGGGATGATGTTCGTGCTGGACGAAGGGTACATCTCAAATGTCGCCGTGTCGCCAGAATGCCGCAGGCAGGGCATAGGCGACGCGCTGATAGCCGAGATGGACAGCCGCGCAAAGAGGCGCGCGCTGAGCTTCGCGACGCTTGAGGTGCGCGAGAGCAACGCTCCGGCGATAGCGCTATATTCAAAGCACGGTTATGTTCCCGTCGGGACGAGAAAAAATTACTATGATTTGCCGCGCGAAAGTGCTATACTGATGACGAAATTTTTTACAGATAAAGAGGACATGCACTGTGAAGATACTATCCTTTGAATCCACCTGTGATGAAACGGCGGTGGCCGTCGTTGAGGACGGCAGAAAATTATTGACGGATCAGATTTTCTCTCAGGCGGATCTGCACGCGGTATACGGCGGGGTCGTGCCGGAGATAGCCTCGCGCTGCCATGTGGAGTCTATATCCATACTTGCGCAGAAGGCGATAGAGGCGGCCGGTATAACCCGTCAGGACATCGACGCGGTCGCCGTGTCGTATGCGCCGGGGCTTATCGGCGCCGTCCTTGTCGGTGTGAACTTTGCAAAATCCTGCGCCCTCGCGCTGAATGTGCCGCTCATACCGGTGCACCATATCCGCGGCCATATCGCGGCAAACTACCTTGCGTATCCGGAGCTGGAGCCGCCGTTCCTGTGCCTTGCCATATCCGGCGGCAACACTATCCTTGTCGATGTCCGCGGCTACACCGATATGCACATTCTTGGCGCGACGCGCGATGACGCGGCGGGGGAGTGCTTCGATAAGACCGCGCGTGTGCTGGGACTGCCGTACCCCGGCGGAAAGCCGATAGACCTGCTCTCCCAGGGCGGGGACGACACGAAGTATCATTTCCCGATATCGCACGTCGAGGGCAACCCATACGACATGAGCTTTTCCGGCCTGAAGACCGCCGTTATAAACCTTGTCCATACCGCGGAGCAGAAGGGCGAGGAGATCGACCGCGCGAGCCTTGCGGCGTCGTTCACGAAGGCTGTCAGCGACAGTCTTGTACCGAGAGCCATGCAGGCGGCAAAGGAGCTGGGGCACGACAAGATCGTCGTCGCGGGCGGAGTCGCTGCCAATTCGCGCATCCGCGCCGATTTCAAGGCTGCGGCGGAGAAGAACGGACTCAAGCTCTATATTCCGCCGCTCAAGCTCTGCGGGGATAACGGGGCGATGGTCGGCGCGCAGGCGTATTATGAGTATCTGGCCGGTGTGAGAGCCGGCAGCGATCTCAACGCGTATGCGACAATGGAGCTTTAAACGGCGATATTCAAAGAAAGCGGGGGAGGCATAATATGAGCGTTCACGACGGACATCGTGAGAGACTTAAAGCGAGATACCTTGAGCATGGGCTGGATAATTTCAACGATATAAACGTACTTGAACTTCTGCTGTTCTATGCCATCCCTCGCGCCGACACGAATCTGATCGCGCATGAGCTGCTCAACCGTTTCGGTTCGCTGTCCGGCGTGCTTGAGGCCAGCATACAGGAGCTTCAGAATGTCAGCGGAATAGGGGAGAACTCCGCACTTCTGCTGAGCCTCATCCCGCAGGTCTCGCGCCGGTATATGATCGATAAGACGAAGCCGCAGAAGAAGATAAACAGCGCTTCGGCGGCGGGGAAGTATTTCATGCCGATATTCATGTATGAGCGGGACGAGGTGCTGTACATGCTCTGCCTCGATTCGCAGAAATGCGTTATCTGCTGCCAGCTGATCTCGCGCGGAGTTGTGAATTCGGTCGAGGCGAACGTCAGGAAAATGACGGAGCTTGCGCTGCGCTTCAAGGCATCGTCCGTTATAATATCCCATAACCATCCGCGCGGCACGGTCAGGCCCTCGCGCGAGGACGAGATCATCACAACGAATCTTTCACGTGCGCTCAGCGCGGTCGGCATCACGCTCGACGACCATATCATCGTCTGCGGAGACAGCTTTTCATCATATAACGAATCCGGCCTGTTCCGCTCGACGTTTAGGTAAGTATACGGTTATGTAAACAAAAAGTTGTTTCTCTTTTGTAATAAAATCGCATTTGCGGTGTCGGAATGAATTGATGAAAATCCGGATTTTCGTTGATATCACAGGAAAAAACGAGTGTTGAAAAGACTGTTGAAAATGTTGATAACTATTTGAAAAATAATTTGCTGAAATAATTATGTAACTTTTAAACGCAGCTTTCGGCTCAGAATTTTTGGTGAACCGGTCTATTGACACGGGGAATATATGCGAAATCCGGACGGCATTTGTGTAGTTCCCCCAAAGATTTTTTTCGTCAGATTTGTCAGTATACGCCTTGTATTTATTCGCGCGCCGCGAATATTCATGATTGACTTTAGCCGCGGCTTATGGTAATATATCTCCTGTTGATGCTGGTATAGCTCAGTCGGTAGAGCACTTCACTCGTAATGAAGGGGTCGTGTGTTCGAGTCACATTACCAGCTCCAGAAAACCTCTTTTGCCGCTTGGCAGGAGAGGTTTTCCTGTTATATACTAAAAAATCTAGTCAAATACAGCAAAGTGTCTTAAAAAATCTTTACATCCTGCGTCATTATATGTTATAATATAAAAAAATCGGGAGGTCATCAACATGGCTTCAACAACAAAGGAATCCTTGGGCGCGGCGCTCAAACAGATGCTTACAGTAAAACCGATAGACAAGATCACCGTTAAGGATCTGGTCGAGATCTGCGGCGTGAACCGTCAGACGTTTTACTATCACTTTGACGGTGTGTATGATCTGCTGGAGTGGGTCTTTGAAGAGGACGCCAACCGTGTGCTGCCCAGCGAGGTAGTGTATGAGCATTGGCGCGATGATGTCATGATGTTCTTCAAGTACCTTGCGGACAACAGTGTTTTTGCGCTCAATATCTATAATTCCAACAGCCGTATTTATATGCTGCGCTATTTCAAGCGCCGTCTTCAGGGATGTATCCGCAGCTTTGCGATAATCGTTTCCGAGGGGAAGAATATCGACCGTACGGATTTTGAATTTGTTGTTGAGTTTTACGCCAACGGTATCGTCGGCCTGATCTCACAGTGGCTGGATCTCGGCATGCAGCTGCCGAAGGAGATCACGCAGGATCGCTTCCTCAAGCTGCTGGATAACAGCGTTGAGAACATGCTGGCGAGATTCCAGATAGACTGATATTGATATGAACCAAAACCTCCGGTGACTACGGAGGTTTTGGTTTTGCGGCGGCAGATGATCCAAAATGCGCGGAATGAAGAATTTTTACTTGAATTTTCCGCCCGAATGATATATACTTTGAACATCGTGCCGGTGTGTTGGAATTGGTAGACGAGGCGGACTCAAAATCTACTTCGCCGTTTCATACCACCTTGGTGTAAACC
>ERZ780149.910-NODE-910-length-35651-cov-23.799669_pt1 | contig 35651 bp, 31 predicted proteins | sample MGYA00511367_ERZ780149 | MGnify/ENA primary metagenome ERZ780149 (study PRJEB29588, sample SAMEA2153852) | human gut metagenome | biome: human gut; feature: human-associated habitat; material: faeces | place: Denmark | collected 2008/2010 ... | reverse complement strand
GACAACAACCCTAATTTACAAGACGTAAATGAGTTGGTGGCAATGGGGTGTTGACACAGTTATTCGCCGTTTGGGGCGTTATTCCAAAGGAGCACCGCAGGAAGAACACACGGTATCCGTCGACCTATTCTTGCATCCGCAGTACTTGCACTTGACGAAGGTAACCTTTGCATTATCGGTGAAGGGCACGTTTTGCTTGGTTTGGGAAATCGTGTCTTGAAGAATTTTTGCAATTTGAGACGGATTTTCAAGGTCTTCGAGGACGGAGGCCTTGCCGGTGGCGGTGATATAAATATCGCCGACTTTAGCAAGTCTATCGATGACGCCGTAGCGAAGATTGACGGCAACGACGTCTTTGTATTCTATGCTTTTGAAGTCCACTGCAATGGTGCCTTTGCGAATAATAATGCGTTTGTCGGTAAAGGCATAATCTGTGTTTTTGTGGCGTTTGCTTGCGGTGACGCTTTTATAAATCCATATCCACACGGGCGCGAGGTGCAATACGAAAAATATGCAAATAGGCGCAATCATAGCAGTAGGGAAACCGTCCGCATTGGTTGCGAGCATAACTATAAAAAACACGTCGAACGCAATCCACAAAAGAGCAATGGGGAGCATCTTGAAAACGTTGTTGAGGACGAACGCTTTCTTTTGCGGTTTGCCCTGCCACAAGATTTTTTCATCGGACATAAGCGACTGTTCTATCGTCTGAACGCCACCCTTGTCGTCTTTGGGTTGAAAGTACTTTTCGTTGAGTTCCATAATAATCACCTATCGTTATTATACCAAACTATTTTCTTATTTTCAACACAATTCGCTCACACGGCAAAAATCGTCCGTGCTTATGACGGACGATTCGTATAATGACAATACAAAGTGTTTATCGTGCTGTTTTGATTGTATAATCTCTTTGTTTCGTTATTTGTTGCAACTTTTTTCACGCCCGAGACTTACGTTGTCCACGTTTCTTTTTCGCAACGACGGGATAGGATTCGGCGCGTTTTCGTATCTGTAATCCTCTCCGTATTTGTCGATGTGCGCCTCTATAACGCTGTGGCTCGGCACCATTTTTCGATTGGAGTTGACGATTTCTTGATACTTGAAAAAGTCGGCGTCGCAAGGCAAATCGTTGACGTTGACGTAGCCCTCTCTCAAGGCGGTATTTTCCACCGTGTCCGCAATCACTTTCCGAACGTAATCTTTGGTGGACTTAAACGCCAACGGCTCGGGAAATTCTCCGCACGGAATAACTTGTTGCCATTCTTTTTTGCCGTACTTTTTCAGGCACTCCGCCGCAATATGCAGATGCGTGATTTCTTGTCGCAAGCACTGTTCCCATATCTTTTTTACGTTCTTATCCGTCTCGTCTTTCCAGCACGAATAATAGACGTAACACTCGGTGTATTCGTGATTGAGCCAACACTCGAGCCAACCTTCCTTTACGTCGATAAGCGAGCCGTATTGCGAGACGTGTTGCTCCTCCACCATTGCGATTTCCTGATACAGTCTACGCCCCAAATCACTCGTGTAAAAACCGCATTGATTCATATAATAGTTCATCGTTTGCTGTTCCGCCGCGGTAATTATTGCCACGTCGAGTTTTGTTATCGGACTTGCTTTTTTGTTGTTTATCGGCTTTTTTGCCTCGTCGTACGGGTGTCTGTGATGCGTTATCGTAGGTCTCGCAGGCATAATCTCCGTAAGGTCTCCGACGAGGTTCTCCGCATGCGTGCCGTGTTCCATATCCAACAAATCGGCGTATCTGTACAAGTGGTCAAAGTCCTCCAACAGCGCAAAATCGAGTGCGTCTTTGACGTGCTTATCGGGTTCGCGCATTGCAAGCATCGCGGTAAGTTCCACGGCAAGTTGCTCGTAGCCTATCGTCGTTTCAAGCACGGTTTCGTCCTTTGGCTTGAGGCACGCGCCTATTTTCTGTTGCGCCTGCTCGTTTTTTCTTACGAGAGCAAGTTGTCTGCGCAAATCGTTGTCGGGGCAATGACGGAAAAACTGATGCGAGAACCACACCGCTTCGTATTCCGCCCCGTTTGTGAGTATGCAACGCAACTTGGTAAACGGATGCACGTCGTGCTTGGAATAACTCTGCGGATACATATTTTTCCAGTCTATAAACAGTTTGTCGATATTTTCGGGTTTTTGTTCAAACGGATTGAAAGCCATATAAATCTCCTTTTGCTTTTTCTCGGCAATTATTTCCCGCTTGCGGCGTTTCTAAACTCGATTTCTCACTATAAAGCGTCAAAACATATAACGTAATTGAAAAAATATCTTACATTTGTGCAAAAATTTTTCGCACACGTATTGCCAATGCGCACAAATTATGATAATATTTGCTTATAATACTAAGGGAGAAAGGAATATGAACAATTTACCCGACTACATAAGCGAGACACGTTTGCCCGCCCCGACGCCAAAATCTATCGTCGAAGACGGAAAAGTGCATTTCGGCACGTTTGACGCTCCGTTTGAAAACCTCAATCTTCTCGATTGCGTAAAACCTTGCGGAAAGAATATGCCCGACTTTTTGAAACCCGCTCGCCTCGTCGAATGGGAAGCGTTTGAAGTGCATCTCGACGAGGGCGCACTTATCAGCGCGGTTTACAACACGGGTCCGATGGGTTTTTCCATCTTCGTGTGGTACGACAAAAAGGAAGACAAAATCTACAGTTGGCGCAATCTCGTTCCCAAGAAAAAAGCGCACGTCGCAACGCAACTCGTGAGCGACTACTGCTATTGCAAGACCAAAAACAGCGAATACAAGATTGAAAACGATTTCTTGAACGGAAAAGCGCACGCCAAAGGCTTTACCAAAGGCAAAAACGGTCAATTTACGATAGATATAAACTTCGAGCGCATTTCTCCGCTTGCAAACGGCGTTATGCCCCTCGGCAAGGACAAAGAAGGCAACTTCGTCAACGCTTTGTACAGCGAAAAGGACTTTTTCAAGGCAACCGGCACTATCACCGTCAACGGCAAAGTCTACACCACCAACGAGCGTTCCGTGGGTATCATCGACGACCACAAGGGCTTCTATCCCTTCAACGCGCACTACGATTGGCTCACCACGATGGGACAAATCGACGACAACGGCACCAAAAGATACTTTGCTTTCAACCTCACGCGCAATCAATCCGTTGACCAAAGTCAATACAATGAGAACGTGATTTGGGTTGACGACAAGTCATTCCCCATGCCTCCCGTCGTATTCACGCACGAAGGCGGCAAGAAAAAAGCCAAAGTTTGGTATATCAAAGACGAACAAGGTCAAGGTGTCGTAGATATCAAGTTCGAGATAAGCAAAGTGTTCTATATGCCCATTCCGCTTATGTGCTACTACGCACTTCCCTACGGCAAAATCAGCGGATACGTCACCGACACCGACGGCAAAAAATACGTCGTTGACGGTATGATAGGCATTGGCGAAGACAAGACTACCCATATGTGAAAACCAAGCACGATTTTTTAGAAGGCGCATCGTTTGATACGCCTTCTTTTTATCGTCTTGATTTTCACATTACTACCGCACAGCCAATCTTTGCTATCAGTATAAGACGGACAAAACCTCACACCACAATTTCACAAGATTGTCTGTTTGGTGTGTGCGGCTACGCCTAGATTGCCACGTCACTACGTTCCTCGCAATGTCATAAGGAATATCCCTCTTTCATAAAAATAAAAATGCATCATTTCTGATGCATTTTTATTTTTTGGATCGTTTTTTGATCCGGAGGAAAGTTGAATAAAACAATGTAACCGCTTGCTTATTCTTTTTTATTCTACTACCCGTTTTGGGTATTGTCAACCCGATTTGGGTATAATTGTATATCATAAATTTATGAAATTCGGTGATAATCTAAAACAAATACGACTTTCGCGCGGGATGACGCAAAAGGACGTCTATACGATATTGAGCGTGTCTCCCAACTGCTACGCTTCGTGGGAACAAGGGCGCACGCAACCCGATATCGAAAGCATCAAAAAGCTTTGTTGCATATTTGACGTGACCGCCGATTGTTTGATAGGTTTTGAAGACGAGTTCGGAACGAAAACGGACGAATATCGACGAATTGCCGAAAATTACAAAAAATAACTTATATACTTATAGAAACTTATAAAAAACAGCGCAAATTTGCGCTGTTTTTTATAAGTTTTTTGAAAGAATTATGTCGTTTTCGTGCGTATCGCAACCATCCTAACGACTCTCGTAGACACGTTGCGCAAAGTTAGATATATTGCTCCAAAAGGTCCATTACGTACGTGCCGAGGAGATCCCAGCTGACGCCGACCATTCCGTGATTTTGAGAGTCGAGCTCGACGAGTCTGTCTCCGAGGGACTCGATAAACTCTGCCGTTGCGGTGTTTCCGCCGATGGAACTATAATACGGAACGGTGCCGTCACCGCACTTAACCGCCGAGCCGTAGCCACCGCTTAAAAGTCGATACTCGTATTGCACGCAACCGTAGTCGTCGTAAAGGACGTTGCCGTCGGCGTCTTTCTTGGTGGTGAGGCTCATACCCGTGATGGTGTTTGCCATACCCGTGCCGAGGAAGTAATAGGAATTGATTTGTTCGGAAGCAATCTTGCCGTCTATGAACATATTGTCAAAATAACTTGCAAGGTTTGCCGCAAAGTCCTTGACGCGATATCCGTCGCTGTCTTTGGCTTGTCCCTCTTGCGCCAAAACTCTGTTGTAAAGCACGCCGTCGTAGTCTTCACTCTCTTGCACCGCTTGCGACTTGGGCGTGAGATATTTTGCCCAACGCATAGAAGCGTAAAGATCGTAAAGCTCGTCCTTGCTCGTGATTGCCTTGCCGTCAACGGTGATTGCGGGGTTTTGCTCGTCGTATTGAGCGGACGACACCAATTGCCAAGACGGAACGAGAGACATAAGACCTTGGTTGTTGCGGAAGAAATCTCCGAGTTGACCTCCGAGCGCGTTTTGCACCACATTCTTTATCATATTGAGCATATTCTCTTGCAAATTCATACCCGCAAGAAACTTGTCAACGTAAGTATCGGGACACGCAAGTGCGGCAAGTGCGTCGAAAGAACCGAGCGTTGCGGGCGCAAATCCCATATAAAGTTTGACTTTGTCGCGGTTTTCTCGGCTTCTTACGAGATAATTGTTGACGACGGGCGCGCCCATACTGTGCGACATAAAGACGACTTCTTTATACCCTTTGCGATTGATATAATTTTCAAGCTCTTCCGCGCTCTTTGCGGGAGAAATACGCCAGTCTTGATTGTATACGAACACGTCGTAATCGTTTCCGTACTTTTGGGAGATATTATCGACGAAATTGCGGTATATTCCAAACACACCATAGTCGATGTCCATATAATTTTTCAAATCGTTGGCAGGAACGACATTTGAATTGTAACCGTTGCCGTCGTTGTCGAGAGTCAAGTCCCAAAGCAGAGTTCCCTTCTCGTACGAGAGTGCGCTATCTACCAATTCGAGAATATCGGAAAGCTCGTCTCCAAAGGTATCCATCAACTCGTCCATAGGAATTTCACCCGCCATAACCTTGGCGGCGTCCACTTCCGTCTTGAACGGCTCCCACTTCGCTTCACCAGTTTGCTTGTCGTAAAGTCCGCCCGCAAACAATGCCGTAACGTAAATGATTGCCTTGTCTTTACCCTTGTCCTTATCGCACGCCGAAAGCGCAAAACACGATATTGCCAAAAGACAAAGCGCGAGCAATACTATAATTATCTTTTTGTTTTTCACAATATTCCCCTATATCTTGTATTCAAAAAACAAGGGTTTATCCACTCTTATTGAGAAGATAAACCCTTGATTGTGTCAAAATAATTACTTAGTCACCAAATACAATCTCAAAGTGTCGTTTACCTTTTCAATCTCTTTGGCACAAAGTTTTTGTGAGGAAAGCGACTTTTTAAGGCCGAGCCAAATCGCCTTTATCATAAGCGAATCGCGCGTGTCGAGCGCGGCGGCAAAGCCTTCGAGCATAACCATAAAGTCTTGCCTTTCGCTCTCGTCTATTTGTGCCTCTTGCACCGCATTGTATATTGCAACGAGCAAATACTCCGTCTGTTGATGAAGTCCGCTGGACGCAAATTCCACCGTTCTTTCAACCGCTTTTGGCTCTTCCTCTATGCCGTCGATGACGAGACTTACGAGTGCAAGTTTGAAAGGTTCGACGACCTTGGCGCAACACTGCTCGAAACTTGCTTGCTTGGTTTCCGTTGGGAAAAATCTGCTTGAAAACGTCACGATATCCATACTGCCCGCGTCGAACTCGACGAGCATATTGGATACGAGCGCAACGATAGTCTTGGGATTTTTTGGCATACGGAAGACGTCGCTGTCTCCGAGCTTGGCAAACGCTTTGCGCTTTTCCGTGTCGTAGTCGAAGCCTTGATTGCAATAGGACAAAACCGTGCGAAATTCCGGATAATACGCAAGGCATTTGAGAAGCGGTTTGAGCTTTCTGTCAATAAAAATAAGGTTGGAACTTTGCAAATCTTCCACTGCGCAAACGAGCGCGTGTATGCCTTCACCGTTGTATTCCATATTCACCTCATTCGTGATATCTTATTTGATTGCGAGTGCGATTATAAGTCGCGCTCGCATAGATTTTACCATTTGTTGTGCACTTTTTCCGCAAAGCCGAGTTCGTTGTCAAGCTCGATAACCGTGCCGTCGTCAAGCACGCACTTTCCGGAGATATAACCGAACACTTGGTGAGGTATCATACACATAACCTTCAAATCGAACGGCTCGTAGCGGTCAATAAGCGGATGGAACATGCAGTCGAGACGACCGTCGTCCGAGACGAACTTCCAATCCTCCATATACTTGGGATCGCCCTCTTTGTCTCCCGGGATTATAAACTCGGTGCGACCGATTTTGTGAGATTTGCCGTTGTAGAAGAACATATCTTCGCTTGCCGCTTCCGTGTTGCCGAAGCCGTAGCCGATGTTCCAACCAAACGTAGAGCCGTCTTTGAGACGAGTTTGCAAACTGCCCCAATACCAAGTGTTGTCGTAAGTCCAAACACCGCGTCCCCAATCGAGCGTCGCGAGACTGTCGGACGGATCGAACTTGCACTCTTTGTCACCGAGGAAGAAACTGCCTTCTGCTTTCATACAATTGATTTTTTGATTGAAATAGAAGTGTTTGTCCTTGTTGAAAGGTGTTGCGATAACCATACTCTCTTCGGGAACGTCGGTGATTGTGATATCCCACTTGACGTCCGTGCCGAATTTGTCCGCGTTGGGATATACGCCCGTAAGATGGCGCTTCGTGCCGTCGTTTTCAAACTTCATCTCGACCTTGCCGATTTTCCAGGCGCAGTCTCCGCTTTCGCTTGTTCTTGGCATATTGAACTTGCCCATCGGAAAGAGACAAATTGCCGAATTGGTGAATTGCGCAGGCGTAACGAAGTCCATAACCGTAAGACTCAACGCCCCCACGAAACCCATATCGCTGATGGTGAGGCAAAGAGCAAATTCCTTGTTGGAAATATAGTAATAATCCCACTCTTTGAGACGAGTTTTGGGTGCTTTGACGTTTTCGCGATTGTAATTATAAAGCATTTTCTTGGCAAATCCCGGTTCGAGAATATTGCCCTCTGCGTTCAACAAATCGGTTGGTTTGGTGATTTCGTGTTGCATAATAGTCTCCTATTAAGTTTAATATAAAATAATAATATCATATTTTGCGTGCGTTTTCAATAGCAAATATCCGCTATTTGAACGCTATTTGCACTTGTTTGGTACTCTTTTCGCAAATATAATTATAAATTTCGAAATCCGCCATCGTCATCGTCGGGAAGAGACGTTTGCCTCGCATAAACGTACCCCGAATACTTGTCTGTGACACCGACGTAGGGTGCATATCTTTTAAGCACCGCGCACGAGACGAGCGAGCCGATTATGCACCAGCTTACGTCCGTAGGCAAGAACACAGCACACCCCGCAAGCCACGCCTTTGACATAGACATTGCCGTGCCGACGTAGAAATTGAGCATAAGATACATATAAAAAACGCCAACCGCATACACGATTGCAAGCGCACTGAACGCCCCGAGAAGCATACGCCATACGCTAATAGGCGCGTCGTTTTTGAAGCCTCTTGCGATATAACCGCTAATCGGCGCACCTATCAAAAAGCCGAGAATATAGCCGAAAGTCGGTTGCAAGACGTAGAAAATTCCGCCCCCCGCCGAAAACACGGGTATGCCGATAAGTCCCATTGCGATATATATCGCAACGCAAATAAGAGAGTCCGTTCCTCCGAGCATAAGCGACGCAAACATACAAAACGCAAACTGCATCGACACGGGCACTATGCCTATCGGGAATTTGACGAACGCGCCCACGATTATGAGCGCAAGAAAAATTGCTATTCTTACGAGGCGCAACGTCCTCGATACTGCTTTTGAAGATGCTTTATTCAAAGTTTTATCCTCACCTCGCCGACTTCGAGCGTTTCACACTCACCGTCCTCGTAACGTACGACGAGCCTACACCTGTCGTCAATATCCTCGGCGATAGCGACTCTCTCCTCGTCCGTTTTGCTCACCGCAACGCTTCTCCCGACAAGCATCGACATATCTTTATATTGCTTTGTAATATAACATTTGTCGAAATGCAAGTGCATATCCGTAAAATTGTTGCAAATCACGCCTACGATTTTATTGGCGCAATCGTCGACGCCTTCACCGACAAAACCTGCTATATCTTTGATTTGTTCGTCTACGCCGCCCTCTTTTTCGTAGAGATTGACGCCTATTCCGCACACTATGCGGTCTATCGCACCGCCCTGCGACGATACGCCTTCACAAAGTATGCCGACACACTTTTTCATATCGACGTAGATATCGTTCACCCACTTGATTTGCGCGTTTTTGACGCACACATCGCGAATTGCCTTTGCGGCGGCAACGGCGCACATCGGAGTGACGAAACTTATCTCGTCGGCGCAAGTAGGTTCTATTGCAAAACTGAAATACACGCCGGCGTCCTTGGGTGAGAAAAACTTGCGCGTAAAACGCCCTCTTCCGCTCGTTTGCTCTCTTGCAACGACCAAAATGTTTTTTTCACCTTGCCTTGCGCGCTCTTTTACAATCGTATTGGTTGAAGAAACGACGTCGAATACTTCCACGGAAAAATCCGCGGTCATATATCTTTTTATTCCGTCAACCGAAACGATTTGCTTCATTTCGCACCTCAAAACGCAAATACGAATACCATCGAACAAATTATTCCCACAAGCATACTGACGGCAGGCACTCTTCCCTCTTCCATAAGTATGGATTGAGGCAAAATTTCGCAGAACGTGACGTAAAGCATCGCTCCGCCCGCAAGTCCCATACAAATTCCGCTTGCAAGCTTACTTATTCCGCCGACGGCAAGACCTATAACCGCGCCGAGAACGGTTGCCGCGCCCGCAAGGGCAGTCAAAAGCACCGTTTTCCAACCTTTCACTCCACCGCTTGCCAACGGAGCGGATATCGCCATACCCTCCGGGATATTATGTACGGCAATTATGACGGCAATGAGTATGCCCGTTTGAGTATCGGACGCACCCGTTGCACCGATTGCCATTCCCTCGGGAAGATTGTGAAGCGCAATTGCCATAAGCATAATTATGCCCGCTTTGAGAAGGGACTTTTTGTCCACACTCGTCACCGCGACACTGTTTTTCCCCGACAAAACGACAGCCGAGCCGTCCGCTTTCAAGGCGTCGTTGGCTTCAATCACGGCGGTTTCGTGGTGCAATTCCTCAATGCTTCTATGCGTATCACGCATATTTTCGATGACGTCGAGAAGTTTGTTTAGCCCGAATATTACGAGCATACCCACAGCGAGCGCAGATACGGCAATCAGTATACCCGATTGAGATATCGCGCCTTCGACAACGGAATAATCCACCGCTTCCGGCAACATCTCGAAAGTTACGACGCCGACCATAACTCCGCCCGCAAAACTCAAAACTCTGCCCATAACCTTGTTGCCCTTATTTTTGAGCAAAACACCGATTATACCGCCAAGTCCCGTGCCGACTATGCCGGCGACAAGTGATAATATCAAAATTAAAGTATTCATAGTTATTCTCTCTCGGCAACAGTATATAACATATACTGCCTTTTTCACAACCGATATGCTCAAAATTGCAATTTTTGTTTCTTTTTGAGTTTTGCACACATACTATGGGTATGAAAAAACATCTCAAAATCCTCGCTTTTGCGTGCCTTACTCTCGCATTGGCGTCAATTGCTTTATTTATGGAAGGAACTATGCACCCAAAAGACATAGCAACCGCAGTATCCGACGGACAAAAACTAATCGCGCGCTTTTCCACCTACTACGGTGACAGCAAACCGAATCGCAAGGACAACGTTGCGCTTGCTTGTCGCAAAATCGACGGAACGGTGCTATACCCCGAGGACGAGTTCTCTTTCAACGATATCGTGGGGGCGCGCACGGTCGAAAACGGATTCAAGAGCGCGTATATCATCAAAGACGGGGAATTCGTGGAAGGCATAGGCGGTGGCGTGTGCCAAGTGTCGAGCACCTTGTACAACTGCGCCTTGCTTGCCAACCTCACCATAACTTGCGTGAGAGCGCACTCTCTACCCGTGAGCTACGTTGCGCCGTCCTTTGACGCTATGGTGTCCACGACAAGCGATTTGCGGTTCGTCAACACTCTGTCCTCCCCCGTAACAATCAAAATGCTTGCGGACGGAAAATATCTCAAAGCGGAAATGTACGGCATAGAGTCTTGCACCATACGCCGTCGCTCGCAAACTATCGAGACTCTTCCCTTCGAGGTAGAATACCGCGACGATGCCACTCTCAAACTCGGAGAAGAGGTCATCGACACGTACGGAAAGGCAGGGCTTCGCTCGCAAGGTTTTTTGGAATATTACCAAAACGGAAAACTCCTAAAAACCGTGCTTATCCGCAAAGACACGTATTTCCCGCAAAAACGAATAGTTTTGCGCGGGACGGCAGATTCGGCATTGACACGAGAGGGTTGATGGCGGTATAATTTAACAAACGAAAACGTAGAGGTATGCTATGGACTATCAATCAAGTTATACGCAATGGCTTACGTCGGACGAAGTGTCCGCCGAGGACAAAGCAAGACTCGCATCTTTATCGGAAGAGGAAAAGAAAGAGGCGTTTTATTGTCCGCTCCAATTCGGCACGGCAGGTATGAGAGGCGTGCTTGACGTGGGGACGAACAGAATGAATACGTTCACCGTGCGTCGCGCGACGAAAGGTCTTGCCGAATACATAAAAACACTCGGAAGCGAGGCAATGCAAAGAGGCGTCGTTATATCCTACGACACTCGTAAGTATTCAAGCGAATTTTCTATCGAAGTGGCAAAAGTGCTTGCCAAAAACGGCGTAAACGCCTACCTCTTTGACACCGTGCACCCCGTGCCGATGTGCTCTTTTGCAATACGCCACTTGAAAGCGATTGCGGGCGTTATGATCACCGCATCGCACAACCCCAAAATCTACAACGGATACAAAGTCTACGGTGAGGACGGAGCACAAATGTCGCCCGAATCGACGGATAAAGTGGTGGAATTTATAGATAAAACCCCGTATTTCGGCATTGAAGAAGAAAACGTGGTCTTGACTGCGGACAATATAAAAGGACTTGACAACGTCGAAGTCGCACCGCATATCACCGTCATAGGCAAGAGTGTGGACGAGGCGTATTTCGACACTATAAGCAAACTTTCGCTCTCCCCCGAAGCCGTGCAAAAATACGGCAAAGACGTCAAAATCGTATACACGCCTATACACGGAAGCGGTTACGTGCCGGTGACCACCATACTTTCGAGAATGGGTATCACCGTCAACGTCGTCAAGGAACAAGCCTTGCCCGATACCGAGTTTTCGACCGTGCGCGTACCCAATCCCGAAGAGGCGGATACGTTGCGCCTCGGCGTTGAACTTGCGGACAAAATCGGAAGCGACATCGTCATAGGCACAGACCCCGACGCGGACAGAATGGGCATTGCGGTGCGCAACGACGAGGGCAAATTCGTGCTACTCAACGGCAATCAAATAGGCGTGCTTCTTGCAAATTACATATTCCTCCGCAAGAGCGAAGACGGCACTATGCCCAAAAACGGCGCACTCGTCAAGACTATCGTCACCACGGAACTTGCAAGAGTGCTTGCAACGAGCTACGGCGTAACGACGTTTGACGTGCTTACGGGCTTCAAGTTTATCGGTGAAAAAATCAAAGAATGGGAGCAAAACGGCAAATATACTTACCTATTCGGCTTTGAGGAAAGTTACGGTTCGCTCGTCGGCACGCACGCAAGAGACAAGGACGCTGTCGTTGCGAGTATGATGTTTGCCGAAATGGTGTGCTACTTCGAGTCCAAGGGCACGAGCGTGTACGACGTGCTTCAAGACATTTACAAAAAATTCGGCTACTACGTGGAAAAGGCAAAGTCAATAACCTTCGGCGGTCTGGACGGCATGCAAAAAATGGCGGATATTATGAACAAAATCCGTTCCACTTCCTTCACCGAAATCGCCGGCGTCAAAGTGCTTGCGCAAAGCGACTTCGTGACGCGCAAAAAGACGTACGCTTGCGGAAAGGTTGAAGACATCGACTTGCCAAAGACCAACGCTTTCAAAATCCACCTTGAAAACGGGGACTGGATTTGCGTCCGCCCGAGCGGTACTGAGCCGAAACTCAAATTCTACGTCGCAACCAGCAAACCCACCCAAGCAGAAGCAACCGCCCTTGCGGAAAACTACCTTGCCTATATGGCAAATTTGGCAAACTGATAAAGAAACGAAACATAATAAAAAGCAACAGCCACCGAAAATCGGTGGCTGTTGATTTATATAATTGCTAACCCTCTATAAGTTTTGAATAAACGACTGGAGATGCCATTCCTTTTTTTCTATAGTGTTCTGGTATTAATTTCCCTAACCACTTATTTCTAATAGCCTCCGATGCGACTTCTCCTACAAATTCATATCTAATTGAAGAATCCTTAAAATCACTGTCCCACTGCTTTGCAGGGTACCAATTCTTTACTCTGTACACCTCTTTTACATATCCATTAATTACCGCTAACACATACGGATACCGTATAACGCTATCATACGAAACATGCCATGCGTGTCTTGTCGCATCATACAAACTACCATTGCACACTCGCACTCTATCTTCGGATGTTTTTATAATTATAAAATCATGTGTCTCGGGAAAATCTCCGCTTATTTGTCTTGAAATATTGTTGTCAACATTTTTGTTTTGTATATTAGTAATAGCATTTTGTCTTGTTGTATTTTTTACACAAAATGTTATATCCGCAAGCGCATTTGCCACAACGTCTTTTGAATAAAGAGAAGTTAGTTTTTCTATAACACACTCTTTGATAAAATCTTCATTTAATTTTTTGTTTATGTCATAAACGGAATTTTCTTTTTCCTTTTCAGAAAAAATGAATTTGTTGATTTTGTCCACGTCAAAATTATTTTTGTTTAACAACTCTACAAAACTGATGCCCCTTTCGTTGTTTTCAACAAAAGGTATTTCGATTTTTGTCAGCGTCGAAGGATATGTAAACCAATACAAATATATTTTATTACATACTAAAACACCAATTGAAATCCCTTCCAGCATCAAATAACTTTTCATTTGAGTTTCAAAAGCACTATTTAATTGCATGCTATATTGTTTCAATTCAATATCAACAACTTTGCAGCCATCTTTTTTCAAGACTATGTCTGGTTTTACCTCACGCGTTCCGACCTGAACACGTGGTTGCGGGATTAATTCACCGTATAATTTTTTATACTCAAAAAATTCCGAGAAAAATTCTTCCCATTCTCTTTGTACAACATTTTCAGATTGCGAAAAACAGGCTCTCTGCCTTGTAACAATATAATTCCATTTCTCTTGTGCATTCATAATACAAACTCTCCCTTAATAAATAACAAGTACAGTATAAGACCCATTTGCAATCAAGTCAATACTGTTTTTGATACGGATTCCATTGATATTTGTCCAAATCGACGTAGCCGTCTTTGTCAACCTCGATGCCGTCGGCACGGAGAAGATTGGCTTGGACTTCCGGACCACCAAAAGCAAACGCGGGAGCGCATCTGCCAAAACGGTTGACCACTCTGAAGCAAGGAATGTGCTCGGGATCGGGGTTGAAATGGAGCGCGTACCCCACTGCACGCGAAGCGCGCGGAGAGCCACACAACGCTGCGATTTGTCCGTAGGTTGCCACTTTCCCACCGGGGATTTTCTTTACTTGTTCATATACGACGTCGTAGAAACTCATAGTGTTATATTGTGCAACAATAAAAGTAATATTTGCGCATAGCGCAAGTTGTGGAATATTCCGCTTTTATTCTATTATTCCACGCTCACGCAAGAAAGTTTCAAGCACTTCGGCGGCATCACCGCACATTTTGGCGCACGGTCTCGTCTTGTAATACTCGGGAGTGCGGTCATCGGGGACGGGTGAAGTGCTTGCACGAGCTCCCAAAATCTCACGGCATACGATGGAGCCGTTGATTTGTTTGAAGCGGTGCGCAAGTTCTTGTATGCGTGCGTAATGGGCGGTTTTGCATTGCTTTGCGTCAGGCTTGTCCGGATAGTCGTATCCTTCCAAAAGCCCCTCGACGATAAACATACCGCTTACCGCACCGCACACTTCCCTAAGTCTGCCCATTCCTCCGCCAAAGGACGAGCAAAGGCGCAACGCTTGCTCGCCTTGAAAGCCCGTGACGTCCGAAAAGGCAAGAACCACCGCTTGCGCGCAACTGTAACCTTGGACGAAGTTCTTTTCTGCTATCTCGCGCCTTGTCATATTACTTTTCGATTGCCCTTAGAGCGTCCGCAAGGTACTTGCTTGCGTCGAGTTGTTCCACTTTACCTTGGTCAACCGCGTTTGCGATATTGCGATCTATGGGGAGTTTGCCAAGCACTTTGAGGTTGAAATCGTTTGCGATTTTGTCAACGTTGCTCGTGCCGAAAACGTCGATTTTCTTTCCGCAATCGGGGCATTCGATATAGCTCATATTCTCCACTACGCCGTAGATGGGGATATTCATTTTGTTTGCCATTTTGACGGCTTTTTCGACTATCATAGACACGAGGTCTTGCGGTGAGGTGACTATGATTATGCCGTCGAGTTTGATGGATTGAAAAACCGTGAGAGGCACGTCACCCGTTCCCGGAGGGCAGTCTACGAAGAGAAAATCGAGGTCTCCCCACACGACGTCCGTCCAAAATTGTTTCACCATACCCGCAATCACGGGTCCGCGCCATATAACGGGGTCGGTTTCGTCGTCCAAAAGCAAATTGGAAGACACCACTCTCACACCGAAATCGCTTTGACGCGGATAAATGCCGTTGGAGTCGCCCTCAACTCCGCCGTATATGCCGAAAGCGCGCGGAATGGACGGGCCCGTTATGTCGGCGTCCAAAACTCCGACCGCTTTGCCCTCTTTGGCTTTGCCTACGGCAAGCAAGGACGTGACAAGAGATTTGCCCACGCCACCCTTACCGCTTACGACGGCAATAACTTTTTTGATATCCGAAAGTTTATTTTGCTCGACAATCAAACTTCTTGACGAGCAGTCCTTGGAACAAGAACCGCAATCGTGCGTACAATCACTCATATATATACTCCTTGCGACATACGTCGCCAAACTTTTATTTCTGCGATTATAATACCACTTTGTTGCGATTATTAAAAGCCTTTTTGTAAAAATCCGCCTTTTTGGCGTTTTCGCGCGGATTGTGGCATGCCGTCCGTATAAAAACGCTCTCAAATTGCAATAATTCGTATATCACAAAAAGGAGATATCGTATATGAAACTCATCGACAGCAAAACGTTTTCAAACCTCGCTCGCGCTTACGCGGGCGAAACACAAGCAATGACGAGATACAGGTTCGTTGAATACGGCGCACGCAACGAGGGCTACAACGCCCTTGCCGAAGTCATAGACAAGGTGGTGTACAACGAATTCAATCACGCACGCGTGCTTTACACGTTTATCCAACAAGCAAGCAACAAAACCATTGAAAATATCGAAATTTGCGCGGGTTATCCGTTCAAGGAAAAGTGGGATTTGGAGCAAAATCTCAAACTTGCCGCCGAGGACGAGGAAAGCGAAGTAAAAACCTATCGAGTATTTGAAAAAACCGCTCGCGAAGAGGGCTTTGAAGAAATCGCAAACGCGTTCAAAATGCTCTCGGACGTGGAACATTGTCACAAACTTATGTTTGAGGACTTGTACAACCAGCTTAAAAGCGATACAATGTACAAAAAGGAAAAACCCGTAAAATGGAAGTGTTCGGGCTGCGGATACGAAGCCGAAAGCAAAGAAGCGTGGGATATGTGCCCACTTTGCAAAGCAAAACAAGGATTTACGATGCTAAAACTCAACGACTAACGAAAAAGACACGCAAATGCGTGTCTTTTTCGTTAAGCGATATTCTCGCGTGGCAATAAAACAGTTTAATAGAGCGCGTTGTAACTCCTTTAATGCAATATCACCCCTTCCCTTTGGGCTTTCCCCTATTGCTCAAATATGCGTCATAACTCTATTTATATAAAACGTCGTTCGCAAGAGGGGAACTCGACACTCACATAGATAGGGACATTTCTCTGATTATGCCACTGCGCTTTGTGCGCCAGGCCGTGGCCAACAAACGGCGCAATCGCTTGTACTATCCATCAAGTTCGGCGCTCAATGGCTCGCCGCCTTGCGGCTCGAAGTTCCGTCATTGAAATTACACATTCCATTAATAAGGACGCTACGAATTGGCAGAGTGCTTGTATAAGTAGGCAACGAATGCGTGAGCGTTAAGAAGTATGAATACTTCTTAAAAACATAAAGGACGGCACGCTATTGCGTGCCGTCCGTAAGCATATCGCTTTTTTAGTCCGCGTCCAACGCGTCCAATCTGATTTGTTTCTTCTCTTCTTTGGAGAGTTTTCTTCCCTTTGCGGTCATTGCACTGTCACCGTGTTGGACAAATACCATAAGCACGATTGCTATTACGATGCAGGCTGCACTGTAAAGGAACAAATATTTGTTGCCGCCCGCGTCCATAATCGCACCGCCGATTGCGGGGGGTGATTGCTTGGGCGGACATGGTTGCCATATAGTAGTAACCGGTGTATTGTCCCACCGTTTCCGCCGTGGAAAGCTCGGTGACCATCGGGAACGTGTTGACGTTGGCAATGATAAGGCCAAAGCCCGCGATGAGGTAGAACAAGGCAAAGAGTACTGCGGGGATTGCAGCATTGTCGTTGGGAGATACCGCCGCAAAGATGAGAACGAATGACACGACTGCCATGCCAAAGCCTATCATAATAGACTTTCTTCTACCGATCTTTGCCGCCATATATCCGACGGGGATAAATGCGATTGCGCTTATACCCATAGATACGCCCGAGATGATGGACGCGATACCTGCCGAAAGGTTGAGTGCCTTGGTGGTGTAGATGGACAAGTTGGAAGATACCGCGTTGTAGCCCATAAACCACATAAATATCGAAGCGAGAATGAGAGCAAAAGATTTGAGTCTGCCTCTTTCGAGTTCGCTCTTTGCGCTCCACCACTCTTTGGGAGTTTGACGTTTTTTCTTGGTGTTTTCCACCACTTGTTGAGCAAATTCAAGCGTTTCGGGAGCGATTTGCTCTTTGTTTTCCGCTTTTACGCCCGTATCGAGCAATTGTTGCGCGTCACCCGACGGCTTGCTGTCAAGATTGTATTCCGCATCGCCTTCGCTGATAAGTTCTTCCGCAAATCTCTCTGCGTCGGGGTTTTCGCCCTCTGCGAAGTCGTCGATTTCATACTCTTTGCAAATCTCTTGGCACTTTGCAACCATCTTGCGCTCGTTGACGAGTGCGAGGAAGCCCGCAAGGAGTAAGAGCATTCCGCCTGCAACCGAGCCGAATATGATTACGTAGTTTTCAAGGCGTTGACCGAACAGCACCACCGTGTAAATCAAGAACGCTATCGCGCCGCCTACACCGCCGCAAAGATTGATGATTGCGTTGGCTTGCGAACGGAGCGGTTTTGGCGTGACGTCAGGCATAAGCGCGACGGCGGGAGAACGGAAAGTTGCCATTGCGATAAGCACGAGGAGCAAGATGACCATATAAACGACGAGACTCTTGACACCTTCCGACGTCTTGGTGTAATTTTCGTGAATTTCGTTACTTATGTAGTTATTCATGCCCGCGGCAACGTACTTTTTGTAAGCGGCGTTGCTGTCAAGCATTTCTTGGTAGGTTTTGAGCGTATCTTCGCACACGACGTTCAAATCGGACACGACCTCACCCCTATAATAATACGTTGTCTCACCGAGCATATTTAGCACGGCTTTCTTTGAGGTTATATCGCCGTAGTAGCGGATAGACACGAAGTCATCTTTGGTGAGATGGTTTTGGTCCCTTATATAAGACAAGTCGCAATAGTTGGCACTGCCTTTTTCTTTTGCTTCCGCATTGTCCCACCATTCGCCGAGAAGCGGAGACATAAAGCTATCGTCCGCGAGTTGAGCCTCGACAGATGCAGTGTATTCTTGCGCTTTGGCTTGTTGTTTGAGGGTGACGACGGGCACAAAGACCATAAGCACCACCGCGCATACCGTGCCGATGACGATAAACGGAGTACGTCTGCCCCACTTCTTGACGAGTTTGCCTTTTGCATTGTCGCTGAGTTTGCCGAAAAGCGGCAACATAAACAACGAAAGCAAGTTGTCAAGCCCCATAATTATACCGCGCGCCCAACTCGGAAGTCCGTACGCTTGTTCAAGCAAAAGGGGCACGACAAAGTCGTATGCCGTCCAGAACAGCATAATGATTGCAAACGCAAAGCCGACCTTGAACGTCTGCGGATAGTTGAGTTTTAGCGGTGGTCTGCCTTTCTCGTCCAACACGGGAGCGGGCGTCTCTTTTTTCTTCATAGTCTTCTCCATATCGAATGTCTATATCTATTGTACGTGCGTGCGCGCGATAATAAATACATATTTATTATATAGTAATAAAAAACAAATGTAAATACTCAATTTTGGCTCAAACGCGAAAAATTTACCTCATTTTACAAGCACTCTCGAGAGAATATTGCCAACTTTTTGCAATTATTGCGAATGGCATAGCGCAACTAGCGATAACGGCGTAATCTTCTAAGCACGAAAATAAGTATGACGCAATCCGCGCACCTCAAAGATAAAGCGGACAAATTGAATAAAACTATTGTCCTAATGCTTTCTCGTGTGCTAAAATAAATTTATGATAGTTTGCGGATACGAAAAATTTTCAATGGTTGATTTTGACGAAAAAATCGCTTGCACCGTGTTTACGGGCGGGTGCAATTTCCGCTGTCCGTTTTGTCACAACGGCGCGCTCGTCGTAGGCAACGTCAAAGCCGAGCAAATAGACGAAAACGAGGTGTTTGACTACCTTCAAAAGCGCAAAGGACTCGTGGACGCGGTGTGCGTAACGGGCGGAGAACCTACTTTGCAACCCGATTTGAAAGATTTTTTGCGTAAAGTACGCGATATGGGTTATCTCACAAAACTTGACACCAACGGTTTGCGCCCCGACGTTTTGAAGTCGGTGCTTGACGAAAAGCTCGTCGATTACGTCGCTATGGACGTCAAAAACTGCCTAGAAAAATACGCCGTCACCGTTGGGCTCAACGAAGTGGACACGGCAAAAATAAAAGAGAGCGTGGACACGCTCCTAAACGGAAACGTCGATTTCGAGTTCCGCACCACTCTTATAAAAGAATTCCATACCGCCGAAGATATGAGGGAGATTGCCGATTTGATAAACGGCGCGAAAAAGTATTTTATGCAAAAATACAAGGACAACGAAGAGTGCATTGCGCACGGATTTTCTCCCGTAGAAAAGGACGAAGCGGAAAAATTCAAGACGCTGTTTGACGGAAAAGTGGCAAAAATCGGCTTGCGTGGATATTGATTGTAGCACCTTTGAATATTGATTTTTGCATATATTATTAATATACAACGCCTTGTAAAATTGTTTTTACAAAACCGCAAAAATCAAGTTTGACAGCAACGAGTTTTTGGATATTTTCTATCAAAACTCGTCGCAATCTTCGTCACCACAGTCGTCGCACTCGCAGTCCTCTACGAGTTCGTCACACTCTATACATTCGTAAAGCCAATCCTCTTCTTCGGAAGAGGTTTTGTTTTTTGCGCTCTTTGATACGCTTGAATTTCGGGTTGAAAAAAGTGCGTCCAGTAAGTCAAATATACACATAATATCACCTCTATGCTTATATTGTATGACTTTGGATGCACCGTTTTTGTCGCATATTGCGACTTTTTTGTTATAAGCCTTTTTCGTTGCGACTTGGGTTGCTTGCGCAATCTTGCTTATATCTTGCGTTTTGTGATTTTACTAAACATTCAGCACCGTTTTCCCGTTGACGGATACGCAAATATTTAAGCCGTTTGCAACGACTTCGAGAGTGCCTTGCTCGCATACTCTTTGCATAACGAGTTTGTCGGCGTCGGGAACGAAATGCGTCTCGCCTTGCAAAAATTCGGCGTAATTCTCGCGGAATTTGCCGAGAGTCTGATAGTGATTTATGAGGTCTGTATCTTCTCTTCCCCACGGATAAGTGCCTCTGTTGAGCGGGTCTTCCCAACCTTGGACGCCCGCTTCGTCTCCGTAGAACACGCAAGGCACACCCGGCAAAACGTATTGCAACGTGCTTGCGAATTGGAGTCTGCGCTTTGCAAGGTCGTACTGCTCTCGTGATAAGCGGAAGTCCGCTCTGTCCCTTTTGACGCGAGGCGGTTTTACGCCCGAAAGCGTGGTGATTGCGCGCGCGGTGTCGTGACTGTCTATCAAATTCATAAGACAATCGAGAGATTGTTTGGGATAATGCTCCAATATATCGCCGACTCGAGATATAAATGCGTCTTTGTCACCGTCGAGAGTGTACGCCAAAATCGCTTCCTTGAAAGGATAGTTCATAACCGAGTCGAGTTGCTTGCCCATAAAATAGGGACGCCACTCGCTGTACGCGATTTTAGTGGAAGCGTCTTCCCACACCTCACCGACTATGAGCATATCTTTGTCCTCGTCTTTGATACGAGAACATAGGTCGTAGGTGAAATCTATCGGCAACTCGTCCACAACGTCGAGTCTCCAACCCTTTACGCCGAGCTTGGACCACTTGTCAATCACGCCGTTTTCTCCGAGCACCAAATTTCTGTAACCTTGCGCGCTCTTATTGACTGTGGGCACGACGGTGCTTCCCCACCAACAAGCGTATTCGTCGGGATAATGCGTGAAATAATACCAATCGTAATAGGGAGATTGCTTGCTTTGATATGCGCCGAGCGTGTCGTAAGTTCCCTCGCGATTGAAGTACTTGCTATCCGCGCCCGTGTGATTGAATACTCCGTCAAGCATAATCTCAATTCCGCGACCGTTTGCCTCGTCCAGCAACCTCTTGAATTGCTCTTCCGTGCCAAACAACTCGTCAATGGCAAGATAATCACCCGTGTCGTATCTATGGTTTGAACAAGACTTGAAAATCGGCGAAAGATATATGCACTTTACACCGAGGCTTTGGATATAATCGAGTTTGGAAATAATCCCCTCGATATTACCGCCAAAAAAGTCGTCCGCGCGATAGACTTTGCCGTCCTCGGCAATATCGGGACGCTCGTACCAATCGGAGTGCAGTCGTCCGCGCTTTGCGAACGGGATATTGCCTTTTTTGCAAAATCTATCTGCAAATATTTGATAAATTACGCCTCGTTTTGCCCAATTCGGTGTTTTATAGTCACATTCCGTAACGGTCAACTGCCATTCCGGCAACCAATCTCCCCTTATAGCCGTACCGTCGAGACCTCTGCCGAAGAACGCCAAACCCCCGTTTGCAAATTCTCCCTCAAAGCGATATTTCCAAATACCCCACTCCGAAAGAGCAAACGTGCCGACAAAATAGTCTATGCCGTCCTTTGCATAAGCGAAGGGCAATTCTATGCGCTCATTGCGCCCGCAAAGCACCTCGCCTTCTTTGCCGAAGATTTGGCGCAACACGACAAACATCCTATCGATGCGCATATTGCTATCGATAGGAAAAGTTATTGTCGCAGCTTGATTTGCTACGCTTGCACCGTACGGTTTTTTGTGAATAAGAGGTGAGTACATATCGTTTATTTAATTAATAATTATTAATTAATAATTTTGGAAGATTTTGTGTATTCATTTGCACACTGTTTCCTTTTATCTTATAAATCTAAAAAGAGTATCGTCGTAACTCCTTTAATGCAATAACCCCCTCTTTCCGGACACGCCGGCATTTCTCCCGCCACTCGTATAAGGACAATTCACTACAAGAGCGTTCGTCGCTCGCGGGGGAGACAACGGCACTCGCATAATAAGTATCGTCCTCTCATTATGCCACTGCGCTTTGTGCGCCAGCTACGCAACAACACGGCGCAGTCGCTTGTACTTTTCATCAAGCTCGGCACTTATCCGCTCGTCGCCTTGCGACTCGAACTTCGAATAAGCACATTCCGTTAATAAGTACACTATACAGTGACGACGCTATTTGCTCATATACACTTCTTGCAAAAAGTTTGTCATTGAGATGAAGAACAAGAAAGCGTGCGTCCGAAACAAAACCCAGCGTACTATGCGCACCTAATTTCGCGCCAAAAAGTGCGCAAATGAGATAAAGAGCAAGGAACTGCGCATCCGAAGCAAAACCAAGCGTACTAAGCGTACGCGATTTTGAAGCGGATGCACAGTGACGACGCTATTTGCTCATTTGCACACTTTTTTAAGGTTCCAGATGCGTTGAGCATACTCCTCCACAGCCCTGTCCGCTGCGAAAAAGCCTGCTTTGGCAATGTTGACGAGAGACATACGATTCCACGTTTCTTTGTCTTGATATGTTGCGTTGACGCGCTCTTGTGCGGCGGAGTAACTGTCAAAGTCGGCAAGCACCATATAGCTGTCGGGTTGACCGCCGCGACCGATGGTGAGCGAATCTGCGATTTCACCGAACGAGATGCCACACACGCCTTGACGAAGCGTGTCGATAAGGCGTTTGATACGGGGATTGGTTTGATAATAGTGCGATGGATTGTAACCTTGTTTCCAAAGTGCTTCGACTTCGTCGGCAAGCATACCAAAGAGGAAGATGTTGCCGTCGCCCACTTCTTGGTGAATCTCGACGTTTGCACCGTCAAGAGTGCCGATGGTGAGCGCACCGTTTATCATAAACTTCATGTTGCCCGTACCGCTTGCTTCTTTGCCCGCAAGAGAGATTTGTTCGCTGACTTCAGCTGCCGGCATAATGATTTCGGCAAGAGTTACGCGGTAGTTTTCAAGGAAAACGACTTTGAGTTTGCCCTTGATGTCGGGGTCGTTGTTGACAAGTTTGCCGAGAGCGCAAATAAAGCGAATAATTTGCTTTGCCATATAGTATGCGCTTGCAGCCTTTGCGCCGAAGATGAACGTGCGTGGTTGGATATCGAGATTGGGATTTTCCTTCAATCTCAAATACAAATCGAGGATATTGAGTGCATTGAGGAGTTGACGCTTGTACTCGTGCAATCTCTTGACTTGGACATCGAAAATACTGTCGGGATCGACGGTGACGTCGTTGTGTTCGAGAATATACTTTGCAAGGTCTTCCTTGTTGGCGCGCTTGATTGTGGCAAGTCTGTCGAGGACTTGTCTGTCACCCATATACTTTTGCAAGTCTTGCAAAGCGTCGGCATCTTTGAGCCACTTGTCGCCGATAAGTTCGGTAATGAGCGAAGCAAGGCGCGGATTTGCTTGTGCAACCCACCTTCTGTGCGTAATGCCGTTGGTGACATTGGTAAACTTCTCGGGGTGCATACGGTAATAATCCGCAAAAACGTCGTTTTTGAGAATCTCGCTATGCAATGCAGAAACGCCGTTGATTGTATGCGAGGTGACGAGGCAAAGATTTGCCATTTTCACTTGACCGTTGGAAAGCACTGCGTTGCGGTTGACGACGTCCCAATTGTTGGGATAATACTCCCAAAGCTCACCACAGAAGCGTTGATTGATCTCTTGCACGATTTGGTAGATACGCGGAAGAAGGCCTTGGAAGAGGTTTTGAGGCCATTTTTCGAGAGCTTCCGCCATAACCGTATGGTTGGTGTAAGAAATGGTGTTGGTTGTGATTTCCCACGCTTGATCCCAACCGTATCCGTACTCGTCGAGGAGCAAACGCATAAGTTCGGGTATGCAAAGCGTCGGGTGCGTATCGTTGATGTGGATTGCCACGCAGTCCGCAAGGTTGTCAAGGCTCGGATTGGTTTTGAGATGACGACGCAAAATGGACTGTATGGACGCCGATACGAAGAAGTATTGTTGTTTGAGGCGCAAAGACTTGCCCTCGATGTGGTCGTCGGCGGGATAAAGCACCTTGTTAATGGACTCCGCCATAGCTTTTGCCGCGCTTGCCTTGACATATTCGCCTCTTGAAAACATCGTCATGTCGAAGTCTTGCGGGGCTTGGGAATGCCAAAGTCTTATGCGGTTGACAGCGTCGGTGTCGTAGCCCGAGATATTCATATCGTACGGGACGGCATCAACCACGGTACAGTCGCGTTGAGTGACTTTGAGCTTGCCGTCGGACCAATCTTGGTCCACCACTCCGCCAAAGCGCACTTGATAGGTCTCTTCGAGACGAGGAGCAAGCCATACGTCTCCGCCTTTTAGCCAATCGTCGGGTTGTTCGAGTTGCCAACCGTCAACTATGACTTGTTTGAAAATTCCATAGTCGTAAAGTATGGAAAAACCGCTCGCGGGGTAACCGCAGGAGGTGAGCGAGTCCATATAAGCGGCGGCAAGACGTCCGAGACCGCCGTTTCCGAGTCCCGCGTCGGGCTCGAATGCGTAAATCTCTTCCATATCTACGCCAAAACTTTCAACCGCTTTGGTCACTTCGTCGGTGATGCCGAGGTTGAAAAGGTGGTTGCGAAGCGATCTGCCGAGAAGAAATTCCATCGACATATAATACACTTGCTTTGCGTTTTGCTCGTGGCAAACTTTCTTGAAGTTGACTCTCTTGTTGGTGAGCAAATCTCTTATCGCCATACAAGTTGCGCGATAAATTTGATTTTTGCTCGCATCTTCGGGTTTCACACCGAAGTAGCTGGTGAGAACGGCAGAGATGTTGGCTTTGATTTCTTTTTGGGTAATGTTTGAGTTCATTATTATTCCTTCCTTCCGCTTCCCCCTCGGACGAAAGTAGTTTATTACAGATTATTATTGTACTACAGTTTTGCCGTGTAGTCGCGGTTTTACAACTGATTGATACGTTATATCAAAGGTTTTTGTAGATATCGGCGTACTTTTTGGCACTTACTTCCCAACCAAAATCGGAATTCATATCGTTGGTGACGATTTTGTTCCAGTTATCTTTGTCGTTGTACGTTGCGTACGCGCGCCAAATCGCATCAAGCATATCGTATGCGTTGTACGTCTTGAAAGTGAAGCCCTTGCCCTCGCCCGTCTCCGGATTGTAGGCGGGAACGGTGTCTTTGAGTCCGCCCGTTTCGCGCACGACGGGAACCGAACCGTATCTCATTGCGATGAGTTGCGAAAGTCCGCACGGCTCGAATTTGCTGGGCATTAGGAAAATATCGCTTGCGCCGTAAAGTTTGCTTGCGAGGTCACCCGAGAACGCCAAGATACCGCGGAATTTGTTGGGATATCTGCTCTCAACCGCCTTAATCATATTCTCGTACTTCCAGTCGCCCGTGCCGAGAACCACCACTTGGATATCCGCACGCATAATGTCGTCGATGACCGTACCGACAAGATCGAGTCCCTTTTGCTCGGTGAGTCTCGTCACCATTGCAACGAGAGGACGATTTTCGTTGAACGGGAGATCAATCATCTCACAAAGAGCTTTTTTGTTTTCCGCTTTCTTCTTTGCGTAGTCTTTGAGCGTGTAGTTGGCAAAGAGGCGTTTGTCCGTCTTGGGGTCATACACTTTTTGGTCTATGCCGTTGACGACTCCGTGAAGTTTGAATCGACGCTCGCTCAATATGCCTTCGAGTCCGTAGGAATAGAACGGATCGAGAATCTCGTTGGCATACGTTTCGCTGACGGTGGTGACTGCGTTGGACGATTCGATACCGCCCTTCATATAGTTGACGCAATCTCCGTTCATAACGAGCGGACGCGCCCAATACGGCAGACCGAGAATGTCGTTTATAAGTCCGTCGCCGTACTTGCCTTGAAACTCGATATTGTGAATCGTGAACACGGTTTTGATGCGTTGATAATCCTCGTTGAAGCGATAGAACACGTCGAGGAACACGGGCGTGAGCGCAGTGTGCCAATCGTTGGCGTGAATGATATCGGGATAGAAGTCAATGAGCGGCAAGACTTCCAAAACCGCTTTGGAGAAAAACGCAAAACGTTCGCCGTCGTCAAAGTGTCCGTAAAGACCTTTGCGCTTGAAATAATACTCGTTGTCCACGAAGTAGTACGTAACACCGTCGTAAACCGCCTCGTATACACCGCAGTATTGTCTGCGCCAACTCAATTCCACGAAAGTGGACGCGACAAAACGGAAAGCGTCGCGATAACTCTCGCCGATTTCCTCTTTGTAGAACGGGATAATAACTCTGCAATCGTGTCCGAGTGCGTTGAGTGCTTTTGGCAAAGCCCCCGCAACGTCTCCGAGACCGCCCGAGCGTACGAACGGCATTGCTTCTGATGCGACAAATAATATTTTCATTTTTTCCTCCTGTATTGGAGTTTTTGTTTTTTAATAAAGTGACGAAGTAACTCCACTAATTAGAATTACCCCCTCTTTCCGGACACGCCGGCATTTCTCCCGCCACTCGTATAGGGACATTTCCCTACCAAGATTGCTCGTCGCTCGCGGGGGAGACAACGGCACTCGCATAAAAGGTATCGTCCCCTCGTTGTGCCACTCGTTCGCCAACAAAAAGAACAACACTTGTTGGCTCACTTGTACTAATCGTCAAGCTCGGCGCTCATTCGCTCACCGCCTTGCGGTTCGAATTCCGTCTTCGAAGTTGCACATTCCGTTTATAAGTAGGCAACGAACAAGCGAGCGTTAATTGCGCCGACAAGTCTTCGTTTGCAACCGTCCAACGGCTCTCGTAGACAGGCGGAGCCAACGCAAAATCCGTCATTGCGATGATGACAATAAACTCGTTTATTGCCATAAATCGCATTTGAATTTTGCTTTACTAATCGCGCCGATAATTTTTGCTATTATATCAAGCTGTTATAAAACGCTAACTATAATTTCGCAAAATTATCGGCTTGATGTTTTTCCGTTTAATAAACGTCACTCGTAGACAGGCGGAGCCGTAGTTTATAACTCCACGAAGACTAATTGTGAGCATCAACTTTTTATCCGAGCAACCGCCGAGCCGTCTCAAGGTTGTGAGACCTTACGCACAAAAGCAATGCTCCGATTGCTTTTGTGTAGGACGTTTGCGCCTAAATATGTGTCAAGTTATCTCAACGAGATAAGTGACACGTGTTTAGCATTCGGCGCAATTTGCGAAGTTATTCGCTCAATAGCGCGCTCAAACTTGTTTAATCACGATATTTGAGCGTCAGGCGAGGAAGTGTGTATCCGAAACAAAACCAAACGTACACTTAGTACGTGATTTTGGAGCGAATGCGCACTGACGACGCATCACGCCAAATAGCGTGATTAAATCACTTTGCCTTTGACGACAACCATAGGATAAGTCTCATACCCGCTCAATACACGATTGGGTTGAATGATGACGTCTTTGTCGGTGATGGTGTAGTCGAGGGTTGCGTTTTCCATAACGATGGTGTCTTCCATAACGATGGAGTTGCGAATGACTGCGCCTTTGCCCACTTTGACGCTACGGAAAAGAATGGAGTTTTCAACAGTGCCGTCTATGACGCAACCGTCGGCGATGATAGAATTTTTGACGTTTGCACCCTCTTTATATCTTGCGGGGACGCTATCCTTGACCTTGGTGAGTATGGTGGAGTGCTTATAGAACAAAGCCTCTCTCACTTCGGGTTTGAGCAAGTCCATACTTGCTTTGAAGTAGGTCGGAATACGATCGATAACGGCAATGTATTCTTTGACTTCGTAATTCATTATATACAAATCCGCAAGATTTGCTTGAAGAATATCTTTCTCAAAATCGTAGCAACCGTGTGCGTAAGCGTTGTCCACGAGAGAGATAAGCAAGTCCTTTTTGATGAAGTATATATTGAGATTGCAAAGTTGCTTGCCGGCATCGCTTGCGACGGCATATCTCATATCCGTAATTCTGTCGTTCTTGTCGGACGTGATTATGAGTTTGCGGGAGTTTACGTCGTCCGTTCTGTACGTGAGGACGGTGATATCCGCGCCTTTATTGATGTGGAACGCTTCGACTTGGTCAAAATCGATGTTGCACGCAATGTTGGTGTTGGATATGACGACGTATTCCTCGTTGTTGTTCATAAGGTATCCGCGCAAATTGTAAAGAGCTTCGATTTTGCCTTTGTACACTTCGTGTTCGCTGTTAAAAACGAAGGGCGGGAAAAGTGTAAGACCGCTGTTTTTTCTGTTCAAGTCCCAGTCACGGCCCATACGGAGATGGTCCATAAGAGAGTTGTAATTGTTGCGAGTAACAATACCGATAGTCGTGATATTGGCGTGCACGAGGTTGGACAAGGTAAAGTCGATAAGACGATATCTGCCACCAAACGGAAGAGACGCCGTAGTGCGATGAATCGTCAAATCGTTGAGATGGCTGTCGGGGTCCGAAGCAAACAAGATGCTCATCGTATTGTTTTTCATAATTTCTCCTCCTTAACCTATCATTTCGTTTGCGCCGACGACGGAATTGGCAGGCAATTCGTAGTTGGGTGCGATTACGCTGATTCTCCACTCGCCGGGGTTGCAGTGGGACAAAGTCTCACCGACCATACTGTTTTTGCCGACGACAGCGTTCCAACCCACGATGGAGTATCTGACGTCCGCGCCGTCCTCGATGACCGCACCCGGCATAATTATGGACGATTCCACATAAGCGTCCTTGCCTATCTTGCAAGAGTTGGACACTATGCTGTCGCGCACCGTGCCGTCGATAACCGTACCTTCACTGACGAGACAGTTGATAACTCTGCCCGTGGGTGATACGTAGTGTGGCGGTTCGGCGTTGTTACGCGCGTAAATCTTCCACTTGTCGTCGTCGAGATTGAGTTCGCTTCCGTTGAGAATATCCATATTGGCTTCCCACAAAGAAGAGATTGTACCGACGTCTTTCCAGTATCCGTCAAATTGATAAGCGTACATTCTTTGGTTGTCCGCAAGCATCTTGGGAATGATGTTCTTGCCAAAGTCGTTTTCACTATCTTTGTCGTTCTCGTCGTCGATGAGGTATTGACGAAGTTTTTCCCACGTGAAGATATAGATACCCATTGACGCTTTGGTGCTCTTGGGGTGTTTTGGTTTTTCCTCGAATTCCTCAATTTGTTTACTGTTCTTTTTGAGGTTGAGGATACCGAAACGGCTTGCCTCTTCTATGGGCACGTCGCGCACTGCGATAGTGCAATCGGCGTTATTCTTTTTGTGCTCTTTGAGCATATCGTGATAATCCATCTTATAGATGTGGTCACCGCTCAAAATCACGACGTAATCGGGGTTATAGTTATCGATAAAGTCTATGTTTTGATAAATTGCGTTTGCCGTACCCTTGTACCATTCGCCCGACTTTGCGCCCATATACGGAGGCAAAACGTAGATACCGCCACTGAGTCTGTCAAGATCCCACGGCTGACCGTTGCCTATGTATTGGTGCAATTCAAACGGACGATATTGAGTAAGCACGCCTATCGTGTCGATACCGCTGTTGATGCTGTTGGAAAGCGGAAAGTCGATGATGCGATACTTCGCTCCGAACGGAACGGCAGGTTTTGCAACCGAGGACGTGAGAACGCCCAGTCTCGTGCCTTGTCCGCCCGCGAGTAGCATTGCAATGCATTCCTTCTTGGATATTTTGCTCATCATTTCTCCTCCTTATATTCAGGTTTCAAAAACATAACCGAATTTTTCGGAATATTTACTTTAATAGAGTACGGATAACCGTGCGAGGGTTTTGCCGTCGCTCTGAACGAGGGACGACGCTCCTCTTCACCGCCGTACTTTTTGAGTGCGGAATACAAATCCGCCTTGTACGTCACGCCCTCGGGCACACCCATAACGTATTTGAGACGCTCCACTGGCGAAAAGTTGATAATGCAAATGACGTACTCTCCGTCCGCCGCCTTGCGCATAAACGACACGACGTTTTGCGTATTGTCGTCAACCACTATCCATTTGAAGCCGTCGTACGTGCAATCGAGTTGCCACATGGCTTTGTTTTCAAGATAGAAATCGTTGAGATCCTTGATAAACTTTTGGAAGGTGCGATGACGCGGATAATCGAGCAAGAACCAATCCAGTTGTTGAGCGTAGTTCCACTCTATAAACTGCGCAAACTCGTTGCCCATAAAGTTGAGTTTCTTGCCCGGGTGTCCCATCATAAAGCCGTAGAACGCTTTGAGCCCCTCGAACTTCTCGTCGTAATCTCCCGGCACTTTGTTTATCATACTGCGCTTGCCGTGGACGACCTCGTCGTGAGAGATGGGAAGAATATAATTTTCGCTATACGCGTACGTGATTGCGAAGGTGAGATTGTTGTGATTGTCTTTTCTAAAAAACGGGTCAAGCGACAGATAATGCAAACTGTCGTTCATCCAGCCCATATTCCACTTGAAGTTGAAGCCCAAACCGCCGTCGTACGCGGGCTTGGTTATCATAGGATACGCTGTGGACTCTTCTGCAATGGTGAGTGCGCCGTGATACTTGGAAAGTATGGCGGTGTTCATCTGTTTTAAGAAGTCTTTTGCTTCGAGATTGTAGTTTCCGCCGTATTGGTTGGGTGCCCACTCTCCGTCCTTGCGGCCGTAGTCGAGATAGAGCATACTCGCAACGGCGTCGCAACGGATACCGTCGATGTGATAGGTGTCAAACCAGAACATTGCCGCCGATATGAGGAAAGATTTGACTTCGTTCTTACCGAAGTCGTAAACCATAGTACCCCACTCTTTGTGCTCTCCCTTGCGGGGATCCGCATATTCGTAAAGAGGCGTGCCGTCAAAGAGGCGCAATCCTTGATCGTCGCGCGGGAAGTGCGCAAGCACCCAATCGAGAATAATGCCTATGCCAGCACGGTGACATCTGTCCACAAATTCCATAAGGTCCTTGGGCGTGCCGTAACGAGAGGTGGGCGCAAACATGCCCGTGGTCTGATATCCCCAACTTCCGTCAAAAGGATATTCCGTCAAAGGCATAATTTCCACGTGAGTGTAGCCCATTTTTTTGACGTACGGGATGAGTTCGTCCGCCATTGCGCTGTAATTGATGTAGTTGCCGTCGGCGTACTTGCGCCAAGAGCCGAAATGAATTTCGTAAATATTGATAGGACTGCCGTAGGGGTTGAAATTTTCTCTCTCCCTCATCCACTTCTTGTCCTTCCAACGATAACCGGAAATGTCGTAAAGTTTGGAAGCGTTGGCAGGTGCCGTCTCGAAATGCAAACCGTACGGGTCGCACTTGTAAACAGTCGTGCCGTCTTGCGAAGTAATCGCATATTTGTAAGCTTGATATTGCTCTGCGCCTGCAATAAACGTCGTCCATACGCCGTCGTCTTGCATTTGCATCGGATTTGCGTTTGCGTCCCAACCGTTGAAGTCCCCGACAACGGACACGCCTTTTGCGTTTGGCGCCCATACCGCAAAATCCCAACCGTCAACGCCGTTTTCTACGTCGGGCGTCGGCGAAAACATTTTATGCGCTTGATAATTCGTCCCCTCGTGGAACAAATAGCTTGCATAACTGTCTTTAATCTTTGCCATAAACTCTCCGTAAAGCAACAAAAAACTATATTTATCGCTCTTGAAATACTTTATAGATATTATATCAAAAGATACGCGCACATACAATAGCAATTTGCAACTTTTTTGCAAAACTTGCAAATTTGCATTGACATTTTTTGAACTTTTGTAAATTTTGCAACTTTATTTACTAAATTTGTAGACTTTTTTCAAACGATATAAAAAAGACCGCTTCCGCTACCGGTCATATATACTTTGTCTATTCCCTCGTTTTTGAGCCTTTCGACGGTCTCTTTTATGCGAGGATTGACGATACAAGACGCCTCGAACAAATCGTTCCTATTCATTTCAAGTGCCTCTTGAACGTTTTGAGGTATAGGTAAATCGCTATAATTTTTGTCGAGCGTATCGTACGTCTTATAACACGCGCCGCTGTCCGCTCCGCCCTCGACCACGATGCTTTCAAAAGACGGGATTTTCGCGCAATTCAATTTGTCAACGACTTCCCCGACGCCTCTCACTCGGCAAACTTCGCCATCGTACATACAAGGCACGTCGCTGCCGAGAGATAGCAAAAAAGCGGTATCTAACAATATGTTTTTGCCGATAGACGCGCAATACGCTTCCACCGCTTTGAGCGCGCCGACCACGCTTGCCGAAGAACCTCCCATACCTGCGCCGAGAGGAATGTTTTTGCGGATATATATACTTCCGCCGACGTTTGCTCGTTTTGCGATAATATCGAGTTTGTCTTTTATAACGTGCTCGAATCTTTCTTCGTCAAAATCTTGCAAATCGCTATCAGTTTTGACGCTCGTTACACCTTCGACGCCCTCTTGCGGACAAAATGAAACGACGTCCTCGTATTTATAATAAGGACACACTATCATATCCAACGTATGAAGCCCCTCTCTCTTGCCCGTAATCGCAAGAGACAAATTGAGTTTTGCGGGCACTGAAACAGTAAACGTCGTTTGGTCTATGTTCATTTTTCTTCCGCCAAGTCAAGGGTTATATCGAACTGCGTGCTATATCCCTCTATCGGTTCTTTTGCGAGAGTTATAGTTCCGCCGTGCATCTCGATTATCTTCTTACACACGGCAAGTCCCAGTCCCGAACCTTGTCCTTTTCTTGATTTTTCACCTACGACGAACGCCTCGAATACGTCGTTTTTGCTCTCGTCGTTTATACCGGGGCCGTTGTCCGCAATACGGATAACCGCTTTATTTTCCGCCTTTTCCGCCACGAACAACAACGTCGTGCCTTGGGGCGTATATTTGAAGAAATTGCTCACGACGTTTTCAAACACGCGCGTAAGTTGCTTTGCGTCAACGTCGCAATCAAGCCGCTCTTCCGTTATCTGCGTATCGAGATTATATCCGCGAAGCTCGAACTCGTCATAAATGCCCGCAAGGAAGGTTCGCGCAAGTTCCGCCACGTCTTGACGCTTTCTTTCAAGAGCGAAGTCGGGGTGTTCGAGCTTGTTATACTCGTAAAATTGATTGATTAAATCACCCATTTGCGTGGACTTGTTGAGGATAATTTGCAAATACTTTTGCTTGTCCTCTTCGCTTACGAGTCCGTCCTTTATTGCCTTGGTGAAGCCTTGAATTATGGTTACGGGCGTTTTTAGATCGTGCGAAAGTCCCGCAAGCATTCTCTGCTTGTCCTCTTCGAGTGCCTTGCGCTGCTTTTCGCTTGCTCCGAGAACATCCACCATCTCGTTGAAACTGTCGTATAAATGCTCGAATTCTTTTGAGCCTTTGTAGTCAAGATGACCTATCTTTTCACCGTTTGCAAAACTTGCCATACCTCTTTCGAGCATATCGAGCGGTTTTTGCACGTGCTTGTTGATGTAACTTACGTAAAGCACCATAACGCCTGCAAACAAAGCGAGTATGCACGCACCGATTATGATAACCACGATGTATGCGGCGGTGTTTTTGCTCTCGTGCTGGTCAAGCATTATCGCATAATACGTCTCCCCGTCGTTTCCTTCAAACGTATATTTGGTGAGGGTTTGTTTGTCGTGTACGGCATTGTATGTGAGGAAATCGAATTCACGCACGGTGAAAGTCTTTCCCGCCGTGGTGGGAATATTGCCCGACAAAACTCTGTACGAAGAATCGAGCGCCAAAAATTGGTCTTGCTTTTGACCGCTCTCGTCGTAATACGTCTTGACGATGAGATAATAGTACGGATCGTCTGAAAGTTTGTGCAGTTCCATCGTCTCGTTCGAACCGAACTTTTGTATCCAATCGAGTTCGCCCTTGGTATAGGTGTTCGGCTCGGACTGCGTGGAATACACCACCTTGCCGTTTTTGTCCGATATTTCAAGCCAACCGCCTTTTCCAAGCAGTTTGGTTGCGGGCACGTCGGAATACTTGCCGTTCTTAAGCTGCACGGCATAGTCGGCAATGCTCTTTTCTTTCATCTTGACGTTTTGGTTGGTAACCGCCCAACTGACGACGCCGAATATCGCAACGACACCGAGAATTATGATAAGAGAAAAAGACACGAAACTACGTATAAGCAACGCAAGGAAGCTTGCGTTGTCTATGCGAGACTGCGGGGCAAGTTGTTTGTTTTTACCGCACTTTCTCGTCTTTGCGTTTTGGTAGTTGACGTCCAAATCGGCACTTTTACTTGCCGATTTCGGTCGATAAACGCCGTTTTGTGCCTTTTTATTGTTTTTCAATCTTGTATCCGAGTCCCCTTACGGTCTTGATATAACGAGGATTTTTAGGGTCATCCTCGATCTTGTCTCTGAGGTTTGAGATATGCACCATCATAGTGTTGTCGTCGTTTGCGTAGTAATCGCCGTTGACCTCTTCGTATATTTGCATCTTGGTGAACACCCTGCCGGGAGACTTCATAAGCATAACCAAAATCTTATATTCCGTCGCAGTGAGGTTGATGGGTACGCCCTTCTTTTCAAGCGTGAGCATATGCGTGTCAAGAGTCAATTCCCCTATGCTGATTTTTCCGTCGTCTGCGTCTTTGACGTTGCCGAGCTTGTAGAAACGACGGAGGTTGGCGTTGATTCTCGCAATCAATTCGAGAGGATTAAACGGTTTGACCATATAGTCGTCCGCACCGAGATTGAGTCCCAAAATCTTGTCGCTGTCAAGTTGCGCCGCCGACAAAATAATGATGGGAATATTGCTCTTTTTGCGGATATATTTGGTGAGTTCGTAGCCGTTCATTCTCGGCATCATAATATCGACAAGAGCCAAATCCACTTTTTCCTTGTCAAAAATCTCACTTGCCTCGACACCGTCTTTTGCCCACAACACAACATATCCCTCGTTTTCGAGATACAGTTTGAGCAACTTTACTATGTCCTCGTCGTCTTCTGCGAGCAAAATGTTAAAGTTCATTTTTCACCTCACGCAATTATGCCTAATACTGTTTTGATTATAACATAATAATATAGTTTTTCAAGTTAAATATAGTTTAAGAAATATTTAGATTAAAAAAGTATTGTTATCAACACAAATCCAATAAAACGCACGCACCTTCTCTACACCTCTCTTTATCGCTGTATTCTATTACCAATTTAATAGAGTGCGTCATAACTCATTAAATATAATACCCCCTTCCCTTCGGGAACGCCGGTATTTATAAAAATATTATTAAATACAACTCTCCCCCTTCCTCACGGTGTTTGGACTTCGGCGTTTGCGCACCGCAATCCGCCTCG
>ERZ780149.908-NODE-908-length-35709-cov-5.236439_pt1 | contig 35709 bp, 27 predicted proteins | sample MGYA00511367_ERZ780149 | MGnify/ENA primary metagenome ERZ780149 (study PRJEB29588, sample SAMEA2153852) | human gut metagenome | biome: human gut; feature: human-associated habitat; material: faeces | place: Denmark | collected 2008/2010 ... | reverse complement strand
GTCCCGCTTTCTGAGCCAACTGGCGCACCGCCTGTTTGTCCAGGCCGCACTCCCGCAGGGGAGAGCGAACTCCCAGCTCCGCCACAGCCCGCATGCCGGGGCGCTGAGTGGGATCGTCAGAGGCGTTGGAACCGTCCACCACCAGGGGGAGGCCGTCCCTCCGAGCGGCCCGGAGGATGGTGGAGAGGATCAGGTGTTTGCACAGGTAGCAGCGGTCTGGACCGTTGGCGGCTACCTCTGGAGCGGACAGGGGATCCGCCTCCAGCACGGTGAGGGTCACGTTCAGGATGTCCGCCAGCTGCTTGGCGTCCTCCAGCTCAAAGACGGGCTGGAAGGGGGAGCGGACGCAGTAGGCACGCACCTGCTGGCCATAGGTCTTGGCCGCCCAAAGCAGCACGGCGGAGTCCACGCCGCCGGAAAAAGCCACCGCCGCTCGGGGGTTCTGAAAGAAAAAGTCACGCAGGGTCATGAAAGCACCTCCATGGTTTTGGCGTTAAAAGCAAAGAGCCGCCAAAGCGGCCTGCAGACCGTTTCGGCAGCCTTCTGTGCTCCGGCAGTGAAGACGGGAGATGGGGAGAACGGGGATTCCATCCCCAAAGCCCGCTTCCGGCAGGCCCTTACACCGGTATCATACAGGAAAGGGGAGCGGGTTGTCAAGGGAGCGGGGTCAACACAGAGCGAATACAGAGCCATATGCGTTGGTATTGAAAAAGGCGCGGCGATAGTATAAAATAAAAAATCAAGGTTCCCCGCGTCCATGGACGCGGCGGAGGAAGACCGGAAAGAGAGGGGGATGCCTGATGCAGGCTGGAGCAGGGAGAACCGGGGACCGGGGCGGCACAGGGGATGCGGGAAAGGATCTGGCCCGGTATCTGCCCATGTGGGAAAAGCTGACGGCGGAGGACCAGGGACGGTTGCAGGCTTCAGCGGCGCTCCGGAAGGCGCGGGCGGGAGCCATGGTGCACAGCGGCGGCTCAGACTGCCTGGGGCTGCTGGCCATCTGCGAGGGGCAGCTGCGGGTGTTTATCCTGTCAGAAGAGGGGCGGGAGGTGACGCTGTACCGCCTGTTCAGCGGAGACATCTGCTTGTTTACTGCATCCTGCGTGATGAAAAATTTGCAGTTTGACCTGATGATTCAGGCGGAAAAAGACACGACATTCTGGGTGATCCCGGCGCCGATATACCGGAGCGTAACGGAGCGGTCTGCCCCCCTGGCCAATTATACCAATGAGCTGATGGCGGCCCACCTTTCTGAGGTTATGTGGCTGATGGAGCAGATTCTCTGGGGGCGCATGGATCAGCGCCTGGCTGCCTTCCTGTTGGAGGAAAGTTTGCTGGAGGGGAGCGACAACCTGCGCATCACCCATGAGCGGATCGCCAATCATTTAGGCACTGCCCGAGAGGTTGTGACCCGGATGTTGCGCTATTTTCAAAGTGAGGGAATGGTGCGCCTGGCCCGGGGGACCGTGGAACTGCGGGACAAGAGGAAGCTGGAGCGGCTGACCGCTGGATCCCATTCGGACCGTGAGAGCCTGTGAGAGCTGTCCAAGGCGGAAATGATACGAATAAGGGTGTAACAGGGTCGCCTTTCCAATGCACATTGAGGCGCAATTGATTGGCACTGATGGAAGGAAACCGGAAGCTGAGCAAGCCGGGTGCGGTCGAAGCGCTCTTCCGGAGCGCGCACCGGAGAGGGAGCCGAATATAGTCAGGAACAAGATGCGGAGCCAGGGAGTTCAACGCTTGGGCTCCGCGCCTTAGCTATTCCTACCATTGAACTGCTGGTTTTCTGTTTGCTCCCTGTCCATTTCCGGGGTGGCCACAAACTGCTGTGAGCTGCCAAACTATGCTCCGGCAATATTGGCGGCCGCCTCCGCAGCTGGGCGGCCGATTCGGATCAGATGGGGTGCGTGCCTGCGCCCGGCGCATAGGCGGGACGGAGTGGGAGAGGATGAACCCCCATACATGGGGAGGGCGCGACGGTTTGGTTTTGGAGGTCTGCGTCATCCGAACTGACTGGCATACAACTGGTAATAGAAACCCTTCCGGGACATGAGCTCCTCATGGGTGCCCTGCTCCACCACGTCCCCGTGGTCCACCACCAGGATTTGATCGGCGTTCTGGATGGTGGACAGCCGGTGGGCGATGACAAAGCAGGTCTTGCCCGCCATCAGGGAGCGGATGGCCTTCTGCACCTGCCGCTCGGTGTTGGTGTCCACGTTGGAGGTGGCCTCGTCCAGGATGAGCATGTTGGTGTCGTACAGCATGGCCCGGGCGATGGTGAGCAGCTGCTTCTGCCCCTTGGAGATGTTGCCGCCGTCCTCGCTGATGACGGTGTGGTACCCCTGGGGCAGGCGCATGATGTAGCTGTGGATGCGGGCGGCCTTGGCGGCCCGCACCACCTCGTCCATGGTGGCGTTTTCCTTGCCGTAGGCGATGTTGTCAAAGATGGTCCCCCGGAACACCCAGGTGTCCTGGAGCACCATGGCGTAGCTGCGCCGCAGGGAGTCCATGGTGTAGGCCCGGTTTTCTGTACCATCCACATAGATGCACCCCTGGTCCGGGTCGTAGAACCGCATGAGCAGGTTGATGATGGTGGTCTTGCCTGCCCCGGTGGGACCCACAATGGCCACCGTCTGCCCCGGCTTGGCCTCAAAGCTGAGGTGGTGGAGGACGGTCTTGTCCGGGTCGTACCCGAAGCTGACATCCTCCCCCCGAACGTGGCCCCGGCAGTGCTCCAGGGTGGCTGCGTTGTATATGTCTTTGACCTCCTCCGGTTGGTCCAGTAGGCGGAACACTCGCTCTGAGGCGGCCAGAGCGGAGAAAATTTCGTTGATGATATTGGAGATCTCATTGATGGGGCCGGAGAACTTCCGGGAGTAGAGCACAAAGGAGGAGATCTGGGCCAGACCCACCACCCCCAGGATGTAGAGGACGGAGCCCCCAAGCCCGATGGCGGCCAGGCCAAAGTTGGAGATCATGCCCACGGTGGGACCCATAGTCATTCCCATACCGTCGGCGTCCCGGTAGGCCTCGGCGGCGGCACGGTTGATCTTGCTGAAGTCCCGGCACACCCGGTCCTCCTGGGCGTAGGCCAGGATGGTGCGCTGGCCGGTAAACATCTCCTCGGAGAAACCGTTCATCTCTCCGTAGGCCGCGCTGCGCTTGGCGTATAAGGGCCTGGTTTTTCGGCCCATGTACCGGGTAAACAGGATGGAGGCAGGGATGGTGGCTGCCATGCACAGCACTAGGGGCAGGGAGATGGTGCACATCATGAGGAAGCTGCCCGCCACCGTCACCACGCTGGTGAGGATCTGGATGACGTCGGTGGACAGGCTCATACACACCACGTCCACGTCATAGCTCACCCGGCTGATGATGTCCCCTGCCTGATTGCGGTCAAAAAAACTAACCGGCAGGGCCATCAACTTGTGGAATACATCCCGGCGCATATTCCTGGCCACCCGGCGGCCCACCCGCATCATGCCGATGTTTACCAGAAAACTCATCACGCTGCCCAATACATAGCAGGCCAGCATGAGCAGGGCGTAGCGGCCCACTGCCGCCATATCCACGTGGCCGGCGCCCTGCCGGTAGCCCTCCTCCACCACGCCGATGGCCTGGCCGGCAAACTGGGGGCCCAGCAGGTTGCCCAGGTTGCTCAGCAGGGTGCACGCCAGGAAGAGCAATACCAGCCAGCGGTAGGCCATCAGATAGCGCAGGATACGCCGCAGCGCCCCCTTGGCGTCCCGTGGCTTGACTTTTACCCCGGTGCGGGTTCTCGGTCCTGGCATCTGTGTTCCCTCCTCTACGCCATCTCACCCATCTGGACCTGGTAGGTTTCCCGATAGGCAGGGCAATTCTTCAAAAGTTCCTCATGGGTGCCGTAGCCGACGCAGGCTCCGTTGTCCATCACCAGGATGTGGTCCATGCCCATAATGGAGCTCACTCGTTGGGCGATGAGGATCAAGGTGGCGTCCCCGTAATTGTCCTGGATGGCCCGGCGCATGGCGGCGTCGGTGCGGTAATCCAGAGCGGAGGAACTGTCGTCCAGCACCAGGATCTCCGGCCGGGCGGCCAGGGCCCTGGCCACCAGCAGCCGCTGCTTCTGCCCGCCGGACAGATTGGCACCCTTGATGGCCGCCTGGTGCTCTGCCCCGTCCTCCAGCGCGTTGATGTACTCCGCCGCCATGGCGCTCTCAATGGCGGCGCGGAAATCCTGCTCGCTCAGCTCCCGGCCAAACAGGACGTTGGAGCGCAGGGTGTCCTGGAAGACCATGTCGTTCTGGAAGCAGACGCCGAAGCGGGAACGGAGGGTGTCCTTATCGTAGGTGCGCACGTCTTTCCCGTCCAGGAATACGCCGCCGTCGGTGACGTCGTAGAACCGCATGAGCAGGGAGATGATGGTGCTCTTCCCGCACCCAGTGGGGCCGATGATGCCCAGGCTCTCCCCTCGCTTCAGGGTGAAGCTGATGTCGGTGAGGGCCTTTTCCCGCTTCTCACCCACAAAGCCTGTGCTGTCTGGAGCATCCTCTCCGTAGCTGAAGTTGACGTGCTCGAAGCGGATGAACCCGTCCCTCGACGGGGTGTGGGCCTCTGATCCCGGCAGAATCTGCTGGTCGGTCTCAGCCTGCAGTACCTCATCCATCCGGTTTGCGCTGGCCGCGGCCTTGCTCAGGGTCATGAAGATGCGGGACAGTCCCATAACACCCATGGTGATCATATTGAAATAGGTGAGAAAAGCCAGAATAACGCCTGGTTCCATCAGGCCCTCATTCACCCGGCTGGCCCCAAACAGAACCACCAGGGAGAGGCTGCCGTTGATGCACAGCTGCATCAGGGGAGAGGGGATAGCCATCACGGTGCTGGCGGCGATGTCCTGGTCGGTCATGGCCTGGTTGGCCTTGGCAAAGCGGCGCTTTTCGTATTCTGTTTTAGATAAAGCCTTGACCACCCGGATACCGGTGATGTTCTCCCGCATGACCCGCACTACCACATCCAGCCGCTGCTGCACCCGGTTGTACATGGGAAGCCCTTTGGAGGTTACCGCAAACACAACCAGAATGAGCACCGGTAGAATTGCCAACAGGATAACGGCCAGGGAGGCGTCCATTACCAGGGTGACGCCAACGCCGCCGATGAGCAGCATGGGGGCGCGGACACAGAGCGTCTGAAACTGCTGAACAGAGGTCTGGACGTTGTAGCTGTCGCTGGTCATTCGGCTGATGAGGGAGGGCAGGCCGAAGGAGTCAAACTGGCTTCCGGATAGGTTCACGGTCTTGCGGAACAGCTCCTGGCGCAGGTCGTAGCTCACCCGGTGGGCGTTGAAAATGGCTCGCCGGTTGGCGCTCACGTTCAGCTGCCGGCACAGCAGCGCGGCCCCGAACATCAAAAGGCCCCATAAAACCGCCGCCTGTAAATTTCCCAGGGGTGCCACGTCGTCGATGATGTGCTCCAGAATGTAGGGCAGCATCAGCTCGCTGATGGTGGCCAGCAGCTTAATAAAAATACTCATGGCCACCGCTCTGGGATAGCGGCTCATGGCCCGGAAAATTAACCCCACGGCTTCCTCCCTCCTTGGACCGTGCCCTGCTGGGGCGGGCAAGGCCCTTTAACGCTTTAATGAATTGAGGGTACCACGGAGCAATTTGCTTGTCAAGATGAGAGGGGCCGCAGGCCGGTGTTAGAGTTGCTATCGTTCCATGCCGCTGAACAAGGAGATGCCCGCCTGCATATTGAAAAAAGCAGCTTGGTCATATAAGATATCAATAATGGCGGGGGAGGTTAGCACGAAGACCGGGCATGGGAGACGGGAAAACGGTGCTTTTGGTGCCGGATGGACCGGAGACGGTTTGGTCTAACGATAACGGTCTGAATGTGGGAACGGGAGGGACCGAAGAGCTGGGCTTTGGACCAGAAACTAGGTGTGTGAGGAGATAAACTGGAGGCGGAAGCAACTGCCAGGATGTAAAGGCAAGAGGGGGAATGAAACATGAATCTATCGCAAGTGGAAATCATTGTGGAAATTGCAAAGGCTGGATCAATTTCCCAAGCAGCACAAAATCTATTTGTCTCCCAGCCCAGTGTTTCCAAAGCGCTGCAGCGTTTTGAAGAGGAGGTCGGCGCGCAGATTTTTGAGAGAGTGAGCACCGGCGTGCGGCTGACTCCCATTGGCAGGAAATTCGTGGAGCGAGCTGAGGATCTGGTGGAGCAGGCCGAACAACTGGACCGCATTTTTGAGAAGAAAGGCAGCTTGATATCTCTGGAGCTAAATCTGGCGTCTATCTCTTACCACTTCATGCAGCAGATGATCTCGGAGGTGTATAACAAATATAGCCGGAATTCTATAGTAATCAACTACTTAGAATGCGGGTTTGACGAGCAACTGGATAAATTGAAGAAGGGAGAGGTAGAGATCGGCGTCGTATCTTTCTGGCATGAGGCCTTAAAGCAAGGGGTACGCCGGGCGCTGGCAAGCAATATTGAATACCATCGGGTGGGAGACATGAAAGCCTACATTGCTGTCAGTAGGCATAGCAAGGCATATCCCGAGAGTGTGGAAGGTGTAGATTTGAACCGACTGGAACAGATGCCACTGGTAAGCTTGTCGCCTGGCTCACCTGCCCGGATTACAGGGTGGGACTATATGCGTCAGGTGTTTCGAGAGAACCGCATGGGGAAATCGAACCGGGAAATCCGAACCTCCAGCACGGGTACGATGAGGGAAGTCCTGAGCAAAGTAGATGGATTCTCATTGGTGGTGTTAAACCCGGGAATTTACCGCCAGTATGGCTTCTTTGAAGATATTCGTCTCATTCCTGTGCCCGGCGAGAACATCCGATTTGAGATGGGCTGGCTGCAACGGGAAAATACGGTGCGGTCCCCATTGGCGAATGAATTCGTAAGAATGTTGAAGGAATACTGCACCTAATTAAAAATCCAACGGCCCGAGACATGCAAAATAGTTATGGAATAATATAACCAAATAAAGAGAAAAACTTACTGCCGCTTTCGGAATACCGGAAAGCGGCAGTAAGTTTTTGTATATATCGAACAAAAAATACAGAATGAGAGCATGGGGTGATGCAAACGATCTGTATTGACAGAAAGAAAATATCCATGCTAAATTTGGGGTAGAACAAGCAGAAATTATGGCGCAGGGGAACGAAAAAGATCGAAACTTATGCTGAGAGGAGACTGAGGAGAATGAAGACAAAAAAGCTGCAATGGGGAATTGCGGCAGCGGTTGCAGTTGTTTTAATCGTGCTGCTAATCATTGTTTTTGCCACTCGCAGGGGAGAGGATGCTTCAGAGAATCCCTCGGCACAACCCACTTCCTCAGTAGGGCCCACCGAGTCTGTACAACCCAGCGCGGAACCGGAATCCGAGCGGACGCCGGTGGATCCTGAGGAGCTAATCGGGGCATGGGATTTGTATGCCTGGGAATTGCTCACGGGTGGATCGTACACCGAGGTGGTAAATCAGCAGTTTGTCTTTACAGAGAATGTAATGGACTACATGGTTGAAGGGACTGTGGCTACCCATAACAACTATACCTTCACCGATGAATATACGCTGCACCTGACAGATGTAAACAACCCGGAAGTATTTGTGGACTGGGGAATCTATTGGGAGGACGAAGTGCTAACCTTTGAAGATCCCCTTACTGGCGTGTATTACTACTGCCGGAAAGCGGAGGATGTCAGCCAGTTTGACACGGCGGGGAAAACACCAGTCACTTCGGCGGATCTGATTGGGACCTGGGATCTTTATGCCTGGGAACTGCTCACGGGGGGGTCCTATACTGAGGTGGCCAGCCAGCAATTTGTTTTTACAGGGGATGTCATTGACTATATCGTTGGTGGCGCGGTCATCACCCATAATGGCTATTCCTTTATTGACGAATACACCATACGGCTGGTGGACCTGAACAATCCAAGTGTCTTTACAGACTGGAAGGTCTATATCAAGGACGGGATACTGACTTTTGAGGATCCCCTGACGGGTGTGTACTATTACTGTCGAGAAGGATCGGCGAATGCCAACCAGTTTGATGCGACAGGGAAGACACCGGTAAGTTCCGCACAACTGGCTGGCGCTTGGGAGCTATACGCGTGGGAATTGCTCACAGGTGGGTCTTATACTGAGGTGGCCAGCCAGCAATTTGTCTTTACAGGAGATGTAATTGACTATGTGATTAGCGGAGCGGTCATCACTCATAATGGTTATTCCTTCACGGACGAATACACCATACGGCTGGTGGATCTGAACAATCCGAGCGCCTTTACGGATTGGAAGGTCTATATGGAAAATGGTGTGCTTACCTTTGAGGATCCGCTTACGGGTGTGTACTATTACTGTAGAAGAGCTGCGGAGCCGGATGAGCCCAGCGAGGAGCCGGAGCCTGAGAAAGTGGCGGTAAAGCCGGAAGAGCTGGTGGGCAGCTGGGAGCTGTACGCGTGGGAGCTGCTCACGGGCGGATCGTACACCGAGGTGGCAAACCAGCAGTTCGTGTTCACCGAGGACGTGATGGACTACATCGTAGAGGGCGCGGTGACGACCCACAACAGCTACACGCTCAGCGATGAGTACACCCTGCACCTGGTGGACGTGAACAATCCGGAGCTCTACGTGGATTGGAGCATCTACTGGAAGGATGGGGTTCTGACGATGGAGGACCCGCTGGTGGGCGTGTACTACTACTGCCGGAAGGCGGAGGAACCGGAACCTGAGAAGGTGGCGGTGAAGCCGGAAGAGCTGGTGGGCAGCTGGGAGCTGTACGCGTGGGAGCTGCTCACGGGCGGATCGTACACCGAGGTGGCAAACCAGCAGTTCGTGTTCACCGAGGACGTGATGGACTACATCGTAGAGGGCGCGGTGACGACCCACAACAGCTACACGCTCAGCGATGAGTACACCCTGCACCTGGTGGACGTGAACAATCCGGAGCTCTACGTGGATTGGAGCATCTACTGGAAGGATGGGGTTCTGACGATGGAGGACCCGCTGGTGGGCGTGTACTACTACTGCCGCCGATTCAATGGGTAATCGGTCTGCGAGATCGAATGGAGGCCGACTGTGAGCGGTAGGAGAAAAAACTGGCCTACGGTAGGGTGCAAACATAAGCCGAACAGCTTTCACTACCTTGATACACCCTGTGGAAGGCTCCGTGGGCTCAGGAAGCAAGACCACTTTGAATTTAAGGGCGTCCCGTTTGCCTATGCCGACAGATGGGAAGACCCTCAAGTGGTAGAACACTGGGAAGGGGTCTATGATGCCACGGGGCCTGGGGCGCATTGCTGCCAATACCTGCAGTTCTATTCCCACTACGAGGACCCGCTCAATGCTTTTTACAATGAGCAATATGCAGATAAGGAACTATACCGTTACAGTGAGCGCGATGGGTTGAATCTGAATATTTGGACCCCCGAAGGCGCAAAGGATCTTCCAGTGGCAGTGTTTTTTCACGGCGGATCCTTCAAAACGGGTGGAAACAGCACGGGCAACATCAACGAAGGGGCCGGATACTGCCGCCGGGGTGTGATCTTGGTCAGTGCCAACTACCGACTGAACGCATTTGCCACAGCATGGGATGGGTGTCACCATAGAGGGAACTACGCGATCAAAGATCAGATTGCGGCGCTGACATGGGTAAGAAGTAATATCGCTGCTTTTGGCGGAGATCCAAACCGTGTGACGATTATGGGGGAGAGCGCTGGAGCTATGTCTGTGCAGCTGCTGCTGTATACGCCTTATGCCAGAGGACTGTTCCGAGGGGCGGTGATGATGAGCGGCGGCGGTGACCTGACTGGGCGGGGTATTCCGGCAGACCCCAAGTGGAGCCAGGAAATTTGGAAGACGGTGCTCAGACGTTATGGAGCGCTGGAGCTTGGAGAATTGACCAGGCTGGAAGCCAAAGAGATCTTTGACGCCTGGACAGATGCCTGTAAGATCAGTCCAGAGTGGGCGAGCTATGGGTCTTATCCTGTTTTAGATGGGGATGTGATTCCGGATCATCCTGCAAAGCTTCGCGCGGATGGAGCCGTGACCGATGTGCCATGCATCATAGGGATCACCGGCGGGGATTTGATTCCGGAGATCCTACATAACGCCGCTCTGGACTGGGCAGCATACCACGCGGAAAACGGACGCAGTCCGGTCTATGGCTACTACATGGAACGCCCGGCTCCTGGAGATGATGCGGGTGCCTACCATGGCTGTGACCTTTGGTATGCCTTTGGAACACTGGGCCGGAGTTGGCGTCCGTATACAGAGGCAGACTGGCGGCTATCCGATGTGATGCTAGATTATTTTGCTGGATTTATCAGGGATGGAGCGCCACGTGGAGCGGGATTACCGGAGTGGATCCCGATGACGGACGGAAGGAACCACTTTCTCCGTTTCAGTGAAGCACCGCCGGAAATGTTCTGCCCGGTAGTGAGATCAACACCGTAGAGCCATAGTGCCAAGGGTACACAGGGTGGATAGACGCAGGCCTACAAGGGAGGAAAAGCTTTTAATGGTGGACAGAGGAAAACCGTGCAGCTACGTCCGGCGCCAGACACCTTGCGGAGAGATCCGAGGGTTGAGGCAGGATGGGTGTCTGCTATTTGAGGGAATCAAGTACGCCAACGCAGGTCGCTGGGAGGATCCGCAGATTGTGCGCAGTTGGGAGGGACTTTACGACGCAACACGCCGGGGACCTGCATGTTGTCAGCATGCTCAGTTCTATGAAATGCAGCCTGCGGCCTTCAATGACTTCTACTACAATGAAAACGCGGAGAAACAGGTATACGAGTACAGTGAGCAGGATGGACTAAACCTGAATATCTGGACTCCGGAGGATGGGGATCACCTTCCAGTGGCTGTTTTTATTCATGGCGGTTCATTCGTAAGCGGCAGCAATACCGCCCCAAACATATTCCGTGGTGCAGAATACTGCCGGAGGGGAGTTGTTTTAGTCAATATCAATTACCGGCTCAACGCCTTTGCCACTGGTTATGACGTGGCGCACAAAGGGAACTATGCCCTTAAGGATCAGGTGGCTGCGCTCACTTGGGTAAGAGAAAACATTGCGGCATTTGGCGGAGATCCGGAACAGGTTACCGTGATGGGGGAGAGCGCAGGAGCTTTATCTGTGCAGCTTTTGCTGTATTGCCCCTATGCCAAAGGACTGTTTCGGGGAGCGGTAATGATGAGCGGCGGCGGTGATTTTAGTCAGCTTGGGACACCGGCGCGCCCTGGCATATCAGAGGCGGTATGGCGGATGGTGATGGACCAGTTTGATGTACAGTCGCTGGACGAATTGAAGGATCTTCCGGCGAAGGAAGTCTATGAAGCGTGGTTATCCGCTGGCGCGACAGAGAGCAACCTCGCCAACAACTGTGCCAAGCCCATTGTGGACGGAGACTGGGTTCCTGGCCAGTTCCCGATGCTGGCACTGCAGGGGGAGATTGCTGATGTGCCCTGTATCATCGGGATGTCCCGTGATGATATGTGGCCCTTCTACCTGTACAGTTTCGCGGTGGAGTGGGGTGGGTACCATGCGCGGACAGGAAGAAAGCCAGTATATGGATACTTTTTAGACCGGGAGCTTCCCGGCGGTGATGGCGAGGGGGCGTACCATGGCTGTGACCTGTGGTATGCCTTTGGAACCTTGGACCGGAACTGGCGCCCATTTGAGGAGCAGGACTATCGGCTTTCTGAGGACCTGATTGACTACTTGGCCGGTTTTATCAAGGAGGGAGTGCCCAAAGCTGAGGGATTGGCGCAGTGGGAACCTCTGACTGACCGCGATACCAAGTTTCTGCGGTTTGGAGAGGAGCCGCCCACCATGTATCAGCCACCGATTGCCCAATTGGCGGCGAGTGACCGCAATTCTCTCAGGCCGTTCCCAGGTATGTGATCGGGCGTGATGGGATTGACAACAAGACCATTGCCCAAGGGAGAAGGGAGCTCTAATAGAATAAGCATCTGGGCCTATATGCGACGAAAGGGGTAATCAACTTTGATCAATCTGTTGCAAAATCTGTTTGCAGGCGTATCCATCGGCAGCATTTATGCGCTGATTGGACTGGGCTTTGTCATCACAATAAACGGCGTGGGCATTCTCAACATGGCTCACGGTGAAATCTTGATGCTGGGCGGCTTCCTGGCCGTTACCTTTACCACAACGCTAAATCTGCCCCTGTTCTGGGGCTATCTGCTGGCTTTGGTCTGCATGGTGCTGTTTGGATATATCCTAAATCTGGCGGTTTTGCGGCCCATGATCAACAAGCCCATCTTCACGGTCATGATTGCCACCATCGGTCTAAGCATGGTGCTTCAGTGCATTGCCTCAAATGTCTGGGGTCCCTACGCAGTGGAGCTGAAGGGTCCCTTCGGAAACGAGACGCTGAATCTGGGCGGCGTGGTGATTCCCTATCAGTACCTATTGCTCATCGCCGCACTGGCGGTGGTGTGTATCCTGCTGTGGATCTTTTTCAACCGCACGATCACGGGCAAGCAGATGCGCGCTATGTCCCAGTTGCCTGATGTGGCCAAGCTCCTGGGTACCAACACCAAACGGCTGACGGCCATTACCATTATGCTTAGCTGTGCCATTGCTGGCCTTACTGGCATTCTGATGGGCCCCATCTATTTTGTCACCTATGCCATGGGCAGCGTGGCGATCGGCAAGGGTTTTACTGCCATTGTGTTAGGCGGCTTCGGCAAGGTGGAAGGTGCCGTGCTGGGCGGCATTCTGTTGGGCATTATTGAGACTTTACTGGCAGCTTACGTTTCCCCCATGTTCAAAGACGGCTTTGCTTTCCTGGTGTTGGTAGTCGTGCTGATTATCAGGCCTAAAGGGATCCTGGGGGAGCCCGTGTCGCAGCGTGTGTAACGGGGGGAAAAGAGCGATGAAAATGAAAAAGCAAAAGAGAAACATGGCCATCGGTTATGTAATCGTACTTATTCCGTTGCTCATTCTGCCGCTGCTCATCCAGTCCCGGGCGGACATGGGCCTGATTAACAACGCTCTGCTGCTGTATATGGTCTCTTTGGGTCTGAACATTTCTCTGGGACTGACGGGTATGTCCAACCTGTGCCAGGCAGCCTTCTGGGGAATTGGCGCTTACACGGCAGCCATTTTGGTTACCAAGGTCGGACTGCCCTTCTTAGCGGTAGTGCCTATCGCGGTGGTGGTGACGGCCATTTTCAGTATGCTGCTGGGTCTGCTGTCCACCCGAATCAAGGGGATCTACTTTGCCATCCTTACCATCGGCTTTGCCCTGTTCTTCAGCCTGGTGCTGCAAAACTGGCCGGATGTTACCGGTGGTGGCACCGGCCTGAGAGGAATTGGGGACCCAGACTTCATCTTTTTTACTGTGACCTCCCGCAAGGGATTGTATGTGATGCTCCTGCTGTTCTGCGCTCTGTCCACTTGGTTTTACTGCGCGGTGGCCAACTCTAAATACGGTAAGTCCATGATTGCGATCAAGTTCAACGATACGGCGGCCGAACTTCTAGGTGTGGATACCGTGAAACGGAAAATGCTGGCCATGGCTTTGAGCGGCGGCCTGGCTGGCCTGAGTGGAGCCCTTAATGCTTTTACCTTGGGCGTGGTGAGTCCCACTCAGTTTATCTATGGCGCTGGCCTAACCATGGTGCTGATCCTGATCCTGGGCGGAAGCGGAACAGTGCTAGGCGTGGCAATCGGATCTGTATTTATGGTGTTCCTGCCGGAGATGTTGGAGCCGCTTCAATATTGGATGACCGCTATCTATGGCGTACTGGTGGCCGTTGTGATCATGGTGCTGCCGGGCGGTTTGGTAAGCGTCCTGTTCCGGTTCAAGTTTTTCCAGAAACTCTATTCGATTTTTATGAAAAAGCGGGATGATGACAGCATCCAGGACGTGCCCCGCATTCTGGAGAAGCCGGAAGGGCCCATATCCAAGCAGCCTGTGCTCTCCGTCGAAAATGCCAGCATCAGCTTCGGTGGTCTGGCGGCCATGAGCAACGTTTCTCTGGACCTCATTCCTGGGGAAGTGCACGCGCTGATCGGGCCCAATGGCGCCGGGAAATCCACTCTGGTTAACTGCATTACGGGTGTATACAAGCCTAGCAGCGGTGCCATTAAACTGGATGGGAAGAGCGTGGTAGGGCTGAAGCCCCACAAAATCTCCCGCTTGGGAGTATCCAGAACGTTCCAGAACCTGGCGGTGTGGATCGGCCTGACTTCCATTGACAACCTTCTGGTGGCCAGAGACGGAACTCAGAAAGCGGGGTTTTGGGCTACCATCTTCAACACCAAGAAGGCAAAGAAGGAACAGGCGGAATCCTTGGCGGTTGCAAAGCGAATGCTGGTGGACATGGGTCTGTGGGATCTGCGGGATGCCTATATCGGCACCCTTCCCTATGGTCACCAGAAGATGCTGGAGATTGCTAGAGCGCTGATGACCAAGCCAAAGGTTCTGCTGCTGGACGAGCCGGCGGCGGGGCTGACGGCGCCGGAGGTAGCTATTCTGGTGGGCATGATCAGGGAGATCAAGGAGAGCGGAGTGGCTGTGTTGCTCATTGACCACAACATGAAGTTTGTAATGGACATTGCGGATAAGATCACAGTGCTGAACTACGGCAAAGTGCTGGCCTCCGATACTCCGGAAGCTGTGCGAGCGAATCCAGAAGTCGTAGAGGCATATCTCGGCTCCGGAATCAAGAGGACGAAGGGAGTGGTGAAGGATGCTTGAGGTCAAGAACCTGTCAGTACATTATGGCCCTATCGTTGCGGTCAATCAACTGAACCTTAAGGTGGAAAAGGGACAGATGGTGGCCTTGATTGGCACGAATGGGGCTGGGAAATCCTCCACACTGAAGGCTATCACCAACGCCGTACTGACCAAAACAGGAGATGTGTATTTTGACGGTCAGCTGATCAACAAGGTTTCCACGGACAAGCTGCCCAAGATGGGCTTGGTGAGCGTGCCGGAGGGACGGGGAATCTTTGCCAACCTCACCGTGGAGGAGAATTTGCTGGTTGCCGCAAAGGGCGCAGGCAAGAAATTTTCGGACACCCGGGAAAAGGTCTACGAGACTTTCCCCCGCCTGAAAGAGCGCAGAAAGCAAGCCGGCTGGTCTCTCAGCGGCGGTGAGCAACAGATGCTGGCCATCGGAAGAGCCATTGCGGCGGAGCCGAAACTCTTGCTGTTGGACGAGCCCTCCCTGGGCCTGGCACCTACCGTTGTGGAGACCATTTTCGAGGTCATCACTAAGATTAAGGAGGAAGGCACTGGCATCCTGCTCATCGAGCAGAATGCAGTGCTGGCCATTGAGATGGCGGATTATGCCTATGTGATGCGCATGGGCGAGGTGGTCCTGAGCGGAACGACGGAAGAGGTAGCGTCCAACAAGGAAATGCAGGATACATACCTAGGTGCGGTATGAGCTCCAAACAGGAGGGAAAAACCTGCTCCAGCTGTATGTAATTCAGGAAAGACATGCGCGAAAAAGCATGCAAATAAAAGGAAAAAGTATGTAAGGAGGAACATTATGAAGAGCATCAAAGGAAAGAAACTGCAGCGCACGCTGGCAGCGGCCCTGGCGGCGGCCATGCTGTTGCCCATCGCGGGCTGCACAGGTGACGACACCCCCGATAACACCGCTAGCGGCGACAACAATAGCGGTACCCCCGAGGTGACCTCGGTCCGGGTGGGCTACACCACTTTGCAGAGCGGAGCTATGGCTGCCGTCGGCCCCCTCATCGACACCTGCGTGAACATTGCCAAAGAGGACTTTGAGGCCACCCACGATGTGAAGATTGATCTGGTCATCGAGGATGCTGGCAGCACCGTGGAGTCCGCCATTGACGCCACTGTGCGTCTCATTGACGACGGCGTGTCCTGCATCATCGGAATTGTGGGCAGTAACCAGTACGCCGGAATGTTGGAAGAGCTGGAGGATGCCCGGATCCCCATGATGACCACTGTGGCTCCCGATGAGATCTTCACCCGCGGCTATGATTGGCTGTTCAACTCCTATGTGACCAGACAGCAGGAGAATGCCCCAATGCTGAAGTGGGCGGAGTCCCTGGGCGCCAAGAGTGTGGCTTGCCTGCTGGGTACTGACGATGACAGCCGCAGTCTGATGGAGTACTTCATTGAAGAGGGGGAGAAGATGGGCATTGAGATCTACCCTGAGTGGATCAATGCCGCTGATAATGATTTCACGGCCAACATCACCTCTGCCAGAAGCAACGACCCCGACGCCTATTTTGTCCTGTCCGCTGATGTTACCATGTCCAAGATTCTCCGCCAGATGAAGCAGATGGGTATCGAGGAACCTATCAATACTGGCGGAGCCATGGGTGTGCAGAGCTTTGTGGACCTGATGGAAGAGGATGAGCTGGAAGGCATTTACGGACAGGCATCCATCCTTCCTCCGTACATCATTGACGATCCCAGAGTGGTGGAGTATATCGAGAAGTATACCGAAGCCACCGGCTTCCCCGCGGATATTACCACGCTGGTGTACTACGATTGCGCCATGCTGCTCTTTGAGGCGGCTGCCGCCACCGGCGGGGACAGCGAGGCCATTATCAATTATCTCCGAGAGGATATGCAGGGCTATGAGGGCCTGACTGGTGTCTACAACTTCGATGAGCGCGGCCTGGGCAGATGGGAGGCATACCTGCTCCGCATGGGCCCGAACAAGCAGATCGAGCACTATGATACCGTTGACATCCATGAGCTTGACTGAGCTGTTGAGATTGTTACGGCTGTAGTTTTTCAGCAGAAATAGCATCGAGGCGCCGGGCACATGGGACTGCACTGCCTGTGTGTCCGGCGTCTTACCCCGTTTTTGTAAATAATAACACTGGAAACCGGGATTTATGTAGACCAAAAATGAATTCTTAAGGATCCGGGCTTCGAGTGGGAGCCGATAGGGCTGGACGCCAAGCGTGATGGGCAGCGGATCCATTGTCAATGATGTCACAACGGGAAAGTGAGGTTGCAACTTTAATGAAACGTATGTTGCGGGTTCTTTTGGCGTGTTTGACAGCACTTGCGCTGTTCACCCTTTGCGCATGTGGACCGTCCTCGGAAGGGGCGGACGACTCCACTCCGCCTGACGAAACCGAAACGGTTCAGGGTTCTGATGTTGTGGAAGAATCTGAGGAGCCGGAGGTTTCCCAGGAGCCTCAGGAGATTCCGCTGGGTGATGATGCCACGGTGGGAGAGCTGGCCTACGGGCGGGAGGTCTATGAATACAGGAGACAGCAGGTGTCCCGCTTGTATTACTACTATATTCCGTCCACTTATCAGAAAGGGGACAGACTTCCCCTGATGCTCACTCTTCACGGAAGTGGCTCCAACGCGACCACACAGCTGCAGTGGGGCCAATGGGTGGAATGTGCGGAACGGGAAGGATTCATTGTGGTGGCGCCTGAATCTGTGACCATTCACGCTGACGGCACGCTATCCAGTGAGGGGAAGAGCGTGATCGAGACACAGCAGACTGATTTTAACTATATCCGCTGGAACGCAGCCAGTACGGATCCCTGTGCGCAATATTTGGTGGATGACGTGCAGTACCTGTGTGATCTGGTGGATCTGTTTGTGGATGGCGGGTATGCGGATGCATCACGTGTGTACTGCTGCGGCTTCTCTCACGGCGGTTTTATGTCCATGCGGCTGGCATTGGAAGCTCCGGAGAAGTTTGCAGGGGTTGGAGTGGTGTCTGGCTTGCTGTGCACGGAGTATACCACCGTAGTTCCAACAGATAAGGTGAAGATTGTGTTTATACAGGGGACGGTCGATCCAGTTGTGCCTATTGAGGGCATGCATTATGACTTTGATGGTGACGGGGAGCGGGAATACACCTGGGCCTACTCCCTGGATGACAGTGTGAAGTGGTGGCTCGACCGGTACAGTATGCCAAATGCCCCGGAGCATACAGAACTTCCGGATACCAATCCCTACGATGAGACGACTATTTCCAGAGATGCCTATGCCGATGGGGATGGAACTGTGCAGATTGTGACGTATGTGGTGGAAGGTGGAGGGCACACTTGGCCCGGCGGCTCATCCTATATTGGAAGCGGGCCTGTCAGTCTGGATGCCCAAGCCTCTGAGCTGATTTGGGCAGAGTTAAAGGATGCCACGAAATAAAAAACTTAAAAATTTGACTGAGAGGAAAAGAGGTAATTTTTGTGAGAGCAGCATTGATGGGCGTTGGGTCCCTGGGAACCATCATTGGGGCGCTGGTGGCCAAGAATGGCGGTCAAATGACGCTGATTGACGCCAACAGGGTCCATGTGGATGCATTGAATGAGAAAGGGGCTACTGTAATCGGGAAAATGCAGCTGAGCGGGATCCCTGTGCATGCCATTACGCCGGATCAAATGGAGGGCATCTATGATTTAGTGATCCTGCTGGCAAAGCAAACATACAACGACGTGGCATTGAGGCAGCTGCTGCCGCATTTAGGGGAAAAGAGCGTAGTGTGCACTTTGCAAAATGGCGTTCCAGAGGAGTCTGTTGGGAAAATCATTGGCCCGGAGCGGGTGGTTGGCGGTATCGTCGGATGGGGGGCTTCCTTCCGGGGCCCCGGCGTGTCCGAATTGACCTCTGATGTCTCTACCATGCGTTATGAGATTGGGGAAGTAGACGGATCCAAAACAGAGCGGATACAGGCGGTGTGCGACCTGCTGAACTTGGCGGGGACCTGCGTGGTGATGGACAATCTGATGGGGACCCGTTGGTCCAAGGTGATTCAGAATGCCACGCTCAGCGGTATGTCGGCGGCCCTGGGCTGCACTTATGCTGAGGTGCTGGATCATGAGAAGGCGGTTGCCTGTGCGGCATGGGTAGGAAACGAAATTGTAAAGATCGTACGGGCACGCAACATCGTGCTGGAAGACCTTGTTCCGGGCTGGAGCTATTACAGTGTTGCCTTTGAGGACAAAGCGGGACTGGAGCGCGCAAAGCAATGGTTGCGGGAGTACTTCAAACCCCACCGCCCGCTGAAGGCGAGCATGCTCCAGGATATGGAGAAGGGCATCCCGTGCGAGATTGATTACATCGTGGGAATCTGCAGCGAATGGGGAAGAAAGCTGGGAATTCCCACACCCACTTGTGATACCATTATTTCTATTGTCAAGGATTATGAGAAGGGGAAAATTCCTCTGCCCACCATGGCCTGCCTGGATCGGTTCCAATTACCTGCCCTTTCCTGAAGGCCCAAAGGCGATAAGGGGGAGTAGATATGATAGAAAGAATCGCAGTAATTGGCGCCGGGACAATGGGACATGGCATTGCCCATGTGTTTGCCATGCATGGCTACCAAGTCAACCTGTACGAGGCTTTTGACCGGGTGAGGGAAGCCGTTTTGGGGCAGATCCGGGAGGAACTCAATTTCCTGGCAGAGGAGGACTATATCGAGAAGGATAGGGTGGAGGACACATTGAGCCGAATCACCCTATACGGTGAACTGGCGCCGGCGGTGCGGGAGGCAGATTTTGTTATTGAGGCAATTCCGGAACAGCTGGAACTGAAAAAGGAACTGTTTGCCCAGCTGGATCGGTTGTGCCCGGCCCATACGGTGTTTGCCAGCAACACTTCCAGCATTCCGCTGGGGCAGATGATAGAGGATCTGCCAGATCACCGGAAGGCGCACGCCATGGTCTGCCACTGGTATAACCCGCCCCATCTGATCCCGATTGCGGAGCTGTCCTGCTTTGGAAATATGGATGAGAATGTATTCCAACAGGTCTATGATCTGCATGTCAGGGCGGGGAAACGGCCGGTGCGGGTACTGAAGGATATCCCGGGCCTCATTGCCAACCGGATGCTTCATGCGATGGCCAGAGAAGTTTTCCATCTTGTGGAGATCGGTGCGGCCAGCCCTGAGGATATCGATGTGGCATTGAAATTTGGCCCCGGATTCCGGGCGGCTACCACTGGTATCCTGGAAGCAGCGGATATGGGCGGTCTGGATGTTTGGTGCGCCTGTGAAGACAACCTATTCTCTCAGCTGGATAACTCCACCAGTGCCTGCGAATTTCTGAGGGAAAAGGTAGAGCAAGGCAAGTTGGGCCTGAAGAGCGGAGCGGGCTTCTATGATTATCCACAGAGGGACGCGGTGAAAAATGCGTTCAACAAGCGCTTGCTGACACAATTAAAAGCCAGTGAGCGCTACTGAAGCAAATACTTAGGAGGAGAACAATGTCAAACAAAGTAATACTGACTGCTGCTGTTACCGGAGCAGTTCATATTCCGAGTATGTCGCCCTATCTGCCCGACACGCCGGATAAAATCATTGCCGAGGCGGTAGCCGCCTGTAGGGCCGGGGCGGCGGTTGTCCATCTTCACGCCCGAGATCCGAAGGATGGGCGGCCCAGCAGTGATACAGCGCTGATGAAATACATTACAGACGGCGTGCGGGCGCAGTGTGATGTAGTGGTGGGGATTACTACCGGCGGCGCCATTGGTATGAATATTGAGGAGCGGTTGGCCAGTGTACCGGTGTGCAAGGCGGAATTGGCCTCCTGCAATGCAGGGTCGGTAAACTTTTGCTTTGCCCCCATTGCGGATAAGATTAAACAGCCTAAGTATGACTGGGAGATTCCCTTTGTTAAAAATACCTATACTGTCCCATTTGCGAATACCTTCCAGGACATTGAGGATTATGTCCGGGTCATGAACGAAAATGGTACCAAGCCGGAATTTGAGGTCTATGAGGTGGGGATGATCAGCAACATCGCTTACTTCTTAAAGAAAGGAATGGTCAAGCCGCCGGTCTACCTCCAGTTTGTGACAGGCGTCATGGGGGGGATCCCTGCCTCGGTGGATAACCTGCTCTTCCTGGTGAACACAGCAAAAAAAGTGCTCGGAGAGGGCAACTTTGTATGGTCCTGCGCGGCTGCGGGCAAAGAGCAGTTCGACATCACAACGGTGGCAATGGTGCTTGGAGGCAACGTCCGCGTAGGATTGGAAGATAACCTCTATATCGGGAAGGGCCAGTTGGCAAAGTCCAACGCAGAGCCGATTTCTAAGATGGCCCGCATCGCCCGGGAATTGGGCCGGGAGGTAGCGGCTCCGGATGAAGCCCGGGAGATTCTCGGCCTGAAATAAGAAGGGCGGCGAATTACATGAGAGATGTGCGAGAAACGTTTGTGGCCTCAGACGGAGGAGTCATTTCTTATCTGGATATTGGAGAAGGGGTTCCCTTTGTCTGGATTCACGGATGGGGGGGTGAGGCGGAGACCCAGCGCCCGCTGCTCCAAGGGCTGGGTATGCGTGGATTCCGCTGCCTGTGCTTTGACCAAAGGGGGTGCGGGCAGTCACCGGCTACTGAGAATCTTGGGATTCCCCGGTCTGCGCAAGACATGAAGGAGCTGCTGGAGCACTTGCGTATTGATGATGCCGTGGTACTGGGCTACTCCATGGGAGCTGCAGTGTTATTCTACTACCTTCAGCAGTATGGGACATTGCACATGTCCAAAATTATCATTGGAGACATGTCGCCGAAGCCGGTAAGCGACAAGGAATGGAAGCTGGGAATTTACCAGGGGTGGTACACTTGGGAGCAGATGGAGCGGGATCTGTACAATATGGAGCACAACTACAAGGCATTCTCCGTATTTTTTGCAGAACAGACCATCTTCCAGCACACGCCGGAGGAGGTGCGCACCTTTGACGAGAGCCCGGAGTACGAGCGAGCTGTCCGGGCCAAGGCGGCTGCGGCAGGAAAGTCAGAGCTGCTGGAGCATTTGATCAGCGCGCCAGAGGAGAACCGACATGCCAACCGGATCTACTGGGAGTCCTGTGACAGCGGAGACTACCGGGAAGCGCTGGGGCGCATCGATGTGCCTACCGGGCTGTTCTTTGCGGATCCGGGTTCTCTGTATAGTCCGGAAATCGCTTACTGGATTGCCGAGAGAATCCCAGAGCCAACGATTCACATCTTCCGCGATTGCACGCATTTGGCCAGTGGGGAAAAACCCATGGAATTCATGCAAGCGATTGTGGACTTTGCAGGCAAGCCGGTAGCGATTCCCGTCAGCTGAAACGAAGGACAGTCTCTGGCATTTCCCTGTGAGGCGGCTTGACCAGACTGAGCCTATCGGGAAAGCTTGCGGAACTTGCATCTGCAGGTGTGGATTGAAGTCCATTTTCGGCGGCGACACACATAGCAGAAGGCTATAACCTTCCCATCGTAACCTTAGACCCAGCCGCCTTTTGGGGCGGCTGGGTTCGTTGTTGTTTTTGTTCCGGATCAAAAGATTCTGATTTTACAAATGGTCTCATAGTCTGATACTGTATCCTGAAAACAGGGGGAGGATCTGACAATGAGATTTCTTTTAATCCGGCGCAGAACATTGGCAATTTTGGGGTGTATGGCAGCTGCTGCGTTGATGTTCTTAACGGTGAGCAACCCGGCAGTGGTGGGAGCGTCGGCCACTACCAGACAGCTGCCCATTTACTGCGTACAGAAGGACTATAAAGTGCTGTCCATCAGCTTTGATGCGGCTTGGGGCAACGAGGATACTCAGCAGCTCATAGATATCATGGACCGCTATCAGGTTAAAGCCACCTTCTTCGTAGTAGGGGAGTGGGTGGACAAATATCCGGAGTCAGTCAAGGCGTTGCATGACGCAGGGCACGAGATTATGAGCCACTCCGATGACCATGCCCATTTCAACAGCCTGAGCACGGAGGAGATCACACAAAATCTGAATGCCTGTAATGATAAGATTGAGGCGGTGACCGGGGTGCGGCCCACCCTGTTTCGCTGCCCCTACGGGGAGTATGATGACCATGTGATCAACGCGGTGCGGGCCATGGGTATGGAACCAATCCAGTGGGACGTGGACAGCCTGGACTGGAAGGACTTATCGGCAGAAGAGATCACGAAACGGGTTACCTCGAAGGTGCAGCCAGGATCCATTGTTCTCTTTCATAACGCGGCCCTACACACCCCGGAAGCGCTTCCCAGTATCATCGAGACCCTACTTCAGGACGGCTATACCTTTGTGCCCATTTCAGAGCTGATCGTGGATGGAGCATACGGCGAGGACTATACCATCGACCACACCGGCCGGCAGTGTCCAACTGACTAAGAGAAAAGCCTGGCCAGCTCCGCTCGGAGCCGGCCAGGTTCGTCATGAGGGAAGTGGGGGAGAAACACCCAATATTGCGGTTTCTCAAAAATGCTATGACTTTGTGGGAATACGTAGACTGCATATTATGTGGTGCCTGAGGCAGAATCGTTCATATTAACGACAGTGAGTCTGTGGGTAGACTGCATACTGGTAGTCTGAAATCAACTCAACCACACAATCCTTTGCCAATGCGCGAGGGTTTAGCGGAAGCCGACCGTCTCGTACTTTGTAGTATTGAGCTGGAAGATACTGGTGTAATAGGCCCATAGGAATAGAGACCCGATCTAAATTTTGGAATAGATTTTCTGTGGCGTGCTGGAAGCGAGGGTGGGAGAAATAGTAACGGCATCGATCTGAGTAGCTATAGCGACGCTTGATCTGTAGCTGCTGTTCAGTACCAAAGTAATGATTTGCCCAGTTCGAGGGATCATTTTTCATTAACTGATCAAGCGTCTCTATGAGGTGTGCCTGCTGAAATTCGGGAACCAATTCGCGCTCTATATAGCTTAGTGCGAACAACCCCTCGCGAAGAGAAAAAGTCAGAGCTGGACCAACTTTGAGGATGGCGATGCCATCCTCTACCATTTCTCGTAATAGTGAGGCAGGCTGATAGTCGGTAGAGTGGCCTTCGAGCACAATTCCAGGCAACTTTGCTGCGGTATTGGTTAAGGAGCGTGCGGCGTTGCGGTCATAACGGTGAATGGTATCATCACCAAATTCAACACCGGGCTGAACGACAATGCCAATAATGCGATTAAAATGATGAGAGTAGCCCAACTGAGTAAACGCGTGTTGATAAGCCTCGACGGTATGCAGCAAGGCCTCAGGGTGAGTGATCGTTAACAGATCTTCTGCCGTTCCCTGTGTTCCTCCGGGAATGGGCACCTCGCTGCCGATGACATAAGCCGGGGGGCAAATGTCGGGGTGCTGTTTGCGGAGATCTTCAAAAGCGGTTTCGCAGGCTTGAAATAGAAGCGCGCCTCGGCGGGCGATGGTTTCGTCAGAAAGCGGAGTATCTAAGGGATCGTCAGCTAGGCGCATGCTGGTATCTAAATGGATTTTTTGATAGCCCGCAGAGATAAATGAACGAACCAATTCTATGGCATTTGCCATGGCATCAGACTCAGGAAGACCTTTCCAGACCGTTGGACCTAAGTGATCTCCGCCAAGAAGGATTCGGTTTTTCGGAAAGTCAACTGTATCGGCTATGGAGAAGACCAGATCGCGGAAATCGGCTGGACGCATTCCGGTATAACCGCCGAATTGATTGACTTGATTGGCGGTAGCTTCTATGAGTAGATCACCGTCAAATTGCAGCGCCTGCTCCATACAAGCTTCAAGGACAAGTGGGTGCGCAGTGCAAAAACTGACAATCCCTGCTGAAATGCCATGGCTTCGTTTTTTAATGAGTTGATATAAACTATTTTCCATATCCAGATCCCCCAAGTTGCTTACCTACATATAAATTACACCTCCTATGGTTGACCTGTCAAGCATATAAGTAAAAAGCAAAAATAAAACGTTAAAATATATAAAACAGACAAATTAAAATAGGATAAAACAACGAAATATAGCAAAATACATTTATATGGTTGACGGGACAACCATATAAATATTATAATTGTGCCAACAAATGGGGCAGCTTGATTCGTAAGACGGATAGCAAGAAATAACCCCATTTGAAATCTACTGGCGACCAGCCAAAGAAAAGGGGAAATAGTATGAAAAAGGTGATCTCGTTGACTCTGGCAATTGGCATTATTTTGGGGATTTTTGCTGGCTGCGGTGGAGAACAAGGAAACCCGCCCAGCACAGAGCCGTCTCCCCAGGGTTCGGGACAAGAGGAAGTAAGCGAGAACCCTGGAGAGGAACTGGTTATCGGCTATTCCTGCGGTTGGGCTTGGGTCCCATATTGCATTGCCGGGCGTTTGGGAGCTGAGGTTGCTGCCAGAGAGGAAGGCATCGAGTTGATTTCCACCTCTGCGAACAATGATATGCAGACGCAGATTGCCGATGTGGAAAATCTGGTTCAAAGGGGAATTGACGGGCTGTTGATGTATGCGATTGACTCTGCAGGCCTTTCCCCTATTGCGTCAGAAGTGAATCAGAGCATCCCGGTCGGTACGGTGGATGTAGGTGTCAGTGAGACTCAGGTGGATTTCCATGTTGCTTCTGACAACTATGAGATTGGCTGTATGGCGGCGCGTTTTGTGGGTGATTATCTAGAGGGGCAAGGAAATATCGCCATCGTTGGTTGGTCTACCGTGGATGCGACTGTAGATCGTGAGGCGGGATTTAAAGACACCTTGGCCGAAGAGTATCCTGGAATCACGATTGCCACCTACTATGGAGATGGCGGAAGTGACCGTACGGCAGCACTGAATGCCACTGAGAGCATTCTGCAGGCGCATCCCGATCTGGATATGATTTGGGGAAGCAACCAACAGGCCGCGTTGGGTGCTCTGGCGGCGGTAGATGCTGCCAACGTGGATATTCCTATTTTTGGAGTAGACAGCGACGTAGAGTCCTTGACTGCGATTTTGGAGAATCCGCGGTTTATCGGTACGATCAGTCAGGATCCATATCAGATGGGATATTCGGCTGTCAAAACGATGGCGGCTATTTTACGAGGCGAGAGTGTGGACGAAAACATCTACACGGAGGTCCATGTAGTTACCAAAGAAAATGCTGAGGAGTTCCTGGAACGGGAGCAGGAGTATCAGGACATCTATAATTCGGGGACCTATGAGTAACTTCGTGTCGCATATAGGTTGAACATCAAAAGGGGAGAGAGACGTTCTCTCCCCTTCCTAAAATTGGTGAAGATATATGGAAAAATGTACTATTTTAGAAATGGAGGCCATAACCAAATCGTATGGCGGAGTCGAGGTGCTTCACGGCGTTAACTTTGATCTTAAGAGCGGAGAAGTTCATGTGTTGATTGGAGAAAACGGCGCGGGGAAGTCCACATTGATGAAAATATTAGCTGGTGCGGTTCCTTTGGACAGTGGGACTATCCGGGTGGCGGACGAAACGGGGGAACTTAAGCGGGTCAATATAAAGGATCCGGTTACAGCTCAGCGATTGGGCGTGTGCATGGTCTATCAGGAGTCCAATTTGATTGATAATATCAGCATCGCTGAGAACCTGTATTTAGGCAATGAGCCGTTGCGTATGGGCATGGTGGACTGGCCGACCCTATATCAAGGGGCAGTAAAACAGCTGGAAAAGGTGCAGTGCCATGCAGACCCAAAACGTTTGGTGGAAACCCTGTCCGTTGCGGAAAAGCAGACGGTGGAAATTGCCAAAGCAATTTCATCCAATGCCCGGATCTTAGTGTTGGATGAACCTACTTCCAGTCTCAGTGACCGGGAGGTGGGAATCCTATTTGGGTTGATTCAACAAGCAAAACAGCAAGGGATCGGAATTGTCTATATTTCTCACCGAATGGATGAGATCTTTGCGATTGGGGATCGGATTACTGTTTTCCGTGATGGGAGCCTGATCAATACAGTGGATGTGGCGCAGACCACGCAGAGTGAATTGATCAAAATGATGATCGGACGCGAATTGGAACGAGATGAGGTACCGGCGCACTCCTTGCCTGACGGGACGCCAGTGGCCCTATCTGTCCGCAATTTTCACGTGATGGGCTGTGAAACGCCAGTGAATTTTGACCTGCTGGAAGGAGAAATACTCGGCGTGTTCGGACTGGTTGGAGCAGGACGAACGGAGCTGGCAGAGATGTTGTTTGGAATTACCCGTGCAGGGAATGGAACCCTTGTAAAAAACGGCAGGAAAATAGTAAATAACAGCCCTGACACAGCAATCAAAAATGGGTTTGCACTATTGCCTGAGGACCGAAAACGAGTTGGGTTGATCGGTGGGTTATCCATCCGAGAGAATTTGCTCTTGGTGAAACTACGGGAACTAAAAGCCATTTTGTGGAGAGGAAAGCAGGAGCGGGAAATTGCAGCTGACTACATGAAACAGTTGTCAGTAGCAGCTCGGGATCAGGATCAATTGGTTAGCAATCTCAGCGGAGGCAATCAACAAAAAGTTGTCTTAGCAAAATGGCTGTCTATTCAACCAGACATCATGATACTGGATGAACCCACTCGGGGGATCGATGTGGCAGTTAAAGCAGAAATATACCAGCTTATGCAGCAACTGGCTAGGAGGAAGGTATCCATTTTAATGATATCATCAGATCTTCCCGAAATTTTGAAAGTGAGTAACCGAGTTATGGTTATGCACGACCACCGTGTAACCCTGATTGAAAAACGTGAACTGTTGGATCAAAAGCGTATCATGGAAGCTGCGATTCAGTAGGGCACACCATGCGAGGTGTCATAAATGGAATTGAAAAAACGTTCTTGCTTCTCGGCTGATAAACTCCGGCAGTTTACGCTGCTTTTCGTCCTGTTGCTGCTGGTTATTCTGTTTTCGGTACTGAGTCCGTACTTTTTACAACAAAGTAATCTGATGAACATCATGCGGCAGGTTAGCACCAATGCGATCTGTGCCGTAGCGATGACGATGATTATCATTTTGGGAGATATCGACCTTTCTGTAGGCTCTATGCTCGCGTTCCTCAGTGTGATTGGGGCGAAAGTATACAACGCGCTACCAACGGGGTTGCCGTCCGCCTTTGCTGCACTACTGGCCGTAATGGTGGTGGGCGCTGCTATTGGCTGTATAAGTGGGATCATCACAGCGAAGGGGAAAATACCGGCTTTTGTAACTACCCTGGCCCTTATGGAAGCGTTGCGGGGGCTGGCTAATATCATCACTGGGGGATCTCCCATTCCCATTTCTGATTCGGATTTTAAGGTGTTTGGTTCAGGGTGGATACTGGACATGATTCCTGTTCCAGTGGTATTGATGATCCTCATTATCGTGCTGGGAATTTTCCTTATGAAAGCAACTCGTTTTGGCCGGCATCTGTACGCCATTGGCGGAAATGCCTTGGCCAGCCACTACTCCGGACTACATGTAGTTCGAACTCGTGTGATTGTGTTTGCACTGGCGGGTGCGCTCTATGGTCTGGCAGCTATGATCCTGGCAGGCCGCTTGGGTGGGGGCTATCCAGCTACTGCCAGCGGTTCAGAGATGGATGCGATCGCAGCTACTATTTTAGGCGGAACCAGTATGTCCGGAGGGAAAGGAAGCATCTTTGGCACATTAATTGGCGTGTTAATCATTGGTGTTATCAATGTAGGCTTGACCTTGCTGGATGTGTCTACCTTCTGGCAGCAAGTGCTGATGGGGGGCATCATTCTGGTAGCAGTCCTGCTGGATACGAAGAGTAAGAGCAAAGGCTAATCAAATAATTCTGACAGGAGGGACTTGCATGTTTTTACAAACTCTGAAAGAGAGAAATCCGTATTTGCTCCAAACTGCTGTGGAGTGGCATCAGGCTAAGCGGATCCCGGCCAATACGTTCCTGTTTGATCTTGATACCATTCGAGATAATGCTGCGGCGCTCTACCAGGCCAAAGTTGATAATGGCCTGGAGACTTACATAATGACCAAGCAGCATAATCGGAACCCAATGATCAATAAGGTAGCTCTGCAGGAGGGACTCAATGCCACGGTTTGCGTGGATGAACAATGCTGCCATATGATGGCTCGCTATGGCGTAACGGTTGGACATGTCGGCCATCTTAACCAGATTCCCTTGCGGGAAATACCCAAGGTGTTGAAACTACACCCACAGGTGTGGACTGTTTTCAGTACAGAGCAGGCAAAAGCTGTATCTGACGCAGCCGGTCAGTTGGGTATGAAGCAGGACATCCTGCTGAGGGTGTACCGGGAAGGAGATATTTTTTTCACTGGACAGGAGGGTGGCTTCCGCTTTGACGAATTGCTGCTGAAAGCGAGAGAGATCATGACATACCCCAATGTCAATATAGTGGGAACGGTATCTTTTCCTTGCTTTAAGTATAATGGCAGCGAGGGTGAGGTGGCAGAACCGTCTCCGAATATGGTAACCATTAGGGAAGCGGCCGAACTACTGCGCGACAAACTCGGAATTGATATTAAGCAGATCAATGCGCCTGGAAACACCTCTTCAATTACCTTCCCGATTTTAAAGGCGGCCGGCGCGACCCATGTGGAGCCTGGACATGGGTTGCTGGGGACCACGCCGAACCACCGATTGTATCCAGATCTTCCGGAACGCCCCAGCTACTGTTATGTAACGGAAATTACCCATAAATATGAGGGGCGCGCGTATGCCCACGGTGGTGGGCTTTGGCAGGACATTTTTGACGATAATTTCCAGTATAAAGCCTTGGTGGGGAGTGATCCAGAGAAAATCTTGGATAACGAGCTCCATTGGGACCGCATTCCCCAGATCATTGACTACCATGCGCCGCTTTTGGAAGGGGATAGGGCCAGAGTGGGCGACACAGCCATCTTTGGCTTCCGGACACAGATGCAGATGACCCGTTCCTGGGTGGCGATTGCTACAGGGATGCACGAGGGCAGACCTAAACTGGCAGGGTTGTTTGACAATGCCTGCCATATGATTGATCCGAGAACGATGGAGGCACTGCCCTTAGAGATGGCTCGGGAAATCGTAGATTCTGTGACGGCAAGATATGCTCATTGAGATTGGCGATGGAATATTACTTGGGAATTGATGGTGGCGGGACGAAAACGCGGTTCTGCCTAGCTGACGGGAAGGGCAAGATCCTGCGCAGCTATCAGACGATAGGTGTGTCTTATCGGCAATATACTTTTGATACAATCTGTGCCCGCCTACTGGAGGGAGCAAAACAATGTCTGGCTCCGGAAGGGATTACAGTGGATATGCTATCGGCCGTGTGCGTGGGATATCCATGCTATGGAGAAAGTGAAGTGCAGGACAATATACTGAAACAGCATGCTCAACTGCTGTTTGCGCCAGCTCCGGTGCTTGTGGTCAACGATGTAGAGATCGCATGGACTGGGGCGCTCGATGGAGAACCAGGGGTGCATGTCGTGTGCGGAACTGGATCCATTGCCTTTGGCGGAAACGCAGCAGGGATGACTGCACGGTGTGGCGGTTGGCTGGATTATTTCAGCGATGAGGGATCTGGCTATTGGTTGGGACGCAAGGCAATGAAGTTGTTTTCTCAGCAAGCAGATGGCCGGGAAGAAAAAGGACCGTTGTATGAAATTTTGTTAAAACAACTTAGGTTGCATGATGAAATTTCCTTTATCGACAAAATGGCCCAAGATTACATCCCCTATCGGGAGCGGGTAGCCTCTTTGCAGCTTTATCTGTTGGAGGCAGCTCGGGCTGGAGACTTAACCGCCCAAAGGGCGTACGTACAGGCAGTAAATGAACTGGCCCGTATGGTTAAAGCTTTGATGAAGCGCCTGAACCTCGCGAAAGGTTGTACGGTTACTTACTCAGGGAGTCTATTTAAGGCCCAGGACTGGGTTCTGACCCCATTTGTGGAAGCTGTAGCTGAGCTGGGTGGTGTTGTGATTCCCCCGCAGAGAGAGCCGGTAGAAGGAGCGATCCACCTCGCTATGAAGGAGAGACAAAAATGACTGCAGAGAAAAAACGGGAGATTTGTAAACAGGCAGATCTCCGCAGAAAAGATTTGATCCGGATTTTGCAGGATATGGTGCGCCTGCCTAGCGTGACTCATCCGCCGGGTGGAGATGAAGGGCGCGTACAAGGCTATGTGGCAGAGCTGTTCCGCCGGATGGATTTGGAAGTGGATGTATTTGAACCCACGGATGTTCCAGGGCTTGCGGAACACGAGGGCTACTGGCCTGGACTGGACTACAATGGACGACCGAATGTTGTAGGCGTTTGGAAGGGCCAGGGTGGCGGAAGAGATTTAATACTCAATGGACACTGCGACGTAGTACCTGAGGGACCGCATGAACGGTGGAGCGATGACCCTTTCAGTGGGACGGTGAAAAATGGTCGGCTCTATGGCCGGGGAAGTGTGGACATGAAAGGTGGCATCGCGGCCATGTCCATGGCGGTACAGGTGTTGAAGGACTGCGGGATCAAACTAAAGGGCGATGTGATCCTGGAGAGCGTGGTAAATGAAGAATTGGGCGGATATAATGGAACATTGGCATGTATTATAAGAGGATACCGGGCAGATGCAGCCATTGTAACAGAGCCTTCTGATCTCAAAATTGAACCGGCTAATAAGGGCGGGCAGGCTTACCGGATTACGGTGGATGGAGTGGGTGCCCACACCAGCTTTTGGTGGGAGGGAGTAAGCGCCCTGGATAAGGCAATTCTGATAAAGCGGGAGATCGAACGTTTTTCAAAAATCCGCTTTGAGCAGACTCGGAATAATATACTGTATTCTGACCCAGAGGTTTATCCAATTCCAGCGCTGACAGACTGTATCTATTCCTTCCATGCGGGGGATCCCGCCATTATGGGTGTGCCCCAGCAGGCCAGCATGGAGCTAATGATTGATGTGCTGCCGGGAGAGTCTCTAGAAGAAGTGCGGTGCGCCTTTGAACGGGCTGTGATGGAGGCTGCAGAAAAAGATCCGTGGCTGAAGGATCACCCACCCCATATGGAATATGCGGATATGCGTGGAATATATCCGACCCAGATGGATTTGAGCAATCCGATTATCGAAATCTTAAAGGCTTCGTATCGGGACATATGTAAAAGAGAGGCCAAAGTATGCGGGTTTGAATCCGCTTGTGATGCAATGATGTTTAACTTGTTCAGTGATACGCCGGCATTGATTTTTGGACCTGGACAACTGGGACTAGCCCATCGTCCCGATGAGTATATGGATTTGGAGCAGCTGTTTGAGGCGGTTAAGATTCTGGCTATCGCAGTGGTAGATTTTTGCGGAGAAGCAACTTGATGGCTTCTAAAGGAACTGGCAAAGGAGAGATAAAATGTTATTTGGCTTTACGGAAACAGAACTAGCCGACCTTGGAGCAACGTATACCGCCAAAGAGATTGCGCAACAACCGGACATGTGGCTGAAGACGCTAGAAATTGTAGACGGTCAACGCGTAGGACTACGCAAGTTTATTGCCCAAGTAACCAGCCAAAAATCATTTGACATTTTAATGGTGGGGGCTGGTACCAGCAACTACGTGGGGGAGAGCGCTTGCGAGGCACTGAATGCCAAACTACCCTACCGGATCCGTTGCTGCGGGTCTACGGACCTGGTTGTGGAACCAGAGAAGTATCTGGCAAAGGACAGGCCTACCTTGCTTGTTTCGTTCGCAAGATCTGGGAACAGCCCAGAGTCTGTGGGGGCGGTAGAGATGGCGAATCAGATCTGTAAACAAGTTTACCATCTGCTCATCACCTGCAATAGTCAAGGAGAACTAGCTAAACAGACGAGAGGGAAAGAAAACTGCTGGTCGCTGGAACTGCCTCCGGATACCAATGATCAGGGATTTGCCATGACCAGCAGTTTTTCCTCCATGTATTTGGCGACCCTGGCTGCGTTTCAGCTAGACCATTTGACAGATATTCGCGCTTCGCTAGAAAAACTGTACACAGCAGCGTGCCGGCTGATTCATGAAGACTGGACGATTCTTAAAGATGTGGTTGATGTTTACAATTTTGACCGCATTGTCTATTTGGGAACAGGGATTTTGCGTGGAATAGCCCAAGAATCTGCCCTGAAAATGCTAGAACTCAATGCCGGCAAGGTGGCAACCTTTTTTGAGTCCCCATTGGGATTTCGGCATGGGCCCAAATCAATTCTAAACAACAAAACACTGACCGTGTTCTATCTCAGTAACGATCCTTATATCAGACGTTATGAAACGGATTTAGTGCGGGAACTAGGTGGACAGCGTCATAAAAATCGGCTGATGACAATCTCGGTTGCAGATAGAACGGAGTTGGAAGCGTTGGTAGATTACCATTATCACTTTTTTGAAGACAATGATTTGGACGACGAATATGCGGCTATGTTAGATGTGACAACGGCCCAAATTATAGCCTTGCTTAAGTCGATTAAAAATGGAGTCAAACCGGATGATCCATGCCCCACAGGCGAGGTAAACCGGGTTGTAAAGGGAGTGGTCATTTATCCCTATGCGCGACGGTAAGTATATTTTCACAAGAGGTTGGTAGATCATAGAAATTATTCCAATAAAGAAGGATTTTCTACACAAATCCTAAAATGAAGCATTGTTTTGTCAATTAGAATATGGTACAATAGAACTGCAAATTAAAATTGGCTGTCACATAGCAAAAGATAAAATCTATGAATCATGGGCGAATAGCCAAACGGTTGTTTGGCTATTCGCCCATATAGGAAGACATTCCGCCTGAGAAAAGAATGTGGTATGAGGTAACGCTATGATTGACTCTACAAATTTGGTGCCGCTTTACTATCAAATTAAAGAAGACTTGCTGACGGAAATTAAAAATGGGAAGTGGGCTGTGGGGGAAATGATTCCGTCCGAGGCACAGCTGTCTCATAAATACAAGGTCAGTAGAAATACTGCGCAGAGAGCGATCAATGAATTGGTTCATGATGGGGTGTTGAGCCGGAAGCAAGGGGTAGGTACTTTTGTAGTGGCTCCTAAAATTGAACAAGCACTCAATTGCTTTTATTCATTTTCTCAGGCGATGCATAATCAAGGAATTCAAACCTCGACAAAGGTTTTATCTCTAAATAGAGAGATTGCAACCAAGGCACAGGCCAAGTATTTGCTCATTATGCCTGGGGATGAGTTGTTTGTACTCAAGCGAATTCGTTATGCAAACAATGTTCCCATTATGCTGGATGAATCTCGTATCCCAGTGTCAATTGCACCGAACCTTGATACCATTGATTTTGAGAAAAACTCGCTATATGATGTGCTGGAACGAGTCTATAATATCTGTGTTTCTCGCGCAAAGGAAATATTTGAACCGGTAATTGTTCAAAAGCAGGAGAGCATTTATCTCAATGTAGATGAGAATAGTCCGGCCATTATGCTGGATAGGATTGCCTATTCTTCTCATGATGTGCCTGTGGAATTTTGCCGTAGTATTATTCCAGGAGACAAGTGCCGTTTCTATACGGAGCTAAGGTGAGGCGGGATAGAGAGCTTATCCAGAGCTTGAGGATTAAATGAGTTGGGATTCATGGAAAACTGAGGTGCTTTCTAAAAAGTAAAGGTGTATGGCACCAAGATTGTATTCTCTCTGATGAGGACGAAGCTCTGAACTTTGTTCTGTGAAAGGGTGGCCTCCGATTACATAGGAAGGCAAGAACCACCGGGATAAGAGGAAAGGCCTGGCCAGCTCCGCTCGGAGCCGGCCAGGCCTTTTAGCAGGGAGATGGAGATCTAGAGTGTCTGCAGGAAACCATCAGCTGTGGCTCTTTTCCGTCATGATAAGTAAAATGGTACGGTCGGTGCCGGCCATGCCTGCATGCCTATCACCGCATAGGGCAGCCGGACGCATAACCCTCCGCGCCGGGAATCACCTGGGCCATGATCGTGCTCATTGGACTACAGCCCATAGTGGTCAATCCAGCTGGACTTTCAGTTGGACTTGCAGTGTGCCGGCACCGCCTCGGGGGACGTACGTAATTAAGAGGGAAGCAGCTGCATCTTCCCTTGCACCTGCCCGTGTGGTTTGCTATAATTATTCTGCTCTGATCAGAAACGCTCCGAACCGAAAAACAGTGGAAGGAGACTGAGAGGCCTTCCCATTAAATTTGCCAACAGAGAATGGACACATACATGACTACGGATTGGGGCCCGGGAGCGCCTGTGAATTTAAGAAAAAATGTTAGCTATTTGAAGGAGGAAATTCCAATGAACATCATCGAAACCCCAAAGGCTCCAGGGGCCATTGGCCCCTACTCGCAAGCTTATGAAGCTCTGGGGCTGGTCATTGTATCCGGACAGCTTCCAGTGAACCCTGAGACAGGAGAGATGCCTGAGGGCATTTCTGCCCAGGCTGAATGGAGTTGCAGAAATGTGGGCGCGATTCTGGAGGCCGCCGGCTCCGGCTTTGACAAGGTGATTAAGACGACCTGCTTCCTGGCGGATATCGCTGATTTTGCTGCCTTTAACGAGGTGTATGCCAAGCATTTCACCTCCAAACCAGCCCGGTCCTGTGTGGCCGTGAAGGATCTGCCTAAGGGTGCGCTGTGCGAGATCGAGGCTATCGCTGTCAAGTGAGCAGGAAATAAAGGCGACAGATGCCCGGGAGTGAGAGCGGGGACCGGCACACAGGAACAGAACAGACATTTTCCGCGTCCGGCAGGCCTCTTCTGGCCTGCCGGACAAGCTTTTGCGTCGCCGCAGGGACCCTTGACAGTACGGCGTCTTCCGTCGTATCATGGGGAAAACGGCGGGAGGTGCGAGAGCATGGAGCAGACGCAGGAACTTCTTTCCAGCCATGTGCGGCTGAGCGAGGATGGGCGGCGGGTGAGGATCCTGGACCAGTCCCAGTTGCCCAACCGGGAGGTCTATCTGGAGCTGAGCGGTCTGGAGGAGCTATGTGAAGCCATCATCGCCCTGCGGGTGCGGGGAGCGCCGGCCATCGGGATCTTCGCTGGCTACGGGGTGTACGTCCTGGCCCGTCAGCTGCCGGAGGGGGGCGCGGCAGAGGAGAA
>ERZ780149.899-NODE-899-length-35906-cov-4.858247_pt1 | contig 35906 bp, 28 predicted proteins | sample MGYA00511367_ERZ780149 | MGnify/ENA primary metagenome ERZ780149 (study PRJEB29588, sample SAMEA2153852) | human gut metagenome | biome: human gut; feature: human-associated habitat; material: faeces | place: Denmark | collected 2008/2010 ... | reverse complement strand
CCCCTTGAAAATCAAGGCTTTTTCCGTTTGTCGTTATTATACCGTAATGGCATAGCTGTGCGAGCTTATTGCTTGCAAACGGCGTACCCCTTAAGCACATTCAGGAGTGGCTCGGGCACAGCGATTTTACCACAACGGCAAATATCTATGCGCACCTTGATTACAGCTCCAAAATCACCTCGGCACAGGCAATGGAAAACGGACTTATTATGCCGGAGAACGGAGATTTTGAAAGCCGTTGGAAGACAGTTTGAGATAATCCGTTTTTCGGAGAAGTGGTCAAAGAAAAAGCCTGTAAACGCACTTGTTTACAGGCTTTGTGGCGGAGAGTTAGGGATTCGAACCCTAGGTTCCTTGTGGGAACACAGCATTTCGAGTGCGCAGTGCAAAATGGAAGTCAACAGAAAAAATCGAACTTTAATGCACTTTATTCCCTTGCTCCGCAAAAATACCGACTGAACGTCCTGTCTAACCATTATAACCTCTATTCGAACTCTTTACAAGACCCGATTTTTCAAGAGAAATGGTGGAGAGAACGCCGATAACCGCAAGTCGAGCCGTTGAAAAAAGCCTTATATATCAAGGGCTTTCGGCATTTGCCATCCAATATCGCAAGCGGATTTCGAATCCGCAGAGCAAATTTGAAGATATGAGAAGTCGAGAGCAAGTAAAAGCAGATAGCAGTAAATGATATTCGTTGTAAAATCAGCGGTTTCCAAGGCTAAAACCGAAAAAAGCCTTGAAAAACGGGTCGATTTGAACCCACGAAAATCGGGGTGTTTGAAGGTCATTTTTCAGCCAAAATGAGAGAAAATGGAGAGAAAAACACCCCGTTGGAGAGAAAAATGGAGAGAAAAAAAGAGAGAAAATAACCGCATAAATCAAGCGGTTTTCGACACTACGAAGTTTAGCAAATGGCTATGCCGTTGACCAATCATTACGTAATGAGGTGTAGCTATGGAACAGATAACCATTGAATATTTGAGAACTACATATCCCGAAGAAGTCACCAAGGATCAATTTTACAGGATATGTCACATCAGTAAAAAGACCGCATCGTATCTTTTGGAAAGCGGTATCGTCCCCTGTCGGAACAGCGGAAAGAAAACTCGCAAATATAAGATACTTCTTACTGACGTTATCCGTTACCTTGAACAACGGGAACTTGACCCTTTGATTTTCAAGGCACCCGAAAATTACTACAAAAACGGATACGGTGAACGCCCACTTGGATTGCGGGCAGTAAAGCTATCAGAGGTTCGCAAAGACCTTCTACGGGACGTATTTGCAAAGCAGATTTCCCATTATGACGACGTTATCACTCCCGATGAGGTTGCAGAAATACTCGGATACACCGTAAAATCGGTTTCCGAATGGTGCTTGAAGGGCGAACTAAAGTCCTTCCTAATATATAACAGGTGCAAAATCCCAAAAGAGTATCTGCTTGACTTTATGATCTCCGAGCGCTGCTTGATGATTGTACGCAAGTCAGCAAAGCATAAGCAGATGCTTGAAGATGCTCTAAAAAAAGTATAGTGCGAATGTCAAATTTGCACATTGGAGCTTTTGGAGCGTTTTTGCTACACTATTATTGAAAGGAAGGTGCAATCGCAATGAAAAGTTTTATAGAAGAATTTTACTACGGCAATATCGAGCCGCAGGGACGAAGCAAGGAACAAAGTCCAGCCGCCAAAAAGGAATTTGACCGTTTAACAAAGAACGAGGAACTGCTGACACAAGCACTTACCGATGAAAACAAGAAACTCTTTCTTGAATATGAAAATGCTTGGGGTGTTGTGAACGGTGAGTCCTCCGCTGATAGCTTTGCGGTAGGCTTTCGTTTAGGAGCCGCATTTGTATATGATACCTTTGTGGCGGGTTCAATTCCTACATACGATAAGTAAAGGAGCAGAGTATGAAAAACAAGCGATATATGTATTTAGATAGCGTACAACACACCACCTTGCTCCGCTGCCTTGTGGAGTTTAAGAACGACCTTGTGCGCCAAGGCAGAACCGCCGACATCGTGGACGAGGTAATCCTAAAAGTGATGAACGCACCCGTGAAAAAGTTAAGAGTATGACCTACATAACCGCACAGCCGCTTATTCCAAAAGAATAGGCGGCTTTTTCTATCCCCCTACATAGCCGATCATACGCCGTGGTCGGCTAAATCTGTGTAAAGGAGGACACGCAAATGGCGAAAACAAAGGTTATTGCCGTAGCAAACCAAAAGGGCGGCGTGGGTAAAACCACAACCGTGTATAATCTCGGAGCCGGTCTTGCGATGCACGGCAAAAAGGTCTTGCTTGTGGATGTTGACCCACAGGGCGATTTAACCAAGATGTTAGGACAGCGCAAACCCCACGATATGGCGTTGACCCTCGGAAACTGTATGAACGATATTGTTGCAGGAAACGAGGTCACGGAGCATCCGGAAATCCTGCATCATTATGAAGGCTTTGACTTTGTACCCGGCAACCGCACCTTGTCTGCGGTGGAAACGGGACTTGTCAATGCGTTCAGCCGTGAAACCGTACTGCGACAGTATATTGATAGCGTAAAAGACGGTTACGACTATGTGTTGCTTGATTGCAGCCCGTCCCTCGGTATGTTGGTTATCAATGCCTTGTCTGCATCCGATTACGTGCTCGTCCCCGTACAAGCGGAGTATTTTGCGGCGGAAGATATGACCGAACTACTCGGCACGGTACGGCAGGTAAAGCGGCAGATCAATCCCAAGTTAGAGGTAGGCGGAATTTTCTTAACGATGGCAAATGACACCAATTTCCGAAAGGATGTGGTAAAGGCTATCAAGGAGAACTACAAACGTCATTTTCCTGTATTTGATACGGTCATTCCCGCTACTGTTAGGCTTGGAGAAATCAGCACCAAGGATAAGAGCATATTCAAGCACGACCCCAACGGCAAAGCCGCAAAAGCGTATGCAAACTTGGTAAAGGAGGTGCAAGGAATTGGCGAAAGACAGCGTATCCAACCTTCTGACCTCAGTAGATGAGCTTTTCACAACCCAAGAGGAACGGGACATAGCTAAGCGAGAAACCGTGATGGATATTCCATTAGCGGAAATCAGCGATTTTCCTAACCACCCGTTTAAGGTAACGGTGGATGAAAAGATGCTTGAAATGGCAGACAGCGTAAAGCGGTACGGGGTGTTAGTCCCTGCCATTGTACGACCGAAGCAAGGCGGCGGTTATGAAATGATTGCCGGACATAGGCGTAAAAAGGCAAGTGAGCTTGCGGAGCGATCGACACTTAACTGTATTGTCCGTGATCTGACTGACGATGAAGCCATTATTATAATGGTAGACTCCAATCTGCAAAGAGAGGTTATCTTGCCGAGCGAAAAGGCGTTTGCTTATAAAATGAAGTTGGACGCTATGAAACGGCAAGGACAAAGGACGGATTTAACTTCTTGCCCAGTGGGCGAGAAGTTTACAAGCGTTGAGCAAATCAGCAATGATACTCCCGATAGCGCACGGCAAATACACCGCTTTATCCGCTTGACCAACCTTATCCCCGAATTGCTTGATATGGTGGACGAAAACAAAATCGCATTAAGACCCGCCGTAGAGATTTCCTACCTTGCCGAAAAAGAACAACGGCTACTGTATGAGGAAATCGGGTACTCCGATTGCACCCCGTCCCACGCTCAGGCAATCAAGATGCGCAAGTTTGCCGAGCAAGGTCAACTAAACGCCGAGGTCATTTCTTCCATTATGCAGGAGGAAAAACCTAACCAAAAGGAGCAGTTTAGGATGCCAAGAGAAAAAATCAGCAAGTATTTTCCTGCGGGGACGCCTGCGGAAAAGATTGAGGACACCATTATCAAGGCGCTGGAGCTGTATCGCAGACGACAGCGTGATATGGAGCGTTAATGTGACTACCAAGGGGTTAGTGTACCCTTTTTTACCAAGGGGAACGGCGGCGGTCGTTTGCTCCCCCTCTCCACACCTCACCCCCTCAAAAACCTGCTGTACCTGCCGAAAAAAGAGATATATCGCAGACTTGCAAATTGTAGAAATCTCCGTAAACTGAAAGCCAAAAGGAGGTTTTACGATGAAACGCATATTTTCAATTTCGGCAGCTATCCTCATTCTCTTAACAGGCTGTAACAATTCGACGGAATTATCGGATACGCCTACGGAGAGCACACCCGCTATTGTAATAACGGAAACGGTTACAACCTCTACTACCGAGAACGAAGATCCGAAAGGGACAACTGATATTGCTGATGCGGCATCTTCTTTTTCGGCAAGTAAAGAAACCGAAATGACCGAACCCGAAGAAACAGTAAGCGAAACAAAGCCTTCCGTAACAACCGAACAGCCTGCTACAACCGAAAAAAAGGAAACGGTATCTACCACGCCTACCGAAACAAAACAATCTGTAACTACCACAGAGCCGCAGAAAACTCAGCCAAAGGAAACGGAGCCACCCGTTACGACGGAAGAACCCGTTATCATTCCCGAAGTAAAGCGACCGAGCGCAAGTGAAATCGAAGCCAAAACCGCTGAATATATCAATCAGTACCGTTTGGCACAAGGCGACACGCAGACGGTTATTTTACCCGGACTCACCGCCGTTGCCGAATACCGAGCCAAGCAGCTTATCACAAACTTTTCTCACGCCGATAGTGCCGATGCCTGTACTGCTTTGCAATACGGTGAGTTTGTGGATATGACCCTTTACGGCTGTGATGCAAGTGCAAATTACTATCAAGGCTATAATCGAGAAGCTATCGCCAAAGGTAATTGGGGCGGCACGTCTGACGAGATTGCACAGAGAATTGCTACGGGGTTTAAGAATAGCAGCAAGCATTGGAACTATGTAGGCAGCTCTGAATACGGCTATATGGCGGTAGGTGTTGTGTATGACTCCGCAACCTCCTCTTGGTATGTGTGCATCTGTATGAGCAGTAAGAATTACGGCGGTTAAAAAAACAATACCCATATTCACGCTGAACGCTTGATTTCACATCAGGCGTTCTTTTTTTTATCCAAAATAAGAAAGGATTGAAGATTTATGAAAAATAAGAAAATGTCAAAGTTTTTGTCGGCTCTGCTTGCCGTGGTAATGGTGATTATGGCAATGCCGATGAGTGCATTTGCGGCGGTCGCATCCGACCTGCCCGATAATATGGCTGACAACCACATTCTCCGTGCCTTAGAGTACACGGGATACAACGTGCAGGCGCAGAAGAACGACGGAACGCTGTATCAATCGAACAGTTACGGCTCACGAACACCGAGCAACATTCTCTCGGATATTTCTTACGGAACAAGCACCTCCGGTAAGGAGAACGTTGCCGACAGCAGCACCGTATCGGGTCGAGCACCCGACATTGCGACCTTTGAGAACAAGGGTCTGTGCTGTGCTTCTTTCGTGACCTACTTTGTCTGCAACTACCTCCCTCATATCGAGGGCGTTGACACAAGCCTTATCAGTGATGCCGTTGCCGCAACGGGTTGGAACTCCCAAGCTGTTGTTACTTGGCAAAAAGCGTTGAACGGTCTTGTGAGTGAAGGCAAAATTGAGAAAATCGGAACAAGCGCCTCCAATGTGGATCATAGCAAGCTGACCCCCGGTGACTTGATTATCTTCGGTGACTCTGAAAACTCTCATAAGCACATTGCCGTTTACTCCGGCACCTATAAAGGTGTGGACTATATCATTCATGTGGGTAATGACCGTGGCCCCGAAATCTCCCGTGTCGATTGGATGGGGCAAGCCGGTGACAAGTCCAGCTATCCCAATGCCTATTACCATCTTCCCATAGAGTATTGGGAGGATGATGGCAGTATCGAGGTTTACAAAAAGGATACCGACGGCAAGGCTCTTGCAGGTGCGGTATTCATTGCCACCGAAACAACCACAGGACAGCAGTATCGCATTGGCCCGACCGACAGCACGGGCTATGCAAAGTCCGAAATGCCTATCCCTTATGGTGAATATAAAATCGTTGAGAGTGTTTTTCCGACCAACTACCGAGCCTACGGAACTACATCCTGGACTAAAACTCTTAACAAGGATACTCCTAACGCCACCATTACGATCAATGCGGTAAATGAGATTATCCCCGGCAACTGCAAGATTGTAAAGACAAGCGAGGACGGTGTGGTGGACGGGATTTCCTTCACCCTTTCGGGCAACGGCGCAAACAAGACCGTTACCACCGCAAACGGTGGCGAGGTCACAATTTCCGACTTGAAACCCGGCACTTACACCGTGACGGAGGAAAATATCGACTACTACGAGCCGCAGGAGGTTCGCACCGTTACTATCGTCAGCGGACAGACTGCAACCGTCACTTTCAATAACACCTTGAAGCGTGGCGAATTGAAGGTGGTAAAGACCAGCGAGGACAATATGGTGGAGGGCGTTCAGTTTAAGCTCTCCGGCACATCCCTTTCGGGACACACGGTAGAGCAGTTTGCCGTGACCGATAAAAACGGTGTTGCCGTCTTTGAAGATGTGCTTATTACAGGTCACACCGCCTATACCTTGGAGGAAGTAAACGTCGAGGAAAAATATATCGTTCCCGACACACAAACCGCCGTTATCGAATGGCAGAAAGTGACCGAGAAATCCTTTTATAACGAACTCAAAAGAGGTAGTGTTAAGGTCACAAAGTCCTCTGAGGACGGCTTTGTGGAGGGTGTTACTTTCCGTCTGAAAGGCACTTCTCTTTCGGGAGCAACTATCAATCTCATCGCCAAAACCGACCATACAGGCGTTGCAATGTTTAACGACGTGCTGATCGGTACGGGATATGTACTGACCGAAGAAAACGTGGCTATGCGTTACGTGCTCCCCGAAGCGCAGAATTTTGACGTTAAGTGGAACGAGGTCACGGGTGCAACGGTTAAAAACATCTTGAAGAAATGGAGAGCTGATGTATTCAAGGTGGATGCCGATATTTACTTTGGTGATGATGACTTTGAAGAAGCTGTCCCTATGACCCTTGCGGTTGACTCCGATATGCTCGTCACCGAATACGGTTGGCCATACGGAGAAACCCAAGGCGACGCAACCCTTGAAGGTGCGGTGTACGGTGTGTTCAAAAATGGCGTGTTGCTTGACACCTATACCACAGATAAAAACGGCTATTTTTTGACCGACTATTATCCGTGCGACGGCAGTTACTATTACTTGCAGGAGATTTCACCGTCCGAGGGGTACTTGCTTGACCCCTATGAGTATTACGTGGACGCATATCCCGGTAACTACACCGTAGAACTCAATACCGAGTATATCGACGTGTATGAGGATATTATCAAAGGTACGATTGCACTTGTAAAACACACCGATGACGGTAAGACCCAAATTGAAACTCCCGAAGTTGGTGCAGAATTTGAGGTTTACTTGAAAAGTGCAGGCAGCTATGAAAACGGCAAGGACGAGGAAAAAGCAATCCTTGTAATTGACGAAACGGGCGTTGCCGAGGTGGAACTGCCCTACGGCGTGTATGTAGTAAAGCAAATCAAAGGTTGGGAGGGCAAAGAACTGTTACCCGCCTTTGAGGTCAGCATCGACACCGACGAGAAAATCTACCGCTTTATTATCAATAATGCCGTATTTGAGTCCGACATTCAGATCGTGAAAAAGGATGCCGAAACAGGTAAGGTTATCCCTGCGGCGGGCATTGGCTTTAAGGTGCTGAACACCGACACGGGCGAATTTGTGGTACAGCGCATCAATTATCCTACCCCCGTGGATATTGAGGTGTACTACACCGATGAAACGGGTATGCTGATGCTTCCGCACTCTCTCCCTTACGGCAATTATCAGATTATAGAAGAAACCATTTCCGCTACGGGTGAATACGTGCTTGATACTACTCCCGTTGATTTCAAGGTGGACGGCACAAGTGACCTTGTTGTAGTGGAAAAGCTGAACTATGCACAGAAAGGCACGATTACCGTTACCAAACAGGGCGAGGTCTTTTCCTCTGTTACCGAGCAGGACGGTATGTATCAGCCCGTTTACGAAATCAAGGGTCTTGCGGGTGCAGTATATGAAATTACCGCAGCCGAGGACATTGTGACCCTTGACGGCACGACACGTTATACCAAGGGTGAGGTTGTCAATACAATCACCACGGCGGCAGACGGAACAGCCGTGAGCCGTGAACTCTATCTCGGAAAATACCAAATTTCCGAAATCACAGCGCCGTTTGGAATGGTGCTCAACGGCGAAAAGGTAGATGTGGAGCTTGTGTATGCCGGACAGGAAATTGCCGTAACAAGCACCTCTGCCTCCTTTGTCAACGAAAGACAGAAGGTAGAAATTGACCTTGCAAAGAACCTTGAAATTGATGAGCTTTTTAACATCGGTAATAATGGCGAAATCAGCAAGGTACAGTTTGGCTTGTATGCGGCTGAGGATATGACCGCCGAGGACGGCAAGGTTATTCCCAAGGACGGACTTATTGAAACTGCCTACTGTGATGAAAACGGCAAGATTGCCTTTATGACAGATCTTCCCGTGGGAGCAAGCGTGTATATCAAGGAAATCGCAACCGACGCTCATTATATTCTTTCCGATACCGCTTATCCCGTAGTCTTTGAGTATGCGGGACAGGGTACCGAAACCGTTAAGATCAGCGTAAATGACGGTGCTACCATTGAAAACAAGATCATCCGTGGCAACATTCTCGGCAAGAAATTGGACGAGGACGGCTTTGCCATCTGCGGTGCGCTGTTCGGCTTGTTCCGTGAGAACGAAACCGAGTTTACCGCAGACACCGCATTGATGACCTGCGAGAGCAACGAAATCGGTGTGTTCCTTTTTGAAAACGTACCTTTCGGCAGATACGTGGTGCGTGAAATCAAGGCGGCTCCCGCTTTCGTGCTGAACGAAAACAGTTATGCTGTGACGGTAAGCGAGGACGGTGAAACGGTGGAAATCGTCATTGAGAACCGCTTTATTGTCGGCTCCGTGCAGACCACCAAGGTTGATAAGGATTATCCCGAAAATAAGCTCACGGGAGCCGTGTTTGAAATCTATGTGGATGTGGACGGCAACGGCGAGTTTAATGCGGAAATCGACAAGCTCGTAGGTGAAATGACCGAAGTGGAAACGGGCGTTTATCGTATGGATAACCTGCGATATAACGGCTATTTCCTTTACGAAAAGACCGCACCCGAATTTTTCAATAAGGATGACGACTACTATTATTTTGAGATCACCGCAGACGGTGAAACCGTCATTGTTGAAAATGAAGCAGGCATCGGCTTTGTGAACACCGCCAAGGTTGGTTCTCTTAAAATCGTAAAGACCTCCTCCGACGGCGTAGTGGAAGGCTTCTCCTTCCGTGTCACCGGCACAAACGGTTATGACGAAGTGTTCACCACCGATGCAAACGGTGAAATCATCATTGAAAACCTCCGCATTGACGGCAAGTACGTTGTATCCGAGGTATCCGACGATAAGAACGCCGATTATATCCTCCCCGAAAATAAGACGGCGGCAGTAATCGAGGGTTCCGTTACCATCGTAGAGATGCACAACGAACGCAAACCCGAACCTGAACCCGAAGTACCCGACTCTCCGCAGACGGGCGATAACAGTAATCTTCCTTTTTGGTTCGGCTTGATGGGTCTGTCCGGTGCTTCTCTTATTGGTATTGCCCTTTATAGCAGAAAACGACGCAGAGAGGAGTTGTAAGCCGTGGATGTTAAAACAATGATCGGTTTAGGGTTGTTTTTGGCAGTAGGCGCATTGCTGATCTATTTCAGAATCCGAAACGCAAGGAAAAAGTGACCCGTGGGGGCGGCTGAAAAGCCGTCCCTTTTACATACCGACAATTCAGTAAAAGGAGATGTGAGCAATGGAACAGACAAAACGAATGGCGGAAAACTACGAGATAAAAAACTCTTTCCGCATAGGTCAAAGTGAGGTTGTTTTCGGCGTAGATGAACACAGCGAAAACCCGTTTTTTTGCGGCTTCTGCGAAAAGGAAAACCTTATCGTCATGGTTCGTGAACGGTACACGGAATGTATGGTGGGTAACGACTACATTGGTATGTTGGAGTTGTTTGCCGACCGTGTAAAGCAACTGACCGAAAAAGTACGGGCAGAATGGGCAAAGATAACCGTCCCCCGTGAACCTATCACCCCCGATATGTGTTATCCCAACGATTACGATAAAAGTATCGTCGATGAGGTCGTAGCAATTAGAAAAACGGTGTTTCGACCCGAATATCAGAGCGCCGACCGTCAGCTTGTATATGTTACGGGCGGTAACGGAGCCAAGGGCAACCCACACGGCAGGGCGTGTTTCTGCAAGAACCTTTACACCGGAGAAGAACTACGGTACGAGCGTTACGAGGTTGAGGGCGTAGTCAAGCCGGAGTGTATGCCCGAATGGGCAAAGGAACAGCTTGCAGAAATTCAAAAGCAGATACAAGCCGAAAAACAAGCACAGCGAAGGGAGGAACGATAATGAGCAGAACCAATGCGGGATATACCATCACCGACTCTATCTTTATCGGTAAGGCGGAGTTTGTAATCGGACATAACCCATCCTTCTCCACACCGTATGTCACGTGGGAATGTAAGGACGGCGACAATTACTTTTGGGGTCATTATCTGACTGAGCGAAAAGCCGCCGAAAGAGATCTCTTGGAGAGAGCGCAGACCGAACTCAGCCTGCAGGAACAGCAGAAACCGCCGCAGACAGAAAACAAGGATAAAGGAAAGGAGCGTGACCGCTAATGAATATGACGTTACAGGTGCTCCCCGAAAAGCACCGACTTTACACCTATGCACAGAGTCAGCAGATTTATGGGCAGACGGGTTGTATCGGTCATTTGCGTGGCGATATGGACAGTAACGGCACGGGGTTCTTTACCTCTTGGGATAATCATTGTGAAAGCCTTAAAACCGATGCGTTCAAGGCGGAATTTGACACCGTTATCAATATGCTCCGCTTTGATGAAAGGTACGGCGGCATCCTTAAAAACCGCAGCTCAATGGCGGGATACTGCTACGGAAAACCCGAAGGCGGCTTTGACGGCAATTACTGCCGTGAATACGCTTTTAGAGCAGACACCGATAACTACTCATACCTTATGCGGCTAAACCCCAATAAGGGCGACTACAACTTTTACATTTACGCCTATCAGCGTGAATGGCTCGACCGTCATTTGAAGAACGCCGAGAAAGGTATCCGTTTTATTAAACCCGACTATACAACGCTATTCCGTATTGAAGATTTTGACAAGGTGCGTATCAACTTTTATAACGGCGACAGCGTGGACTATACCTGCCGCTATATTGACGAGTACCACGTAGAGGTTGGCTCAAACCTCTATCATATCTGTCAATTTGCAGAGATTATGCAGAGGAACGGAAACAAGGTAATTCCGCTTCGTGCATCCCTGCCCGAAACCTGTTACAGCACCCTTGCCAATACGGGCGAAATCGTCATTATCAAGCGTGGTGAAAGCGGTTATTACCCCACAGATATTCCCGCAAAAGATATTGCAGAAGCAAAAGAAATCGTTGATGAAATGAACGAAAAAGGCGGCGTTTCCAAAGCACAAGCCGAAGCTATGAAGGTCGGTTCAATGTTTGGCTGGGCGGCTCCTGCCGCAGATCCCGCAAGTTATGATAAAAACGGCAAGCTGATACCACCGAATAAGAACGTCCGAGGTGATGACCGATGACCGAGCAAAAACGCATTATCTGGAGTAATGACCTTAACTATGAGGATTGGCGTGAGGATTTGGAAGCGGAATATCCCGATATGACCGAGAGTGAGCGTATATCCCTTATGTACGAGCGAAATAACGATTACCTTGATGATGAACGAGCCAATCTGAACGTGCAGTTATCACAGCCCATCCTTGTAATAGCAGACCTTGGATTATGGCACGGCAGACGTATGGGATATAAGGAAATCGAAAGTGGCAATATCAAGGATTGTTTGTACTCCGATACCGACTACGTGACTTGGTACGTTGACCGCTTGGGCGACCTTCGTTGCGATGCGGTGCATCATGATGGTACAAATCATTACCTCTACCGCACCTATAAACCCGGTGTGAGCGAGGAGCAAATCGACAACTTAAAAGAGAAATTATATTACGGAACGGCGACCCGCACCGATATAACGAGATTGACCCGTAGGCTTGGCGATGATATTGCCAAAGTTTACGGGTTTTCCATTCCCCGAATGGTGCAGGCCGTAGACCGAGAAAGGTAGGAACTATTATGGGACAGTACCCCTCTATAAAACTGACAATGCACCCGTCGATGTTTAATCTGCTAATGACCGTTTTGGAGAAAAATGCAGAAGCCGTACCGCAGGAGCGTGAACGGGAACGGGCAAAGGAACTGATTGAAAAGCGTATGCGGTTCAGCCGCGTATATTCTGACGAAAACGGTGATTATGTCAGCGTTATTATGTACGACAGCGAAGCGGCGGAAACGGTATGGCAGCTCCTTGTTGCCAGCACCAATCACTACGAGGTCACAAAAGACTATACAGAAAAACTCAAACGAGGATAAGGAGGTGTTACGATGGCAAGCAAATATGAGATTATTACGGCGTTATACCGTGAGAGTGTAAAAGGGCTTGCTAAAAATCATCATACTTGGACGGCGTTTCTTCACTCCGCTTGTTATAACTACCGCTTACCCTTTGACGAACAGGTGCTAATTCACGCACAGCGGCCCGATGCGACGGCTGTGCTTGAAATCGAGGGTAAAAACGGATGGAATCAGAAGTTTGGCAGATGGGTCAACCGTTATGCCACAGGTATTGCGGTGTTCGACCGTCATCACGCAGGACGGCAAAGGTTAAAATACTACTTTGATATTTCCGATACGCACGAAAGCCGCTTTGCAAGACCGGTGCCGATATGGGAATATAAACCCGAATATGAGGCGGCGGTCATTGAAGCGCTTGAAAACCGCTTCGGTGAACTGAGAGATAAATCCGATCTGCAATCGGCATTACATTCCGTTGCGAAAAATGCGGTTGAGGACAATCTTCCCGACTATCTCTCCGAACTGATCCGCTACCGTGCGGACAGTTTCTTGGAGGATTACGATGATCTTAACGTAGAGGTTATCTACCGCAGATTGCTTGAAAACAGCGTTGCCTATATGCTGATGTCAAGGTGCGGCTTGGATGTGGACGAATACTTTGAGGTTGACGATTTTAACGATATTATCAACTTTAATTCTCCCGACACGATGAACACGCTGGGCGTTTCTACAAGCGATATTGCCGAAAACTGCCTTGGTGCTATTGCCTTGACCGTAAGAAATCTGCAACGGGAAGAAAAAGAGGAAAATCGCACATTTGCGGAAAATGCCGAAAAAGAGTATCCTATTGTCAGCAAGCCGAAAACTATGAGCGAAAGGAGTATTGAAGATGGAACTGACCTACACGATGAAGAACGGCTATCATCTGCCGAACCTGTTGCCCCCGCAAGAGCCGGAGGTTCACCTTGGGAAATACGCATTGCTTCGCAGAAGGTATCTGCAACAGAACCGAAAAGTGAGGTTCACCAATCTGCTGACATCGGGCAAGTTGAACGAGCATTTGATGGAAGTGGACAAGGCGGCAAACGAGAGGATGGAACTCTTGGTAGCACAGATGGCACAAGCCGAGGGCATCACGGAGGAAATGAAAGCCACCGATCAGATGAAATGGGTGGGATTGATGAACAACATCCGAATGTCAGCGGAGGAACAAGTGCTGAAAGAGTTGATTTACGAATAAACGACGAAAACGCAGGTGGCGAGGAACTACCTGCGTTTTTGGATGAAAGGCTCATTATGGGTATCATCGCCAACAAGGAGGATGACCTTAAATTCAAAAAGCACCAAATTGAGCTTTTCTTCTCGGTTCACACCGACCCGAAGGAACGGGCGGACTATCTTAAATCTGCATATCACGACCGATATACCGAGGTCATTTTGGACGGCGGTGTGCGGTGTGGATATAAGCCGCAGGAGGACGGACTTCTTATGTGGGAGGGTGCATACCTTTCCCGCACCAAGGAGTCCGTTTTTTCGTGGGATTGTATTGTCGGCTTTACCGACCAACTTATCAAGAAAAAGGAATACTCTCCCGGCATTATCAACCGCCGTACAAAGAAACTGCCCCCGCAGGACTCTAATCAGCTAACCCTATTTGACGTATTCGATATGGGTGTGGCAGAACCTTCCGAGGAAACGCCGCAGCTATCCCTTTTCCCGAAGTGGGAGGCTTCACAGCAGATCATTGATGAAACCCTTTGCATCGGAGCCAACGAGCGTAAAAGCCTTTTGGATATTTGCGCCCGCTTTATGAAGGATAAGTCCGTAGAAGAAAATGCCGAATGGCTGAAAGAACATTACGGCACAAGCGGTACGGGATTTTTCTTTGAGGGTCGCAGAATTGCTGTATGGTACGATGAAAACGGCATCCGTATCGGTGAGGGTGACACCGCCCAACGTTCCACGGCTACGGTTGTCACTTGGGAGCAAGCCGCAAAGCGTATTCGAGAACTGCTTGACCTTGGACGGTATATGCCGCAGAAACTTATTGACCAAGCAGCCGACCACGAGAATATGCACATCGCAGAGTATCTTGTTTTTGCGGTGCGTGACTTTTCCGAAGAAGCTGACAACGCAGGCTATGTGCCTATTATTAAGCAAGTGATAGCAGAGCATCGTGTTTTCCCCGATATGCCCAATAAACTAATTGAGTATTTCAAAGACCCACCTATGCTCCAAAAACTTGTTGACGAATGGGCAGTCTTTACAGAAGCGCATAAGGCTAACCCACGCCTTATGCGGTTTAAGCATCACAATCCTGCAAAAATCCTGGGATGGTTACAAGACCTTCAGCGAGAGCCAGTAGTGTTCCGAGCCGAAGAAGGCTTTGACCCCAAGCGAGAACGATTTATCACCAAGGATGAGTTGGACAGACTCTTACGAGGTTCGGAACAGCGTTCCGATTACCGTCTTGGTGTGTATTCTTTCTTCCGTACCCACAAGGATGCGAAAGAGCGTGAGAAATATCTGCGTGAAAAGTTTGGAACGGGCGGCGGCACTTACGATGGTAATGCCTATACCAACCACGACGGAAAAGGATACTCCTTCAGCCGCGGGGATATTATGAGTCCGTTTGCAAAAATAACCTTATCCTGGGCGCAGGTGACGAAACGCATCACCGAGCTGTATAACCGCAATTCTTTCCTTACCGAGCAGGATAAGGAAGGTATGGCGGAGTATGAACTTCGTGAGCTTGGGCATATCGTTCACAACGGCTTTTTTGGTGCTTCGGATGAACACCCCAAACCGTTCACCGATAATGATACGGTGAGATATTGGGATAATGTAAAATCCGTTGCTGAGCAGTTAAAAGACCCCAACCGAGCAGAGGTTATCTATACGACAATGCTCCTGCCTTTATGGGAAAGTACCCTGCCCAACGACCGCTATTATGATTACCGCAAAAAGGCGGTCGAAGCCTTACAACAGTACCGTGATGGTGTATTCTCTGTGTTTGGAAATGGTCGCAACTTGTGGTTGAATCAGTTAAAGGAAAAGCCGCAAGAGGTAGAACCCGAAAAGCCGATGAACCCTATATTGAAACGGCTGACGGAAAATCGGGCAAAATACCCCGAAGCAATCATCCTTTTGCGTGTTGGCGACTTTTACGAAGCCTTTGATGAAGATGCTCATATTCTTGCGAAAACCTTTGATTATACGCTTACCTCCCGTCCGTTGGACGGTGAGCGCAAGGCTATGGTAGGTTTTCCGCAGCATATCTTTGAGAAAAACATTGATAAGCTGATGAAAACGGGTGTCCCGGTGGTTGTAAACTATCCCGACGGCAAAACGGACATTTACCCCGAACCCGTACAAAGCAAAGAAGCAGACGTTTCCGACCGTGAGGTGGATGCTCTGTGCAAAGTCCTTGACCGCTTGGGTATTGATGATATTATCATCGAATACGAAAACGGCGAGCTTGTTGCCCGTGACGAGGATAATGTATGGTACAGTAAGCAGTTATACGATTTCCTTGCCGATGAAGCCTTTGTATATACCGAGGATGGTGTATTGGGAATTGAGGACGAACTGCTTGCCGACTTTGCGGAGCTTGCCAAGCGGTACGGAATTGAGATTCCGACCTACAATGCCGAAAAAGAACAAGGGGACGTGCTTGATGATGTTGACCCTGCCGCCATTCGTGAGAAACTTGCTCAAAGCGGTATCGTAAACGGCGAGGTCGTGGACGAGGATGCCTTAAACAGCTCACCCTTTATCCGTCAAGTTATGGCAGATGCAGAAGCGGCACAGGAAGAAACGGAAACACGGATCGTTGCAAGGTATCAATCTGATAATGAAATTATCGCAATACAGCAGTATCCTAACGGTCAGTTTTATAACCGCTACGGCTATGATGAGAACACGGACTTTGCAGCATCTACTGCAGGCGGGTTTGTTACTCTTGATGAAGCAGAAAACGCTCTCCATTTCCATCGTCCTATGGCAGTAAAGGTTGAGCCGAGCATCGCAATACCAACCAACCTTGCACCGCCCAAGCCACGGAAAGAGCGTGTGCGGTTTACCACACTACACCCCGAAATCCCTGCGGAACAGCGTCACAATTTCCGTATTACCGACCCTGAACTCGGATATGGTACGGCAAGCGAGAAATATGCTGCCAACGTAGCCGCTATCCGTCTGCTTAAAAAGATCGAAAGCGAGGAACGGCTTGCCACTCCCGACGAGCAGGAAATCCTATCCCGCTATGTTGGTTGGGGCGGTCTTGCGGATTGCTTCAAGGAAGAACACAGCCGATATAACGAGCTGAAAAGCCTGTTAGAACCCGATGAATATGCCGCAGCAAGAGCGAGCAGTTTGACCGCCTTTTATACCTCTCCCGTTATTGTGGAGGCAATGTATAAGGCATTCGGACAGATGGGGTTCAAAAACGGCAACCTCTTGGAGCCTGCCTGCGGTATCGGTAACTTTATCGGTATGCTCCCCGAAGGAATGACGGGCGGCAAAGCCTACGGTGTGGAACTTGATAGTATCTCCGGCAGAATTGCACAGCAGTTGTATCAGAACAGCAATATTGCCGTGAACGGCTTTGAAAAGGTGGAAATGCCCGACAGCTTCTTTGACGTAGCAATCGGCAACGTGCCTTTCGGAGATCTTCGCCTTGCCGACCGTAAGTACGACAAGCACCATTGGCTCATACACGACTATTTCTTTGGTAAGACCTTGGATAAAGTGCGACCGGGCGGTATTATCGCCTTTATTACGAGTAAGGGTACGATGGATAAGGAAAGCTCCGCCGTGCGTAAATACCTTGCGCAAAGAGCCGATTTGATCGGCGCTATCCGCTTGCCGAACACCGCCTTTAAGAAGAACGCCGGCACCGAGGTCACAAGTGATATTATCTTCTTGCAAAAGCGTGACCGCATTATCGACATTGAACCCGATTGGGTGCATCTTGATACCGATGAGAACGGCATTAAGATGAACAGTTACTTTGTACAGCACCCCGAAATGGTACTTGGCGATATGGTGATGGAGTCCTCCCGTTTCGGTATGGAGAGCACCTGCAGACCCTATGAGGATGCAGACCTTGGCGACCTGCTCAACAATGCGATTTCCAACCTTCACGCAGAGCTGACCGATTATGAGGTGGACGAACTTTCGGACGAGGAAGATTTATCTATTCCCGCAGACCCGAACGTGCGTAATTTCAGTTACACGGTAGTGGACGGAAAACTGTATTTCCGTGAGAACAGCCGTATGCACCCCGCAAATCTCCCCTTGACTACCGAGAACCGTGTAAGGGGTATGATTCTCTTGCGAGATTGTGTGCGGCAGCTCATTGAGTACCAAACCGAGAACTATCCCGATGAGATCATCAAGCGTGAGCAGGAAAAGCTGAACACCCTTTACGATAACTTCGTAAAGAAATATGGGCGTCTGTTCACCCGCGGCAATAACCTTGCTTTCCGTGATGACAGCAGTTATTGTCTGCTTTGCTCCCTTGAGGTACTTGACAATGAGGGTAGCTTTGAGCGCAAGGCGGATATGTTCACCAAGCGTACTATCAAACCCCACGATCCCGTAACCAAGGTTGATACTTCAAGTGAGGCACTTGCCGTATCCATTTCCGAAAAGGCGTGTGTGGATCTTGAATATATGGCAGAACTGTCCGGTAAGACCGAGGAAGAATTGATTGCCGACCTTAAGGGTGTTATCTACCGTGACATTAAGTGTCCTATCAATACGGAGGAAATCTCTCCTGCCCACCAAGAGCTTGATTTTTATGACTTTGTAACGGCGGACGAATATCTGTCGGGCAACGTGCGAAACAAGCTGAAAATGGCACGGGCATTGTGTTCGGTATTACCCGCCGAAAAAAGAGCAGAAATCGAGCATTGTATCCCTGCTCTGGAGGCGGTACAGCCCGAAGATCTGAGTGCGGGTGAAATCAGCGTCCACATTGGAACGCCGTGGATACCGCCTGAGATTTATCAGCAGTTTATGTTTGAAACCTTTGGTACGAACCGCTATGCCCAGGATAGAATGGGTGTCCTTTATTCCCGCTATAACGGCACTTGGAACGTCACCAATAAGAGTGCCGATAGCAGTAATATCAAGATTACTACCACCTACGGCACCAAGCGTATTAATGCCTACCACATTTTCGAGCAATGCTTAAATCAAAAGGATGTACGCATTTTCGATACGGTCATTGAAAACGGCAAAGAGAAACCCGTGCTCAACAAGAAGGAAACGGCGATTGCCCAGGACAGACAGGAGCTTATCAAGCAGAAGTTTGTGGAATGGATATGGCGGGATATTGACCGCCGTGAGATGCTTTGCACCCTCTACAACGAAACCTATAACTCCATTCGCCCCCGTGAGTATGATGGTCAGCATATCCGCTTTACGGGTATGAACCCCGAAATCTCTCTGCGACCGCACCAAATCAATGCGATTGCCCATATTCTTTACGGCGGTAATACCTTGCTTGCCCACGAAGTAGGTGCAGGCAAGACCTTTGAAATGGTTGCGGCGGCAATGGAGCTGAAACGCTTGGGACTCTGCAACAAGTCGATGATCGTCGTGCCGAACCACATTACCGAGCAATGGGCGGCAGAATGGTTGCAGTTATATCCTGCGGCAAACGTGCTGATAGCCACCGAACGTGACTTTGAAAAGCAAAACCGCCGTAAACTCTGCGCCCGTATTGCCACCGGCGATTACGATGCCGTTATTATCGGTCACAGCCAGCTCCAAAAGATACCGATGTCAAAGGAGCGACAGCAAGCCATTATCGAGCGACAAATCGAGCAGGTTATGATCGCCATTCAGCTTGCCAAAAAGGAAAAAGCCGAAAACTTTACCGTCAAGCAGATGGAACGCACTCGTAAATCCCTTGAAACAAGGCTTGAACGGCTTAACAATATTGAACGTGATGATACCGTGACCTTTGAAGAACTCGGTGTTGACCGCTTGTTTATTGACGAGAGCCACTATTTCAAGAACCTGTTTCTTGCCACTAAAATGCGTAACGTGGGTGGTATCGCACAGACCGAAGCACAAAAGTCCTCCGACCTCTTTATGAAATGTCAGTACCTTGACGAAATCACCGAGGGTCGAGGAGTTATCTTTGCAACGGGTACGCCTATCAGCAATTCAATGGTGGAACTCTACACCATACAGCGATATTTGCAGTATGGACTACTTGATGAATTGGGACTCCAGCATTTTGATGATTGGGCGGCGAACTATGGTGAAACCACCACGACCATTGAGCTTTCCCCCGAAGGTAGCGGATACAGACCGAAAACAAGGTTTTCCAAGTTTGTCAACCTACCCGAACTAATGGCTCACTTTAAGATGTGCGCCGATATTCAGACGGCGGATATGCTCAAACTTCCTGTGCCGGAGGCGGTATTCCACAACGAGGTTATTAAACCCTCCGAACTGCAAAAAGAAGCCATTACGGGACTTGCGGAACGAGCCGAAGCGGTGCGTGGCGGTAACGTCGATCCGAGCGTAGATAATATGCTCAAAATCACCAACGACGGCAGAAAGTTGGCACTTGATATGCGACTTTTCAATCCGCTTGCACCCGACGATGAAAACGGAAAGGTTGCCACCTGCGCCCGTAACGTATTCCGTATATGGGATGAAGGCAAAGAGGAACGGGCAACGCAGCTTGTGTTCTGTGACCTGTCCACCCCGAAAGGTGACGGCAGTTTTAATGTCTATGACGATCTGAAGCAGAAACTTGTGGAGCGTGGTATCCCGGAGGAAGAAATCGCCTTTATCCACGATGCCAATACCGATGCCCGTAAAAAAGAACTGTTCGCTAAGGTTCGCTCCGGTCAGGTGCGTATCCTTATGGGCAGTACCCCGAAGATGGGTGCAGGAACCAACGTGCAGGATAGGCTTGTGGCTCTCCACGACCTTGATTGTCCGTGGCGACCGAGTGACCTTGCACAGCGCCTTGGCCGTATTGTACGACAAGGCAACCGCAATAAGAAGGTAGATATTTTCCGTTACGTTACCGAAGGAACCTTTGACGCATATCTGTATCAGCTTGTAGAAAACAAGCAGAAATTCATTGCACAGATTATGACGAGCAAAGCTCCCGTCCGTATTGCATCCGACGTGGACGAAACGGCGCTGAACTATGCCGAGATCAAAGCCTTGGCAACGGGTAATCCGCTGATTATTGAGAAATGCACCCTTGATATGGAGGTAAGCAAACTAAATATGTTAAAGGCAAGCTACCTCAATCAGAAATATGCCTTGGAGGAACTTGTGCTGCGTAAGTACCCCGCAGATATGAGCGAGGTACGGGAACGTATCGTAGGCTATGAAAAGGACTTGGAGATCGCCCGTGCTCACCCGAAAATAGAGGACGGTTTTACAGGTATGGTGATTATGGGCGTAACCCATACCGAGAAAGAAACCGCAGGTAAAGCCATCATTGATGCGTGTACCCGTATGACAGACCCCGATGCCATCCCCTTGGGAGAGTATCGGGGTTTTACTATGACCCTATCTTATGACGGGCAGGCTAATGAATACCGCATTACGCTGAAAGGTGCGCTTTCCCACACGGTTGTTTTGGGTTCGGATATTTACGGCAATATCACCCGTATGGATAACCGCATTGACGGCATTGAAGAACAACTGAAAGTGCTGAATGAAAAACTTGCGGATATTCAAACGCAGCTTGAAAATGCCCGTACCGAAATGGAGGCTCCCTTCGCCCGTGAAGCGGAGCTTGCAGAGAAAACAAGGCGGCTCCAAGAACTCAATGTCCTACTCAACTTGGATGCCAAGGATAAAACCCTTATGGCAGATGAGCCGGACGAGGGCGACAAGGTTGCACCACGCAAAAATGAATATGCAAGGTAAAGGAGGTCTTTTATGGGATATGTAACACCGGAGCAAATCGCAAAAGCCAAGGAAATGGATCTGCTGACATACTTGCAGACGTTTGAACCAACCGAGCTTGTAAAGGTCAGCCCAAACACCTACTGCACCCGTGAGCACGACAGCCTTAAAATATCCAACGGCAAATGGTGCTGGCACTCCCGTGGTATCGGCGGTAAAAACGCACTTAAATATCTCATTGAGGTTAAAAACATTCCCTTTACCGAAGCGGTGGAGATCATAACGGGACAGACGGCAGTAATGCCGTCTGTTTCCCGTTCTCCCGCCGTAAGTCCTCCGAAACCCAAGGTACTGTTGCTGCCAAAGGTCAACCGAAGTGCAACGGTGGGTTTTAACTATCTGCGAAGCCGTGGGATTGATGCGGAGCTGATACACCATTGTATCCGCACAGGACGGTTCTATGAGAGTTATCCCCATCACAGCGCCGTGTTCGTTGGATTGGATAAGGAGAACAAGCCACGGTATGCCACCATCCGAGGTATCGGGAACGACTTTATAGGCGAAGCCAACGGAAGCGATAAACGGTATTCCTTTTCCTTTTCCGCCGAGCAAAGCGACACCTTATGTCTGTTTGAGTCCGCCGTTGACCTGCTATCGTTTGCCACTCTTTTGAAGCTCTACGGCAAGCCGTGGAACGCAGATCATCTTGTATCCTTGGCAGGGGTATATAAGCCCAAACAAGAGATACGGGACAGCTCCTTGCCCCTTGCTCTGAGTCAGTACCTTTCCGACCACCCGAATATCCGTACCGTGCATTTATGCCTGGATAATGATACGGGCGGTCGCTTGGCAGCGGGTACCTTAAAACTGTTGCTCCCCGAAAGGTACGGCGTAGAGGTCAAGGAGCGTTTTCCACCGAGGTGCAAGGATTATAACGATTACCTCTGTGACCTGCTTGGGTTACAGAGAACTACACGAAAAGCAAAGGAGAATACGACCAATGAAAGAGTATGAAGTAAACATTGTTGAAACGCTGAAAAAGACCGTAACGGTCGAAGCGGAGTCCCCGGAGGATGCCAAATACCAAGTGCAAAAGGCTTGGGGCAAAGGTGAATATATCCTTGATGCCGACGATTTTTCGGGGTTGGAATTTGAACTGTCGCCCTACCAAGTGGATATGCCGTATCACGAAATGACAAAACTTTTCCGTGCGGCGGAACGAGCCAAGCAATCGGTAAATGGCTTTATCGTATTTACCGCTGACAGCTTTGAAAAGCCGTATGCGGAGGATGCACGAACCTATGGTGTGTCGAGTAATAACAAAGCCTTTCAGGAAGGTATGGGTGGCTATTCCATTTACGGCTCATCCCTTGACGGGACTGACCCATGTGTGCGGTTGGAGCGATATATGGCGGTCGAGAAAGGCGGCAAGGACGGTTGGAAAATCGAGCGCTGCTATATGATGAGCGACGTTGTGGAGCAGACCAAACCCCTGCTTCAAGCCAAACAGGACAAGGAACGCTGAACGGTATCCGCCTTGAATTTGTAACTTTTCTGCGAAACCTAAAAAGTTATACTTGAAATTATAATAATTTGTGGTATAATAAAGTTACGAAAGTGAGGCGACGTTATGGATTACTTTGTTGACCGTGAGCAGGAAATGGAAACCCTGCAAAGTGAATATGAGCGAAAAGGCAGTGCGCTTGTCATTTTGTATGGACGGCGTAGAGTTGGTAAGACAACGCTGATTTCTGAGTTTATCAAAGACAAAAATGCGTTGTTCTTCCTTGCGAGTGAGGAATCGGAGTCCCAAAACCGTAGTGCTTTCAAAGATAAAGCCGCTGAATTTATCGACAGCGACCTTTTGAGAAATGCGGATATAAAAAATTGGGACACTTTGTTCAAAACAATAATGGATACGCCCTTCGATACGAAACCCGTTATCGTTTTGGATGAATTTCAATATCTCGGCAAGGCTAACCCCGCCTTCCCCTCTATATTTCAGCGTATATGGGAAGAAATACTCAAAGATAAGTCCGTAATGGTAATCCTCTGCGGTTCCCTTATATCAATGATGGAGTCGCAGACCTTGGCATACGGCAGTCCTTTGTACGGCAGACGAACCGCACAAATTCGCTTAAAGCAAATACCCTTTGCGTACTATAATGAGTTTTTCCCCGGCAAGAGCAGGAAAGAACTTATTGAAATGTATGCGGTAACGGGCGGTGTTCCCAAGTATATCGAACTCTTTTCCGAGAGCAAAGATATATATACGGCAATTCAAAAATGTGTGTTGAACCGTTCCGGATATTTGTACGATGAACCGCATTTTTTACTGCAACAGGAAGTAACCGAAATCGGTAGCTATTTCTCAATAATCAAGGCTATTGCCGCAGGAAACAGTAAACTGTCTGCAATATCTACGGTATTGGAAATAAAGTCCACAAGCCTAACCAAATATCTCAAAACGCTAATGGACTTGGATATAGTGGAGCGTGAGGTTCCCGTTACCGAAGATAATCCCGAAAAGAGTAAAAAGGGACTCTACAAAATCAAGGACAACTATCTGCGTTTTTGGTTTGCTTTTGTATATCCCAATATGAGTTTTATCGAAAGCGGACACAGCCGTGTGGTTATGAATAAGATCCGCAAGGGTCTTGTAAGCGGACATATATCTTTCGTGTATGAGGACGTATGCCGTGAAAGAATGTGGGAACTCAACGCTGACGATGAGTGGCCGTTCCACTTTACCAAGCTCGGACGTTATTGGGATGCGAAAACCGAAATCGACATTGCGGCTATCGACCCCGAAGGAAAGAACCTTATCGTTGGCGAGTGTAAGTATTGGCAGGAGCCTGTCGGTGTAAATATACTGCGTGACCTTGAAGAAAAAACCAAGAGCGTATCTTGGGAACAAAGCAAGCGCAAAGTGTGGTATGTTCTGTTCAGTGCCGAAGGGTTTACCGACGAACTGAAAGCGCTTGCCGCACAGCGTGATGACGTTCTGCTTTTCGATGATATTGAAAACAATTAAATATTGTTTCTCTGAGCAGCTTGTAGAAATACAGGCTGCTTTTTTTATGCCCGAAAGTGAGCATTTTATTTTCGGCAAGTAACAACGGGCGACCGAATGGGAGAACGAATATGCACTATACCAGCAAGCATCGCCTTTTGGGGACAAAAGGCAGACTTGTTAGGGATAGTCCCTAAAACCCTTATGAAAGCGAGTGATGTAATGAGCAATATTTTAATCTTTATAGCAGGCTACACCGTAGGCGGTATCGTCGGTATAGTCGTGATGTGTGTGCTACAAATCAACCACGACCGAAAGGAGTTAGAGAATGAACAATCGAAACATTGAGATCAAAGTGCGTCTTAACCGCAAAGAAGCGGAGGCATTAAACAAGCGAGTGAAAAAATGCAGGCTCTCCCGTGAGGGTTATCTGCGACACCTAATCAACGGCGAGGTTCCGAGAGAAGCACCGCCCCCGGAATATTTTGAGTTTATGCGAGAACTCCACAACGTAGGAAACAACCTTAACCAAGTGGCGCAGAAAGCCCACGTGCTGAATGTCATTGACGTAAAGCGTTATGACGAAAACTGCCGCCGCTTGGAAAAGCTCATCCGTGACGTAACGGCGGCGGTCATCCTTCCTGCAAAGAGGTGGTGATTCTATGGCAACCACCTCCATCTGGAGTGTAAAGGGTTGGCTTGGTAAGTTGGTCATTTATGTAGAGAACCCCGACAAGACCACTAACCCCCAATACTACGAAAAGGCGGAGCTGACCGAGAAACAGGCACAGACCCTTTTGGACGTTATCGACTATGCTGCCGATCCGAGCAAGACCGACTCTGCAATACACGATGAAAACATCGAAACCCATCAACAGTTTGTGACGGGTATCAACTGTTTACCCACAACTGCCCGTGATGAAATGCAGGCGGTAAAAAAGCGCTTCGGAAAAGAGGACGGTGTTATAGCATGCCACGGGTATCAATCCTTTGCCCCCGGAGAAGCCGACCCGAAAACGGCACACGAAATCGGGATACGGCTTGCCAAAGAATTGTGGGGCGAAAAGTATCAAGTGGTGGTTGCAACCCACCTTGATAAAGAGAACCATCTGCACAACCATTTTGTAGTCAATACCGTGTCCTTTGTTGACGGCATCCGTTACCACCGCACGGGTAAGGATTACCACGATATGCAGGTGGCTTCGGATAACCTTTGTCGTGAATACGGCTTGTCTGTTATTGAGAATATTCAGTACGGCAAATCCAAGCACTACGGCGAATGGAAAGCCGAGCAGGAGCAACGCCCAACGTGGCGAGGATTTATCAAGGCGGATATTGACGAAGCTATCCGTATGTCATTGACCGAAAGGCAGTTTTTCCGTCACTTGGAGGAAAAAGGCTATGAAATAAAAATGGGCAAGGACATATCGGTACGCCCCCAAGGAAAAGAGCGTTTTGTAAGGCTTATGCGAAACTTCGGTGAGGAATATTCCATTGAGAATATCCGCAGACGGATACTGTCACAGTATATACCCGAAAAACCTCTTGCAGAGCCGGAACGCAAAACCCGTCATTACCGTATGCAAGGCAGTATGAAATCTACCCGAAAGATTACAGGCTTTCGGGCATTGTATTTTCATTACTGTTATAAACTCGGCATCTTCCCAAAGGATAGACCGCAGAACCGAAAGCGGCTCCATTTTCTGCTTCGGGAGGATCTGCTGAAGCTCAATAATATTTCACAGGAAGTAAGGTTGCTTGTGCGGCACAAAATTGATACCGCCGAGCAGCTTTCTTTATATAAAAACGGATTGGAGGTGCAAATTGAAAAACTATCCGCCGAGCGTAAGGCATTGTATAAAAAGCAACGCACCGTCAAGTGCCAAAGCGACCCTAAACTTGCCGAAGCCGTGAAGAAAGAAATTGACGGCTTGACCGAGCAGTTAAAGAACCTGCGGAGAGAGGTGCATTTGTGTGATGACATTGCCCAACGTTCCGGTGTGATAACCGAAAAACTCAAAGCCGTCCGAGAGGACGAGCAGAACCAAGGAAAGGAGAAACAGCAAAATGAACCCATCAGGCGACGCAGCTGAACAGGTAGTCCGATTAAGTCTTGAAGGTGTTGAGGTCGCTGCCAAAATCACGGGTAGCGCCGCAAAAGAGGTTGCCGCACTTTTATATGCCGCCCTCAAAAACCGAGATAAGAACAAAATCAAGGGCAAGCAAAGTCTGACCTCTATGCTCAAAAGCGGTAAGGAGCTTTCTATATTCTCCGTGAAAAACGAGGATATAAAACGCTTTGTAGCAGATGCCAAAAGGTACGGCGTTGTGTATTGCGCTCTGCGTAATACCAAGGATAACCCGTCGGGGGAATGTGAGATTATGGTACGAGCCGAGGATGCGGCGAAGATCAACCGTATCGTTGAAAACATTAAGATTGCTACCGTTACCAACGAAGAAGCAATCCGAAGCGAGGTTGAAAGCGGTATCCACGAAACTCCCACCGAGCATACTGTCCCCGAAAGAGGTGCACCGGAGCGCAGTCCCGATGACTTGCTTGTGGACGAAATGTTAGAACAGCCCAAGAAGAAACCGGAGGTAACACACCAAAACCCCCAAGCGGCGAGGACGACAAAATCCCGTCCGTCCGAGCCTTCCTCAGAACGCAGAGCGAGATCCGACGAGGGTGCAGTTAAAGCCGACCGTCCTTCCGTCCGACAGGAACTAAGGGACATTCAACGTCAGCAGCAACGGCAGGAAACGGAAGCCCGCCGCAGAGAGGAACGACCCACAAGGAGCAATTCTCAAAAACGTTCCCCTCAGCACAGGCAACCTGAGCGAAAAAAGAAACCATCTAAATCGAAAGAGAGGTAATTTATAATGGCAAACTTTGACGATATTTTGACCGCCCCCGTAGAGGAAAAGAAACATCCAAGTCCCCGCCGCCGAGCAGGAAAACGACGTATGAACTCCGATGAATGGGCGGCAAAGAAAAAAGAGGAACGTCTTGCCGCTTATGAGTTGGCGGATAAGACCACGGGTGAGATCTTCGCAGACGGAAACCGTTTTACCGAATATCTTGACCTGCAATCCCGTCTTGACCGATATTCCGTTACCAACGTTCTGCTTGTGTTGGCGCACAACCCTAATGCAACACAGCTTCGCTCCAAGGCGAGCTGGGCGGAAGAAGGTGCATCCATCCTCCAAGATCAAAAGGCAATTCCCATCATCGAGCCGGGAGATAAATTCTACCGTGACGATGATACGAGAGGAACCTACTACAACGTGAAATGGGTCTATGACATTTCACAGAGCGATGCCAAGGCAGAACCCACACCCTCCGTCAACCGTGATGAAAGGCAGTTGCTTTCGGCGCTGATCGCAAAGCGACCCGTTCCCATCGAGCTTACGGACAACATCGAAACAGGTGCGGTATACGATGCTGCTCAAAAGAAAATCTTTGTCCGTAAAGGTATGGATGCTCCCGATATTTTTCGCAGCTTATCCCTTGCCCTTGCCCGTGCAGAAATGGCGATTGATACCCGTAATTTCAGTAAAGATAATGCGGATTTCAAAGCCTACTGCGCATCCTATATGCTCTGCCGTAAATACGGTATTGATGTCAGCGGATACGATTTCCGTGAGATGCCCGACGTAGGTAACGCCGAGCCACAGACTATCCGTGGCGAGCTGTCCGAAATCCGTGACGTGATGCGTACAATGTCTGCCCGTATGTATAAGGCAATGGAACAGAACAAAGTGCAAAGCCGCACCGGACAGGGGCGTGATGAACGATGATGGAGCGTGAGGAAAGACGGGTCTTATCCCTTGACCAATATCAGCACGGTGTTATCGTCAATGCCCTTAACGATAAGCGAAACGACCTTATCAAAGAGAAGCGCCCCACTGATATTGTTGATGAGGTCTTGCTGAAAGCACTTGACGCACCGAGAAAAAAGGTGCGGTGCAAAGATGAACGGTAAAACAAGTCCGTGGCTTTATCTGCTCGGTATTATCCCTGCCGTATGGTTAGGTTTGCTGATCGCTCCTGCGGTCAGCGGCGGTTTAATGGAGATCGTCACACAATTTCCGATTATGATGGAAAACCCATTGAGAATAACGTGGTGCGAGGACAGTTTGGCGACTGTCCTCGTTTTCATTTTCGCTTATGCAATGGGTATCGGTATATATATCTCCACCAAACGAACCTACCGCCGTGGCGAGGAGCACGGCTCGGCTAAATGGGGCGTTGTCGAGCGTATCAACAAAAAGTACCGTGCAAAAGAGCCGAAACCCAATAAGATCTTAACGCAAAACATCCGTATCGGTCTGAACGGTAAGAAACACCGCCGCAACCTTAACACGGTAGTCGTGGGCGGTAGCGGTGCGGGTAAAACCCGTTTCTATGCCAAGCCTTGCATTTATGAAAGCATCACCGCAGGCAAAGACGGCGAGTTTTGCTCCTTTGTCTGCCTTGACCCCAAGGGTGAATTGCTCCGTGACTCCGGTAATCTCCTTAAAGAGTGCGGTTATGAGATAAAGATACTTGACCTTATCAATATGCACAAGAGCCATTGTTATAACCCGTTTGTGTATCTTCGGGACGATGACGACGTGCAGCAGCTTGTAACCAACCTGTTTAAGAGTACCACGCCGAAAGGCACACACAGTAACGACCCCTTTTGGGATCAGATGGCGGAGGTTCTGCTGAAAGCATTGGTGTTTTATCTGTTTCACGAAGCACCGCCGGAGGAGCAAAACTTTCCGATGGTTATGGAAATGCTGAGAGCCGGTGACGTGCGAGAGGATGACCCGTCCTACGAGTCACCCCTTGACATTCTGTTTCAGCGTTTGGAAATGGATAACCCCGACCACATTGCGGTTAAGTATTACAAGGACTATCGCAACGGCGCAGCCAAAACCATTAAATCCATTCAAATCACCTTGGCGGCAAGACTTGAAAAGTTTAACTTAACGTCGCTTATCGGTCTTACCTCCACCGATGAATTGGACTTGGCATCCCTCGGAGAGAAAAAGGTAGCGTTATTCGCCCTTATCTCCGACCGTGACAAATCCTACAACTTCCTTGTATCTATTCTTTACACCCAGCTTTTTCAAATGCTGTTTGATACGGCGGAAAACAAGTACGGTGGTTCGCTCCCCGTACCCGTGCATTTTCTAATGGATGAGTTTGCCAATGTATCGCTCCCCGATGACTTTGAAAACATCCTTTCTACGATGCGTTCCCGTAACGTGTTTGTATCTATTATTTTGCAGAATATCGCACAGCTCAAAGCCTTGTTTGAAAAACAATGGGAGTCCATTTTGGGCAACTGTGACGAGTTTTTGTATCTCGGCGGTAACGAGCAGAGCACCCACAAGTATGTGTCGGAATTGCTCGGCAAGTCCACCATTGATACCAACACCTACGGCAAGTCAACGGGACACAGCGGCAATTACAGCACCAACTATCAGAACACGGGACGAGAGCTGCTGACCCCCGACGAGGTGCGTATGCTCGACAACTCTAAAGCCTTGTTGTTTATCCGAGGGGAACGCCCCGTGATGGATGATAAATTCGATATTTTGAAGCATCCCGGCGTACACCTTACTCCTGATGGCGGCGGCAAAGTGTACGTTCACGGCACGACCGAACACGCCGTTGCCGGCATTACAAACATTGTGGTGAAAAAGAAGGACAATATCGTGTCGCAAAAATACGAAGCGACAGAACCCGTAACCCTTTATGAGCTTCTTTCCAACGAAGAATTGGAAGCTATATTTTTATCGAATCAGGAGGAATAGCCTTATGAAAAAGTCTATCAAGAAAGCCAAGGATACCCGTCCTCTGCCTATGGGCAAAAAGACCCGCAGAGCATTTACCGCCTACGTCTGTCTTGTGCTGATGGTGTTTATGGTCAGTACCATGTCCGTGACCGCATTTGCGGCCACCAATGACCCGCTGACCGTAATCGACAATCTCTCAACCTTTATTTTCGGACTTATCCGAGCCGTAGGTATTATCCTGCTCGGTTGGGGTATTGTGCAGATCGGTATTTCCCTCAAGAGCCACGACCCTTCGCAGAGAGCAAACGGCTTTTTGACCTTAGCGGGCGGTGTTATCATCACCTTCGCAAAGGAAATCCTTGACCTTATCATTGCTTGATGTGGATATTTGGCGGGGTGGTATTCACCGTCCCGTCCTTTCTGCAGAAAGGAGGAAAACGTAAATGAGTGATAATTGGGTCGTACAAAACCTTGAAAATGCACTCGAAACTTGGAACGAAAAATTAGCGGAAATATGGACGCTTATCACACAATCGCCCGAACAGTTTAAGGGTGGAACGATATGGAACGTAGTCAAAGATATACACGGCGCAGTACAAGCAATCGGTCTTGGCCTGCTTGTGTTGTTCTTTGTTGTTGGCGTAATGAAAACCTGCGGCAGCTTTGCCGAAGTGAAAAAACCGGAGGTTGCTCTAAAACTCTTTATCCGCTTTGCCATTGCAAAAGGCGTTGTCACCTACGGTCTGGAGCTGATGATAGCACTCTTTAATATCGTACAGGGTCTTATCTCTCAAATTATGACCGCCGCAGGTATGGGAACGGCTACACGGACGGTATTACCGTCCACCATCGTAACGGCAATCGAAGATTGCGGATTTTTTGAGAGTATTCCGCTATGGGCGGTTACGCTTATCGGCGGTCTGTTCATTACGATTTTGTCTTTTATTATGATTCTGACCGTGTACGGTCGTTTCTTTAAGCTGTATATCTACACGGCGATTGCTCCCGTTCCTCTGTCCACCTTTGCAGGTGAGCCAAGCCAACAGGTCGGCAAATCCTTCATCAAGTCTTATGCTGCCGTTTGCTTGGAGGGTGCGGTTATCGTTCTTGCGTGTATCATCTTTTCGCTGTTTGCCGCATCACCGCCAACGGTTGACCCAAATGCTGCGGCGGTATCTATGGTGTGGAGCTATATCGGAGAGCTGATATTCAACCTGCTTGTGCTTGTAGGCACGGTGAAGATGTCCGATAGAGTTGTCCGTGAAATGATGGGTCTATAAGAGGTGCAGTATGACAAACACAGAATTATTTGCAAAGCCGATAGAAGAAATCAAGCACGACCCGTTTTTCAGAGTTGATAACTTCAAGGATGAAAAATGGTACGGCGACCTTAAAATGTTTCTTTCCATCGGGATATGTGCAACGACCAAAAGAAAGTCCGATGAAATGCAAAAAGCATTAAAGGTGTTGGGTTATTCCTCGCATACGCAGGAAAAGGACGGAAAGCTGTTCCTGCTCCCCGGTGCAGAGCGTCCCCGAACACCTCAAAGAGATCTTGAAAGATAGGAGGAATTATTTTGGAAGTTAAGATCAATAAAGAAATCCGTGAGTACACGGAGAATATGTTTTTTGGATTGTCACTTAGACAATTCATTTTTTCAGTTGTTGCCTGCGGTGTAGCCGTGGGCATTTATTTTGGACTGCGTAACGTCCTCGGCACCGAAACGGTGTCTTGGGTGTGCATCCTCGGTGCGGCTCCCTTTGCCATTATGGGCTTTGTGAAATACCACGGTATGACGGCGGAGCAGTTTGCGTGGGCGTGGATAAAGTCAGAACTTTTACTGCCCAAGCGGTTAGTATTCCGTCCCACAAATCTCTACTACGAGTCCCTGCAGGAGCAGTACGCAGTTAAGGAAAAGGAGGTGTTGAAGGGCAATGATTAAAGCCTTGCAAAACATTATGAAGCAAGACAAGGAGAAATTCAAAGTGCCGAAGGGTGTCCAGGATGCCATTCCGGTACGCACCATTTGGAAAAACGGCATTTTCCTTGTCGGTAATAACAAGTACAGCAAAACCTTTCAGTTTACCGATATAAACTACGGCACGGCAAGCGACGAGGACAAGAAAACAATGTTTCTTGCTTATAGCGAACTGCTTAATTCCTTTGACAGTAACGCTACCACCAAGATTACCATTGTGACCCGCAAGCTCAACCGTCGTGACTTTGAAAGGAACATCTTAATTCCCGAAAAGAAAGACGGTCTTGACCGTCTGCGCCGTGAGTATAACGATATGCTGATGGATATTGCATCGGGATCTTCCTGTATGATACGGGATATGTATATCACCGTATCGGCGGTGCGAAAGAGTTATGAGGATGCAAAAAACTATTTTGCCCGTGTCGGCTCGGAATTGTCTATGCACCTTTCCCGCATTGGTTCCCGTTGCAAGGAACTTGACACAGATGACCGCTTGCGTATTCTCCACGGTTTTTACCGTCACGGCGAAGAAGCGGACTATTGCTTTGACCTTCAGCAGAGTATGAAAAAGGGTCACAGCTTCAAGGACTATATCTGCCCCGACAGTATGGAGTTTGAAAGCGACCATTTCAAGGTCGGTGAACGCTTTGGGCGTGTGATGTATCTTAAAGATTATGCGTCCTTTATCAAGGATGATTTTATCTCCGAACTGTGCAGTATCGACCGTCCTATCATTATGTCGGTGGATGTGATACCCGTTCCCACCGATGAAGCGGTGCGTGAGGGCGAAAGCCGCCTTTTAGGTGTAGAGCGTAACGTGGTGGACTTTCTGCGAAAGCAGCAGAATAATAACAATTTCTCCGGCACAATTCCGTATGATCTTGAAAAGCAACGTGCGGAAATCAAGGAGTTTTTGGATGACCTTACGAGCCGTGACCAGCGTATGATGTTTGCCAATCTGACCTACGTTCACACGGCAGATACCAAGGAGCAGCTTGACAGCGATACCGAAAACGTGCAGACCTTCGCCCGCCAGCGTATGTGTCAAATGGCAACGCTGAAATTCCAACAGCTTGACGGACTCAACACAGCTTTGCCTATCGGTGTACGCAAGATCAACGCTATGCGAACCCTAACCACCGAGAGCTTGGCGGTGCTGATGCCGTTCCGTGTGCAGGAAATTATGGACGCAGGCGGTATCTTTTACGGTGTCAATGCTATCTCCGGTAACCTTATCCTTTGCAATAAATCCAATCTGCTCAATCAGTCGGCATTTATCCTCGGCGTTCCCGGTAGCGGTAAATCCTTCTCGGTTAAGGAACTGATTGTCTTTATTGCCCTTGCCACGGGTGATGATATTTTGGTCTGTGACCCCGAAGGAGAATATCAGAACTTGATGCGTGTGCTCGGAGCCGAGATTATTAAGATCTCCGCAGGAAGTCCCCATCATATCAATGCTATGGATATGGTGGAGGGTTACGGCGACGGCAGTAATCCCGTTATCGACAAGTCGGAATTTGTGCTGTCCCTGTTTGAACAGCTTGACCCAAGGGGCATTGATCCTCACGAAAAGTCCATTATCGACCGTTGTGTGGATGCGGTGTACCGTGAATATAAAAAAGGCGGTGCGGTGCCTACGCTCCGAGTGCTGCGTAAAAAGCTCTTGGCACAGCCGGAGGAAGAAGCACAGCGCCTTGCCCTTTCCTTGGAACTGTTCACATCGGGCAGCTTGAACGCCTTTGCCCACGAAACCAACGTTGACACGCAAAATCGTATGGTCGTTTACGACATTCACGATTTAGGACGTCAGCTTAAAACAATGGGTCTGCTCGTTATCACAGATGCAATGCTTAACCGTGTTACCGAGAACTGGCGCAAAGGAAAACGCACCCACGTTATCGTGGATGAGTTTCATGTGGTGTTTGAAAACGAACATTCCGCAGAGTTTTTCTCCTCTGCTTGGCGTCGTTTCCGTAAGCGTAACGCATACCCGACCGCCATCACGCAGAACGTGGAATATTTGCTTGATTCCGTTGAAGCGAGCACAATGCTCTCCAACAGCGAATTTATCGTAATGCTTAACCAAGCGGCAAGCGACCGTGAGAAATTGGCTGACAAGCTCAATATCTCAGAGGAGCAGTTGGGATATATCACCAACGCCGAAGCAGGCTGCGGTCTGATCCGCTACGGTAGTGCTTTGGTTCCGTTCAAAAACAGATTTCCGAAGAACACCGAGCTATACAGGTTGATGACCACCAAGCCCGGTGAGAATTTATAAGGAGGCAATGTAAATGGATCTTAATACGATGAAACTCTCTGACATTCCTGAAATCAAAGAACTGTTAAAGGTGTTGGAGGAAAACGGTCTGCTTAAAGAGCAGACCGACGTTAAAACCCTCGTTTCCTATATCGAGGATATGGAAACAAAACTGTTCGATATGAGCACCGAACTAAAAGAAATGCACGGCGAGGTCGGCAAAATTCGTGACAGTACCCTCCGTGCGAGATGTACGCAGCTTATCACGGCGGCAAGCGAGAAGATCCAACAGGCAAGCCAAATGGTGGTGTCCTGCAAGAACAATCTTATTAAGTCTGCGAAAGATGCCCTCCGAGCCTTCAAGGAAAAAGGAAAGGACGCACTTGTTACCGCCGTAAACGCTATGAAAATCCCGTCTGCCCTTGATATGCTCAAGAACGGTTTTCACCGTGCGGCGGAGTCCCTGGGCAAGAGTGTTTCCAACCTTGAAACTGTCCGTAATGAATTGCACGACGTAGGAACGCACCTTAAAAATGCGGGTCGTGCGCTTATTGGCAAGCCGACCAAAGAAAACGAGGAGCTGAAAGCCGATAAGGGCATTTTGACAAAGCTCCAAATCTTTCTGCAAAAGACGGCGGAGAAATTCTCAGGTATGGAGCATAGTGCCGAAGAAGCGTCCAAGTCTTTGCGTGTAAGTTTCGAGGAACGAAAATCGGTCAAGTCCGATCTGAAACGACTCAAAGCGGAAAGCAAAGCCAAGGACGCTTCCAAGATTACTGAGCAGACGAGATAAGGAGGTAAACGCCTATGGCAGACATTAAAACAAGGGACGTTGTAAAAGGAACGGTCAAAACCCTTGACCGTTCCGCTGTTGCCACCGAGCGTATGAAGTCTGCCACCGTCCGAACCAAAGATGCCGCCGAACAGAGTGTAAACGGCAATGAGGTCAGCGCCCAAGAATACGGAGCTAACCGAATTGAATCGGCTGTCGAGGTTGCCACCGCCGAGGGCGTACACCAATTCAACAATCGAGGTAAAAACGGTATTCGTGATGCCAAGCGCAATGTAGAAAAGGTCAAAGAGAATTACAACAAGCTCAAAGACCTAAAAAAGACCAACAAGCCGAAAAAAGCAGCAAATAAAACTGCAAAGGCGGCGAAGAACACAACCCAGCAGACGGCTAAGACGGTTAAGGCTACGGGCAAAGGCACGGTCAAAACAGCACAAGCCGCAGGAAAAGGAACGGTCAAGACGGCTCAGAATACAGTCAAGACCGCCAAAGCTACGGGCAAGGTTGCCGTTAAGACCGCACAAACTACCGTAAAAACGGCAAAGGCTACTGCTCAAGCCACGGCAAAAGCTGCAAAAGCAGCGGCTGCAGCAGCGAAAGCGGCGGTCAAGGCGACCATTGTTGCTATCAAGGTTGCGGTCAAGGCTATCGTTGCGGCGGTGAAATT
>ERZ780149.896-NODE-896-length-35932-cov-4.032890_pt1 | contig 35932 bp, 29 predicted proteins | sample MGYA00511367_ERZ780149 | MGnify/ENA primary metagenome ERZ780149 (study PRJEB29588, sample SAMEA2153852) | human gut metagenome | biome: human gut; feature: human-associated habitat; material: faeces | place: Denmark | collected 2008/2010 ... | reverse complement strand
GCGTGGCGGCTGCTGCTGTTGTTGCTGCTGTCGCGGCTGTTTGGGCTGTCGTGGCTGCTGTTGAGCGTTACCGTTGCGGTTGCCGTTGTCGGGTTTCGTGCCGTTGGCATCGGGTTTCGTTCCCTCTTTCTGCTCGCCCTGCGGCTTCTTTTTCTTCTTTTTCTTTTTCGCCTTGTCAAAGCGGGTAAGGCTGTCCTGACCTACAATCTCGACAAACTCCTTGCGCTCCTTCGGCTTCTCGCTTCCTTCGGCGGCAAGCTTTTCGGGCTTTTCACCGCGCTTGTTCATGGAGATAACCTCAAAGGCACGGTCGGCAGGGATGGTCACCAGGTTGGCGGGCATCGCTTTGTCGGTCGAGTAGGTAATCTCGCGCTTGAAAATGTCGGTCTTGAAGTGATAGAATGTGCCGTCAACGGTTTCCAGTGTGGCATCGCGCGGAGGCATTCTCTTCACGCTTTCCACGTAGGTGTCGACCTCGAAGTTGAGGCAGCATTTGAGCTTCGCACACTGTCCGGCAAGTTTCTGCGGATTGAGCGAGATGTCCTGGTAGCGCGCCGCGCTCGTTGCCACCGACACGAAATTGGTCATCCAGCTTGAACAGCAGAGCGGCCTGCCGCAGGGACCGATACCGCCTATGCGGCCTGCCTCCTGTCGCGCGCCTATCTGCTTCATCTCGATTCTTACCTTGAAGGTTTCGGCAAGCACCTTTATGAGCTGGCGGAAATCTACGCGCTCGTCGGCTATATAATAGAAGATAGCCTTGTTGCCGTCGCCCTGATACTCCACGTCGCCTATCTTCATGTTGAGCTTAAGGCTCTCGGCGATTTTGCGTGAGCGTATCATGGTGTCGTTTTCCTTCGCTTTCGCCTCCTCATATTTTTCAAGGTCGGCAGGTTTTGCCTTGCGGAATATGCGGCGTATCTCCGCATCGGGCTTTATGTTGGCTTTCTTCATCTGAAGCGCCACAAGCTGTCCCGTGAGGGTCACCTGCCCGATGTCGTGACCGGGAGATGCCTCGACAGCCACCATGTCACCGATAGCGAGCTGAAGATTGGAACTGTTTTTATAAAAGCCTTTGCGGGTGTTCTTGAACTGCACCTCCACCATGTCGAAATCGGCAAATCCCCCGGGAATGTCGCCAAGCCAGTTGTAGCAGTGCAGATTGCCTCGGGGTGTCTTGTGGCTGCAATCGCCACAACGCCCGCAGGAGTTTCCACATGAGCCACACTCCCCGGATGATGCGTTTTCGTTACGGCGCGGTGTTATGTCGTCAGTATCTTTTGTCATGACTCACCGGCTGATTATTTTGCGAAACTTACTGAACGGGTCTCGCGGATTACGGTGATTTTTACCTGTCCCGGATAAGTCATTTCATCCTGGATGCGCTTTGCGATTTCAGAAGAGAGCTTTTCTGTCTCCACGTCGTCAATCTTGTCGGCTCCAACAATCACGCGCAGTTCACGACCTGCCTGGATGGCGTAGGTCTTGATTACGCCCGGATAGGAGAGGGCGAGCTGCTCAAGGTCGTTGAGGCGCTTGATATATGCCTCGACGATTTCGCGACGTGCGCCGGGACGTGCGCCGGAGATGGCGTCACATACCTGTACAATCGGAGCGAGAAGCGTGGTCTGCTCGATTTCATCGTGGTGGGCGCCGATGGCGTTGCATATCTCGGGCTTTTCCTTATATTTTTCGGCAAGCTTCATGCCAAGGAGTGCGTGGGGGAGTTCGGGCTCTTCATCGGGCACCTTGCCTATATCGTGGAGGAGTCCGGCACGACGTGCTTTCTTGGGGTTGAGACCCAGCTCCGACGCCATGATAGCGCAGAGGTTGGCTGTCTCGCGCGAGTGCTGCAACAGGTTCTGTCCGTAGCTGGAGCGGTATTTCATCTTACCTACCAGGCGGATGAGGTCGGGATGCAGACCGTGGATACCGAGGTCGATAGCTGTGCGCTTGCCTGTCTCGACGATTTCTTCTTCTATCTGCTTGCGCACCTTTGCCACGACTTCCTCGATACGTGCGGGATGGATACGTCCATCCGCTACGAGCTGATGCAGGGCGAGCCGGGCGATTTCGCGGCGCACGGGGTCGAAGCCTGAGAGCACGATTGCCTCGGGGGTGTCGTCGACAATGATTTCGATGCCGGTCGCTGCCTCAAGGGCGCGGATGTTACGACCCTCGCGACCGATGATGCGTCCCTTGATTTCATCGGAGTCGATGTGGAACACGGTCACGGAGTTTTCAATGGCGGTCTCAGTGGCGACACGCTGTATCGACTGCACGACGATGCGCTTCGCCTCCTTGTTGGCGGTGAGCTTCGCTTCATCCATGATGTCGTTGATATAGCTTGCCGCAGCGGTTTTTGCCTCGTCTTTGAGCGACTCCACGAGTTTGTTTTTAGCTTCTTCAGCCGATAGCCCTGAAATATGCTCAAGTGTATCCTGTGCGGTACGGGTGAGCTTGTCAAGCTCAGCTTTCTGACCTTCGAGCACGACAGCCTGGGCATCAAGGTTGGCTTTAGTCGCGTCAATCTCGTTGCGACGACGGGCAATGTCGCCTTGTTGCTGGTTGAGCTGCAGTTCGCGCTGCTTTATGCGCGCTTCCGACTGCTGTACCTTCGCGAGGCGCGAATTTGCCTGTTTCTCAGCCTCCGCCTTGATCTGAAGCTCCTCTTCCCTGGCTTCCAGGAGTTTCTTCTGCTTCAGCACCTCGGCTTCTTGCTTCGCTTCTTCAACGATGGTCTTTGCCTGGCTTCTACCGATTGATTTCTGAACTATGATTGTGGCGGCAACACCGATTAATGCTGCCACTACGCCTACTACAATGGTTAGTATGAGTGGTCCCATGATATGTTAAAAATGTGATATGATAATAATATTAAACAAAAAGCACTCATAGACCATCCTTTCGCCGCAGGGAACGGCGCGGTTTTGGTTATAAGTGCAGGTTACTTCTCTCAAAACGCCGGGGATATGCTCCCCTGAATAAATGTCGGGTGGAGAGCCTTTTACGGAGTTACTCGATGTTTAACAAAATGTCATCCAGCTTCTCCTCAAAATCTCTCAGCGTATCGTCGATACGCTCGTTTTTGCGCTGCTCTATCACGTAAAGCTTTGCAAAGTGTAACGCCACCATGCCGAGCACATCCTTTGATGTCTTGTCGGCAGGCTTAGATTCCATCCACTTGCTCCACACGCGGTTGACGTATCGTTCGGCAAGCCTGACTTCTTCTTCGCCTTCAAAACTGACTACCATGCCAAGCGGGGCAAGGTCAGCCAATTTTACTTTTATATTCAGTTTATCTTTCATCGCATCATTCGCTTAGCTCAGTGATGCACTTGTCGATTTCCCGCACTAATTCGGAAATCCTGGCTCTGCTCAGCTCGACATCGCGGCGGTCGGGTATCGCGGTGGTCACTACGGTGAGATATTCCACCCTGCTTTTCAGGATTCGTATCTCCTCTTCCTGACCGGCAATCTTTTTCTCCAACCCGGCGATAGTCTCGTCGGCTTCTTTTTTTGCCTGATAGAGTGCGTTGTAACGCTCTGTCAGGGACTCCGCCTTACGGCTGATACGCAAAAGTGTCTGCTGTAAGTCGCCTGCCATTTATCCCAAATTTTTACAAAAGTACGATAAAAATCTTATAATGCAACATATTTCTCCCAAAAAATTAGTGGCTATTTATCTTGATTTGGTGAAATCACCGGAGATTTCCTTCGGGAGTAGGGTCGGTGACCACGACGGGCTTTGAGGTAAGAGCCGACAGCATCGCCGCGAGGTTTTCCGCCGCCTCTGCGCGGGCGCGCTTTACGTAACCTTTGCGGTAGATGCTCTTTATGGCGTTTTGCTTCACTTTCTCCTTTATTTTGTTTTCCTCTGCTGTCGTAAAGCAGCCTGAACCCATGAAGCGGTCGTTCCAGGTGTCAATGACTATGTAGGAATCTTTGTCGGTCGACTCAAGAATTTCAACTTTTTCAGGCGGAAGCTGCACACGTAGTGTGTCGCCCGACATTTTCAGGACGATACGTTCGAGGTCGAAGGTTATCGACCCTTTGAGCGTTATGCGCCCGAAGAGATGACGGTTTCCTATGGTGGCTTTGACCGGCGTCTCCTCATAGATGTCCATCGAACAGAGTCTCACCATTGATTCAACTTCTTTCACTATTGCGCCGTCAATGGTAAGGTCGCCCGACTGCCGCGATGACTTGCGGTTGAGGCTCACGATGAGGAGGATGCCCCCAAGCAGAATGGCGGCTGCAATAATCGGGAATATCTTTTTCGTTTTCATCTGTGTCAGTTGGATTTAAAAGATATGTCGGCTGTATAGCCTTCTCCGCTTAAAAGCGATTCAAAATAGGCGATTGCCTTGCGGCGCGCCTCGGCTTTGATGTGGTTCTGAAATGCCGGGTTGCGTCTGACCTCCTCTTTGAGCGATTCGTTCATCTGCTCCTTTATTGCCGCACGTTCTTTGGCATCGATGCGTGAGCGTAGCCCGGTCACGCGGTAATGATTTTCGCGTATCGGGAGGTCTCTCCCCTCAAATTCAGTCTTTATCGCAGGAAGAACTACCGAAACGGTGTGAGCGTCTTCATTTACGGTTATATCGCCCGGCTGAAGTTCCGACATGTCCATGTAGGCGCGCAGATAGGTGTCGTAGGAGTAGACGGCAACGCGGTCGCCTATCTTGATTGCGTTGATAAGTGCGTCGGCTGTCTGCTTGAGGTTTTTTGCCTCGCTAAGGGTAATATCGTGGATTGTTGCCATTTTCGATATGGTCATACGGGCGAGTATGAGTTTGTCAACTGATTTTATCTCGGAATAAAACCGGAGTGAAGTGTCATTGCGGCTGCATCCGGCTGAGATGACGGCGGCAAGCAGCAAGCTTGTGATAAGTCTGAAATTCATAGGTCGGTTGCATTTATATTTAACATTGGATATATACCATATAAACGCTTGCAGGCATCATGATATTGCATCAAAGCACAGGGCTGAGGAGGCGGAATATCGATTCCTTGATTTTCTGCCACTTGGGACGCTTGTTCCATTCCGCCGGACTGAGGCGCACACTTTGGGCTATGTCGTCAAGGAATATCTGTCGCATCTGGCGGTTTATTTCCTGGGAATAGATGAACACGTTGCTTTCAAAATTGTGCTCGAAGCTGCGGAAGTCGAAGTTGGTGGACCCTACCGACACAAATTCGTCGTCGACGAGCACTGTCTTGGCGTGGAGCATGCCACTCTCGTAGAGATACACCTTTATCCCGGCGAGCAGACACTCGCGGATGTAGCTTCGTGAGGCGTAGGTGAGCACTGCCGAGTCGCTTTTTGCCGGAAGCATGATGCGCACGTCGACTTTTGCGAGCGCGACAGCCTGCAGAGTGCGGAGCAGGCTTTCTGTCGGCAGGAAGTAAGGGGTCTGGAGGAATACGCAACGCTTGGCGTTGGCGATTGCCTTCTGAAACACCATGGCTATGTTGCTCCAGGTGCTCGTCGGACCGCTCGTCATGATTTGTATGCCGGCGGTAAAGGGAGGCTCGTTGCGCACTGTTGTGTCGGCGCGCTCTTCCAACAGTGGTTGCCCCATGAAGTTCCAGTCGATAGCGAAGGAATACTGAAGCCCTCCGACTGCGGGTCCGGTGATGCGCAGATGGGTGTCACGCCACGCCCCGTATGCTACGCCATTGATATAACGGTCGGCGATGTTCATCCCGCCGATATAGCCTGTCTTGCCGTCTATTACCGCTATCTTCCGGTGATTGCGCCAGTTTACCCTCGTGGCGAATACCGGGAATGTGACCCTGAAGAAGGGGAACACGGCGATGCCGGCGTCGGTCATGCGCTTGAAAAATTTCGATTTGGTGTTAAGGGAGCCGATGTGGTCGTAGATTACCCTAACTTTGACACCTTCCTGCGCCTTTTTTATCAACGCTTCGGCAACACGGGTGCCGGTGGCGTCGTCAGTGAATATGTAATACTGCAGATGGATGTATTCGTGGGCATTCTCGATGTCGGCGAGGAGTGCGTCAAATTTGGAATGTCCGTCGGTGAATATCTCGACCTTGTTGCCGGGATAGTAAATGGAGCCGGTTATAGTCTTCGCCATCCTTATCTGCTGGCGGCTGGCGGTGGAAAGCGGCAACCGAGTCACATCGATGCTGCGGAACGACTCGCGCTTGCGTAGCTTGCGGCGGTTGCGGCGGGTGATCATGCGGGTGTTTTTCAGGCTTCTTCCGAAAAAGATGTACAGCACCACCCCGAATACGGGCACCATCAGCAACACCGTAATCCATGCGAGTGACTTCACCGGATTACGGTTTTCCGACAGCACCACAGCCACAAGGCTTATGATGGTGCCGGCGTATGCCAATAATAGTAAAATGTTGTACCAAGCCATAGACCCATTGTCCGGCAATGCCGGCGCCCCTAAGTTAGCAAAAAAGCGCGACAATGCCAACAAAAAATGCCATGTCATTTCTGACACGGCATTTTCTTGTATTTGCAGGGAGTTGGGAGTGGGAGATTATTCAGCTGCTTCAGCTACAACCTCGAAGGGAAGCTCTACGCTCACTTCCTTGTGGAAAGTGACGGTGCAGTTGTATTTTCCCGGCTCCTTGATGTTTTCTTTGAGTGTGATGAGCTTGCGGTCAACATTGTGTCCGAGCTTCTCAAGAGCCTCAGCAATAGTTGCAGCGTTGACTGAACCGAAGATGGTGCCTGCCTCGCTGGTCTTCGCAGCGATGGTGAGAGCTACATTTTCGAGAGCCTTTGCAGCAGCTTCTGCATCAGCCTTGATCTTGGCGAGCTTATGAGCGCGCTGGCGCTGATTTTCGGCGAGTACCTTGAGAGCCGACTCAGAGGCGATCACTGCCTTGCCCTGGGGAATAAGGTAGTTGCGGCCATATCCGCTTTTTACTTCAACAACATCATCCTTGTAACCCAGACCGGAGATGTCTTCTTTCAATATAATTTTCATAATGTAATTGTCTCTGTTGTTAAGATTATTTCATCAAGTCAGTCACGTAGGGGAGGAGTGCAAGGTGACGAGCACGCTTTACTGCCTGTGCCACACGACGCTGGAATTTGAGCGAAGTACCGGTGATACGGCGAGGGAGTATCTTGCCCTGCTCGTTGAGGAACTTCTTGAGGAATTCAGGATCCTTGTAGTCGATATACTTGATGCCACTTCTCTTAAAGCGACAATATTTCTTCTTCTTTACATCCACTGACAGCGGAGTGAGATAGCGAATTTCTGATTGTGCCTGTGCCATGATTTAGTCCTCCTTTACTTCTGTTTCGGTTGTTTGATTCTGTTTTGCACCCTTGAGGCTGCGACGCTTGATTGCATACTCGTGAGCATACTTGTCAAGACGGAATGTCAAGAAACGAAGTACACGCTCGTCACGACGGAACTGGATTTCGAGTTTCTTGATGGTGTCGGGGGTTGCGTCAAACTCTACGAGAGTGTAGAAGCCGGTTGACTTTTTCTGAATGGGGTAGGCGAGCTTGCGGAGACCCCAGTTCTCTTCGTTGACAATAGCTCCACCGTTGGCTGTGATTACGCCGGTGAACTTGTCTACCGCTTCCTTCATCTGAGCATCAGACAAAACGGGAGTTAAAATGAAAACGGTTTCGTAATGATTCATTGTGAATAATAATTATTTAATAATGTGTTAAAAACGCCGCAAAGTTACAACTTTTTCTCCACCCGTGCAACACCTTCCCGAAAATTGTACAGAAATCGCTGAATCGGTTGATAAAAAGAACGGGGCGGTGCCTGGATTTTGGCATCGCCCCGTTATGGTTTGGTGTTGTTTTTACCATTTGAAGATTACGGGATCGTCGGTGTAGGGGCGCCTGGGAGGGCGCCCGCGATGCACGGGTAGATGCGGGCTTGCTTCCACAAGCCCCTGCAGCTACGCGATGGCATCTGAAAACAGATGACCGGGCAGAAGACCTGCCGGAAGCTGGCGAGCGGAAACTCGTCAGCTTCGCCAAGAGAATATAAAAAAGCGGGTGCATCAATCTGATGCACCCCGCTTGGGTATTGGGTATTGTAGTGTTGCTTACTTGTTGAGGTAGGCTTTGACCTGGGCGAGTACCGCGGGTGCGGTGAAGCCGAATTTCTCATCGAGCACCTTGTAGGGAGCCGATGCGCCGAAGTGGTCGAGACCGAATACCTCGCCGTTGCGACCTACCACGCCGCGTAGCGTAGAGGGAAGTCCTGCGGTCAAGCCGAATACCTTGCCGTCGGCGGGAATCACGCTGTTACGGTAAGCCTCGGGCTGGCACTCGAAGAGTCCTATTGAGGGTACTGATACCACGCGTGCCGCGATGCCTTCGTTGGCAAGAAGACCGGCAACCTCAACGAGGAGGGATACCTCAGAGCCGTTTGCCACGAGAGTAACGGCAGGGTTGGCTGCGTCAACAACGATGTAGCCGCCCTTTTCTGCGCCAAGAGCTTCCTCGTAGCGGTCGCCGCTTGATGCGGGAAGGTCGGGGATGTTCTGGCGGCTGAGGATGAGAGCGGTCGGGGTCTTGGTATTTTCCATCGCCATCTTCCAGCATACAGAAGTTTCGGCAGCGTCACCGGGACGAAGCACGAGCATACTGGGCTGACCCTTGAAGTTGCGGAGCTCTTCCATGAGACGTATCTGGGCTTCCTGTTCCACGGGCTCGTGGGTAGGACCGTCTTCACCCACGCGGAATGCATCGTGAGTCCAGATATACTTGACGGGAAGTTCCATGAGAGCTGCCATGCGGACCGCGGGTTTCATGTAGTCGGAGAATACGAAGAATGTGCCGCATGCGGCGATAAGACCACCGTGGAGTACAATACCGTTCATTATCGCAGCCATCGTAAGCTCGGTCACGCCGCAGTGGAGGAATGCTCCGGAGAAATCGCCGTGAGTGAGCGGATGGGTCTGCTTGAGGAATGCATCGGTCTTGTCAGAGTTGGCGAGGTCGGCTGATGCGCAAATCATGTTGCCTACTTTCTTTGCAAGCTCTGCAAGCACGTCGGCTGATGCCGCACGGGTTGCGATACCGGGCTTGTGGGCTATGCCCTTCCAGTCGATTTCGGGGAGCTTGCCTGCAAGATAACCGTCAAGCACGGCTGCCTGCTCGGGATTTGCCTCGCGCCAAGCCTTTTCGGCAGCGTAACGAGCCTTCACCTCTTCACGGAGCACTGCTGCACGATCGTCGTAGAGCTTCTTGACATCTTCCCAGATGTGGAAGGGGTCGGCGGGATCGGCACCCAGATTTTCCATTGTCTTGGCGTAGTCGGCACCCGATGCGCTGAGCGGGTTGCCATGAGTGTCACACTTGCCTTCATAAGACTTGCCATCGGCGGTGACAGCGCCACGGCCCATGATGGTCTTGCCTATGATGATAGTGGGGCGCTCCTTCTCTTCGATGGCAGCCTCAAGTGCGCCTGCCATTGCGAGAGGATCTGTTCCGTCGACTTCAATCACGTTCCAGTGCCATGCGCGATACTTGGCTGCGGTATCCTCGGTGGTCACCGCCTTGGTCTCGGTAGAGAGCTGGATGGAGTTACTGTCATAGAACATTATGAGATTGTGGAGACCGAGATATCCGGCAAGGCGTCCTGCGCCCTGTGAAATCTCTTCCTGTACACCACCGTCGGAAATAAACGCGTAAGTCTTGTGAGCGATCCAGTCACCGAAGCGAGCCTGAAGGAAACGCTCTGCGATAGCACAACCCACAGCCATCACGTGACCTTGTCCGAGAGGACCGGAAGTGTTTTCCACACCGCGCTCGGGGTGCAGTTCGGGATGACCGGGAGTGGGGCTTCCCCACTGACGGAATTCCTTAAGCTCCTCGACTGAATATTTGCCGGTAAGGGCAAGCACCGAGTATAGCATCGGTGACATGTGACCGGGGTCGAGGAAGAAGCGGTCGCGCGCGATCCAAGTGGGATTGTCGGGATCCGTTACAAGAAACGATGAGTACAGGACATTCACGAAGTCGGCTCCACCCATAGCACCGCCGGGGTGGCCTGATTTTGCTTTTTCCACCATTGATGCAGCCAGGACACGGATATTGTCAGCTGCACGAGTCATGAGGTTTTTGTCCATAAATAAAAAGTTAAAAAATAAATTAAGTATAGGTATAGTTAGAGATATAGTTGCTCTTCGTCAGATGCCTCTTCCTGTACCGGGATGTCGGTGTTGACATTCTTGCTGCCGACAAGACCGTAGAACAGGAGATACAACAGACATGCCACGATAAGCCAGTAGCTTGTCATGTAGCCTGCCTCTTTTGCTATAAACTGCTGGAGGAGGGGAAGGACACCACCGCCCACAACCATCATCATGAAGATACCTGATGCCTGCGCGGTATATTTTCCGAGACCCTCTACTGCAAGGTTAAATATACCACCCCACATAACCGAGGTGCAGAGACCGCAGATGACCAGAAGATATGCGCTTACAGGTACCATTGCCTGCTCGCCGTTAACGCCGCTGTAGACAAATTCCGGCACCGGTACGGTGACAGTCTTGGGGATGAAGATGGCGAGTATCACAAGCACGGTAGCTACTGCCGACACGCTGATAAGCTGTGCGCGGGTCGACACCTTTCCGCTGATGGCGCCGCTGAGGCTACGGCCTACGAGCATGAGCAGCCAGTAGACGGCGACGATTGCGCCCGCGATTGTCGAGGCGTCGCCAATCACGCCTGCACCCGATGCCTTCTGGTCGGCGAGGTAGAAGTTAAGTGTGCCCGGGATACCGATTTCGATACCCACATAGATGAATATACCGATGACACCAAGTACTGTGTGACGGAAATTCCAGGGGCTGTGGCTGTATTTTACTTTCTTATGACCCTTTGAGAGATTGGGCTCCGGTATAGCCACGAAAGATATTACGATAAATGCTGCGACAAATACGCCCATAGCGATGAAGAGCAGGGGAGTCACAGCCTGGATAGTGGTCGATTTTGTGAGCTGACCTATGAGTGCGCCAACGAAGAAGGGAGTCAGTGTACCTGACAGTGAGTTAAGCGCTCCACCGGTCTGAAGAAGCTGGTTGCCCTTGTTGCCGCCGCCACCGAGGAGGTTGAGCATCGGGTTAACTACGGTGTTGAGCATACATACGCAGAAACCGCAGATAAATGCTCCGAGAAGATAAATCAGGAAGTTGAGGCATACGGTAAATTCCTTGGTCACCATCATGCCACCTTCGTCGATTGACGACTGCATGGTGAAGAGCGGGGTATCGGCGCCTGCCTGGCTTGAAAGGAATTGCACGAACAAGCCGATGACACCGATTGCCATCGCCCAGAGTGCTGTCTTCTTATAACCGATTTTTACAAGAAGGTTACCGGCGGGAATGCCCATGAACAGATAAGCTAGGAAGTTCATCATGTTACCCATCATGCCGAGCACACTGTTGCCTTCAAATGTATTTCCCCATATTGTGCCGATGGGGGCGGCAAGATTGGTTACAAACGATATCATCGCAAATAGGAAAAACATCGCGATGATGGCAATCGTTCTACCGTTGGACTGTGTTTTTTGTACCATGTGTAAACCGTTTTTGATTGATAGTGATTCTTGATTAAAGAGTGATTTTTGGTTAATTCTGTAAAATTAGCGATTTTTTTTCAGTGGCGTATCGGGTTATGCTCAAAAACATAATATTGGCATCAATATTCCCTTTCTCCGAATATTGTCGTGCCTATCCTCACCATATTGCTTCCACAGCTTATTGCGAGCCGGTAATCGTGGCTCATGCCCATGCTTACGGTGTCAAATGCTCCTGTCCCGTGCAGTGACAGTGATTTTATGCGGTCAAAAGTTGAGCGTATCGTCTTGAAGTCGCGTTCGATGCGGGCGTTGTCGTCGACATTGCTTGCCATGCCCATGATGCCGCGCACTCTGACATTGGGTGTCTCCTCAAGGATTCCTCCGGCAAGCAATTCCGTAAGCTCGTCGGGAAGAAAGCCGAATTTTGTTTCTTCCAGCGCCACATGCAGTTGAAGCAGTATATCGGTGACTTTGCCTATGCGACGGCTTTCCGAGTCGATACACCGGAGCAGACGCTCGGAGTCGACGCTCTGGATAAGCCCGGCGTGGGGAACGACAAGACGTACCTTGTTGGTCTGGAGGTGTCCGATGAAGTGCCATTCTATGTCGGCGGGGAGGGTGGAGGCTTTTTCCACAAGTTCCGTGGCGCGGCTTTCTCCGAATACACGCTGCCCCGCCCCGTATGCTTCCATGATAGCTTCGGCAGGATGAAATTTCGACACTGCCACAAGGGTTACTCCCCCGGGCAGTGTCGAAGTTATCTCGTCGATACGTTGTGCTATTCCGTTCATTTTATTCTGCGGGTGATTCGCTGCCGCCAAGTTTTGCCTTGAATACATCCATTATAGTGGTCTCGGCGATTGACGATACTTCAAAATCAGCCATCGTGCCCTTCATGCCTTCCATGAAATTGTCAAGCGCCTCGCGGAAATTGTTGGCGGCGACAAGGATATGGCTGGTAGTCTTTTTCTCGACGGCGGTCTTTTCGTCAAGTGTTATGAAATTGACCTTGACATGATACCATTTGTCGGCGGCATCATCCCAGAATATTTCCGTAATATTGGTGCGTTTTACCGCTGAGATGGAAAACTCGCCGGAGATAAACGGGGTGAGTTCCTCGATAGTGCGCGCCTCCGCTTCGGTGAAGCTTAGGGCATCGACCATGTAGGGCTCGTTTACCTTTTTCTGTGTGCCGTTTTCCATCATTTTTTCGTAACGAACTTTTGTTTCAAACCAATTGCTCATCTTAATATAGTTTTTATGTTGTGATTATAGTTGATTATTCTGATTTTTTCAGGTGCAGATATGTGTGGATACATCCTACAAGGAGAGCACCTCCTATGATGTTGCCTATTGTGGCTGGGATAAGATTGCGCCATATCATCTGCCATGCCGTGACATCAGCCCCTTCGAGCATTCCGCACGGTATGAAAAACATGTTGGCGATGGAGTGCTCGTAGCCGAGGGCGACAAACGCCATCACCGGCAGCCAGCATCCAAACATCTTAGCCCCGCTGCTTTTTGCCGACAGCGCAAGCCATATCGCCAGACATACACACCAGTTGGCGCCGATGCCTTTAACCATCACCACGAGCCAGGGCATAGAGACTTTTGCCTGCGCGATGCCGATTATCGCCGAATGGTAAGGTTCGGGTGCCGTGAGTCCGACAAAATAGACCATTACGAGTACAAACAGTATTGCCCCGAGGAAATTTCCGAGATACACGAGCGCCCAGTTTACGAGCACGTCGCGCAAGGAGCATTTTTTCGCCATCAGCGGCGGCATCAGCAGGGCGTTGTTGCCGGTGAACAGCTCTGCACCGAGCACTACCACCAGTATGAGCCCGATAGGGAACATGGCTCCGCTCAGAAGTTTCTGCAACGCGGGGTTGTCAGCCGTAAGCCCCGGGAATCCATAGCCGATGATAAGCGACAAAGTGCCTCCGAAAGCTATATAGACGCCTGCAAGCATTGTGAGGATTACAAATGAAGTGTAGCCTGATGCCTGCAGCCGCAACTTGTTTTGTCCGGCGTTCATCGCCGCATCGATTACTTCAGCGGGTGTTCTGGTTGCCATTGTTGCAAGCCGTGGGTTAAAGTGATTCGAGAATACGTTTTAACACCACTTCTGCCGAGATTTCGCGGTTTGCCGCTTCAGGTATGACAAGTGAGCGCGGACTCTCGATTACCTCGTCGCTTACAATCATGTTGCGTCTTACAGGAAGACAGTGCATGAAGAAAGCGTTGTTGGTGAGTGCCATTTTCTCTGCGGTGACGGTCCAGCTGCGGTCGGTGCTGAGCACCTTGCCGTAATTGGGGTCGGTGTATGCGCTCCAGTTTTTAGCGTACACGAAGTCGGCTCCGGCAAGAGCCTTGTCCTGGTCATACTCGATTTTTGCGTTGCCGGTAAACGCCGGGTCAAGCTCGTAGCCGTGGGGATGGGTTATCACGAAGTCGTAGCCTGCGGCATTCATCCACTCGGCAAATGAGTTGGGGACAGCCTGCGGGAGTGCCTTGGGGTGGGGCGCCCATGTCATTACTACTTTCGGACGCTCGACGGTCTTATGCTCCTCTATGGTGATAAGGTCGGCGAATGACTGCAAGGGGTGGCATGTGGCGGCTTCCATAGAGAATACGGGTCGCCCCGAATAGCGGATAAACTGATTCAGAATCTTTTCCTCGTAGTCATCGGTCTTCGACTCAAAACGGGCGAATGACCTTACTCCTATCACGTCACAGTAACAGCCCATCACGGGGATTGCCTCAAGAAGGTGTTCGGGCTTATCGCCATCCATGATTACGCCACGCTCGGTCTCGAGTTTCCACGCGCCCTGGTTGACATCAAGCACGATTACATTCATTCCGAGATTCATCGCTGCCTTCTGGGTGCTTAGGCGAGTGCGCAGCGAGGAGTTGAAAAATATCATCAGTAGCGTCTTGTTTTCGCCAAGATGCTTGTAGCCAAAACGGTTGGCTTTTACTTCGAACGCCTCCTTCACGGCAAGCCGGAGGTCGCCTATGTCATTTACGTTGGTAAATTGTTTCATCGGATTGCAAATTATGGCGCAAGTTACTCAAATATTTCCATATAGACGCTACCAATACCGTCAAAAAATGGTAACTTTGCTTGCTAATTAACCTCAATTACTAATATGCAAGCAATTATACTGGCAGCCGGACTCGGACGCCGTCTCGGCGAGTTTACGGCGGGAAACACCAAATGTATGGTACCCGTCAACGGGGTCTTGCTGATTGACCGCATGCTCATGCAGCTGCAGCGTCTCCCCTTGTCAAGGGTCGTGATAGTCATCGGCTATGAGGGAGCGAAGTTGCGCGATTACATCTCAGGGCGTTTCCCGGAGATGAACGTGGAATATGTCGAGAACAATGTATATGACAAGACCAACAATATATATTCGCTGTGGCTTGCGCGCGATGTCATGCAGGATGACGATACATTGCTGCTTGAATCGGATATAATAGTTGATGACGCGGTTATTGACATGATATACGCGTCGGAACATCCTGATGTGGCTCTCGTGGCGCCTTATGAACCCTGGATGGACGGTACGATGGTGCGTCTTGACGAGGATGACAATATAATAAGCTTTATCCCGAAAAAGGCATTTAACTATAACGATATCGCCAGCTATTACAAGACGGTCAACATCTATAAGTTCAGCCGTGAGTTTGCCACGCGCTGTTATCTGCCGTTTCTGGAGGCATATATCAAGGTGCTCGGCGACAATGAGTATTACGAGCAGGTGTTGCGTGTAATCACTCTTGTCGATACTACCGGAATAAAGGCGCTTTCCATCGGCGGTCTTCCCTGGTATGAGATTGACGACGTGCAGGATCTCCGCATAGCCGAGACCATATTTGCCGATGTCGATGCACGTCTTGAAAAACTGCAGCACAGTTATGGCGGTTACTGGCGCTATCCGGGGCTTAAGGATTTCTGCTACCTTGTCAATCCCTATTTCCCGACAGCAAAGATGATTGATGAGATGAAAAGTAGTTTTGACGTGCTTTTGCGCAATTATCCCTCGGGAATGGGCGTGAACTCGCTCCTCGGTGCGAAATATTTCGGTGTGCGTCATGATTATGTGGTGACAGGCAACGGAGCCGCCGAACTTATCAAGGCGCTCATGGAGCATTGCGACGGTCGTCTTGGCGTGACCGCACCGACATTTGAGGAATATCCCAACCGTAAGGACTGTGATGAAGTCGAAGTGTTTGTCCCTGACAATAATGAATTCCGCTATACAGCCGACGACCTGATGACATATTTTGCCGACAAGGATATCGCCACACTGCTCGTGATAAATCCCGATAACCCGTCGGGCAATTTCATACCGCGTCACGACCTTATGAGGCTTGTCGAGTGGACGCGCGTCAGGAATATAAGGCTTGTTGTCGACGAGTCGTTTGTCGACTTTGCTGACGGTGATGACAATACGCTTCTCCACAATCGGGTGCTTGAAAACGCGCCGCATCTTGTGGTGGTGAAAAGTATCTCGAAGTCTTATGGAGTGCCCGGTCTGCGTCTCGGGGTGCTTGTAAGTTCCAACAAGGAGCTTGTCAGGAAATTGCGCTCGGCTTGTGCGATATGGAACATCAATTCTTTCGGCGAGTATTACATGCAGATTTTCGGCAAATATGAAAAATCTTACGATGAAGCTTGCCGCAAGATAAGGAAGGTGCGCGATACCCTCTATGAAGAGCTGCAGGCGGTGGATTATCTGCGTGTGATGCCCTCGGCGGCAAACTATTTCCTGTGTGAGGTGACATCGCGCTTTACTGCGGGTGAACTTACGAGGATATTGCTTGACCGGTACAACCTGTTGATAAAGGATTGCTCGGGCAAACGGGGATTTCCGTCAGGAACACAATACATACGTATCGCCGTAAGGGACACTGCCGATAACCGGGCTTTGACCGATGCCCTTAAATCGCTGTAATTATGGAGTGCGGCAAAGGTGACGGAATGAAGATATGTATTGTGGGCGGCGGCAATGTCGGCACTGTGCTTGCTGGATTTGTCGCCTCACGCGGCTACGGGGTGAATGTGCTGACCGATCATCCTGAGTCTTGGAGCAGCAAAGTTGATGTGACTGACCCTGACGGAAAGCATTTTTCGGGGCGGCTTGACTGCGTGTCGGCTGACCCGGCGGTTGTGATACCCGATGCAGATATGGTGCTGATATGTCTTCCCGGTCCGGCTATACATGACAAACTGGTTGCCATAAAGCTGTGGTTGCGGCATGACGCGCTTGTAGGAAGCGTGTTCTCTTGCACCGGATTTTTCATAATGGCAATAAATGTGCTTGGCAGTGACGCGCGTCTTTTCGGACTTCAGCGTGTGCCGTTTATCTCGCGTCTTGAAAGTTATGGTCACTCCGCTCACCTGCTTGGCTACCGGAACTGTATAAAAGTGGCGTTCAGCGGTGTTGATGACCGGGACGGTATCTCTTCCATGTTTGCCGACATGTTTGCTACGCCCGTGTCGGTGCTTGCCCATCCGCTTGAGGTGACGCTCACCAACAGTAACCCGATACTTCACCCGTCGCGTCTATATGCCATGTTTAAGGATTGCGACGCTCCGTTCAAGGAAGTACCAGCGTTTTATTCCGACTGGACCGATGAAAGCTCGGAACTGCTGATAGCCTGCGACAGCGAGTTTCAGCTTGCCGTCAGGCGGCTTGGTATCGCTCCCGACCATATTCCGTCGCTGCTTGATTATTATGAGTCGACCGATGCCCCTTCCCTTACCCGCAAGATACGCAGTATCGCGGCGTTCAAGGGTATTCCCGCACCGATGAAAAAGGTAGAGGGAGGCTATATGCCTGACTATGACAACCGTTATTTCACTGAGGATTTCCCTTACGGTATGATGCTGATAAAAATGGTGTGTTCACGGCTCGGAATTGCCACTCCCACTATCGACATGATTATCCGGTGGTTTCAAGAGCGTGTCGGGAAGCATTACATTGATGGTGACACCATCGCCGACAGCCCTGACGCAAGGGCGGTGGCTTGTCTTGATGCGGCATCGATCGACTATCTTATATCATCTATGATTCATTGACCGCTTATGGCTGACACGCTTGGCAGAAAGGCATTGAAAGGAACTGCATGGGCTACCGCCGACCGTTTCGGTAACATGGTGTTGCAGTTTGCGGTTAACCTTGTGCTTGCCAATCTGTTGCTTCCTGCCGATTTCGGTGTAATCGGCGTACTGGCAATATTTATAGCGGTGTCTCAGACTATAATTGACGGCGGTTTCGGGTCGGCGCTCATTCAGCGCAAATCGCCGACGCAGGTCGATTATTCGACTATATTCTATTGGAATTTAGGCTTCTCTTTGCTCTTGTATGGCGCTCTGTTTGTCGCGGCACCGGCCGTGGCGCGTTACTTCGGTATGCCGGTGTTTTGCGATGTGTTGCGCGTCATCAGCCTTAACCTGGTCATAAGCGCGCTTGCACAGGTGCAGCATGTAAAACTTAAGAAGGAACTTGCGTTCAAGCGTCTGGCGATAGTCAATCTTACGAGCTACGTCACAGCCTCGTGTGTGGCAATAGTGATGGCATTTCGTGGATTCGGTGTGTGGAGTCTTGTAGCCATGACGGTCATAAACCAGGCAATGATAACGATGCTCTACTGGGTACTTAACCGCTGGCATCCGTCGGGCGGTTTTTCAAAGCAGTCGTTCAGGTCATTGTTCGGGTTCGGGGGCTATATGCTTGCCGCTTCAATATTGCAGGAGATATGTCGTAATCTTCAGGGGGTGATAATTGGAAAACGCTTTTCGACCACCGACATGGGATATTACACGCAGGCATACAAGTTGGATCAGGTGACATCATACGCTGTGCCGCAGGTGCTGGTACAGGTGCTTTTCCCGTTTTTCTCCAACATCCAGAATGACCGTGAACGTCTTGCCGCCATGACAGCACTCGGCATGAGGGTTATCGCGGCGGGGGTGTTTCCGGTGCTGATAATACTGATGATTGTAGCAGAGCCGCTTGTGATGACGCTTTATGGCGACGTGTGGCTACCATGTGTGCCATATTTCCGCATACTTTGCGTAGGCGGTATATTTGTCAGCCTTCAGAATGTTAATTTTTATGCCGTGGCGGCTCTCGGTCACAGTAAAGTCTTATTCCGGTGGAGTTTCTATAAATGGGGGATGTTGCTTGCCCTGCTTCTTGTCGGGATGATGTACGGGATGGACGGCATAATGTGGGCGATTGTGGCGAGCAATTTCAATATATTCCTTGTCAATGCACTGCTGTCGCGGAAATATGTCGGTTGTGCGTTGTGGCGGCAGATGCGCTGTGTCTTGCCTCCACTTGCGACAGGACTTGCCGCCGCCGTGGTCATATTGCTGTTGCCGGGGCTGTCGTGGTGGATGAGTGCTATGCTTTACCTGGTGCTTTATGTCGGGCTTGCGTTGCTCTTCAGGTTACGCGCCGTCGCCGACCTCCGACGGTTTTACAACATGATTTTAAAGAAGAATAAAGATTTTGACAATGATTGATATTGAGATACAAGCCGGGCTGCGTTGCCGGTTTAATCCCGACGGTTCGTTGCTGCGCCGTCATCAGCTTAAATTGCTGGAGATGCTGAAATTTATCGATAAGGTGTGTCGCAGCAATGATATACCTTATTGGCTCAGTTCCGGCACACTTATAGGCGCAATGCGTCATGGCGGATTTATCCCCTGGGACGATGACGTGGATGTGGAGATGCTTGCGACCGATTTTCCGCGTTTTCAGGAAGCAGTAGAGCGGGTAGGCGACCCGAGGTATGTTGTGCAGACAACCGCCAATGACCCGGAATTCCTTTTTGCGTTTGGCAAGTTGCGCGACCTCAATTCGCTTGTAGAGGAGAGCAACGGACTCGACTCACTATTGAAATATCGCGGCTGTTACATCGATGTGTTCACTATTGCGCCTTCCTCATCGCGCAAGCTCCATCGTCTCGGGTGCAAGCTTGTGGGCACTGAACTGAGATGGCGGGTAAAGTCGCCGGGGGCGTTGCGCAACAAATTGCTGCGCCCGGTGCTGCATGGTGTCGTTTTTCCGGTGATGAGGGCGGTGAGCCGGATAGGTGCGCGCGGACAGATGCGTCATGTGATGCCGAGCTTCTTTTCTGCACCACGGCAGATGTCGGAGCTATTGCCTGTGAGCGAGGTCGATTTTGAGGGGTACAGATTTCTGGCTCCTGCCGCCCCTGACGGCTACTTGCGTCGTATCTACGGCGACTACATGCGTATCCCCGATCCGGACAAAATCCAGGTCCACGCCTCCAACATCCGATTATAATGTAGGTTTGCCGCATACACAATGTCCACAGCTATGCGGTGATTCATAAGACGATGTAAGGCGAGTGGAAGCTCTCCCGCATCACGACAGATTATAATTCTTTTGACACACACTTCCGCTATTCCTGAGGCGAGATGAAACCTACCGGTCGGCGCGGAATGCTTTTGGGCGATGCCTGCAATTCGGCAAGTGTCGTATTGATTGCATCAAGTTGTGCACGGGTGTTCTCGTTGATGTCATTATAATCGGCAAAAACTTCCTCTAATTCTTGCTTTAGCTCGTTGAAATTCTTTTCAAGTGCAGAAAGCCGGTCAACAGGGCAATCGGTAGAAATCATTTGGCGTACAGCAACAAATGCTCGCATTATACCCCGATTTATCTCGATTGCCACCTCACTTCTTAGTACACTTGACAACATTGCAACGCCCAATTCCGTGAAAGCGAATGGCATGTATTTAAAATTATGTCCGCGACCAGAGTTCAAGGTGCCAATTTGGTATCTTGAAAGTTCATCTTTGGTTAATTCAAACATAAAGTCTTCCCCTTCAAATCTACTTAAATTTCGTCGAACTGCTCTTTTCAGCGCCCTTGTCTCTACACCATACATTGCGGCGAGATCGAAGTCAAGCATTACTTTCTGACCGCGTATCTCATAAATCTTGCTCCTAATAATCTGCAACTCGTTCATCGCTTAATGACTGATTTTATTCGTATAATTGCAAATGTACAACAATAAGCTGAATTGCAAACAATTATAGACATAGTTTGATGCTCAAGTACAGCAAAAGAAGATTTATTATACGCTCGAGTGAGTCATACGTCAGCGTATCATCGAGCGGGCATATAAAAGAGGGCGCATCGAATGCGCCCTCTCACTTTTATCGGGTAATGATGCGTTACAGGAGGATGAAGGAGGAGTCGACGGTGGATTTCAGCTCCGATTTCAGCTTGTTTGCGTTAACCGGCTTGCTGACATATCCGTTGAATCCGTTTTCCATGATGCGCTCTTTGTCGGAGGCAAAGGCGTAGGCTGTCACTGCTATGATAGGTACAGTCTTGGATACCTTTCGAATTTCGCGTGTAGCCTCGTAACCATCCATGTTGGGCATGTTTATATCCATGATGATGATATTAGGCTGATGTTGCTTGAACAGGTCGACTGCCTCACGACCGTCCCATGCATGGATGAGGTTGTAGTCGTTGGAGAGGATAGTCTCAAAGAGCAGGTAGTTACTTTCGTTGTCTTCAGCCACAAGCAATGTAAGCTTTTCCTGACGCTTGATGGTCTCTTTCTGAGGAGCCGGCACGGCAGCGGTTTCTTCGGCAGCGGTTTTACCCTCTGCAACCTGCACGGGAAGATAAGGGATAGTAAACCAGAATGTCGAGCCGAGACCTTCTCCCGGAGATTCGACACCTATGCGTCCTTCCATTTTTTCGATGATGCTCTGGCTTATGGAGAGACCCAGACCGGTGCCCTGCACAAAGTTGTTGAGTTTGGTGAATCGCTGGAATACGCTCTTCTGCTTTTCCGGAGCGATACCGATACCGGTGTCGCGAACGAAGAAATATATTTCATTGCCGCGCAATTCGTAGCCGAAGGTGATGCTTCCGCGGTCGGTGAATTTGCAGGCGTTGGTGAGCAGATTGATGATTACCTGCGACAGGCGGTTGCGCTCTGTGCGTACGACACATTCCGCAGCGCCAAGTGTGAAATTCAACACTACTCCCGGCTTGACTCTCATTCTCACCGTGCTTTCAAGATTGCGGATAAGATCATTCAGGTCGGTCGGATGATAAATGAATTCAAGGGTGTTTGCCTCTACTTTGGCGAGGTCGAGAATATCGCTGATAAGCTGCAGCAGGAGCTGGTTGTTGTTCTCGATAATGCCGATGAACTTCTCTTTCTTCTCCTCGTCGTCGGTATTGGCGAGCAGATTGGAGAATCCGACAATGGCATTAAGCGGAGTACGTATTTCATGACTCATGTTGGCGAGGAACGCTGATTTCAACCGGTCAGACTCGCTTGCCTGTTCCTTGGCAAGAATCAGCGCGTTTTCCTGTTTCTTGCGTTCGGTGATTAGAAGCAATGAGCCTACAAGCGATACGGGGCGTCCGTTCTCATCCGTGTCGTCGACAGCTGCGTTCACTTCCATCCAGTCGATTATCTCTTTGCCGTTGTCATTTGTTACAATGCGGAACTCTTCTTTGACATAGTTTGCCTTTCCTTCGACAAGCTCCTGATAGGACTGGCGCACACGCGGCAGGTCCTCGCGATGTATGCGTTGGAAATACTCGCTTGAGTCGATTATGTTCATTCCGCGTCTTGACCCGCGCAGGGTGGGAAACTTGAGGTGTTTCAGTATGCGTTGAGTCTCGCAATAGATGCGCTGTGTCTTGATGTCCCATCGCCACGGGATGATGTGCGCCACACTTAGCGTCATTTCAAGCTGTTTGCGTGAATTGCGTAGTGTGTTTTCCGCTTTGTTGCGCTTGGTGGTGTCTGTACCGAATATGTCGACGGTGTTGTTATCCTTGTTGGGTACAATCAGAAATTCGTAGTAGGAGTCGGTCGATTTGAAATAGTGGGTGAAAGTGACCGAGTGATCCTCCTTGAAGGCGGTGTCTACGAGATGCTTCAGATGCTCCATACTGAAAAACGAGTCGGCATCATCGGCTCCGTTCTGACTGTAAAGCGATTCAAATGAAGTATTGCTCGACTTGTAATTGATTTTTGTCACATGACCTTCAGCATCGGTGACAAGACCTGCCGAGGCGTATGCGATAGGCATGTTGCGCACCAGTGCGTCATGTGCACTTGTCGCCTTTATCTTTATGCGCAGTGCTTTTGAGCGCAGGGCGATTATGACAGCAATCGCAGCCACAAGCAGGATTATGGAGATGATGTACCACTTGTAGCTGTCCCAAAGTGTTTTGGGCTTGTTGACAAATACCGTGTCGGCGGGGCAGTCGCTTACAGAGTATCCGTCGCGCAGAAGCTGCTCATAGTTGATGACGTAATTGAAATCCTGCGGATATTCGGGATAATAGAACGGCAGGTCATGCATCTTGGTGCCTTCGTTCATCTTATGCACGTAGCTGACGAGGGTGTCGACTATCTTTTTGTGGTCAGGGAAATAACCGCCCAGAATACCGTTGGCGATATATGCCTCGCGTAGGGCATAGACCGGTTGCGCCGCCTGTGGGATAGCGCGGTATTCGCCTGACACAAGCTGCGGATAGCCGTTGACATCTTCTTCCGAATAAAACCAAGAGGAGAAAAGAAAACCTAACTTTTCGTCATGATTCATGATATAGTCGAGAAGACGGCCGCTGTTGTCGTTTCCTGCTACAAGCCATTCGTAGGATATTGCCGGATAGGTCGAGGCAAGATAATTACTGATGTTTTTGCTGAGATGACGGTTGGCTGAAAGAGCATCGGCGGCAAATACAAGTTTGGTCAGCTGCGGATTCATCTTTACGATGAGGTCGATAGTCTCCTTATACATGAAAGGTGACTCGATAAATGTGAGGTCATATTTGTTTCGCAACTGTGCGAGCGGGGTCAGCATGTCGTCGGTGTCATCTCCCTGCACTCCGGTAAGATAATAATTCATGGTGCCTACCTTGTCAAGGTTTCCGAGGAGTATTGCCGGGAGATCGCCCCAGTTTGACTTGATGGTGTCGATAAGTCCGAAAGAAGCCTCTCCAATCATGATGATGCCGTCGGGCTTGTTATTGTTGTAGCGTTTCAGGACACCTTCGACCATGTTGTTGTAGAGCGAGTCGTTGGTGACATAACTCATGTTGAGATGCTCTACCTCGATGATGAATTCATGATTTTTTGCCGCCTCCATTATCAGCGGGGTGATAAACGGCTGGCTCCAGGGCGCTCCCTCGTTGTAGGCGTTGATTACAAGTATGTTTTGTACCGGCTTTGTGCGGTCAATGCCGTCGGCATGTGCCGAGAGTATCGATAACGCCACAAATGCGGTTATTGCTATTAATGTCCTTAATTTGCTAATGAAATTTTTCATGAATAATTGGTCAATAGTAAACGATAGATTTTTTAACCGTTTGGTTGTATCTGTGCAAAGTTAATCATTTCCACGACTAATCAACTATGTTTCCGTAAAAATAACAATATGTTTTACGGCATAAAAATGTGCCTTAGGCATTGCCTGCAGGGTATGGGCGGAGCGGATGGGGATATACAGATGGACAAAAGATGCAAGGTGTGCTTCCCGGAGAAAGGTTGATGATTCCCTGTCGGGAAACTTTTTGCTTCGGACTGCTTTCCGTGGGTATCGCTTCGCTCAACCCACGGCTAAAAGTGGATTTTTCCCTGCGGGAAAATATTGCAGAGGTGCGATGCGGGGGTGTTTGCCCGGAAAGGGCAAGATGACGTTAGCCGCGGGCAGCGCCGAAGGTGCGCCCGTGGAGAGCGAAGCCCCCACAATAACACAACCCTGAAACGGGTTGCATAAGTATGTGCTAATCAGATGGCTATTCAACCCACTCCGGGGTTGAGTCAACAGGAGATGCACTTGCGCCACGGGTATGCCTTCGGCATTACCCGCGGATAACAGGATGAATCCTCTTGCGAGGATTTTTGGCTCTTGCGCTAAGTTGGAGGTATTGAGTGGAAGCTCGCCCGCGATACAGATACAAAAAGGTCGTGCCAAATGTTGACACGACCTTCTTTTATGATGGATTATATTAAAATTATTTCCAAGCAAATACCTGAACCTTGCTCTTACCATAGGCTACATAGATGTAACCGTTAGAGTGGAGTGAGATGTAGTTTGCAGAGTTTCCTCCGTTATGGCGGGTGCGTGTCACGAATGAGAGGTCGTTCTTCTTAAGAACAATCAGACCGGCAGCACCATGTGCGATATATACATAGTCCTTGTCAACTGCGAGACCATTGGCGCAGGCTGCTTCAGCTTCCTTGACAGACATTTCCCAGCCTTTAAGCTCTTCCTTGCTCTTATCGGCAAGACGGAAAGAAGCTACTTCAGTAATGGTATTTCCTGCAAGTGAGAGATGCTTTACTCCACCTTGTCCGAGGCATACCCAGATATCATTGCCTTCGATTGCGATTACATCCTTGCCGTCAACCGGTGAAAGGAGTACATCTTCAACTACGTAAGAAGCGATTTCGTTCTCGTAGTTAATGTCAGTGGCATTGAATACCTTAACGGAGGCATTTGCAGTATTGGCTGCCTTGTCGCGGTTGATAAGGGTCAGCATGACTACTTTTGCGCCATCGGTTGCGATGTGCTTGCCGGTGCGTGAGCCGTCACGTTCCCAAGGATTAACAGGAGCTTCAGCCAGACTCGGGTCGAATTTCCATGACGGGAGTTTAGCCACTGATTTGAGTTTCCATGTAGCTTCCGTGAAGTCAGCTACGTTGAATGTTTCGAATCCGGCTACAGAAGCGGTTTGGTAGTATTCGCCGTTACGGATGATGCAGTTGCCTGAGCCGCCGTTGCTATATACTGTGTCGCCGGCAGCGGTTACATATTGTTCCTTATATAGGGTGATGAGGTTTAGTTTTGCTGTGTTGCCTGTGGGGAATGTTCCGCCATCGCAGTTAATCCAACCGAGGATGCCGCCCTTCTTGGGATGGTCACCGGCTACGAATATCTTACCGTTGTCGAAGATTACATGGTTGAAGTCGATAGCTCCGTAAGTATCGTTTTCAGGTGCAGTCTCAAGATAAGAGTTGAGGGTTACAGTGCCGTTGTCTACGGTGAGGTGCTCGATACAGCCGTGGAAGCCTGTTCCCTGAGTATGCCATGAAACGTAAGCATCGTTTCCGACAGTGAAAATTGAGGTAGCAGAAATCGGGTGGCTATGTTCTGCGGGCTCGATGCTACCGATGTTTTCAAGTTCGGGGTCGGGAGTGGGGTCGGGGGTAGGTTCTGTCGGACCTTCAATAACCTTGGGGGCGCAATCGTCACCGTCTTCAACAGTATAATCGATTTCCTCGTTTACCTTTACGCTCTCGTTCCAGTCAAGAACGACTTCGGTTTCATCGGCTGGCTTTTCTTGTGTTCCGGTTTGAGTGTCGTATTTTACGGCAACATTGTAGAAAGTGTCCTTTAGATCTTTGTTGTTGACATCAAGCACCTTGGTCTCAACCATTGCATAGTGGTCTTCTGCTGCTCTTACAAATACATTGCCTATGTCCTTCAGGTTAAGCTGTTCAGTGGCGAGGAGATAACCGCCGTCACGGAGGAGTATTTCAAGAGGACTATTGCCTGCCAGTTCAACCACCGGAGCCGACACATAACCTGCTGAAATTATTGAGTTGTTACCGGTAAGGTAGATGGTGTCTTCTGCTGTAACAGCACAGCCAGCGTAAACTTTTCCTCCAACTAGAGTTATGTTTTTACCGTGGAGTTTGCCTGTGGTGTAACATTCTCCCATAAGTTCGAAGTCAATGTCTTCGTGTACGAGGTCAGCCTCAGAAACAAGAGTTCCTTCGATGTGGATATTCTTGTCTCCGCTTTGGTTTGCGCGCAAGATGTCACCGCCTCGGTGAACATAAACAACAGTGTTTGACTGGAGAATCGATCTGTCGGTAAGCTTACCGCCATTCAGGATGTGAATCTCCATTTCTGTATTGGAACCTGTGCCACCTATAGTCACATTGCCGTCAATATAGAATTTCGGTGATTCAATGTTCACCTCTTTGTATAGTCCCGGAATCCAAGTCCAGTTGTTGTTTGCATCATTGTAACCATCAGAAGTGTAAATGATTTTTAGCGGGGCTGAAAGACCGTTATAGTCGCCTGCGGGTACATATATTTGGGGGCTTACAGTTGTGGGGATGTCGCTTTCCGTTGAACCCTGCGGCAGTTTTATATATAAAGCATAAGGATTGGCTTTATATGTATCATCAAGAGATATCATTGCTGCAAGTTCGTCAGCAGTGGGGATTTCAGGCATTCCGGGGAACTCAGGTACGTCATTAGCCGCACGACTTCCAAAAAGCTTAGAGTTGTAATAGGTTTTTGCCAATGCAGGGTTGGAGAGCACCGAGAGGTCAACGCCTTCTACGGTTTCGGTTACATCGTTGCCGCCGGGACCGTCGATGCCGGGGGCGTCATCTTTACAACCGGTCATGGTTACAAGTGCGAGGGCTACTACACCGCACCTGAACGCGTTTTTACGGGTGAGTACCGGTAAAATCAGGTTAGTCTTTTTCATCCTTGAAAATAAAAGTTAGAATGTTAGATTGGTATGATTGTTAATTGTTTTTTTGCTATATCACTTTTCAATGTGTGTAACAATATTTTGCAAATTTACAAATAAAATCGCAATCTGCAAATATTTGATTGTTAATTAATGGATTGAGTCGTCGTTTTAACACTCCGGCGCAAGGACTTATTGTATATTTTCAAAGTCGTTCATCAACGAGCTTTCGGTTAAGGTTTCCTTTTAAATCGTAGATTGCACCCCCCTTCCGGAGATATTTTTTCAGGTCCATATCGTTAAATACCGAGTGACATACACACTGTATAATCAGGTCGTAATTTTTTTCAGAAATTTCATCTTCAGAGGTGGAAATATCAATGTCATACGTATTTTTTACATTGGCTTTATTGACATTGGGGTCGAATATGTCCACTTCTGCGCCTTCCTCTTTAAGATCATTGTATATGTCAAACACTTTCGTGTTGCGTATATCCCGGCAGTTTTCCTTGAACGTAAATCCGAGCAGGAGCACGTTGGCTCCGCGGATTGTCTTCCCTTTGCCGGCAAGGAGCGATGCGGCACGTTGCACGACATAGCGCGACATGCCGTCGTTGATGCTTCGTGCCTCAGTCATCAGGGGAGTCCTCACGCCATGAACCTGAGCCTTGTGTATGAGATAATACGGGTCGACACCGATACAGTGGCCGCCCACAAGTCCAGGATGGAGTTTTTGAAAATTCCATTTAGTAGAAGCCGCTTCAATAACGTCGTTGGTGTCGATGCCGAGGGCATTGAACACTTTCGCCGCCTCATTGATGAGGGCTATCTCGACATCGCGCTGCGTATTTTCGAGTATTTTTGCCGCTTCGGCAACTTTTATGCTCGGAGCGCGATGAGTGTGGGCATCAAGGACGGAGCCGTAAAGACGCTCTACAAAGTCGGCGGTTGCCGGTGTCGAGCCTGACACAATCTTGCAGATTTTATGTACCGGGCGTGTATATTCGCCGGGGTTCACGCGCTCGGGGGAGTATCCTACGAAGAAATCGCGGTTGAATGTCAGCCCCGACGTGCGTTCAAGCACGGGGACACACTCTTCCTCGGTAGCTCCCGGATAGACGGTCGATTCATATATCACCGTGTCGCCGGGCTTCAGCACTTTACCGATTTTCTCGCTCGCATCGAGGAGCGGCTGCAGGTCGGGACGGTTATAGCAGTCGACCGGGGTGGGCACTGTCACTATATAGACATTACAGTCGCTTATGTCGTCGAGGGAGGAGGTGCATTTCATGCCGTTGCCGAGAGCTGCGGCGAGTACACCGGGCGTGAGGTCGCCGTTGGAGTCGATTCCGCGGTTCAGGTCGTCGACACGTGCAGGATTGATATCAAGTCCTGTCACACGGTATTTTCCTGAAAACATGCAGGCAAGAGGCAATCCTACGTACCCAAGTCCGAGGATAGCGATTTTTGGTGTCAGAACTTCTTCATTCATGGCTATTGTCTCTTGATAATTAGTTAGATGGATAATGTACTGGAATTTAATTGGCTATAGCCCTTCCGCCCGCGCCACGGCAGAGGTCTTCTTCGGGTTCCACGAGTCTTTGTAAGAGGAATAGAAGAAAAGCTCCGATGTGTGGGCGATAAGGCGTGTTATACGTAGGAAATATCCGGTATAGAAAGTGGTGATAAATACATACGGAAACAGTTTCGCCTCTTCCCTTGGGCGTTCGGTTACTATGAGTATCACTCCGAATGCCACGATGGCGAAAGCCATACGTATGAGATAGCCTATCACGATGATTTCCCACAGGCGGTCGACATTCATGAAAAACAGCATGATGATGTAGAAAAACCACACGTAGTTGAAAGCGAAATCGTAGACAATGTTTTCAAGATTGGAAAACATGTTGAGAAACGAGAAATTGCGGTCGCTCCACAGAATGTCGCTGTGTTTGCGTATGCGGAAGCGCACAAGCGACTTCGACCAGCGTTTACGCTGCTTGAAGAGCTTCGCCCACGACGTAGGCACATTGGTCATGCACACGGCGTTGTTGGCAAACCACACCTTGTAGCCAGCCTTGCGCAGTTTCTGGGTGATGTCGCCGTCAAGACCGGGACCTATGTCCCAGCATCCGACCTCACGTATCGCCTCGGTCTCAAACGCGCCGAACGCACCGGAGATGATATGGTAGATACCGAGCATGTTGGAGCCCATTCGTCCTACCATGATGGTCTTGAGATATTCCAGCGCCTGCAGGGTGGAGCATAGCGACTCATGGGCGTTGCGCACCTTTATGCAGCCGCCCACGCCCTTGATGTTGCGGTCGAAGTAAAACGGTATCAGTATCTTTTCTATTGCATCGCGGTCGAGCGAGCTGTCAGCGTCAAGGTGAATGATGTATTTGCCCGAGGCGTGTGACGCGGCAAAGTTTGCGGCGCATGCCTTTCCTCCGCCGAGATTGAGGCGGAAAAACTTGGTGATATAGCCCGCGCGCTGCAGGTCGTTGCAGATGATCGGGGTGGCGTCGTCAGAGCCGTCGTCGACTATGATTATCTCGAAATTCTGATAGGTCTGCTCGCGAAGTGACTCCACGAGCTTGTAGATATGCCGTCCTTCGTTTTTACCAGGGGCGAGTATCGATACAAGCGGCATCTCGGTGTAAAGCAGATTGCGCGCCACTGTGTCGCGACGGCGAAACGACTTATGGAAAAACACCTGTCTTATCGCCGTTATGATATCAAGAAGATAATATCGCGGAAACTCGATGATAAACAGAAACCAATAGGTAGAGAGCGCCACTTCCCACGAAAGATTCGTGGAAAAACACACCATGATGCCGTTAAGCAGCTCAAAGATGTCGTAGAGCACTCCTTTGAAAAATGTCTCTATCATCGGTGATTATAAGATTTATGAGATGTAATATATATTTAATGTATATGTTTATTTGTTGCGTGATTCCTCCAGTCGCCTTACGAATGTCTCCGGGTCGGTGTCGGGATGGTAGATGTATGTCTCCACCAGCTCAAACTGGAATCCGTCGTGAAGCTGTCGGTAGTCGTTAAGCTCGGCTTTCAGCTCATACTCCATCTTGCTTTGCTGGCGCCCGATTTCGCCTTCCCGCACACGGCTCATGAAGTAATAGTTGTTACCCCATATCGCACTCTTGTAGGTGAAGAATCGCGCCATCGCCTGCACTATGGGCGGTCGCGCGTCAAGCGACGGACCTTCATCGGCATTAGGGTCGAATACATAGAAACGGGTGACAATGAGCACTTCGCCCTGATTGTTGCGCGCCGTGGAGAACTGGCGCACATAGTCCATGAAATTGCGCGTGGAGGTGTAGCCGAAGAATCCCGCCTGACTTATGGTGTGTACCACGTCGTTGCCGGCAAAAGCATGGATGCCGTCGGGGGTAAGCTCGTACTCGTAAACGTCGCGTGACAACAGCTCGTCGGTCTCGAGGCTTCGCTTGCACGATGAGCAGAGCACCCTCATGTCGGGGTACATGAATGATTCCTCACATTGGTTGCACGTGTATATCGCCGAGGGCTTGTCGTAGTCTACGCCTATATGCCGGAGCAATACATGACATTTCGGGCAGCGCAATTCTCCATCCCACTGGTAGGTCGACTCAGGCGACACGTTGGCGCAGCGGAAATGGTGGATTACCGACTGCTGGCGCAAGTCGGAGCTGTTGCACTTGGGGCAGGTCTCGAAAAAGAAGAGATGGCTGCTTCCGCAGTGGGGACACTCGTGTATCCTGTCGATAAACCTGCTGTGGCGTATATAGCCGAGACGCAGCATCTCGGAATGGAAAAACTCGCGTTCCTGCGCGGCTATTCGTTCCTGTCCGGTGTACCACATCGTGTAGTTGTACAGTGCCATGTAACCTATGCTCATGCCTCGTATAGGCTCGGAGCTGAATGTGAACATTCCGCGCGAGATGGCGTAACGCACCAGGCGGAACATCTCTTCGGCGTGGGTCACCACGGGCTCCGTGCCGAGAAGGAAGTTGAGGCGGCGCATTGAACCGTATATCTCGTCGATGGTCTGTGCCAGGTCACGGTCGGTGGGCGACGATGCGTAACCGTCGACGATTATCGCCGCCTCCCCCAGCCAGCCCTGAAGCCGCTGGGTGACAAACAACGGCTTGAACCGGCACTTCTCTGACAGAAGCGGCGATGCAAGGCGTATGGCGAGGCGCGTGTAGTCGTGGAGCGGATTTATCACGTTTATAAACATGGCATCGAAATCCTCAAAATCAAGCTCCGGGGTGCGGTCTACATCGAGCACCTCGTTTATCACCAATATCTTGCGTCGGCTGAAATTGGTGATAATCTGATATTTTTCGTTTACTCGGTTTCTTGAGTTCATTTCTTTTCCGGTTTTCGTGAATCGAGTATCCATGCGTCGCGAAATTCGCGCTGTGTCCTCGAAATAGTCTTTAGTTCCGCAGCGGCTTCATCCATCGATGCGTACCTCGCCGCGTAGACATACCATTTTCCGCTGCGATACAGCTTGCCGCTCCCTGACAGAGCCATGTCCTGTAATTCGGCAACCCTGGTATCGGCATGTTTTTCCGATTGGAATACATTGGTTATGATGTAGAACACCTTTTCCGACTCGGCGGCTGCCGCCCTGCGCTCCTTTTCCACTTTCCGCAGGCTGTCCTGGCTCTGGCTCAGGGCTGCGAGCGAGTCGGCGCGGTGCTGTTTGCGCGCCTGTTTAAGCGAGTCGGCGCGCGCTTCCTCCATACGGCGTTCAATCACGCTGTAATGACGGCGGCGGTTCAGGTAGTCGACAAGCGACGAGTCGTTGACCCCGGCGCCTGTGGTCACCCATAGATAATTGCTCGGGGAGTCGCTCTTCCATGTGTCAAGGTTTTTAATCCTGATTGTGACGGGGAGTCCCGACGCGACGCTCCAGAAAGGTATTCTCTGGTCGTAGTCGATGTCGAGCTTGGCAATCAGCGCGGTATTTTTCTTTGTGAAATAGCTGCGCAGATTTTCGGGAATCTCCTCGGTGCGCATTCCTATGACCGAGACATGGGCATCAAACGACAGGTTTTCATTCACTACAATCTCGGCAAGTGAGTTATAGGTGATGTTGTGGATTTTATCCGGCGGGATGTAGGCGACCACATGCAGGTTGTTGTCGGTGAGATTGAGGTGCTGCGCCGTCATGAGAAGTTCCTTTTCAAAGAACACCATGCGGTCGGGGGCTACGATATTGACGATAATCGCCGAGTCGGTCGCAAGACGGAAGCGTTGTGCCGCCTGGAGTGAACGCGCGCGGAAATTGTCGTATATCTGCGCTCCGTCACCTCCGGTGCCGTGGATGCCGCGCGCCGCAGGGTCGGTTGATCGGCGCATGCCGCCGAGCATACCCGCTTCTGCCTGCATTGCCTTTAACATGGCGAGTGCCTCGCTTAGCATACGTTCAAGGTCCATGCGGTGAGAGTTGTCGCTGAGACCGAATTGAATATTGTGGTTTTCAAGCGATATCTGTTTGCGCAGTTCAGCGATTCTCACTTTCTGCACTGCTATTTCCTGCAGGAGGCTGTTGTAGCGGATGGTAAGGTCGCGGTTGCGCGCCACGATTATAGGCTCGGTGTTGATGTTTGCCTGCTCGGTCATCACGTCCATCATGAAATAGGAGTAAAGGGTGTCGCCGGGAAGCACGATGTCGCCTGTCTCGACATAGAGGCTGTCGAGGAAGATGTCAAACGGCGTCCTTATCTGGTTGGCATCGACATGGATATAACCGTCGAAATCGGAATAGACGACTTTTCTGCCGACATAAAGCCCGAGAATAATCAATATCACGCCAAGCACGGTAGCTGCTACTATCTGCTGGCGGTTGACCTTGCGTTTGCGCTGCCGCAGGATCTCTTCTATGTTTTCCTTCTCGTCGTGAGAGCGGTAGGTGAAATTCTTCATGTCTGCGGTAACTGTTACATGTTGGTGTCTATAGTGACTGAGTCAAGCGGTATCTCGCGGCAGAAACGGAGTACCGACTCATCGGTCAGGAATTTCTGCAAATCGGCTATACAGCAGTCCTTGCGGTACTGGAAGTCGATGAATTTCTCGCAACACGAAAGGTAGCTGTTGTACTCCTTCATGCGGGCGAGGCGGTTGTATTCGCCCACGCGGTTGCCGTAGGCGTTGCCGCGCAGGGTGAGATACTTTTTCAGTTCTTCCATGCGTCGGTATTCGCCGAGCGAGGCGTTGTTGTAGCGCTCGATGTCGAGGAGTATGGCGTTGACCGCCTCCATTATGCGTGCGGCTATGTGCGACTCTTCGGCGGAGAGTATGTTGCGCTGCGCCCTGAGGGCGTCTTTCTTTTTCCAGAACTCAAACGAGAGCGGGATGGTAAACACCAGCCCCGCATCGACGTTTGAGGAGTTGGGGGCGTGAGGGCGCGTATAGTAGGAATAGCGTACAAACGGCGCTGCGTTGACCTCGGTCCAGTAGCTTGTGTTTTTTTCCTGCTGCTCGAGCAGCTCCATCTGCAGCTGCAGTGTGGAAAGGTCCGCCTGGGTTTTGCGCACATGTTGCAGATAGGCGGCTGTGTCGATTTCGACAAAGTAGCCTGCGGGACGCGAGAGATCGAGTGCGGGGAGATGCCTGCCTGGCAGCGATGCAAACATCCTTTCAGCCTCGGCTTTTTCATTTAATATCTGGAGTAGGTCGTCGCTGGTGATGTTTTCGTTTTCCAGAAGATACATGTAGGCTGAACTGAGCATGTTGAGGTTGCGGATGCGTTGCAGCAACACCCCTCCCATGAGCGAGTCGCTGTATTGGCGGAACGCTTCTTTCTGGCGCTCCACGAGCATTCCGAGATCTTCCTTGTCATAGGCGAGCTTGTCGATGCGTCCGCGCAGTTTCTGCTCATTGATTCTTCCATGTCGCTTGAAAAGCGCGCTCTGGAATGGATACCATCTTAGCTCCGCCTGGATTTTACCCTTGTAGACTGAAACCGGGTCCTCCTCATCCATGCCAAGGTCGCCGTCAAGACGATAGTAAGTCTGCCCTGTGAAGCGTAACCCGGTGAGACTCTTGATTTCCCCGATTTCGGCTTCGGTTCGCCGGTCAATGGCTCGGTTCAGGTCATCGCGTGTGTCGGTCGCTCCCGTCGTGGCTGATGAGCCGGTAACGCTAAGCGATGCCGGGCGGCTGCCGTCGCGGCTCCCGAATATGAGGGAGTCGAGATGCTCGAAGCGCTTGTCGAAATTGGCAAGAATCTCCATGCCACGTTGATTCTGCGCCGACAGCCCGAATGACAGCTGAGGGAGCAGCAGGATGACAGCGAGACCCATTACCTGAAAAAGGGTTATGATATTGTTAGGTCGATTCATTACAGTCAGGTTCATAAATGATGCCGTTTCGCGGACGAATGTTACGATTGGTGGCAGGCACTTATAAATATTAGGGTTAGTAGATGCAGGACGTTTTTTTAATTACTATCTACAAAGATAAAAAGAAAAATTTATTTTATCAATAGTGCTCGGTGCAACGGAGCATATTTTTGAGATTATTTATTTGATTTGATGGGCGTTTATTGATTTTTATGGATTTAAAGCGATATTGAATGGGTATAAATATGTAAATTTGCACCAAATTCATCAAGAGTAACCTTACTACATGAGCGATTCTAATAACAACGATAAGCCAAGACGCAGCCGCAATGGTATCATAGCCGCTATGTGGGCGGTGTTTGTATTTATTGTCGGTGCGGTATTTTTCTTTTTCTTTCTTATATATAACGGTGTGATAGGCTACATGCCACCTATCGAGGAGCTTAAGAATCCGAAAGACCGTTTTGCCTCGGTGGTGTATTCCGCCGACGGAGAGGAACTCGGCAGGTATTTCGCCAACACGGGCAACAGGGTGTATGTCGAGTTTGACGATATCTCCCAGAATGTCATCGACGCGCTTATCGCCACGGAGGACTCACGCTTTGAGGAGCATTCCGGCATCGATGTGCGCGCTCTCGGGCGTGTCGCTGTGAAGACCCTCGTGCTGCATCAGAAAAATGCCGGAGGCGGCTCGACCATTGTAAGCGTTTGGGCGCGCGGCGACGGGCTGTACTGGCTGTCCATCGGCGACAGCGGTTTGTTCCTTCTGCGCGGCGGCAGGCTGCGGCGTCTCGTTCCGGAGCATAATTATGCTGCGTTCTTAAATCAGCGGTTGGAAAAGGGTGAGATCAGCCAACTGTTTTACGACCGGGAGATCAGGCGCGGCCGGGCGCTGACAAGCTATCTTGGGATGAACGGCATTGGCCTGTATGAGCAGAATCAGCAGCCGATGGCGATCGAACGGGGAGACGTGATTTTGCTGTGCTCCGACGGGCTGATGCAGGCGCTTAGCACGCAGACGCTGGAGGAACTGCTTTCCCAGCCCGGCACTGCGCAGCAGCTGACAAAAAAACTTCAGACCGTGCTGCTGAGTCACAGCGACGCCATGCAGGATAATACCACGCTGGTCCTGATCAAACGACACCGATAAATGGAGACGACAACATGAATAAAGTGCTTTGTAACAAGAATCACTATTACGATGCGGACAAGTTTTCGGCTTGCCCGCATTGCGCGCGGGCAAAGGCTTTTTTAGAACGGACAGCGCAGACGGCGCAGCACGCCGCACCGCCTGCGCAGGACGGGCCCGCAAAGGGCGGATACTGGAGTCTCGATGATCTGCGCGGGAAAACGTCTTTGCCGGACACGCCGGTGGCCGGGTTCTCCACGCCGCCGCCTGTGCAGGCGGGGACGCCCCGGCTGGATATTATGCACACCACGCCGCTGTTCCCGCCGGACGGGATGCAGCTGCCGGTTCCGCCTGTGCCTGTGCAGGAGC
>ERZ780149.895-NODE-895-length-35957-cov-3.878391_pt1 | contig 35957 bp, 38 predicted proteins | sample MGYA00511367_ERZ780149 | MGnify/ENA primary metagenome ERZ780149 (study PRJEB29588, sample SAMEA2153852) | human gut metagenome | biome: human gut; feature: human-associated habitat; material: faeces | place: Denmark | collected 2008/2010 ... | reverse complement strand
TTCTATTTAACGCGTGACCGCCATTTTTGTTCCTATTTTTTACCGAACCATTGCTAATAATGCCTACAATTCAATAAATCTGCATCTTCCCGTCTTCCACGACCGACAACACTCCTTTAATGCCGTCGTAATACTTTGTCGCCTCCTGTATTGTTTTACCATCGGGGACAGTCACGGCAATACCGTTGATATTTTTATAAACATACAAGACATCAGAGCCATATTTTTTCGCAGCTTCAATCAATTCACCATTGCCGCCTTGAGGGTCATAATATATTATGAGATTTTCATGCCCTAAGATTTTCTGCGTCGATTTAGTTGTACTGCAACCAAGCATTGATATAACAATTATAAGCGCGAGCAAATTGGCAACAAATAGTCTGATATTCATAAATTTATCCGTATAGATTATCTCTATTTATATATGATTATTCGTAGTCGATTCGCTCGATTTTGAAGATTACGGGACGCGTGCCGTCGTTGCAACAGGTAATCATAGTGTTCTCGTCGCGCATCCATCCTTTCATTATAGAGCCTCCCTGCAACCCTGTGTAGATATAACGCGATATGGTATCCCAAGCCTCGGAGCAGAAAGGTTTCTTCGGGTCACCGGCAATCTCATCAGGATTACAGTCGGTTTTTATGAGGGTGTTTAGTCCGCAGTGCCAGAAATCATCACGCTCATCGTCGCGATAAAATATAAACTCATCGCCCTTGTTATATACCGGACATTTCCCTGAACAAGGATTGGCGCAATACTGCTGCTGGTATTCAGGATATAATTTGGTGTCAAGCACCGTCACTTTCACTTTATGCTTCATATTTCGTCCAAGCTTATTAATGCAAATATACCGGTATATTGGAAAGAGATGACGTTAGTATCTGTTAAATTTATAAAATTGAAGTATAATTTTGTGGCTACGCCAGAGAGCTTTACTACTTTTGTTTAAATTTTATATAATCACGTTGCAACTTTTTTACGGGTTTACGCATCTAACCCATAAAAAAGCAGGAAAAGTAAAGCTATGATACATCTTTCCGACATAAACAAGACCTATCCCGGTGCAGTGCCGCTGCACGTATTGAAAGGTATCAACCTTGACATTAACAAAGGCGAACTTGTGTCAATCATGGGAGCGTCAGGCTCTGGAAAATCCACACTACTTAACATATTGGGCATACTCGACTCATACGACACAGGCGAGTACGTACTTGACGGTACCCTGATAAAAAATCTAAGTGAAAACAGGGCGGCGGAACTTCGCAACAAGCTCATAGGATTTGTATTCCAGTCTTTCAACCTCATCAATTATAAGGATGCGATGGAAAATGTTGCGTTACCGCTATTCTATCAAGGTGTGCCGCGACGCAAACGCAATAAACTGGCACTTGAACAGCTTGACAGGATGGGGCTGAAAGAGTGGTCCCACCATCTGCCGAGCGAACTGTCGGGTGGTCAGAAGCAGCGCGTGGCGATAGCACGTGCCCTCATCACCAATCCGGCAATCATCCTTGCCGACGAGCCGACAGGTGCGCTTGACAGCAAGACTTCGGTCGAGGTCATGAAGATATTCCGTCAGCTCAACGACGAAGGTATGACCACCGTGATAGTGACCCACGACCCTAATGTGGGCGCACAGACCAACCGCATTATCAGGATTTCCGACGGACTTATAATAGATTGACCGATGCTCGACCTTATAAATGAAATATGGCAGACGATGCGCACCAACAAGCTGCGCACGATACTGACCGGCATCTCCGTCGCCTGGGGCATATTCATGCTCATCATGCTCGTAGGGCTCGCCAAAGGTGTATTGAACTCCTTTGAGGATGGAGACTTTGCCAAACGCGCCAACATAATACAGGTGTGGCCGGGATATGCATCGTTGCCCTATAAAGGATTAAAAGAGGGACGCGTGGTAAATATCCGCAACACCGATCTTGAGAAAATCGAACGCGAAAATGCCGATATGGTCGATTATGCCGCCGCGCAATTAAGCATGTCGTCAGCCAACATATCCACGTCACGCGATTACGTGAACAAGTCTTATACCGGTGTGTTTCCGGAAGCACAGGAGCAGCTTGTCATGAGTCACGGGCGTTTCATCAACGACCATGACCTTGAGACACAACGAAAGGCTATCGTTCTCGACAAGAAAAGCGCGGAGACGCTTTTCGGCAGCGCGGACAAGGCGGTAGGCAACATAGTCAACATGACCGGGCTGTCGTTTACGGTAGTAGGAGTATATGACCACCAATGGCAAAGCAGCATCTATATTCCCTACACCACGGCAAGAGCGTTGAAGGGATACGATGATAAACTCAGCACCCTGCGTGTATCCGCTTCCGGCATCAACACGCTTGAAAAAGCTGACGAACTTGAGAAAAAAGTACGCGCGACATTGGGCAAATCCGAATCGTTCGATCCCGATGACTCCAGTGCCGTGTGGGTCTGGAACCGCTTTTCCAACTATATAAGCAATCTAAAGGTAACCGACATATTAAACACTGTGATGTGGGTAATCGGACTGCTGACACTGATAACGGGTATCGTCGGCGTGAGCAACATCATGTTTGTATCGGTAAGAGAACGTACCCATGAAATAGGGATACGTCGCGCTATTGGTGCAAAACCGGCGCGCATACTTAAGCAAGTGATATTGGAAAGCGTGGCGATGACAACCGTATTCGGCTATTTCGGCATACTTCTCGGCACAATAGGTACAGAGATTCTTTCACGTATGTTTGCCGGTTCGGATTTCATAAAAGACCCGACGGTCAGTATATCACTCGCCCTTGAAGTGACGCTGGTATTGATTGTTGCCGGAGCACTTGCCGGACTCTTTCCGGCGCTCCGGGCTTTAAAGATACGCCCAGTTGAGGCATTAAGGACAGAATAAAGAATGGCGCAATATGAAAAATCCCATATTTGACATAGACAACTGGAAAGAAATCACCGCCACACTCGGCAGAAACAAGACGCGCACCTTCCTGACCGCGTTCGGTATATTCTGGGGCACGGCTATGCTTGCGATGCTGTGGGGAGGAGCACAAGGTTTTCAAGATCTGCTGCGAAGAAATTTCGCCGGATTCTCGACAAACACCGCTCTCGTGTTTGCCGGCAACACAAGCATACCATACAAAGGATTCAGTAAAGGGATGTGGTGGTCACTGACCCAGACCGACATAGACAACATGCGTAAGAGCATTCCGGAGATAAACGCGTCATCGGCAGTCACTACCTATTCGACCACGGCTATCCATGGCGACAAGAGCTATGCCACCCAGATACAAGGCATCGAGAGCCAATATCCTCTTATCAACAAGCCTGTCATATATGAGGGCAGGTTTATCAACGACTCCGACGGCAGCAATGACCGTAAGGTTTGTGTACTCGGCAAACGGGTTGCGGCAGAACTGTTCGGCACAGGTTCTCCGATAGGAAAATTCGTTGCACTCGACAACATCTATTATCGTGTTGTCGGAGTTGCCGGACAGACTTCCGAAATAAACATCAACGGTAAAATTGACGAGATGGTACTCGTGCCCCACTCCACTATGCAGCGCGCCTATAACATAGGGCAGAATGTGGGCATGGTAATCCTTTCATGCAAAAACGGGACAACCCCCACATCCATCCGTCCGCGAATAGAGCGCATCATCAGGGCAAGCCATCCTATCCATCCCGAAGACACCCAGGCAATAGAATTCTGGGATGTCTCGGAGGAATTTGCAATGGTGGAGAATGTGTTCAGCGGTGTCGACATCCTTGTTCTGTTTGTAGGCTTCGGGTCGCTTCTCGCGGGAATAATCGGAGTTGGTAACATAATGTGGATTATTGTCAAGGAGCGCACCCAGGAGATAGGTGTAAGACGCGCCATAGGCGCCAAACCGCGCGACATAATCATGCAGATTCTTTCAGAAAGTATCGTGCTGACAACTGTGGCAGGTATCGCAGGTATATGTTTTGCCGTGATAGTGCTCCATATTGTTGCGATAATGACAACCGAAGACGGCAATACGCCCGGATTCCAGCTCACTTTCATGAACGCGATGACCATACTTGTCGTATTCCTGACCCTGGGCTCGGCGGCCGGTATCGTACCCGCAATCAAAGCAATGAGAATAAAACCCATAGAGGCTCTTAACGATAAATAAACAAAACTTCATCACAATAATGAAAAAGGTAATTCGCATTTTAATCTGGACTCTTGTAGCCCTGTTGTTTTTAGGCACATTTGTCTATCTGTTCTACAATTCGAGGTCAAAGACCACAGTTTATGAGATTGTGACACCGGAGATAGGCAACATCGAGCGTCGCACAGTACTTACCGGCAAAATCGAGCCGAGAGATGAAATCGAGATCAAGCCTCAGATTTCAGGTATTATCTCGGAAATAAACGTCGAGCCGGGCGACCTTGTAAAAGAGGGCGACATCATTGCCAAAATCAAGGTGATTCCCGAGGAGTCGCAACTGTCATCGGCACAAAACCGCGTGGAAGTGGCACGAATTTCGATGAATCAGGCACAAATCGAACATGATCGCACAAAGTCGCTTTACGACAAAAAGTTTGTAAGCCGTGAAGAATATGAGCAGTCAGGTGTCACACTTGACAAAGCGCGCGCCGAATATGAATCGGCTGTCGATGCGCTCTCAATCGTAAGAGACGGTATATCGACAAGCAACGCCCAACAGAGTAATACCCTTGTACGTGCCACAATCGATGGTCTTATCCTTGAAGTGCCTGTCAAGGTTGGTACTTCCGTAATCCAGGCAAACACAATGAACGATGGAACCACGGTGGCAAAAATTGCCGACATGACCAATCTTATATTCAAGGGTAAGGTGGATGAAACCGAAGTGGGATTGCTCGAGCCCGGCATGACTACCACAATATCTATCGGAGCGCTTCCCGGAGTATCGCCCAACGCAGTGATTGAATACATCGCCCCGAAAAGCACGGAGGAAAACGGCTCAAACACATTTGAGCTCAAAGCTGCAATCGAAGTGCCCGACACAGTGCAGTTGCGCGCAGGCTACAGTGCGAATGCCTCAATACGCCTGAATCATGCCGACAGTGTGCTTACCATCCCGGAAGGAGTCATCGAGTGGGCAGGCGACAGCACGTTTGTATATTGCCTGACTGCCGAAGAACCGGCACAGCAGTTTGAGCGCCGCAGCATTGTCACCGGACTCTCCGACGGCATCAACATAGAGGTAAAGTCGGGTATTGACAAGACCACGCGCCTCAGAGGTAATGAGAAAAATGATTGATAAATCCATTTTACGACTGTCATGAAGCATCTGTTACTATATCCGGCACTGTTATTGGGAACTCTCCCCGCCATTGCCGAGACCTGGGATCTCGACCGGTGTATAAGCTATGCCGTAGAAAATAATATCACAATCAAGTCGCGGCAAAACGATGTCGCATCCTCGCAGCAAAATGTCACCGACGCTAAATCACGCTATCTTCCGACTCTCTCGGCTAATGCCGGGCAGTCATGGAACATCGGGCGTGGACTTACAGCTGAGAACACATATGCCGACCGCAACACATCCAATTTCCAATGGGGCGCATCTTTCAATCTGCCCATATTCTCAGGTCTGTCGACAACGCGTCAGGTAGCGTATGCCAAGGCAAATCTCGCCACAGTCACCGAGCAATATGAAGCGGCAAAAGAGGATATCTCGCTCAATGTAATCACTGCATACCTTCAGGTGCTCTACTGCAAGGAGCTTAATGAAGTGGCGATAGGGCAGGTCGAACTGTCGGAATATGAGCTTGAACGACGCTCGGCACTGCTCGAAGCCGGTAAAATACCGGAAATCGACATGCTTGAAGCGAAGTCACAACTCGCCCAGGATGAGCTGAACCGGACACAGACCGCAAACGACATACGCCTCGCCCTCGTGGATCTCGCACAACTACTTGAACTTGACGACATCGATGGTTTCGACGTAAGCCCGCTTGATGACGACTCCTCACTTCTTACATTAACGCCTGAAGATGTTTACGACGCGGCGTTGCAGCATAATCATACAATACTTGCGGCACGTAACGGTATCATCGCTTCAGATAAAAACATTTCGCTTGCCAAGACCGGCTACATACCCACTGTAAATTTCAACGCCGGTCTCGGAAGTTCCTACTACAAGATATCAGGTATGCCCAATGACCCGTTTGGCAAACAGATGAAAAACAATTACAGCACCTATTTCGGATTTTCATTGAACATACCGATATTCGACGCACTTAATACACGCAATTCGGTAAACCGGGCAAAAGTACAGAGTGTGACCGCGCGCCTTCAATACGATGATGCTTGCCAGCGGCTTTTCAAGTCAATCCAGCAGGCGTATTACCAGGCTGATGGTGCCCGACATAAGCTGAAAGCAAGCGAAGTGGCGGAAGATGCCGCACAAAAAGCGTTCGAAGCAATGAGGGAGAAATATAACCTCGGAAGAGCCACACCGAGCGAATATGAACAGAGCAAGACAAAAGCACTAAGGGCGACCGCCGAGCGAATACAGGCAGGATATGAGCTGATACTGCGCACCCGCCTGCTCGAATTTTATGCTACGCCTCACTGATTAGTATCACCGTATTGCTCGAGGTACGCCTCACATGCCGTGACAAGCTCGTCGTACCATTCTTTGCCGAAATAACTTGTAAGAGGGTCCTTAAGGAATTGATAAAGCCTTATGCCCTCTTTTTTTCCGAGTATCTCGGCAGCCTTGCATATTTTCCAACGGTGATAATTGACAGCCGTAAATGAGGGATATTTGGTAAGCCTAACAGGGTACAGATAACATGACGCGGGCTTCCTGAAATCGGCTATCCTTCCTTCCCGATAAGCCTTTTCGATGGCACAGTGGCACATGCCTCCCGGCTCGTAGCAGGTAAATACACAGTTCCTGCCGTCGACAATGGAGGTAACAAGGTCGCCTTCCTCGTCGATATACCCTACTCCGTGCTCGTCAATCTCTCGTTGTGCCGCCGGTGTAAGATCATCGTACACTACAGGGAGTATCTCTTTCAACTTGTCATATTCCTCACGGGTGATTGGCGCCCCCGCATCGCCTTCGATGCAACATTCGCCAAGACATTTGTCTAAATCGCAGCAAAAAAAGCGCTCGATAAGGTCAAGCGACACGAGCGCATCCTGTATCTGTAACATAATTTCTTCCGTTTCCATTTATTTACCTGAAAATAATACTGTGGTGCCGAGTAGACGGTCATACCGACCACCCGGTTCACGGTAATACACCTGTATCAGATATTCATTGACCGTAGGATAAAAATCGCCCTCCACTATTCCGGTCATACCGGTCATTGTTCCAGCCGGGACGGCAAGATACTGATAATTATAAGAACCCTGCTTTAACAGCATGGATGCCTTATAAGAATTGTCGGTATAATCATAGTGCATGCGGCTTTCAGGATTAAAGCGACGGTTGGTGAGATCACCGTCGATAAAGATGTCATAACCCGTCATGGGCGGTGTATTGAGTTTGAAATGCACCACCACGTAATCAGCCGCCACATCGCTGTAATCGGAGTTGTATTCGCGTATCTTGAATCGTCCGTTCTGGGTCATGTCGTAGACAAACTGCGTGTTGACACGCGGCACGTCGTCATAGAGCCTGAGATGATAGAACGGGTCGGCATACACAATCTCTGCGACATTCATTCCCGGATAGTTGACCGATACCGTCTCGAAGCGGCGATATTCGTTGCCGGCGGGATATATAAGATTGCGCAGATGCTCATAATATGCCGTTGTGCCCGACACCCGCTGAGGCGCTGATATCATCTGCCGGTTGTCATTCCTGCCATTCTGGGTGATGACAACTTTCAGGTCGGTGTAGATATTATGTATCGGCTCGCGGTCGACGTCAACCATAAAGTTCAGTTGCTGGTGACGGTCATTATAATCGATATCAGTGCGCGATGTCGCCTCACCGGCTATTTTCACGACATTCTCATTTACCGAGAAACGCGCCTGAAGCAATGTCTTGTCTGGATTATCTTCGCAGTAGACACGCAAGAGATAATTGCCGGAAACGGTGAAACGCATCTGCTCGTTAGGCAACACGATGCGATAATGCACGTAATTGACAGTTGTAGCGTCGGAATACTCGTAATCCTCGACATCTCCCTGATTAAACCCATCTAAAAACTCGCTTTCCACGAGTCCGGACGGACGCCACATGGCATCGCAGTGAACAAGCGAATAACGCAGATAGCTGCGCTCGCTTGCCAATTCATCAAAACTGATAACTATGCGGTCGTTGCTTCCAAGTATCAATATAGGCTGCTGCATCTCATAGCCCTCGACCTTTACCTCCAAGGTACGGAAGGCGGGGTCAAAGATACCGTTTTGCGTATCATCGGAAAAAGCACTTATTACGCAAAAAAGGCATGAGAAAAACAGCAACAGTCTACTCTTCATCAATGTGACGGTGAAGTATGGTGATTGAATCCACGATATATTCCATGCAAGGCTTGCGGCGAGGCGTGTCGGCAAGGAGGTCGGCGCATACAATCGAGCCGTTCCGGGCGGCAAACTCCGCGCAGCAGCTCTTTATAAACGAATACACCGGAATCTTGCTTTTTGGATTATTGTCATATATCAAATCTCCCGCGACAAGGGAGAGAGCCGATACAGTGCCGCACACGTTATGCTGCCCTCCGACTCCGCCTCCAAGACCACACGACACGGCTGCGGCTTTTTCCGGAGAAAGACCGTGTATGTCATCAAATACCATATATACACACTGAGAGCAGGTATGTCCCTCTTTTCGCAACTGTCGCGCACGTTCAATGCGCGATTCAAGTGTCACACTGTTTTTCATCGCCAGTCAATCGGTGTTTCGTTATGTTCTTTCAAGTAAGCGTTTGCACGGCTGAACGGTTTTGAGCCGAAAAAGCCACGATAAACGGAGAGAGGCGAAGGATGAGGCGAGGTAATCACGCAATGACGGCTACGGTCAATAAACGCCCCCTTCTTTATTGCATAGGAACCCCACAGGATAAACACAAGATGTTCGCGGTCATTATTCAGACGCATAATCACTTCATCGGTAAATGTCTCCCAGCCTCTACCCTGATGGGAGCCTGCCTGATGTGCCTGCACGGTAAGAGTCGAGTTAAGTAACAACACACCCTGACGAGCCCACCGGGAAAGGTCGCCGTCAGTAGGACACGCGTCAAGTCCGAGGTCATCCTGCACCTCCTTGAATATATTTATCAGCGACGGAGGCAGCGGCACACCGGCACCTACCGAAAAGCACAGACCATTGGCTTGACCGGGACCATGATAGGGATCCTGACCTAAAATCACCACTTTGACCTTATCGAAAGGACACTCGTCAAATGCAGCAAATATCTTAGCTGCAGGGGGATATACCGGATGAGTCCTGTCGCTATATTGCCGACGCACAAAATCGGTCAGCGTCACGAAATAAGGCTTCTCCCATTCCGCAGCAAGCTCATCGCGCCACGTAGCATCTATTTTTACATTCATTTATGATTGTTCCTATACTTACATTTGCAAAACTACAAAAAACTTTGTACTTTTGCACACGAATTATCCAGAAATGTGCCCGTAGTTCAATGGATAGAATTACGGATTCCGGTTCCGTCGATTGGGGTTCGACTCCCCACGGGCATACTGAGCGGCTTCCACGCCGCTTTTCTTATACCCCTACCCCACAGTCACTTACGAGCCTTTCATTGTAGCCCAGACATAGCAACGGCATAGATTTATGCAAAGGCGCAGCTGCACGAGTGGATTACCAAAGAGACAAAGACACACCTCCAAAAGCTAAATTAGCGGGAATCCCCATCGCTTTGAAAGCCCGGGCAATAGTCGAAAAGTTAAGATTTTTTCCGCTTTCTATTTTGGAAATCTGTGCTCTTTGCACCCCCATCAGTTTTCCTAATTGCTCCTGTGTGAGGTTCTTTTCCTTTCGAGCCTGTTTAATAGCCTCGCCAATATGATAGGCGCGTATCTCCGCCTCTACATCAGCCTTAAAAGCATCTCGCCACGGAGTGCCTACTTTCCCTAAGTCCTCGTCTAATACCTCGTCAAAAGAGTATAGTTTCATATCGCCTATTTGTTTCATATCATTGACTATTTTTTGCCTCGAAGTATTTACGCCTCATCTCCTCGGCTCGGGCTATCTCCTTAGAGGGCGTTTTTTGAGTTTTCTTTACTATTCCGTGGGTCGCTACTACAAGCGTCCCGGAATCCTTATCCCAAAAGGAAAAGAGCCTATAGGCTGTTCCTTGGTATAAGGTACGGAATTCCCATATTTCAGAGTTCTCCAATTTCTTGAATAACTCATTATCCCTGACTCCTCCTTGCACTTTCTTGATATTTGTAATATATCTTATTCCGAGCTTGTATAGGGAGGGTCTTAAGGAAGTCTCTCGCTGCTTCTAATAAAAGCAATTGAAATAAGGGGATGTCCATAATTATTATTTATAACGCTACAAAGATACCTAATAGTTCCATATCGGGAAACATTTTAACTAAAAATAATTTAGGGATATTCAGAAAATAGCCAACTGATTGTTTGGCAATGTCATAGATTAGTTGGCTATTTTCTGAATAACCCTAAGTACGTAGGGTTAAAATAAATTCATTACTAAAATATAAAATTGCCAATGTTATTATTAGCATGACTTCAATGACAATCAAAATTTTTGAGGGTATAATCTTTTTAATTAGCAAATGATTAAATAAGTCGTAAATCACGCAGCAACCAAATGTGTAAAGAATGAGAATCATGAGACCTACCGGTTTAGATGCTATACGAATCTCGTAAGAAAAGTTATATATAAGGACTATATAACCTGCAAATAGATAAATGTATGCAGCCACTCTTAGCATTTGATTCGCGAATTTCGCATTTACCACTTTTCTTACATTCATACTTTTCTATTGACAAATTATTCTATATAAATTCAACACCTTGATATACATTTAACAGGTAATCACGACGATTTACAAAAGTCTCATCAGAATGAAACAAGGTTACTAACGTGATTATTAAAACGATTTCTATTATAATTAGTATTTTTGAAGATACAAATCTCTTTATTAGCATATGATTAAGCAATATATATACTAAATAATATCCTAAAGTAAAAAAAACCAAAAGCATAGATCCTATCGGTTTCGATGTCACACGAATACCATAAGAAAATTTATATATAATGACTATATAACCTACTAATAAATAACCGTAAGCTGCAACTTTTTTCCATTTTCCAGCCATCCAAGAATTCATAATTATGTCATTGAAAAATTATTTTTGACATTACCTATGTAATAGCTCTCCATCAGGATTATATTTCATGATTGATTGAAAAGCAATTTTAGGTATAATATTTATATCGCATCTCATTTGATAGCCGTTCACTACATCAATTATACCAAATGGGGTAGACAATGGAATCGATGACGGTACCATTGTAGGTTCAGACACGGGAATTCCAGCCTCAATCATCACTTGTTGGACAGCAGTTGTACAATTATTATTAAACAAATTATATTCTGTATTTGCAATCTTTGAAAATTCATTTCTCATTATAGCATCTTGTGCAGGAGTAGTTGATATTTGATATCCTTCAGAAAAACCAAAATGATTCACAGAGGCATCATTCTTACTATTTTCATTTCTTACATTGTATCCTGAATTCAAAAAATCCTGAGGTGAGCTCCACGATCCTACAGCAACATCATTGAAAGGTCGTCCTCCAATATGTGCTTTTGTCAATGGATTTACAATATTGTTTCCGTTAATTGAATAATATTGCCATTTGCCATCATCAGCCTGAATAAGCATTGCCATATGCTGACCTTCAGTAAAATTCAACACAACTATATCCTCTCCTGTGGGATCAATACAATTCACAGGATCTCCGCCACAATAAGAATATGGAGACCAATGTGGATATGCCCTAACAATAAGAGGGAACACTAACATCAAAAATAAAATCACATGTAAACTAATAGTTTTCATTAGGGTAGTAAATTTTCTTGCGTATATTTTTGGGCATCAATCACTTGTTGACTTCTTCGTATCCTCATTTCTTCCGTATCGGCTGTCATATAAGTTTTGTCAAACCGAAATTTTGTTTCCTCCATCATAAGTAGGAGATGAGACAAATAGTCATCAAAAACACAACCATTAATAGTAATATAATCTTGAATCATACGTTCAAGTGACTTTCCTCTTATAAACCACGCATTGGGATTCATGGGATAAAATTCCAAGGCTTTATCTACACAGTAAAAAGTAAACTCATCATAACGATGAAATTTTTCCCTATAACCTAAGGCAAGATCCGACAATTGACAAGCAACCGTTTCTATATCAGAAAGGGGAGTCATATAAGTACCAACCAAGATAGCAGAATCACAAATTTCAAAATCTTGCTGAATCCAAAATGCAGGATGCATTTGGTGTGTAGTCAATTCAAGATTGATCCAATCCTCCGGAGTTAGATTATCCTCATCTTTATACATTATGTAACAATGTTTCGGTGCTCGAGCCAGTGACACATCGGCGCCTATTTCATTTGCAATAATCTTATACATCCAAGGAAGTGAACGACATTGACCCTTATGTGTTTTTAATACTTTGCACACAAATTGTCCCTCGAAATTCCCGACATCCTCTGAATAATCATCGAAATCATAAGTATATGGATGATAATTATTTCCGGAATAGGGTCTGAAAAAATATTCATTAAGAGACATTTGCTTTCCCGTTTTATATAATTTGAGGTTATTTACAGAATAAAATAGATTTACAAACGCAGTTATCCTATCTATTTCATTGCAAAAATCATTTTGATAATCCAAATTACCTTCATAATATGCCCATTCGACAAGATAAACCGCCCTTTTTATAGATAAAGAATCTCTCCCCTCAAGCATATCGGACATTTCATTAAACGCAGACACAAAATAATCCTCAGCCACCATTTGCTGTGCTTTAGATGATAGTTGCGTAACTATTAGAGCCAAAATGAATAATAGCTTTTTCATTTTGCAAAAATAGTATAATAACTGACACATGCAATCATTCGGGACATGTTGTATAACATATTGACAAATCTTTGTTTGGAGTTGATTATACAGCGAATTTGATTTTGTTAGATTATTTTTATATCTTTACGGAAGTTAACCTCAATCTGTCCTCACCATGCGCGATTACATACTCATAGAAGACCTTGCCGCCGACGACCGCCCACGTGAAAAGGCATTGCGCAACGGAATAAATTCACTGAGCAATGCCGAGCTAATAGCCATCATATTCGGCAACGGCATCAAAGGCAAGTCAGTGCTCACCATGAGTCAGGAATTGCTTGCGCGCAACAATAGCAGGCTATCGGATATCGCCCGAAAGGGCATCCGTGAGATCGTAAAGGAAAATCCGGGAATAGGTCCGGCGAAAGCCATATCACTCGCAGCCGCAATCGAACTTGGTATGCGCTGTCAGGCAGAAACGCCTGCCGAGCGCGTCAGAATCACCGGAAGCCAGTCGGTCTACGACATGATGCGCTCCAAACTACAGTTACTCAATCACGAAGAGTTTTGGATTGTACTGCTCACCCGCGCCAATCTTGTGATAGACACCATGCGGCTGAGCCAAGGAGGGAGTGCCGGCACAGTCGTAGACACAAAGTTGCTGTTCAAAAGGGTATTGGAGTATGGCGATGTAGTCGCGGGAATCATCTTAGTACATAATCACCCGTCGGGCACTTGCCGCCCAAGCCGGGAAGATGACATGCTCACCCAACGAATAAAAAGCGGTGGCGAGCTACTTGACATAAAAGTGCTCGACCACCTTATAATAACCCCGTCGTCATACTATTCCTACAACGACGAAGGACGCATGACATAGCCTGTCAGACGGTGACAGCAACCGGCTCTTTCCATAGCGCACCGGCAACATCAAGCAGAAGCCTTATCTTATCCCATTGCGACTGCCAGGTAAGTGCCAAAGCCTCGTCGCTGTGAAATCCGCATCTCGGACTAATGCCGAGTTTGTCGCAATCTACATATTTTGATGCCTCCGCTATGCTTTCGGCAAGCATCTGCGGACTTTCCATCTGAGGATAATGAGAGGCAAGAAGACCGAGCACCACCTCCGTACCGGCAGGTACGTACCGCAACGGGGCAAAGTTGTTGTCAAGCGTTATGTCAAACTCGACAAGGAGGCGGTCGACATGCAACCCGGCAAACAACGCCGGCGCAACAAACTCGTAATCACCGGCAGGACTCCATGCCGTATGGTGATTTCCGCGACAAATGTGGCAAGCCACAAACATATCACCCGGAAGCGCATCAATGACCCGGTTGTTAATATCCACAAGCCGACCTATGACAGCCGTGACATCCTCACCATCGACAATCAGCCGGTCAAGAGAATCGGGATCACAAAATCTGCCCCAGCAGTTGTCGTCAAACTGTATGTGGCGGCATCCAAGCTCATAAAAACGGTTTAACGTCATCACGTAGGCATCGACAATATCATGAATCAAATCATCGTCAGAGCCATAGTAATGCAATATATTGCCGTTGTGGGACTTTAGGGTCATAAATAGCTGAGAAGGTGCGGGCACAGTCTGTTTAACACTACAGTCACCGGCGATTCTGCTTACAAATTCGAAATGGCTAAAAAAAGGATGACGAGGATTGTAACGCACTTTCCCGGAGAGCAACGCGAGGTCGCACATCACCTCCTGCGGCTGATATAGATGCCCCTCGGTGATTGTCACCTTTTCTATACCCTCAAGCCCGTAAAAGAAATCATTAGCCCAATGACTACGACGGTATTCCCCGTCAGTAATCACGGTAAGACCTGCAGCTTTCTGCTGCTGGACAAGCCCGGTTACACATTCATCCTCGATTATGCGCAGCTGTTGACTGTCAATATTTCCGGAAGCATGCTGCGCTCTCGCTTCCTTCAATCGTTCAGGCAGTAAAAAACTGCCAATTATCTCGGCGTGACTCAACGCCGAAGTAAAATTATGAAAAGTTTTTTTCATGACAAATTACCGTTTGTCAATTGAAAAATATTTTCGTATCGTGCATCTAACCCACGAGAATTACACGACCTTTAAGAAAAGGCAGGTCTTCTGACTTGTTCCGGAATGGTAAATCCTTCCCAAACATCAATTCATTCAGTGGATATTTCTCACCATCCTGCGATAGAACATACAGCAGCGGGACTGTCCGGGATTCTCACCCGGTTCCCTATTAATGCCGTCAAGGCAACCTTTTCTGTCTGCAAAATTATATAATCCGTCAGAAAGCCCCGTCAACTAACCGCAAAAATTAGTTAACAGGGCTTCCGTGATATAAAATTTGGATTTATGTCTTATAGACAAGTGGCTGAATGGAGAATCTCGGAAAGCGACGGATGGGCATGGATAGTGGATGTAATCGCATCGACAGGAAGTGCCGATGACATGGCAAGAGCCGCTTCCTGAACCAGGTCGGCGGCATGTGCGCCACATACATGACATCCAAGTATCATGCGAGTGTCGGCATCGACTATAAGTTTCAGCAGACCGTCAGTCTCCCCCATCGCCTGTGCCTTTCCATTTGCACGGAAAAGAGATTTCGCGACCTTGTAATTCAACCCTGAATCCTTACACTGTTCTTCCGTGAGACCTACCATCGCACATTCAGGAGAAGTGAATGCCACGGCAGGCACGACACCAAGATTGACATCAGCCCCCATGACCGTCGCACCTTGTGCCGACGCCACATGAGCAAGCATCATGCGGGCGTTTACATCGCCTATGGCATACACGCCGGGAACAGACGTGGCAAAGGTATCATCGACAACTATCGCACCACGGCTAAGGGAGATGCCTATTTGTTCCGCACCTTCGGGAATTACCGCGCGACGACCGACAGCCATCAGCACTTCATCGACATCAACGGAAGCCGGCTTTCCCTTTACAATGTATTCCACACGCTTTTCCGGCGTTATCTCCGTGACCTGCGAGCCGGTGATTATCTTCATGCCCTCACGGCTAAGTGAGGTACGGAGACGTTTCGCTATGTCGCGGTCAAAGTTTGGCAAAATCTCCTTGCAATACTCGATTACCGCCACGTCCACGCCGAAAGCCGACAGGATACAGGCAAATTCCATGCCTATTACTCCGCCTCCAATTATCGCTATTGACGAAGGCAGCTTCTCCAACCCCAACAACCTGTCGCTGTCTATCGCAAGAGCAGCACCGGGAATATTGAGTGATGCAGGGCACGAACCTGTGGCTATCACGATACGCGGTGCCGTGTAAACCTCACCGTTTACCTCAACCGTATCAGACGCAGTAAAGCGCGCCTCACCGGTCACTATTTCGGCATTGGAAAGCATCAGCGCCACATTATCACGCAGAGCCGCAACAACGGCATCCTTACGTTCAGACGCTTTCGCGTAGTCGAGACAAACCGAACCGACGCTCACGCCAAATTCCGAAGTACCGCCAACCAGGCGCATTATCTCGGCTGAGCGGCACAAAGCCTTTGTAGGGATACATCCACGGTTAAGACACGTGCCACCGAGGCGGTCACGCTCTATCACCGCCACGGAACGCCCCTGCTTCAAGGCCCGGGAAGCAACTTCCATGCCTCCCGGGCCGGAGCCTATGACTATAATATCACTCTTGTGCATTTTCCTTCAATTCTTTATACGTGACCACAGGATGCAGGGCAGCCGCAGTATCATCAGGGTGACGCACAGGCGTATTATGGGGTGCATCTTTAACCAACTCCGGAGTTTCTGCCGCCTCACGCGCTATCTTGTGCATGACAGATATAAAATCGTCAAACGTCTCCTTGCTTTCAGTCTCAGTAGGCTCTATCATGAGCGATTCGTGGAAAAGCAGAGGGAAATAGATTGTCGGGGCATGGTAGCCGTAATCGAGCAAGCGTTTTGCCACATTGAGCGTAGTGACACCTGTAGACTTATCGGCAAGACCGTCAAATACAAACTCATGCTTGCACACCACGTCGACGGGTAGCAGATAGTCGTCACGCAACGATTCTTTCACATAGTTGGCATTAAGCGTGGCAAGAGGACCGACCATCTTCAGTCCATCCTTACCAAGCGACAGAATATAGCATAGAGCGCGCATCGCCACAGCAAAATTACCGAGTGTACCGGTAACCTGACCGAGTGACGCATCGGAATAAACGATGTCAAATGTACCGTCATCTTTCTTTACGACACGCGGATTGGGCAGCAGATGTTCAAGACCCTTGCGTACCCCGACCGGACCGGCACCGGGACCGCCCCCGCCATGAGGGGTTGAAAAGGTCTTATGCAGATTTATGTGCATGACATCGAATCCCATGTCACCGGGTCGTGCCACTCCGACAAGCGGGTTTAGATTTGCCCCGTCATAATATAATAATGCTCCTGCATCATGCACCAGAGAGGCTATTTCCGGGATGTTGCGTTCAAATATTCCTAGGGTATTGGGATTGGTCATCATCACAGCCGCCACAGTATCATCAAGCAGAGGGCGCAGGTCATCGACATCCACGGTGCCATCCTCACGGCTTTTCACCTCCACCACCTTAAGTCCGGCGACAGCTGCGCTGGCGGGGTTGGTGCCGTGAGCAGAATCAGGCACAATTACTTTTACACGCTTGTCATCACCGCGTTCGGCATGATAAGCGCGTATCACCATCAATCCCGTAAGCTCACCGTGTGCACCCGCGTATGGATTAAGCGTGAACTCACTCATGCCACCAATCTCGGCAAGCATCTGCTGAAGCGTATAATAAAGTTCAAGCGCACCTTGAACGGTTAAGGCAGGCTGATAAGGATGAAGCGATGCAATCACAGTGTCGGAGGCAATTTCCTCATTAATCTTGGGATTATACTTCATTGTGCATGATCCGAGAGGATAGAAGCCCGTATCCACACCAAAATTATTTGTGCTCATATTATTATAGTGGCGCACGACAGCCGGTTCGTCAACCTCAGGCAGCTCCGGAGCATCCCCGCGGAGCAAAGCCTCCGGCAATTCATCGATAGACGCGGTACATCCGTTTGAGGGCAACCGATATCCCCCACGCCCTTTTCGTGAGAGCTCAAAAATCAGTTTGCCGTAGTATTCTCTATTCATAACAGTAATGACTTTCGTAATTAATTATCTGTTGCTTCACCCGCCAACGATGAAACAATCTCAACATAACGGTCAAGGTCGGCGCGCGACTGCATCTCGGTAACGGCAATCAATATTTCATGGTCACCGAGTTTTACACCGGAGAGAATCCCTTCAGCCACTCCGGCAGCAATTATATCATCCACTTTGTCGACAGTGGTCATTACAAATTCATTAAGAAAACTTGTACCCGGATAGGTCAATCTCATCCTGCCCGTAGAGGCAAGCCGTTCGGCAAGATAGTGCGCTCCGGCATATCCTATCCGGTTTACCTCCTTAAGCCCCCCGGGACCGAGCAACGACAGATACACGCTTACAAAGAGAGTCATCAACCCCTGATTGGAACAGATGTTACTTGTGGCTTTCTCTCGGCGTATATGCTGCTCACGTGCCTGTAGGGTGAGCACAAACACGCGCTGCCCGCGGTCATCGACAGTTGCTCCGACTATACGACCCGGCATCTTCCTCATGAGTGCCTTGGTTGCGCAAAGATAGCCAAGATACGGACCTCCGAAATCAAGCGGCATTCCGAGCGACTGTGCATCACCCGCAGCAATATCGGCACCCCACTCTCCCGGCGACTTTATTACTCCAAGAGCAAAAGCGGGCGAGTTCATTACCAAAAGAGCCTTGGCGGAATGTACCGCATCGGCTACCCCCGAGAAATCCTCAAGTATGCCGAAACGATTTGGAGAAGCCACAATCACTCCCGCAACGTCGCCTTCGGCAAGCATTACGTCGAGATGTTCGCGCGAAGTTGCACCGTAACATTCCGGAATCAAGTCAAGCCTGACCCCGTGATAACGCGCATAGGTGGCGACAACAGCCTTCACCTGCGGAAGCACTGTGTCGGATATCAGCACACGATTGCGCTTACGTGAAGCAGCCACAGTCATGAGCATCGCCTCGGCTGTGGCGGTGGCACCGTCATACATCGAGGCATTTGACACATCAAGTCCCGTAAGCGACGCCATCATTGACTGGTATTCAAATATATATTGAAGCGTACCTTGCGATATTTCCGGCTGATAAGGCGTGTAGGCGGTAAGAAATTCCGACCGAGCCAACACAGACTTCACCACAGCCGGCGTATAGTGGTCATAATAACCGGCACCGGCAAAACAGGTCAAACGGCGGTTATTGTCGGCGAGAGACCGGAAAAAATCACGCACCTCCTTCTCGCTCATTTCATCGGGGAGGTCGTAGTCACGCTTCAGGAGCAGTTGTTCCGGGACATCGGAATACAGCTCGTCAAGCGATTTCATGCCACACTTGTCAAGCATGGCAGTGATATCCTCAGTCGTGTGAGGCAAATAACGATGTAGCATAATTCTACCCGAAATTATAAGATCTCACCTGAAGAATCAATGACATATTTCGGCGTATGCCGCCTCGTCAAGAAGGGCGTCAAGCTCGGCAGGATCGTCAATGCTTACCTTCATAATCCAATTAGCCATCGGATCCTTATTGATAAGTCCCGGCTCATCGACGAGGGCGAAATTCACCTCCTCAACCTTACCGGTGACAGGGGAAATGAGATCGCTTGCCGCCTTCACACTCTCGATAGCGCCGAAATCCTCGCCGGCAGTTACATCGTCGTCAACTTCAGGTAAATCGACATACACTACATTGCCAAGCTGTTTCTGTGCATAGTCGGTGATGCCGACAAAACCTGATGTGCCTTCTACTCTGATATATTCATGACTGGGGGAATAATAAATCTTGCTCATTGTAATATGTATTAATTTTTATAACTCTTTTTGTAAAATTTCTTCTTGACAACCTTTGCCGGAAAAGTCTTGCGACGTATGCGCACCTGAAGCGGGGTGTCAATCACCGAATATGCCGCCTCGACCAGGGCGAGCGCAATACTCTTGTCGACCGATATGGCATGGTAACCGGTGGTGACAACGCCTACAGGTTCACCGTCGGCATTCAGCACTTCGTAGCCATGACGCGGAATCGCACGGTCAAGCAGCTCAATGCCCACAAGTTTGCGTTTCACTCCCTCTTGCTTGAGTGCCATCACCGCATCCTTGCCGATAAACTCGTCCTTGTCAAGCTTGACAAAAACACCGAGTCCCGCTTCAAGCGGTGATATGTCATCGCCAAGTTCATTGCCATAAAGGGGCAGCCCTACCTCAAAACGCAGGGTATCGCGACATCCGAGTCCGCAAGGCTCCACTTTTCCGGAGGAAAGAAGTTTATCCCATAACGTGTTTATCAAATCGGGCGATGCATATATCTCGAAACCGTCTTCCCCAGTATATCCGGTACGGCTGACAATCACACTCTCGCCGCTGATATCAAGGGTCTTGAATGTATAGAATGTGAGTTCGGCGCAATCCAGTCCCAATATACCGGTCATGACTTCTTCCGAAAGCGGACCCTGCACAGCAAGTTCACCGAGACAGTCACTCATGTTGTCGACCATCACATCGTAACCTTCGGCACATGAGCGTATCCACGCCACATCTTTATCTATGTTGGAGGCATTGATGACAAGGAAAAAATCATCGTCATCTCTCTTATATACGAGAAGGTCGTCGACCACACCTCCTGCAGGATTGAGCATCATGCCGTAAAAGCATTTCCCCACAGGAGCATCAGTCACATCGTTGGTAAAAATATGATTGACAAATTTCTCGGCGTCGGCACCTGTCACCGACACTTCTCCCATGTGGGACACATCAAACACACCACATCCATGACGCACTGCGTTATGTTCCTCCACTATCCCTTTATACTGTATCGGCATCACAAATCCGCCGAAAGGACTCATCTGCGCCCCGAGAGCGACATGCTTGTCATAAAGGCAGGTCCTTTTTTCATTTTCCATTATTATCAGGTATTATAATATTTAAAAGTTGTTGTCGTTTTAAAGAAGCAATTACTTTAGAGGGGTCAATGCCGTCCAGAGCCTTTTCCACTGCCTCGCGGGTATATGTCACACCACGCAACGGCTCTATTATCTCCTTATCTATATCGCCCACCGGGAAATAATCGCCGGCAAGATTGAGATCAGTAATCCTGTCACCCTTCAATTCAATCTCCACCCAAAATTCACCCGTGCCTTCCACTCGCAATGAATGGCTGCGCGAGCATTGCGGATTCTTGCCATAAATCCATTTGTCAGTGAAATAAGGGCGCGACATTTCTTCAATTCTTGCAATATCCGCAGCGCCAAGGACTATTTCACCATCACACATCGAAGCCCGTACGTGATGCTTAAACTCGTCAAGCGACATATCTGTATGCTCACGTAACACTGTTATGTGGCTTTTAACCGAATCCACTCCTTTGGAACGGAGCTTCGCCCCCGAAGGAGAAATCGCTGCCGACATGTGGGCGATATCAGTATCGTATAACATGGTGCCATGCACGATACTTCGCCCGGGGATATGATAAAACGCATTGCCTGACACTTTTTTGCCATCTATCGTAACATCGTTTCTGCCACTGCTTTTTGCATCAATGCCTATTTCCCGGAGCATCAAAGCCACTCTTTCAGTATAATCCGAGAAAGTAGTCACCACGTTATCACTTGAGACAATGTAACTGAACATAATATTGTCCATATCGGCATATACACACCCGCCTCCGCTCTTTCGGCGATAAAACGAGATGTTGTGATCACGGCAATAAGAGAGATTCACCTCATTGTCTATGAGCTGGTTTCTGCCAAATATTACAGTGGGCTTAACCTGCCACATGAAAAAAAGCTCATCAGGAAAGCGACGAGCCACATATTCCTCCATCGTGAGATAAAAAGGAAGAGGCCTCACGTCATTATCCGGCAAGGAAACGTATTTCATGGGCAAACGTGTTTTCTTGGTTAATTTTAACTTTTCCAAAGATAGGTAATGTTTTTGACATTTTCAATATCCGAAGCAAAATATATTCATATAAAACGAAAATCCGGATACGCTCTCGCGCCGCCGGATTTCAAACCTATGATTCACTTATTTGTTGTTGCTTCGTTATTTACAAATCAATATCACTTTTCCAGTCACCCTCCGGCAACCGGGAAAACTTATTCGGAATGTAATTCGGAATGTGTTTTATCGGCATCGGATAGGTTGACGCAAATATAGCTTCTGCATTTTAAAATTACAAACACAGAAGCTATATTTAATAAATTTTAACTAAATTTCTATTTAGTGCCGAGTTCTTTGATTGCTCCGGTCACAGGATTAAGCAGCAGATAGGCAGGTGCTTTCTTATCGGTAAACATCTTGGGGTCAAGCCCGAATGTTATCCCATACTGTGCGGCATCAATGCTTCCTTCCCAGAATGTCTTGCCATTATAATCAATCTCCAATGACGCAGTCCCGGGGATACAATAGGCTACACCACCCTTGGGAAACTCTTTCTCCTCCCCCTTGTCATTCAACGGCATTTTACCGCGGGAGGTGATGTCAAGCGTCAACATTACCGGATCACCGGAAAGGTCGGAAGCATCAACAATACCATCCAGAGCCGAAACTCGTGCGATAACATGATTCTTCACCTCGTCACCCGGCACGTATGTAAATGTGCGTACGGTCGTGGAATGTTGCTCCGTACCGACAAACATCGCGGTAAGCGCAGCTTCCTGTGCGGTAATCTGATCCATGACAAGCTGCATCGCCGTGCCATCCGGAGGCATCTGGTCAGCCTGACCTGTGATAAGGTCGTTGCGACTCTGACGCAACTCATATATACGTTGGGCGGCAAGTTCGGCGCGTTTTGCCGACGACTGGCTTTGCAACATTTCCTCGTTCACTACCTGACGTGCCGCAGAAGTCTCCAATGGCGTAGGAAGCGGTTTCACCGGTTCGGGAAGCACCGGTGACTCCGGCAACTCCACCTCTTCATAATTAATCGCGAGTGGAAGATTGTTCTCATCCATTATAAGAAACGGAGAGAAACCGCCCTTGAATTCCATCAGATAACGCTTGTCATCGTCAGCGACACCGCGCGCGTTGACAACCACCTGTTTAACCGACCATGATTCTGACGGTTCAGTAACAGGATTATCCACATTCAGGTATTTTTTGGCATATTTATAAAACTCACCGGGTTTCTTCACTACTCGTTCAGCCTCAATGGTAATATCAAGCACGGTTACAGGCAAAGAGTAGACCAGCCCGTAGTCGTTAGCTTTCGTAGCAGTGAATTTCTGGGTTGTCTGCGCAGTGACAGCCGAGGCAAAAGCCACAGAGCAAGCAAGCATCAATACAGTTTTTTTCATAATCGGCAATTTATCATTTGCTGTAGTTATTTCTATCTCATTATATCACGCAACGCCATGCCTACGCAATCAGCGACATCTGACGCCAAAACACCATATTCGCCATGAATCTCAGCGGCAAGCGAACCTGCATATCCATGAATATACGCGCCAAGCGTGGCGGCGAGATCGGGCGAATATCCCTGGGCAAGCAACCCGGTAATAATACCGGTAAGCACGTCGCCGCTTCCCGGAGTGGCAAGAGCCGGAGTTCCGCTTGCGGTGAAGAACAGGCGGTGGTCAGGGCGTACAATGGTCGTATAATGACCTTTAAGGAGTATTACAATATTATAAGTCTGAGCTTTCTGCATCGCAGTGACAATACGCGCTTCATGTGATAAATGTTCACCGAACAACCGGTCAAATTCCCCGGCATGAGGTGTAATCACCGACATCGGCGGTATCATGTCAAGTATCATGGGACGCTGCGCGATGCAGTTCAACCCATCGGCATCGATAAGCAACGGTTTTGTCGAATGGTTGACAAAGGTCTCAACGGCCCGGACAGTGAGGTCATGCGTTCCAAGGCCAGGACCGAGAGCAATCGCATCATATTCATGACGCAGATTAATCTCCGTAATACCGCTGTCATTGTGGTCAACCTGCACCATAGCTTCGGGGACAGAGGTCTGCATGACGGTGAATCCGCATCGGGGCACGTGAACTGTCAACTTTCCTACACCGGCACGTAACGCGCCGCGAGCCGCAAGCTGTGCCGCACCGAGCATCCCGAAACTGCCCCCTACAATCATAGCCGAGCCATAATCGGCTTTTGAGGTGAACTCGCCGCGTGGATGTAACAATCTGCGTGCGTCATGCTTCTCAAGCAGGAAATATTGCGTGACGGTATTTTTAATTTCTGTCGAGCTCAGCCCTATGTCAAGCACCTTCCATTCGCCAAGGAACTCGGCGTTATCGGATATAAAGAAAGAAAGACGCGGGAACTGTACGGCAAGAGTGAGGTCGGCATGAATGATGTTGCGGCGCAAATTATCTTCATTCCATTCGGCGAAAAGCCCCGACGGCACATCAATCGATACAATCTTTGCCTTTGAATTATTGATATAATCGACAAGCGAACGGAATCCGCCGGTAAGCGCTTCTCTCAGCCCGGATCCAAAAAGTCCGTCAACGACAACAGCCCCGGGAGTTATCACCGGAGGAGTGAAATCGCCTGTAACTTCAATAAAATTGACATCACCGAGGTCGAGAAGACGTTTACGCGCATAGGCACATCCATCACTCAACCGATTGAACACATTGAAAAGCAAGGTCTCAACAGTATAGCCACGTTCGACAAGCATACGCGCCACGACAAGCGCGTCGGCACCGTTGTTACCGTGACCGGCAAATACCCATACCTTTTTGTCGGGACGCCACCTTGCCGTAATCTCCGCCGTCATCGCAGCGGCAGCCCGTTCGATGAGTTCATTAGACGATACCCCCTCTTTCTCTATTGTATATTGCTCGATAGCTCTTATCTGGTCGTTAGTAAATATTTTCATCTCCGATAAAGAATATTTAAATGGTTCATGCGAAGCCAGCCACAAATTTACAAAAATATATGGCGAGAAATGGCAAAAAATACGTAAATTTGCGCAAACAAAAAGAACGATGGATAAAGTGACCTACAACGGCTTGACATTTGAGCCTTATATCACTCATGAAACTATACAGTGCCGTATCAACGAAATAGCGGCACAGATTACCAAGGATTATGCCGGAAAACGGCCTCTGTTTCTCTGTGTGCTGACAGGTGCGTTCCCGTTTGCCGCCGACCTCTTCCGGTCGATAGACATTGATGCCGAGATATCTTTCATCCGCCTTAAAAGCTATGAAGGGACATCGACATCAGGCAAGGTGAAAGAGGTCATGGGGCTTACTGAAGACCTCACCGGACGTGACATCATCATCGTGGAGGATATCATTGACACGGGTACCACCATCAAAAAGCTAACCGAAGATCTCCGGGCAAAGAATCCGGCATCAATCAAGGTAGCCACCCTGTTACTGAAGCCGGAGTCGCTGCAACACAAGCTTGCGCCGGACTATGTGGGATTCACGATAGAGCCGAAATTCATAATCGGATTCGGTCTCGACCTCGACGGACTTGCCCGCAATCTACGCGACATATATCAGCTGAAGCAGTAATAACCGAAACCGAACCTATGTTTTTCTCAACCAAAAATTGAGATTATCTATTCAATATATTTTTAATTCTTGTCATGTTTAATATTGTAATTTTCGGTGCCCCCGGGAGTGGAAAAGGCACCCAAAGTGAACGTCTGATTGACGAATACGGATTATATCACATTTCCACCGGGGAAGTACTCCGCGACCATATCGCCCGCGGCACCGACCTCGGCAAAGTCGCCGAAACCTATATCTCACAAGGGCAGCTCATACCCGACGACCTTATGGTTGATATACTCGCCCATGTACTCGACAACAACCCGGAAACTTCCAAAGGCGTTATTTTTGACGGATTTCCCCGCACTATCCCGCAGGCAAAGGCTTTGAAGAAAATGCTTGCCGACCGCAATTCCAAAGTACATGCTGTAGTAGGACTTGAAGTCGACGACAAAGAGCTTGTCGACCGTCTTATCAAGCGCGGACAGGAATCAGGTCGCAGCGATGACAACCTCGACACCATTAACCGCCGCCTCGAAGTGTATCACAACCAGACCTCACCACTGCGTGAATATTACCAAAGCGAAGGTAAATACCACGCAATCCCTGGTAGCGGCAAGGTAGACGAAATTTTTGACACAATCAAAAGCTCCTTGAAAAAGGTGCAGGAATAAAAATAAGATTCATCATGGAAGAAAGTCCGGTCAACGCTGCAATTTCAGGCATATATTCAGCCTTGTCACGCAACGAGCTCGTCGAAGCGTCAATGCTTGCGGAGGAAGTGCTGGGCGACATCTTCCGTCAATGGCAAAAGCACAAAGGCGACAACGAGGCGTGTGAACTCGTTGCCGCCACTTGTGCGTATGTTGCGGTCATGACGGCAATGCAACGCCATCAGGAGGCATACGCCGCCTGCATGACGGCATTTGCCTATACCGAGCCCTACAGAGTCGAACCCGCGGGACTCCTGTCACTATGCCTCATGACATGGAATATCCTCAAACAGACCCTTAATTCGACGCGTCCTGCCGACAACACCGCGGCGCGTGACCATGTATCGGCAATCACAACATGCTTAGGCAGCCTTATGTATAAATATTATTATGCGACAGGAAATGACAATCCCGATGATCCCGCACTTCCTGACGCTTATCATGCCTTGCGCGTAATCACCGGGCTTGTCAACATAGACCCTGCTCTCGCCGACACTAAAAAGGCGATCAGCGACCTACTGCGCCACAGCGAGGCAATAGGGCTTATACAATAACAGCTGTCATTTTTTCAGATTTTCCATTATCCACCTGTAGTGACCGCGTTCGGTTTCTTCCGATGTCCAATGCTCATTTACAGGAGTGAGCAGACACTCTTTGGGCGACGGTATGATATTGTAGACAATATAGCTTGTCGAAGGCGGACATGTATTGTCGTTGTAACCCCACGTCATTCTTACAGGGCATTTAAGATTACGGGCGAAATTAACCACATCATAATACTGATAGGTACGCAACAATTCCGGAGTGGCAAGCGACGGGTCTTTGCGGATATGATGAGGATAGCCGCCGGCTTGACCGCTGACATAGCGTGACATATCGGAGAGTGCGGGATGATTTGCGGCACAACCCGTGACACGCGAATCGAGCATTGCTGTGGTTATCGCAAGTGCGCCTCCCTGACTGCCCCCCTGGGTAAAAAGATTTTTCCCGTCCCACTGAGGAAGTGATGTAAGAAGATCAAGAAAACGGCGACATCCGAGATATACATCTTTCATATAGAATGAATCGGGATGTTCGACCCCGGTCATCAGATACTCCCCTATCTCTTTGCGGTGGGCGGCAAACTGTTCTTCAGAAAATTCGGGGTTAAGTCCGTGAATCTCAATTTCAAGACGTATCGCCCCTCCTTCACCATAATAGCGATGACGCATCGGTTCCTTGATTGTCTTTACTCCGGCACCCGGAGGAGTAAGCACCGCAGGATACCTTCCGTCACCTTTAGGTATAAACAGATACCCGTACATGGCGCGACCTTCAGGATTTAATTGAAGTTTGACAAGGCTACATGACATTTTATCGGTAGAGTATTTCTCGACAGGCTCGGAAGTGTATGTCAGCGGAAATTCTTTATCTTTCGCTACCGCATCACTCCAGTATTCAAGGAAATCATCAGGCTGCTGAGTATATGGAACCAGTCGTTCCGGTGAAAAGCCAACCTTGACATGATGGGAGGTACGTGCGCCGTCAATAATCGCAGAAAGACGCAAATCACGGAAACCGGGCTCCGTTAATGTGCCGATATCAAGCACCCCTTTACCATTCTCGATAAAAACAGTTCCGGATGTGTCGGCAGGCATTTCGTCATCGCCGATGGCGTAATCTATGGTAAGCGTGTCTACCGGTATTCCATAACGGTATAATTGAATGTCGATGACAGCATTTTCTCCTGTTTCATAAAGCCAGTCGGCATGGTCGGGCGTTGTCACCCACAACATGTCATCACGATAAGGATAATTTTCGGCATTTGCTTCAATCGCGGCAAGCAGCGACAGTGTGATCAATGAAGTTTTCAACAGATTCATGGTCAAAAGATTATAGCGATTATAATAAAAACATAAGGACACGCACCCACGTGCATGTCCTTATTTATGATAACATTTTATTAGAATAGATAAGCTGCGGTAATAGTCCAGAAACGGTCTTTACCTTTGATATCAGTAGCATCGATACCGGCATCAACATATTTAACAGCACTATTGATACCGAAACCGTAGTTTGCCGCTACCTGAAGATGTTTCAGAAGCTCAACACCAACACCAAAGTTCCAGGATACATCACATTTCTTACGCTTCATATCCTCTATAGTCTGCTTACTACACAAGAAATCAAACTCAGGACCGGTAGTAAGGAATGGAGTAACAATATGACCAACTGCAGGAATACCAATTTTCCACTTAAGATTAATAGGGATACCGATGTAGTCGCGATTATTTTTTCCAACAATCGTCTCTCCGTCGTCCACATATTTATTAACACCTTCACGACGCACATACATCACAGACGCATCAACGCCAATACCGATAATAGGCACAGTAAATTCAGCCATAAAACCTCCAGTGAAGCCAGTACGGTTTTCCGATTCAAAAATCTTATTATCCAAGTGAAGTTGATTGACAGTAATACCTACACGCGGACCGAAATGGAACTGGGCGGCAGCCGGAAGAGACATACCTGCTACCATGACGATAGCCAATAAAAGAGTCTTAATAGTCTTCATAATATAAACTAAATTGATTATAATTGATGATTATGATAAGTCTTTTCTAAACAATGACACGACCGCCCGCTTTTATAGGGGCGATCGCGCCATGATAAGTTTTGAAGATTTCTAACAAATGAATAGGAGCTCCCGATTAATTGAGCTTATTAGAGATCTCGGCACCCGGCTTAAACTTAACAACTTTACGTGCCGGAATGTTGATTGTTTCTTTAGTGCGGGGGTTGATTCCGGTACGTGCTGTCTTTTCACTGACAGAGAAAGTACCGAAACCGATAAGGGCTACTTTGTCATTGTTTTCCAATGCGCCGGCAATAGCTTCAAGGCAAGCGTCAAGGGCGTTTTTAGCATCTACTTTTGTCAGGTTTGCCTTTTCAGCAATTGCATTGACGAGGTCTGTTTTGTTCATAACTGTGTTTTTAAAAATAGATTTACGTTGTGTTAATTGTCACAAATATAGATGTAAATTTTTAAATAAAAGTATTTTTCTTAAAAAAAATGCGAATTTTCTTGTGAAAAAGGCTCAAAATAGATATGACACGGCAAATAACGGGATATTTTGAGTAAATTTGCACCCAGTAAATAACCAAACAAGGAATTAGATGATACGAAACAGCGGCTCATTTTTTAGCGCGATACCTCCGGTAACAAAAAATCTCATCATTATCAATTTCATAGTATGGTTGGCAATGATGCTGATGCCGGGAAGTATCGGAGCCAATTTCACCGAATATGGCGGACTTCATTACATCAGGGCATCGGATTTCAATATCGCCCAGATTGTCACGTATATGTTCATTCATTCGACCAACGGGATAGCCCACCTGTTTTTCAACATGTTCACCCTGTTCATGTTCGGTATCACACTTGAAAGGGTACTTGGAGGAAAACGGTTTCTGTTTTATTACCTGTCGTGTGGTATCGGGGCAGCTATAATCCAGGAAGCGACCTGGGCTATGATGATTAATTCGTTTGTCAACGACAATCTTGAGATGACAATAGCCAATTTTGCTCATGCCAACAATCTCAGTATGGAGCAGGCTTATCACTATGTCAGCCCGTCGCAACTTTCGGCACTGCGCTCCTCGATTGAAAACGCGCTCGTGACAGTCGGTGCGTCGGGTGCAATCTACGGAGTGCTTCTCGCTTTCGGAATGATATTCCCCAACCGCCCGCTATATCTCATGTTCGTGCCTGTGCCAATCAAGGCAAAATGGATGGTGATAGGTTACGGTCTTATCGAACTTGCTCTCGGTCTCGGTTCGGCAAAAGACGGTATAGCCCACTTCGCACATCTCGGCGGAATGATATTCGGTGTATTCATGATACTTTACTGGAAACATAAAGGAATAATCAACACGAATGGGTATTATTGACAAGCTGAAATATCAGTGGATGACAGGTTCAATGTTGGTGAAACTGATTTTCATCAACATAGCCGTTTTTATGCTCCTACACCTTACCACTCTCATATTGATGTTTACCGGCATTGATGCAGGCACGGTGCTCACCGAAGTGGAACTGCCATCCGACATGACGGCATTGCTCCGCCGCCCGTGGACACTGTCAACATACATGTTTGCGCAGTATGATTTCTTCCATATCCTGTTCAATATGCTGTGGCTTTATTGGTTTGGAGTCATTTTCCTGCTTGCCGATACATCAAAGCGTATGCTCGCCCTCTACATATATTGCGGACTTGGGGGCGCGCTGCTCTTCATGGCATATTACAATCTCATGAACATGTACGGGCTTCTCATAGGGTCATCGGCATCTGTAATCGGCATCGTCACGGCAACAGCGATAAGACACCCCGATTATAAGATGGGGCTTCTCTTTATCGGTGAAATTTCTCTTAAATGGCTTGCAGTCATTACTATCGCCATCGACATGTTAAGCATCGGCGGCAGTAATGGTGGCGGACATGTAGCTCACATAGGGGGGGCTCTTACAGGAGCCCTATACGCTGTGGCTCAGAAAAAAGGGGTCGACATCACGCGACCGTTCAATGCATTGATTGACAGCATTGTCAACCTTTGGCGCCGTATCACCACCAAACAGGCTAAAACGCCGCGCCAGTCACAGCACTACAACAAGAAAGGGACGAGTCCGGCTGACGAATCGACTCTTGACGAGATACTTGACAAAGTAAAAAAATCAGGCTACGGTGCTCTCACCAAAGAAGAAAAGCAAAAATTATTTGACATAAGCAGAAAAATAAAGTAAATGAACAAAGTGTTGCACATAGGCAGAACGACATTCCGCAGTATTTGGCTTACCATCAATGTGGCCGTTGCTGCAATGACGGCAGTGTCCGCCTACTGTGGCTATATAAATCCCGACCGGCTTGCAATAGCACAGGTAGCAAATATGCTTTATCCCGCCTGGGTGCTACTCTCTGTCATACTTTTTGCGGCAGACTTTTTCATCTTACGCAAGAGCATGTGGATTGCGGCAGCCGGCATATTGCTCGGCACCGGGCCGCTACTTGATTTTTTCCCTTTGAATGCAAGAAGCGTAAAACTTTCGCCGGCTGAAGAGTTACGCACATTCAGCGTCTTGACCTACAACACATATGCTTTTGAAGACAATCAGGGAATCAACCCCGAATGGGGCAACCGCACATTGTCAAATATACTCTCCTCTGAAGCCGACATAGTGTGTCTTCAAGAAGGAAATAACATCACAGGTAAAAGACATGGCATCGGGAGCCCCGCACAGCGCGACTCAATACGCGAACGCTATCCTTATATAATAGACACCCCTGAGCTCGCCAACGAAATGCTGCTGTCGAGATATCCGGCGCGTCAGGTTACGACTCCGCAACCCGATTGGGGGACGGGGAAATATGCCGCATATATCCTTGACGTAGAGGGTCACGAATTGCTCGTCATCAACTGTCACCTCCAGTCAATAGGACTCACTCCCGATGACAAGGAGGCTTATCGCGAACTCACCGATAAAGAGCTTCGTCCTACCCGCAAAGAGTTGTCGCAGGTAAAGAGCGATGTAATGCCGAAGTTGCTTAGTGCCTTTAAGACACGCGCACAACAAGCGCGACATATAAAACAGTTTATTGACAGCATGAGCATTAAAAATGTATTGCTTATGGGCGATTTTAACGATGTCGCCGGCAGTTATGCCTACCGCACAATCAGAAGTTGCGGTCTTAAAGACGCTTATGCGCAGACAGCTTTCGGCCCGACGATTACCTATAATGCCAGTCGCTTTTATTTCCATATCGACCAGATACTTTATCGCGGAGACCTGCGTGCCGTGTCGATATGGCGCGGAAAATCACGCAGTTCCGACCACTATCCCGTTTCTGCGACTTTCCTGTGGGATGACAACACGGATGAATAAAATTCAATTACATCATATCATTTAAATACCAATGAACCATCATTTTCTAAAATTCGCAGCAGCCACGTTGCTTGTCACAGGCTTAGCGGCAACACAATCTTGCAAAATGGAAAAAGAACATCAGAATCCATTTATCAGCGAGTATGACACCCCGTATGACATACCGCCATTTGACAAAATCACGTATGACGACTACATCCCTGCTTTGAAAGCGGGTATTGAACAGCAGAAAGAAGCAGTCGAGGCTATAGTGAACAATCCGGCAGAACCGACACTGGAAAATACGATTATCTCACTTGACCACAGCGGGCCGATACTTGAACGGGTATGCAACGTGTTCTTTAATCTTGACGAGTCTAATTCCACTCCGGAAATGACCAAAATCGGGGAGGAATTCTATCCGCTTTACTCAGCACATACCGATGAGATTTCGATGAACCCGAAACTTTTTGAGCGTGTGAAGAAGCTGTACGACAATCGTGACAACATGAACTACACCACCGCGCAGAAGCTGATGATTGAAAAATCTTATGAAAGCTTTGTACGCAACGGTGCCCTGCTTGACGATGCGAAAAAAGAGGAACTCAAAAACATCAACGGCAAGCTCGCCGACCTGTATCAGAAGTTCAACAAAAACCTGTTAAACGCCACCAATGCGTTTGAGCTTGTTGTCGACGACGAGTCGCAGCTCTCCGGACTTCCTGCCACAAGTATTGCTGTAGCGGCAGAAGAGGCAAAGACACGCGGCAAAGAAGGCAAATGGGTGTTCACACTCCATGCGCCGAGCCGCCTTCCGTTGCTTCAGTATGCCGACAACCGCGACTTGCGTGAGAAAATGTATAAAGGCTACACCACCCTTGCATCATCGGGTGAATACAACAACTATCCTGTGATAGCAGAAATACTGAAGGCACGTGTAGAGAAAGCAAAACTGCTGGGATATGACAACTACGCCGCTTACATGACCGCTAACGTAATGGCAAAAAATGTCGAAAATGCCGAAGAACTGCTGATGCAGATATGGAAACCGGCAATCGCGCGTGTAGGTGAAGAAGTGGCTGAAATGCAGGCATTGAGCAACAAGGAAGGCAACACCTTCACCATCGAGCCGTGGGATTATTACTATTATGCAGAAAAAGTGCGTAAGGATAAATATAATCTTGACGAAGACGAAGTGCGCCAGTATTTCCATGTAGACAGTGTGCGCAACGGAGTGTTCGAGATGGCTCGCCGCCTCTATGGAGTGACATTTACAGAAATGCCTGACGCGCCCAAATATGATCCGGAAGTGACTGTGTATGATGTAAAAGACGAGGCAGGCAATCATGTCGCCGTATTCATGACCGACTATTTCACCCGTGCGAGCAAGCGTCAGGGTGCATGGATGAGCGAGTTCAAGGGGTCAGGCTCCGATTATGAGAAGGTTGAGCGACCGGTGATATTCAATGTGTGCAATTTCACCCATCCTACCGCCGACAGCCCCTCTCTTCTTACACTTGACGAGGTAGAGACCATGTTCCATGAGTTCGGTCACGGACTCCACGGTATGCTCAGCCGCGCAAAATACAAGAGCCAGGCAGGTACTAATGTAGACCGTGATTTCGTAGAACTTCCGTCACAGATTCACGAACACTGGGCAATGGAGCCTGAAATGCTGAAGATGTTTGCCCACCATTATAAGACCGGCGAGGCAATGCCCGACTCTCTCATCGAGAAACTACAGGCAGCGTCGACACACAACCAGGGATTCACAACCACAGAACTTGTGGGCGCGGCGCTTCTTGACCTGCAATGGGGTCAGCTCACCGATACGACCAATATCGACGTGGAAGGCTTTGAAAAGGCAGTTGCCGCCAAACTCAATATGCCGAAAGAAGTGCAGTACCGCTACCGCAGCCCCTACTTCAAGCATATCTTCGGAAGCGACGGTTATGCATCAGGCTATTATACCTATCTTTGGGCAGAAGTACTTGATGCCGACGGATTTGAGCTATTCAAGGAGAAAGGTATCTTCGACCCGGCGACAGCAAAGTCATTTAAGGAGAATGTGCTTGAGGCTGGAGGAAGTGCCGACCCGATGGACCTTTATGTAAAGTTCCGTGGAAGGAAGCCCACTCCCGAGGCATTGCTCCGCAACCGTGGGCTCATCAACCAGCCTGCGAAGCCGGGCAAAATCAATATTCCGGAAAGCAAATAATATGACTGTCAGATGACTGAGCCACAAAATGAGCGCTATTGCCGGCAGATAATGTTGCCGGCAGTAGGTCTTGAGGGACAGGAAAAAATCAGCAAGGCAAAAATACTTGTAATAGGTACCGGGGGGCTTGGCTCCCCGGCTCTTTTCTATCTTGCCGCGGCAGGTGTAGGCACAATCGGTCTGGTAGACGATGACACAGTGAGTCTAAGCAATCTAAACCGACAGATACTTCATACAACCCCCGGAATCGGCAAATTGAAAACCGCGTCGGCAGCTGAAAAGTTAGAGCTGCTTAATCCGGATGTCAAGCTGAATGCATACCCATTCCGGTTGACCGCCGACAATGGCGTTGAATTGATAAAAGATTATGACTTCATAATCGACGCCACCGACAACATCAGGACAAAATATCTTATAAATGACCTTTGCGTCAAAGAAAAGAAAGCATTTTCTCATGGCGCGATATGCGGTATGAAAGGTCATACATTCACATACGTGCCGGGTGCTCCATGCTACCGTTGTCTGTTTGGAATGAATGACGGCATACCGGAAAACGGTGCTCCTATCGGTGTGCTGGGAACAATAGCAGGTATCATCGGCGCAATCCAGGCGACAGAAGCTATAAAATATATCACAGGCATCAATGGACTTCTCATCGGCAAACTATTACAATTTGACGCGCTAACTATGGAGAGCAAAATCATCGGTTTTGCACAAAGCGCGACTTGTCGCTGCCTGCACTGAACAACATTCTCCTATTCATGACAAAGGGCGGAACGCATGATGTGTCCCGCCCTTTGTGATACTGTCAGATAGCACTACTTTTTCACCACTGGTTCCAACATGACAAGATATTTACCATCCTGTACTACCGTCGTATCGGCAGCTGCATACTGGGATTCAGTCACTTGAGGCGTCTCCGCCTTAAAAGCCTCAATTGCGTGTGTGTGATTAAGCACAGCCAATACACCGGGCAGCATATAGACCATGCCTACTAGAATAATTGAAATTCTCTTCATAAAGATATCGGTTGAATTTTTCAAATCAAACATTTTTAATTAGACACAATCATCATTCATAATGACAAATCTATCTGTAAACATCCAACCGCCGAGCGAAGCGAATTGTTCACTCTGCCGGGCGAAATAATCATATTGACATTTATAATAAGATGATTAAATAGTGTCATATATGTAAATTTACTATTATTTGTGTGTGCATCATCTAACCTCTTAGGAAAGCAGCAATCGCAAAGTTAAGAAACTTTTTCGTAAAAACAGCAAAAATTACAAGATAATATGTTAAAAATTAAATCTATGGAAGATTTGCCTTCCGAGAGGCACTATCATTAACTCAGATTCAGGAATTGAAATCACGCAAATCATACATAACTCCATTACTCTGACGAGTTTAATTACAAGTTGGATTTTTAAGATTCACAGAATTTATCAAATCTCTACATAAGAGATTTGTTAAATCGGTATCGTTCTATAATTCAGCGCATTGA
>ERZ780149.893-NODE-893-length-36093-cov-4.555774_pt1 | contig 36093 bp, 30 predicted proteins | sample MGYA00511367_ERZ780149 | MGnify/ENA primary metagenome ERZ780149 (study PRJEB29588, sample SAMEA2153852) | human gut metagenome | biome: human gut; feature: human-associated habitat; material: faeces | place: Denmark | collected 2008/2010 ... | reverse complement strand
TAAATATCTCTTTAAGCTCAGGATATTCATTAATATTATTAAATATATCTCTAATAATAATAGGCAAACTTTCAACTGTACTATTCTTAATAATTTCAACTAGTTTAGGATAATTATTAATATTATTAAACACATTAACAACAAAATCATTAATAAAACTAGTAATAATATCAAGAAAGTCTTTATAATCACCTATATTAGTAAATATCTCTTCAAGTGCTTCTGCTAAATCTTTAATAACAGTATCAAAAGACCATCCCTCCCAATTATCTGGATTAGTCCAAGCAGCATCGCTAATATCATCACTATTATATCGTTGTGTCCAATTAATATTAGTTGCATCACGATAAGTAATAATATATCCTTTACGACGATAAATTTTATCAAGTTTATTAACAGTATCAGCAAAAGTACCTTCCCAAGTTAAATAAACACTATTACAAGCAGCAAGTATTCTATCAAGTCTAGTACCAGTTAAACCATCAAATACAGCCTGTATAACAGTTAAAGGATATATATTATATCTAGTATCATTTTCTTCACAATACTTATCTAGTATATGAATTGGCATATTGCCCTCTTTATCACATTGAACTTTACTAGGGTCAAAAGATTGACAATTAGTACCAACAAAAACATTTTCTTCTTCAACCATAATTACCACGGATTAGAAACACGTTTAATATAATGTAAAGCAATAGTAGGCATAAGTTTATTAATAGCAAGATAATCACCTGTCCATTTATTACCACGTATTTGACTCCAAGTCATTTCACCATTATTACTAATATTAGGTCCAGTCATATACCAATTAGTAGAACTATTAATACCAAGATGATCCAATCTACTTTTGTCAGTACCATAAGGCCAACCATTTTTAACATCACCATCTAAATCACCTGATATAAATCTCCAGTTACTTGGCGCTATAACTTGATGATTATTATCACCGGATTTAGTTTTACCAACAGCAACAGCATGTTGATGTAATGGTAAATCAGCACCACCAATATAAAAACCGTAAGCTCCAGTATTTAAACCAGGAGTAGCAGGGTCATAAGTATCACCTACATTTTTAAGAACAGTACTCCAATCAAGAGTATTTTGTTTAGGATTATTATAAATATTAATACCACCACTTATATAACCCATAACAAAACGTCCTTGTGCAGCAGTATAAACTTCCCAACCTGTTGGAGGTGTAGTAGTATCCCAAAGCATAATAGAACCAATAGGCATAACAGCAGCAATCCAAGTTTGTACTTGAGTAGCAGTTACTCCACCTGTTGTTCCTCCTCCACTACCGCCTGAGCCAAATCCATCATTTACTAATTTATTTTTAATATCTGTATAAAGAGTATTAAAATCAACATCAAGTCTGCTAGGTTTAGTTTCACTATCAGCAAACTTACTCATAGTAAGATATTTACCTGTTCTAGCTTCACCGAGTTGAGTAGTAGACATAACATTATGAGTGCCATCTCCACCACTTCCTCCACCGCCTTCAATACCAGCAATAATATCATTAATTTCAGACTTAGTATAATAATTATTAAGCATAGAATTAACAATATCTCTTACTTCTTGTTCGGTTAATCCACCGCCGCCAGAACCACCACCTGTAGCATTAATAGTAATAGTACCATCAGAGTTTTCAACAAAAGTAATATTAGTACCAGCTTTAATCATGTTCTTAAACATAGAAACATAATTATCTTCAAAATATTGTTTATACTCATTACTTATGTTACCACCACTTTGGTCTATCTTATTAAGAATCTCTTCAATCTTATTATTAATATATTGTTCTAGATTATTAATACTACCTTCTACACTACTATTTAAATCTCCAATCTTATTATAAATATCAGTAAATTTAGCGTTATATTCAGTAATAAGATTATCTATTCTAGTATTAATATTAGAAACTTCTTGTTGAAGATTACTTATCTGTTGGTCATGAAGTTCAAGATGTTCATTAATCTTTCTAAGTTCTTCAAGAAGCCAAGCATAGAACTTTTCCATTTCTTCTCTTAACTTCTCTAAGAAAGCTTCAAATTCAGCACGAGTAAGATAAACAGATAAATCAAAACCCATACTTACCCATTTTTCTCCATCCCAAAACCAATAAAAATCATTGGTATAAGAACCACCCCAACCTGTAATTTCAACTTGTTTATTATCTTCGCCTAAATCAAGAGGATGATAAAGTATTTGACCTTTAGCCCAATCACCATCTAAAGATATAGTTTCTTTATCAAACATATCTTCCTGACGATAATTACTAAGAAGTCTACATTTATTTAGTTTAACAGCTCCATCATATAATCTACCACCTCTCCAAAGAATAATACTATTATCTGGAAGTTCAATAGTTTGTCCAGCTAAACAATAATCATATTGAAGTATATAAATAGTATTAGGCTCGTTAATCATATCTTGAGTAAGAGTATTAACACCACTAATCATATTCTTACGAAGATATTTACGAGCCTTTCCACTATAATCATTTGTATTATAGTCTTTATCTGCAAATTTAAGAAGATTATCAACAACTGTTAAATCTTCTTCATCAGCTGCATTAGTAATCTGTGAAGCAGTAAACATTTGTTTAACAGATTCACTAAGCATTTCAGGAGTAATCTGACCTTCAAGTATTTGAACAGCATTATCTTCAAAATACTGTTTAAGCACTTGTGCCATATAATTAACTACAACATTACGACGAAGATAATTATCTTGAATATTAATACCAAATTCATCAGCAACTGCACGTTCAGCAATAGCTCTTGGAAACATACCACTAAATGATTCTACAAATTTAGAACCAATTTCAGAATCAGCTTCAAGATGCCATTTCTTTGCATTAGTAACAGGAGTTATTTCATCAAGAATATAACTCTTTTTAGTTTCAATAACATAAACTTCACAACCTACTCCAATCTGTTCCCAAGTAAGAGCATCTCTATCTTCCATTGTAGATACTACAATTCTAGCAGCTTTAAGACCTCTTTGAACAACAGCAATAAGTTCTAATATTTCTTTCTTGAAAGTTTCATAATCAATAACTAAATCTTCTCGAAGTTTAGCAATAGGTTGCCAATATTCTTCATTAGATAAAGGAATACCAGCAGGAACAGCTTTACGAGATATATAGCTAGCATAGAAACCGTCATGAACTATACATAGTCTTTCATAAGGTCTATCATTCCATTGACCATTACAAGTAAGACTAACTTTACCAAGTTCTTCTTCTATTGTTTTCATACGTTCTCTAGGTTTACTAAATTCATAGTGTAGACCCCCCGTAGAGGATGGAATACATTCACATTATTCATTATCATAATCAACTTCACTAAGACTATAAGTTTCATTATATTCTTTACCTTCTTCTTTCTTCTCCCAAAGTTTACCAGTTTCAGGGTCAACATAAAATTTAGGAGCATCTCCACAACTAACTATTGCATGAATTTTACCCTCTTCATCAACAGGAAGTGTAATAGAACCACTATACTGAACTTGTTCACTACCTTCATAAATAATATTAAGTTGTCCTTTAATATATTTAAGAAGTGTTTCAGCAAGTTTATTTTGACCAAGTTGATATGCAGCCATTGCAGATTGGAACATATTCCAACAAGTAATAATATTTTTATTATTACCTTTACAAGTAGCAGAACAATCATTAAGCATATCAACTCCATATTGTGCCATAAGAACTAATAGTTTGTGATAAGTACAAACAAATTTACTTGGAACTGTCATATAAACATATTGAGGAGTAATCTCAACTTGTTCAGTTCCACTAGCTTTTACATAGACACCATTAACATAATTATCATCTATTTGTTCACTCATTCTACCATCAAGTTATTATATGAATTAATAATTGATTTTTGTTCTTCGTCAGAAAGCAATTCTAAGGCTTCTAGAGCTTGAATTAAAATTTGTCCTTGCGTTAGTTTGCACCAATTTTTTTCGTTCAATGGGAAGCCTAATTCTGCTATTCTCGCTTGTTTTTCAGCCATAGCTGCAATACGCAATTGCATCTCTTTAGATAGCTGTTTTGGATTATTAATATAACCACCTATCATAATATCATCTTATTTAAAAGCCTTATTAATAATATATGTAGTATAATCATTAACTCTAATATCAATACGTTTATTAAATGCTAATATACGTTGGTTAGAATCAAGATGCTTATTATATATTATATTAATAATATCACCATAAACATCTTCTTTCCATTCATCTTTCATATAATGACTAAGATAATCTTCATCTCCACGATACATATTTAATTTAGAATAAGCATCATAATAAACACTGTTAACTAAGTGTCTAGCATTATATTCAATTTGGTCACGATTAGCATCAACGTTATTTGTAATGATAGTAGAAGCAACAAACTTTGCACATTCAGAAGCAGCATTAACCATAGCAATAGATATGACAGCTTTAGATTTCTCTCTATCTTTATCTATAATATCTTTGGTAACTATATTAAGAAGTTTAGCAATATCAGCTAAAGGATCTTTCTTTTTACTATCTATTATCTTATTAACTATAAGATAAATTACAATAACAATGCCTGGAACAAGACCTTGTTCAAAAGCATTTTGTATTAATTCCATCTTTATAAAATAAAAAATAGGGACTATCAGTATTAACAGTAATGCCAATACCAATAGCCCCTATTTGATTAATATTACCTAAATATTTACCTAATCAAGTCGGGTAACAGGTTATGCTTTTTCTTCAGTGGCAATAGCTTTAAGGATAGTTTCAACAGTTGTAATAGCAGCAGCTCCAGTTGGGAATGCTATTTGTACAATCTGATGAACAACTTCATCTCTAGTTTTCATTTCACGTGGAACAGCAAAACGAAGAGTAAAGATAATATATCCAGCATCTGCACTATCAGGTTGTTTCAAAGGATTAAGCGGATATGTAGGATACAGTTCAGTATAAGTATCTCGATAAGTATATTCGATACCAGCATCGGCAGCAGATTTATTAGCCAAATCAGTAATATAAGCCGCATCTCCATATGCAGGAAAACCAGTATCTGTAACTGTAACACTAATACCAACTAATTCATCAGCTCCAAGAATTTCATAATCAATACCTTTAGACTCAGCAGTTAAAGTAATTTTAGCATCAGCAACTGTTGCTTTAATACCATGACCAATAGTATTGTTATTAATCTGATTAGTTAATTTCTGCGCTACATCATTTGCAGTCGGATTAAGACCTGTATGAATAGTAGCTGTCCAGCGATTACGTTCATTGAACTTTAATCCTTTCTTCACAATCATTATAGAATAATCAGAATAAGCATTAACATCGCCAATAGTAAGATTAGCAGAGAAAGTAGTAGCAGCCTGATAAACACCTTTAACAAAAGTAAGATGTTTCTTATAAGCAGGAAGAACTACAGGACCATTTGCTTCACGACCAAGATTAATGTAAAATTTGTCAGTAATCTTAGTACCGTCAGCGTCAATTGTTTCATTGCCATTAGCAAGATAAGTAAAAGCAACCGCTCCAGCAGCAAGAGGTAAACTTGCTCCATAAGCGACATTGCCCGCTAACAAAAACTGTCGCATAACTAATTTAATTTAAAGTTTAACTTTGTTTATCAGCTCCACTAGAAGTAGCACCAATACTGGCAAGATAAATCTGTACTGCACGCATAACTATTTCACTATGTAAATATGGAGGTAAATCACAATTAACCCAATTACTTTCATTATCTTCATCAAATAGAACTTTAGCAGGTTCCTTAATATAAAGATATTTAACTAATTCAGGTTTAACTGTATTATTACGTCCAGTGTATATATTAGCTTCAATAGCAGATTCATCTCCAAATACAGTAACTATCGGAGCATCTTTCGCAGCACGATTACAAAAATCTCTTAGCGTCTGACCTAAATCTTCAGCCTCAATAATTCTGCAATCATAAATTGTCTTATTATTATAACTAACTTGAAAGCCTGTATATAGCATAATACCGTCGCTAGGAATAGTAATTTTATAAGGGTCAACTTCTGTTCCATTACCTGTAATTTGTCCGCCGTTAACAGTACCCGCTGTATATAAAGTTCTAAGAGCATTTACAGGACTAATAGAAGCATTTTGTCGAGCAACCTTATCATTATAAGGAACTGGTCCAACGTTTTCTACTATCACATTTCTAGCTTTCTCAATTATAGCAGTATTAAGACAAATATCTATATCTTCCATGAGAATAGCACGGACGGTCTGCATACCCATCTGCTGTGCTAGTTCTCTGAACGTCACGTGCATCTCCCCAATGTTCATAATCAAATGTTTTTAAGTTTGTTTTTATAAGCACTAACAAGAGCACTATTAGCAGGATTCTTAAACCATACAACAGCTTCCTTAACATTAGCACCGATAAATTCACCATCAGGAGTAGTAATATTCTGATTATGAATTGCTCTGATAAATTCTCCACGAGAAACAAGAACCTCAATTAAAGACTTAATAGTAATATCTTTATCATTACAAAGTTTATTAAACTTAACAGGTTCGTTTGTACTAAATTTATCAAGATGCGATTGCTTATCAACCATATCCATAGACATGCCATTAGGAATATTAATATTGTTAGCAACACAGTATTGAATAAATACAGCATCAAACAAATCACTATTCGTGAGAAGTTTAACGTAGTTACTCTTAGCAGCATTAATTTCCTGACGATGTTTAGCAAGACGCTCAGCTTCTCTTTGGTCATCTTTAAAATAGAATCTAATAGATGGGTCAGAATTAATAAGAGCAATATCTTTAGCTACATCTTTATACAATAAACAATGGCGATAAATTAGATAATCATCAAGAACAACAGGATAACCATATTTATATTTTTCACTTTCAAGAAGATTAAGTTTAGTAATCTTAGACTCAAGAGCTTCTCGAAGTTCTTTAACTCCTTTACGGTCACTATTTAAATAGGCAGTTTCAATAGCTTCTTCTTCAGCTCTAAAACGAAGATAATCTCGTTTACGATTCCAAAAGAAAGAAATATCAAAAGTCTTACCTAATTCATCAACAGCAACACTAATGTTATTAAGATAAGCCTTAACCCTTGAAATAAAGTTTTCGTTATTAGGAGCAAGACCAATCAAAGCAGGAAAATAAGATTCAATCTCGCCTTTATTAGAAGAAAGAGTACGAGAACTACGAACACAACTACCAATTTTATCCATTCGTTTAGGTAATGTTTTATCATTAGCTCTACGATATAATGAATAATTAGTAACTAAATTAATAGTAATAGTTCGTTTTTCAGTATAAGGTTCATCAAGACTTTCATCTCTAAATCCTACTGTATTGTTAGGTCTATTATCATCTCCATCCTCTACGGGGGGTATAACCTGTTTAACTGTATTTTCATTAGAAGCAGCAGGAGCATTTTCTCCTGCTTTATTAGCTTCGCCTACTTTATTAAAATCCATATCTTAAATAGTTTCTTTTAAATGATTATAATACACATTTTAACAAGAACATCTTAGTAGTATTATCTACTTGCAAACCAATAGAACCTTTAACTTCATAACGAGCCATATCAATTTCGGTAGCTGCATGATTAGTATTAGGCAATCCCCAGCAAGCAGGAATATCGGTCATACCTTCAATAACTTTAGCTTTATAAGCCTGTCCTTTTTGACGTACAATACGAACATTCTGATTACCTTTATAATTACTCATATCAATTAAAGCAGCTTGATGAGAAGTAATAGGCAAACCAGTAGTAGGATGAATCATACCATTTTGCTTAGCAGCTTCAGCATCAGTACCCTTATCGAAATAAGCATTATGTACAACTGTAATGATATAACCATCTGGAGTTTTATACTTATTAAAGTAACGTCCATAAGAAAGACCTTCTCCATTATCTTGAATCATCTTTTCACCAAGAGGAGTGATAAATCCGTTTTCTTTAGCATCAGTTCTAATAGCCATTTCAAAGTCACGAATAAATCCTTTACCACCCATAAGAACAACTTTCTTATCACCATCTTGAGTATCACGGTCAAGAACATCACCAATTGTACGTTCAAGTTTATTAAGTGTTAGAACTTCACCATAAGTATCATAGTTAGATTCACGACAAATTTCTAACATACCAGCAGTACGATAAATAGGTTTACCATTATCATGGTCTTTCAAAGGAATTGTACCATCAGGTAAACGATTATATTCAGCTTTCCATAACCGCTCTTCGTTCATTACTCTCATGTGCAAGTTGAACTGGCGCATTTCTTCATTAATCCAAAGATTGGAAGTACCACCATTATCGTTTTGGAATTGATATTGAGTAATAACATTAGCAAGATTACCAGCTATTTCTTTAGAATAACGATAAAACTCAAGTTGAGAAGTCATACCAGCAGGACCCATAGTATTACTTCTGTTACCTTTAGAATAAGATTCAGAAACAGTAGGAGCACTCATAGCCCAATACATACCTTTAGTCAACCATTGAGTGTCAACATAAGCATCAGGATTAGGAGAAGTAAGTTTCAAAAGATAACCATAACCATAAGCAGATTCTCCTAAATCTTTCTGAATACGAACTTGAGTAATACCATCAGGAGCAGTAAGACCATGTTGTTCAATAAACCAGTGAGTAGAGAAATGAACTTCAAATTCAGAACCATTAAGACCAGGTTTAGTAACAGCAGTATTAAAATAAGTTACAAAGTCAGTAAACTTCATACGACCCATAGTCTTCCAAGTCCACTGTACAGTAGCAATATCTTTAATACCTCGGCTACCTTGCCCTTCAGTAATAAAACTTAAAGGAAAACGGTCGCTATCCATACCATAATTATAAGTCAGAAAACTATTAATTTCTTCTGGCTTCTGTAATTGAAGATAAGCAATTGATTCTTCATTAGAATAACCTCTATCTTCATAACGAGTTTGTCCAATAACACGTAATGTTTTCATCTACAAATTTACTATTAAATTAATAACCAAAACGTTCATCTTTTAGAACGTCATTTTTACTATCAGGTTTAGTTATTTTAATAGCTCCTCTTGTAGATTTACGTTGACTTGCAGTAAGTTTCAACTTTTTAGCTTCTTTATCAGAAATAGCCATTTCTATCAAACTATCATAACCTTTACCTGTATATTTAAGCCAAGCTTTAAGCAGTTCTTCATCGCGTCTTTCAGCAGGAGATAACTTCATTAAATCATTTTCATAACGAGAAAGTCCTTTATCATCAACTTGATAAACATAATTAAAGAAATCTTCTGGAGTTGTAGAAATTTGTTTTCCATTACGTTCAATAATAACAGTTTCAGGAATACGATAACCGGCAATTTGTCGTTTATCAATACATTCTTTAACACCATTCCAAAATTCTACAAGTTGTTTTTCTTCTTCTGCTTTAACTCGTAAAGCCTCTTTAGCATTAGCTTCACGTACATCGTTATCAGCTTTCTGAAGAGCTTCAAGTTCTTCTTTAGCAACATTGAAAAGTTCATTACTATCTTTCAAATATTGAATATACTTATCAACATTACCACGACGATTAAATTCCTTAAACGCTTCACGAACAATAGCTTCTTGTTGGCTCACATTATTTTCATCGACTTCAATACCGCTTCTATCACGAAGTTCACCAAAGCCTTCAAATGAATTACCATTTGCAACATAATAATTAAGAAAATCACTAACAACAGGATAATCTTCAAATAATTTATTAACTCCAGCTTTAGCAAATTCATCACGTTTTAAATCAAGAACGGATTGAACATAACTTGCAACTCCTTGAGGAGTATTATCAAAAGTAACTGGTTTGCCATCTTCTGAAGTAACAGAAACACCTACAAGTTCTTGAATTGATTTAACATCAATTTTATCTTCATTACTAGTATCTTCTACTTCAAATTCTTTAAGATAAGCAGCAACTTCATTTTTAGCTTTAAAGATATTACCTTTATCGTCAATAAGATTACCGTCTTTATCAACAGTATATTTATTATCTCCATCTTCAATAATAGTACCTTCTTCTAAATCATGCTCATTAGCAGTAGCATCATCAGGATTTTTAGTATCCTTGGTTTGACCCCCCGTAGAGGATGAAGTTTGTTTATCTTTATTAGCATCACCATTATTGCCATCTCCATTACCATTTCCGGTAATATCATCAACAGCATTACCATTAGCATCTAACTGTCCTGTTTTACCTGTATCAAGGTCAGTAACGTCGTCAGTAGGTTTTACATCAACATTAGATGTTTCACCGTTAAAACCAAAACTATCAAAACTAGGCATAATTCTTTGTTTTTAATTAATTACTATATCACAAATATAAATCTTATTAATAATATGAGTTTTACTTATATTGTTAAAATGTGTTCACCATTAAGATGATTTCTAATGTATTTTACTATTGCTAATCGTACCTATTTAGGTCTAATAAATACTGCTGTCGCTTTCAGACAAGCCCTACAATAATCAAATTTTATTGAGATGATTAATCTATCACGGAATAGATAAAAATGCTTAGAATGAGCTAGAAATCGTTTATATGATGTAAATAAAAAAGAAAATGGGCTGAACCTACTTTCACAAGCAAGTCCAGCCCTATTATGAACAAAATTTAGAATTACAGTCAACTATTTACCTTTAACATCATAACGATTTTTATTCGTCTTTGCAATCTTTACTTTATCATTACTTTCTTTGACTTTTACAGCTAATTCTTTTTCTTTAAGACTAGCTTCAACAGCAGTCTTTTGAGCATCTAATCCAAGTTTAGTACGTTCAATATTAAGTCTAGCATTTTCCATACGTTCTTCGGCTTGATTCTTTTCAGATTCACTAAGACCGTTATCAAAACTCATGATATTAGCATTAGCTTTCATAGCTTCTATTTGTCCATCAAGATACTTTTCAATTCTAATAGTTTCTCTATCTTGTTCAGCTTTTCTATCAATTTTAGCAAGTTCAAATTGTTGACGAAGTTGTTCTGTTTGTTGAGAAACACGTTCAATATCGAGCTCATGCTCTCTTTGAATATTTTGATATTTATCAATAAGTTTACTAATTTGAGCAACATTATCTCCACGTATAGCAGCATTAGCCATATCCATATTACCGTTTTGAGCAGCACTAAATGCAAATTGTTTATATTGTTCAAGTTTCTCACGTTCTTTAACAGAAGTTTTACAAGTAACAATATAATTAGCAAAAATATGATTATTAACATCAAGATTTAAATATCTAATATCACCATCTTTAGTTTTATAAGAAGTATTAAGACCATCAATCCAAGCAAGTTTAGTATAATCCATTTCAGCTTGATAATCTCGTTCTCTCATTTTATCAAATATAAATTCGATAATAACAGAACCCATACTTCCACGAATAACAGCTTCATCTGTTACTCCTTTACCAGCACTATTAGCAATCTCTCCATAACGTTGAGGAGTCATATCGCATTCCATCTTAGCAGTCTGTTCAATCTCTTGAATAAGTTGTCCAAGTTCAGTAATATAATTATTCATACGACTTTCAAGATATCGAACATTTTGAGCTTTAACAATACTAGAATCATCTTCATCATCAATGTAAAGAACTCCATCAGCTGCCATACGATATATAGTATCAGCAGGTTTCTTACCAAGAAGAGATTTAGCAATCATAAGTACATTCATCTTATTTTTAGCAATTGCCATTTCTCTATGATAAGCAACTATATTACGAAATACTTGATAAGGAAGAACTGTATCTACAATACTAAATCTTCCAAAACCTGGAAGAAGTTCTGCAATACCATTATAAGGAAGTTTGCCATTTCTATTATAAGCAATAGGACGAGCCTTATAAGGATATATGCTTGTAGCACGAGAACCAATCCTAACGCTTTCATAAACTTGAGGTCGCCACACCCATTCAATACTAATATCACCACCAGCAGGGTTAAGCTGATAAGTTTCATCAACAATTCTTGTTGTAACAAATGCTCCATCATTATAAGTAAGTATTCCTTCTTTTATTTCACCTCTCCAAACAGCATGCCATACTTCAAATAGACCGTTATTTGCATCACGAGCCATTATATTAGTATTCTTAATATGTTGTAAATCGTCTTTATTAAATTTAGCACATACATCACCAAAGTAGTGCATATATTTATCCCAATTTAGAAGAGCTTTATCGCTAGAACTAGTAGTGCTATATTGATAATAAGTATCAAGTGCTTCTCGTTCCTTTTCAGAAAGATATTCATAAAACTCATCTATAATTTGTTGTCTAGTAAGCATACGACGCTCAGCAAACATATCATAATCCTCAGCAAACATACTATCATTATGAACTGGAAAAGCATCTCTAACACTAACAACTCGTTTAATTAATTGACTTCCTACAACATCTCTATAAGTATAACAAGCTCCAAAAGTAACAAATTCAAAATAAGCTCTAGCATATATAGTAAATGCATCAGTAAGGTCATCAATAACATTAATTAAATCTTGACCTTGTGCACTTATATCATCAATAAAGTTTTCATTAAATTCTTTAATAAAAGCCTCAATATCTATAGCTTGTTCAGCATTAAATTCCTCAGGATTATTACCTTCATTAACAAACTGTATATAACTTTCTTGTATTCTTTTAGCTACAGCTTGTTCAGCAAGTAACATAATTTGTCTACCAAGTTCTGCATCTCTAGCAAATACAACTTCAGGATTATTAGCACCAACAATAAAATCATGTGGATTCTTAATATATTCACCAATATATCTACGAATAATGCCTTTCATCATATCGTAATTACGCATAGTAGCAGGAAAACGAGTTAGATTTTCATCTTGCTCATTATAAGGATTAAGAGTTTTCTTATAATATATTCTTGGAATATTACCAAGAAGAATATTAAATTTCTCTTCTACATCAAAATCTGCTTTACAAGCAATACCAGCTTCTATAACATAATCACAGCATTTAGCATACCATTCAACTTTTTGTTTTTCAGTATAGCTAACATGTTGATTAGGAAAATCAACTCTACCAAAATTATACATATATTTACTTATTTAATTTCAAAACCAATTTCTATTAAAAATATCTGTTTTATCATTATATTCAGTAACTTTTTTACGATTAGCAAGTTCTCTCTTACCTTTAATATCTATTGACTTCCAATATATACCTAAAAGTATAAGACTAGATATACGGTCAAAGTTACCATCTGCATTAAACTTTTTAAGTTCAAGAATAGTTTGATAATCAAGAAATCTTTCAAAAACATATATATCTTCTCCAAATTCATTCTTACCAATAACTTCATATAAGAACTCTTTAAGAAGTCTAAGACCATCAAGTTTTTTAGGACCACTACCAATACTATAACCATAACTAGTACTAACTTTTTCTTTAATAGTAGCATCCCAAACAAATAAAGGTTCATGACCTAAATATTTAGTAGCTTTCCATTTACGAAAATTAGAAACAGTTTCACCACGATTTATTTCTACTAAACCAGTACCAATACAATTATACCATTTACATAATCTATAAAACTTTTCATCAGCTTCTTCAAGTCTTTCAGTACGTCCGTAATATGCAGCACATAATTTAGGTTTAAATCCATTACGTTCTCTAGGCATTTCAACAACAAACATACTATTATGAGAATGTCTATCAGTAATTTCTTTCTTATCTTTATCAATACCAACAGGGTCATAAACTGCAACATAAGTTCCAGGAAGAATAGCTCTTACAAGTCTATCATCAATATAAGTTTCTTCATATTCAGGAGCAAACCAAACTCTTATACAACCATGAGGATCTTCATTACCGCGTCTAGGAACACCTTGAATATAATCATAAATTTTAGCATCAGGATTTTCAATTTTTATACGAGCATTAGATTTAAAATAAATTTTCTTAAGACCATCTTCAAATAATTCTCCATCAGTATAAAATCTATAACTATTATCTACTCTAAGTTTATCTTCAAACTTATTTAGAGCTTCACTACTAAATATATTTTCACTAGCACTACTAAATGATTCAGCAGGAAATAAAGCACGTTGACCAAGATAATTAAGATATTCTGAAAAAGTTTTAGCAGTTTCTTTCTTTTTAATTCTTTCTCGTGCAGCAAGTTTAAGACCTATTCTTAAATTACTATTTCCATCTTCATCAAATCCTTTAACTCCGTCTATTTCACCTTCAAGTCCCCAAGCATAAGATTTAAAGAATCCACAAACTTCATTACGAGCATCATTATCCCAAACATTTTCAAATGGCATAAAATTAAATGCTCTAGGATTATAAAAGTTTTGTTCAAATATTTGCATATTAGCAGCAGTAGCAGTTCCCCAAGCCATAAGAGCACCAGTAGTACGAGTACCAACAGTCATTGTAGGTTCAGTTACATTCATAAAGTCATCAAAGTTCTGCATTGTAGATAACTCTTCAACTTTAATAGTAACAGCATCTTTACCAATAGCACAGTCTGGATTATTATTAGCACTAACACTTAAAAGAGAACTAGACCAACTATCATCAGCTTCAACTCCATTTTTCATACGATAACCAAGTTTAAAACTATCAGTAGTAGGACTATATATACCTCTTTTAAATGGAGTCTTTTCTTCAAAGAACTTTAAATTATTAACAGCAAAATCACTTAAACCTCCTTGTTTAATTAAATATTTATTATCAGCTGCAACATGAATAACAACTTTATGCTTAGATAAGTTAACTTCATTAGAACTATCAGCAGCCATAATATAAGAAAAACCTCCACGTCGAGTTTTATCAATAATAAGATGTAAACCATTACGTCTACAAAATTCTATAATTTGCCAAGTCCAAAATTGAGCATCAATAAAACTAGGAAAACTATAAATCTTTTTAGCAGTAGCTCCATGTTCAGTAACAATAACAGATGATTCATCTGTACGTTCCATACGAGTATAATTAAGAAAATTATAATGACCACCTGTTATCCAAACATCTTCTATACTTCCATCCGGATTTTGCCAACAAGGAGCAGAAAAACCATTACGTCGTCTATCACATTCTCTACGTCTAAATTGTCTATGAGGAATACTATCAACTTTAAATTGAGTATATTTACCTGTGGCTTGATATGTTCTAGCAGCTTCATTAAAAAGTTCAGTATTAACAAATTTGCCAGGTCTAATATTTAAAAGAAAACCACCACTATCTCCAATTAAAAAGTTGTTATGAGGGTCATACCATCCACAATCACTAGCTTTCTTATACTTTTTCTCTTTATCAGGTTCTTCAATGTATTCTAGAAAAGGATATTTACCATCAGCCATAATATTTTATTTAACTAGTAAACAAACAACAAAAGCGATAGCGCAAACAGCACCACCGCTTACCAAATATCTATTCTTACGTTTAATACGTTCAATAGACTTATTTAAATTATCATTTACTTTATTACTATTATCAAGATTATTTTGTAAAATTTCAACTTCTTTATAAAGAGCATTATATTTAATCTTATGGAGATTAATTATACTATCTTGTTCGTTAATAATATCTTTATAAAGTTTAGCTTTAATAATCTTAGTATTAGCAATCTTAATCATATTAATAGGGACAAGAACAGTTGTATCAGTAGTGTTGACTCCCCGTGGAGGATGCACTACATTATCAATCTCACTCTGACACCAACTTCTTGAATAACTCCCAAGTAGCACTGTCATTAAGACTAATAACTTTATCTTCAATATCTTTCTCATGTTCTTTAAGTTTATAAACTATACTTTCTTTTTCAGTTATAACTAACTGTATAGAATCAATCCGAACATGATTAATAGCAGTGTCACTTTTATTATATGAATTGGCTTCTACACTAAATCGACTTATTGATAAATACAAAGTTAAACACAAATTGATAATCGCTATTATAAATATTGCTATTAATATCTTCTTCATGACTCTATACAGTATTAAGTTAATCTTTTATTTCTATAAGTTTATTAAGTAAATCAAGGTTCCATCTACCAGTTTCTTTAAGACCAAGAACTCTTTGAGCCATCTTGATAGCTGCAACTTGACCACAATTCACGTTAGTATCAAATAATTGTTCAGCAACTCTCTGACTATTAAAATCATCAAGTTCAAATACATCCCAATAACCTACTTTATATTTTTGCCAAACAAGTTTTTGAAGTTGAATATCATTATCAAGTTTAGACTTAAATTCTTTACTACCAACAGTATAATGTTTCTTATAAGAATCAATCATAGTCCAACCTTGCCAAGTAGGATTATACTTACGACTTATACCTCTATAAGTTTCTCCACCAGCATCATCTTTATCATTTACATATCCACCTTCTTTAATAGAAAGTTTTTTAAAAGCATCTCCAAAGTAAGCCATAATTTAATATTTATAAGGATTAATACAATAACGAAAACAATCACAAGCATCGGCATAATCGTCTTCATTAAAACTTTTAATAGTAGCCCAAAATAATAGAACTTTAATTTGTACTTTATAATTTATAAAACTAATTTCTCTATTATTTTTACGACAGTTAGCAACTAATCTAATATTACCTTCATGTTTAATTATATACATAGCTTATTATTCATTAAGAACTCTATTAATCCAACCTCTAAGAAATTTAATATTATTTCCTTTACTAGCAATATCATTATAATATCTGATACGTTCAAGCTTATATTTAGCAATAAAATAATCAGCACTAATAGTAGTATCAGACTTATAAGAATTAAGAGAATCTTGAGTTCTACGAAGTAACTCTTTAGTAAGAACTAATTCATTAACAGCAGTAGAATCAGTAACAGGCACATAACGAATTTCAGGAACAGGAGTAATACGTTTAGCACATCCACTAGATAAACAAATAGCAAATATAACTAAAACAATAAAACCAATAATTACTCCAATTAAATTGTCTTTATTTAATTTCATATAGCAAGTTTAAATTGAGTTTGAACACCACTAGCTTTAATTTGTAATTCTCTATCTTTAAGAACTTTATTAATATCATCACGTAGATAATTCATTGTAAAGAACTTAGTAGTTTCAACAGGATTTTCTTTAATATGATAAAGACCGTCAGAAAATCTTTTTGGCATACCATATTCATTAAGTTCAAAATCACTATCAATATGACATAACCAAATACCTTTAATAGTTAAACCAAGTATATATTCAACAGCAAAAGCATACATACTAAGTTGTAAATTATATATAGCGCCATTACAATTAGGAAGATGATTAAGAGGAGCTAAAAGTCGTTCATCTTTCTCAACCCAATTATTAGTTTGTTGTGCAGGTTTAACTGTTTTATCTTTCTTATAATAACCACTACTAAATTTTAATCCACCACGATTTGTTTTCCAATCACCTACAACAGCACAATTAGTATCTTCATTAACTAGAAGAATATCAATAGTTCCACTAATTAACCAATCTATAAGAAACATACCAATCTCACTATAAATCTTATATCCTCTTTCAGTGTACATTTTAAATGCATCATAAATAAGAGGATAACGATTATCTGTAAGTTCAATAAAATCTTTAAGATTAAGAAGTTTATAATTAGCACCAAAATTTGGTATATCAGCAATAGTAACCATTACACCATCTTCACGCTTATCAAGATAATTAATAGCTTGTTGAAACATAGATGCTCCTTTAACACCATCTTCAAGACCATTATGAGTATTAGTTCCACGTTCACAAGCTTCTTTAGTAATAGTTGACCATTGTTCCTCCAGTTTCTTTTCGCTTATTCCTAGTTCTTTAGACTTCTTTCTCAACCAATAGTTCTTATCGAATTTAGGTTGATATTGGTGGAGTATTTGAGTTGTACTAATATAACTATTATTTAAAGTATCTGCATAACTATGTTCGGCTTCATTAAAAATAAGTCTTATATCATTATATCTTTTATCTCTAAGTTCCATATTAATATTATTAAGTTCAACACTAGCTTGGGTACGCTTCGGCACTGCGTGCCTACGCTATACTCCCCGTGGAGGATGAAGTGGATTAGCATTAGCTTATTCTTCAATCATACTACTAGTAATTTCAACTCCACCTCTACCAGCAACATTCTCTTGTTCATACAGAAGATTTTCTTCAGCTACATTAAGAGCTTTAATCGTGTTTGGAAACTGATTAGCTAAATCATTAATCTGTTTCATATATCCAATAACAGTAGGAACATCTTCAAGACTTGCACCATCAGATAACTCATCATTCAATAGCTCATTTAGTTTGTTAGCAGCTAAAGCAACATTATGAATACCACGTTTAATGTTAAGAACAGCTTCCATACCAGCTCCAGCTTTTTGATTATAATATCTTTTAATTAATTTCCAAACAAGAATATCAGGTTGATAATTCTTAGGTAAATCAAAGTTTTCAATAGCCTTTTTAAGAGCTTCTTTTTCACTAAGACCTTCTTGTAAACAAGGACCTTTAGGGTCGCCAAGATAATAAATAACACCAACTTCTTTAATATACATATCTTTATTAGGAGATTTATCTCTAGTATAAAGAAGACTAACATCTCTATCAAGAAGTTGTTTAAGTGTAGGAGCTTTTGGCATACCAGTTTCATCTATGGTCAGCATCCAATCCAATTCCAAACCGTTCATATATTTCTTCTACTTCTTCATCAAATTCAATAATTTCAAGTTTACTCATAGCATATACCCAAAGATTAGCATAAGCAATACCGTGTTTTTTACTTAGTTTAATCCATTTAGGAAGAAGTTTCTTTTTAAACTTACGTTCATTAGTAATCTTTTCTTCTTCTTCATAATGTTTTTGCTTTTCTTCTTCCATAACTTTCGCAGTATATTCTTTATACTCTTCTCTAGTCATAGTTTTTCTAGCTTCTTTAAAATCTTTATAATGACTAATAAGTTTGGAACGATACCAATTCTTTTGAATAGTACCAATATGAGGAATAGCAACACATTTATCTTTTCGTATATTAATACTAGCTTCTTTTTCAAGATTCTCAATAATAGATTTACAAAGTATTCTTTCATCTCCTTGTAAACCAATATCATCTAGAATATTATTCATATCTTTATAGATAAGAATATAATTATCATCAAATTCTTCGTGTGAACTAGTATTAGCTATATTAAAATTAGAATTAGTTTTAAAATCCATAGTTGAAAGTTTAAGAACTCCTTTTAGTTTACTACTATAAACAAGAACACAAGCACCTATAATTTAAGTTATACAATGAGTAGTTCTAAAAGGAGTTCGATATTTAGAATTTAATATGGCAGCTAATTAATCTTTAGTAGAATAAATAAAAGGATTAGAATTACCAGATTCAGAATTAATAGCAGCTTTTAAATCATTAATAGCAATAACTTTAAATTCTAAGAACCAAACTTTCTGTCCTTTATTATATCCTTGTTTTTGTCCAAAAGTACCAACAGTAATAGAACGAGTTAATTCAGTATCATTAGTAATATACTTATTAATAAATTGAGGACTAAGAACATTATGTTTAAGATAAAGATGATAACCACGTTCAAGAGTAGAACGGTCAATAATAATCTTATCCATTTGGTTCATACCAATAAGTTCAGCATCTTCTTTACTAATTTTAGCAATAATTGGCATAACCTCAACTGTACTAACTTTATTATTAATAACACCAAACAAACTTTCATTTTGGCAAAGAGCAACAACACAATAATGTTTAGCAATAACTACATTAGTAAGAACAGCGTCAAGTGCTTCACTTGTTATTTCGCTGATGTCAGTAGGTATTTGAATACCAAAATCTTTAAATTTACTTTCAACTTTAATCATAACACTAAATTATTTAGTTTTAATAATACTATCAATACCAATATTTCCAAGTTTAAGTTTACTAGGAACTTTAACTTCTTTTTTATTCCTTTCACCACTATGAAATTCTCTAGTGTATTTAGGTTTAGTTTCACTTTTATCTTTTCCCATAACTTAATTGTTTTTAGCAAATGTAAGAGTTTGAATGAATCTACCAAGAGAAAAACTATTTTTAACATTTCAATCGTAGAGGATTATATGATTATAAATATGCAAGTCATACTCCCCGTGGAGGATGGAGATACATCTTGAACTAATTCTAGCTAATACTAATAATACTCATCCTCCACGGGGAGTATCCACTAATGATTTTGCTAATCTTTTTAATGCTGAACTTATTAATATTGCTATTGTATGTATATATATAAGATAGGGTTAACATTTATTAATCACTGATAATCAATAAGTTAGAAGAAAAAATAAAAAAAAGTTACGCCACCCATGGCGTGTTTAACACTTATTTTAACTAAAATATCGCCACTGGAGGTCGAATTTTCGTTATATTGATAAAGTTACTAATCATTAAACAAATAAAGGTATGCCTGAATTTAATTTTAAAAGTTCTGTTGTTACTCGTAAAGTTCGTGAAACGGAAATTATTCTTGAAGAAGTAATTCCTAGTCCATTTTTTGTTGAAAAAGAACTTAAAGATATTAATATTGTTGAAGCTGAAGCTTCTAGAATAAAAATTATTCAAAGTTTTTATGAACGTAGAGGATATGCTCAAATAAGTACTGATTTACTAAATTATATTACTAATAATGCAAAAAGTGTAGTTATTGTTAAACTTATTTGTTATATTGCTAAAACTATTAAGTTTAATTCTAATAAAATTATACTTAAAGAAAATGATGAAACTAAGAAGATTTGTTCATTTATTCATCTTCATAGATATATTAAAGAACTTGAGATAAATAATATAATTCGTAGAACTACTAAACAATCTGTTTATGTTGTTAATCATGAAATGATATTTAAAGGTAGTTATTCTGATTTTATTAAAGTTTATCTTGACATATATAAAGAAATTGGTATTATGCTTGATGCTGATGGTAGAGTTATTCTTGATAAATCTATAAATTATGGCAAACAATAAAACTATTACAATAGAACATATTATTGCTAAACTCGATAATGATTTCAATCCTAATGGAAGTGATTGGATTCCTAGAGTTGCTGCTTGGTGTGTTGATGCTATGAATGAACTTAAAGTTCTTCGTAAAGTAGATAAGAAAATTAAATTAACCGTCACTAATAAGATAGCTAAAAGTAAATGTTGTCTTATTGATGACGGTCTTAAAGTTTATGATAGTAACGGTTGTGAAGTACCTAGAGCTGATACTAGTAAATATAGATGTGGTGATACTGAATCTGCTCCATCCTCTACGGGGGGTCAAGCGGAGGACGAAAGTCCGGAGCGTGCTACTAATAAAGACTATCTTGGTATGCCCGATGATTGTTGTCCTAATGGTTCTAGAACTAGAGAAGTTATTGATACTGGTAAAGTAGGATGTAATCCTGTTGTTTATACAGTTCATAATAATACTGAATGTCCAAGATGCCAGCATGAAGTTCATTCTCATTGTCAGACCCCCCGTGGAGGATATGATAAGACAAATCATAATTATATTCTTATTGGAGGTAATACTATCGAACTTAATTTTAATGATACTTGTATAACTATTGTTTATAAAGATATTGAAACTCAATATAGTGATAATTATCATTGTGAAGTTCCTGTGATACCTGCTAATGGTAAATTAATTCAAGGTCTTGCTTATTATTGTATGGCTCGTATGCTTATGAGAGGATATAAACATCCTGTGTTTAATCTTTCTGCTAGTCAATATGGAACTAATCCTTTCTATCTATGGGAGAGTATGAAGAAAGATATTAAGACTAGTATTCTATTAGATGAACAAAGTGATGATGATAGTGGTTGGAATGAGTTCTTTTATAACTTTACTTTTCCTAAATAATTATGAATATACAAAAGAAACTTAGTCTTAATAAACATCCAGGTGATTGTGTACCTTATTCATTAATTGCTGCTAAAAATGTTAAAGTGAGTAATGATGATAGGATGATTGTTAATGAAGAAGGACTTGAAGATTGTAGCATAATTGCTAATAGTATTCATGAAGACGGTATTAATAATTTTAAAATAGTTGGTGTTATTCCTACTAGTACTGAACTTATTTTATTTGTTATTAATGTAGATAATAATGAATCTTATATTTATAGATATAATGAAGAATCTTCTAGTTGTTATAGAGTAAATAGTAATTGGAAATATAATGGTGGTAAGATTAAAGGAACATATACATATAATGTTAAAAATCATCTTATAATTGCTGTTGCTGAAAGCGATGCCTCTATTGATGTTCCTCTTAAAACTATTAATATTGATTTAGATTCTGGAAGTCCTGATACTGAAATGTCTATTATTCCTCAAGTAACTTTACCCACAGTTAGCAATTTAAATTATGTTAGTGGAGCTGCTTATAAAGGATTTTATTTTATGTTTATTAGATATAAAATAGATAAGACTAATTATACTAAATGGTATAGTATTGGATTTCCTATTTTTAATGATGTTATAATTCCACAAGTTATTAATAAAGTTTGTTTTCGTAAAGAGTTTGTTTATGATCCTAAAGATGACCCTAATGGATATTGCTATGGAAATAGTGATTCTTTTAGTGATTCTAAAGATATATGTAATCAAACTTTTGAAGTAAGTATTACTGGTGGTCGTTCAGGACTTTATCAATTAGGACTTATTATATGTAAAAAAGATAGTACGCAAGCTTTTAGAACTGATGATTTAAATAGTAATATTTTTAAGTTTAGTAGAGATGTACTTGTGGAATATAATATAGCAGATTTAACTACTGATTATTATAATTATTATAATGTTGGTAACATTATTAATTATAAAAATAGAATATATATTGCTAATTATGATGAAAAAAGTGATAATGATATACCGATTTCTAAGGTGATGAGGTAATATGATGGATGATTTAAATAAATTATTAAACTTAGAAATAAATCTGTTAATGCTTATTATAACAGTTATAATGTTGTACATGCAGTTAGTGAAAAAGGACCTTATTTTAAAATGGCTAGTCTTGGATTTACTGGAACTGTAGATTATGAAATAGCTGATTATACTAAACTATTTAATAATAATCAATATCCTTTTCGTACTTTTAAAACTCTTCTTAATGAAACTGTTATTCAAGGTATTGCTGCTCATGAATATTTAAAAGTTAATTATAATACTGTAATAAAAGTAGGTTCTAAAGGCGGAGCTAATATTAAAGAATATTTAGCATGTAATTGTTTTATTATTCCTACTAGTTATAAGTATGAAAATAATATATCTAGTTATAGTTTACCTAGTGAAGTTAAAATTGTTTGTTATACTTATAATGGTGTTGGATTTACAGAAGATGCTATATTTACTAGCGGAGTTATAATATTTGGAACTGCTCAATTTGATATTGATAATTGTAAAATGAGAATTACTCATAGTGTAATTGATCCTTCTTATGATTTTAATGAACGTAAAAAGAATGATACTCTTATTCCTGGAGAAGTATATAATTTCTTTATTCATTTTGTTGATAAGTATGGTGATGCTAGTAGAGGATATAAATTATCTAATAAAGATAAATATATAAATGATGTTATAAATGATAATTCTCATTGTACTATAATAACTGTTGATTGGATTAATGGTACTGCTGGTATTATTCCTTATTGGGTTGTAATTAGTGGAACTATTCCAATATCTAGTATTAGTTCTAATGTTAAACAATATATTGCTGATAGTAAAATTGTAGTTTATACTTCTGAACCTATTAATAATCCTTTAACTAATATTTTACTTAATAGTGCTGGCGAATTAGAAGCAACTAATAGAGATGATTTATATACTCTTATTTCTAATTACTTTATAGATTATCAAGATAAAGATAAATATAATGATTTATATGTTTATCAAGTTATAAATAGTGGTAGCTATACTCCAACTAGTAATCAAATTATTTATGGTAATTATGATAATGAAGCTAAATTTGGTTATTATGAAAATATTAATGGTGATGAACTATTTAGAATACCAGATTTAATATTTAAATCTGAATCTATTGGCGGAGAACATACTAGAGGTTTTGTATATAATATGAATGATACCTTTAATAAGTTCTATATTAATGTTAATATTGATAATAATCTTTGGAATAAAATAAAAGAATTAGGTTATGTTGGTTGGTTTGTTAGTTATGAAAAAGTAGAACCTATTACTAGATATACAGGATTATTAACTAGAAAAGATTTTGCTAATATAGCTAGTAATGTTACATGGCAAGAATCTAATTATGCTGCTAAGCCAGGTTTTGTTTCTAATAATTATACTAGTGATAAATGTTATCTATATAGTGGTAGATTTGACATTGATGATACTATTAAATATGATTTTAATATAATTCGTATTGATGGTAAATGTACATTTGAACCGTTTAGAGAAAAATCTGATGTTGTTGATATGGTTGTTAATACTACTTATCCATATAGTTATAATATGCCTGTTATAGGAGTAATAAGTAGAAATGTATATAAACCTATTAATAATTATAAGTTAGTAGTAGCTGATAGTATTGCAGATGATAGAGCTGGAAAAGGTACAGCATTAGAAATGGATGATTATAAAGAACTTTCTTTAGATGCTGAAACTATGTTTCTTGCTACTGTTCTTAATTGTACTAGAAACATTTATATTAATAAAGAAAAAGAACTTATAAGACTTAATGATGTTCGTTATTCTAGTGGAACATATTCTATTGAACATGGATATAATGGTAGAATGACATATGATGGAGTATTAGTATATAATGATAATAGAGTTATTATGAATGAAGGAGATTATAGATTATATTCGCCTGATAATACTCCTTATTATTATATTGATGGTACACATCCTTGTTGGTTTGATAAACCTTTTGTTGAATATATTCAATTTCCTCTTTATAGCGATAAGTTCTTTGAAAGTAAATGTTTTAATAATGAACCTAGTAAAATAGCATTTAGTATTAAAGAAGAAACTGATACAAAAAGTGTTGCATTTGGTACGTTTGTAGAACCTAAAAATAGTGTTGATTTATTTAAAGACCCTATTGGTAATGTTGACCAATTTGTTCCTAAGTTATTAACTCAATATCGTAATGATATTATTAATATTACTCGTTTTGATAAAACTATAAGACGTAGTAATATTATTCAAGATGAAAGTGAAGTTAATGCTTGGAGAGTATTTCCTATTGAAGGTTATAAAAATATTACTGAAAATAAAGGAATAATTACTAATCTTGTTGGTATTGGATATTATCTATTAGTACATACTCAACATAGTATGTTTATGTTTGATATCAGTGCTGCACTTAAAACTAGAGATGAAAATGTACAACTTTATCAACCCGATGCTTTTGAAGTTGATTATAAAGAAGTTTTTACTAGTGATAAAGGATATGGTGGATTGCAAGATGATTTAGCATATATAGTTGGAGAATTTGGTTATATATTCTATAATGACGATTTTCATACTCTTTATCAATTTGATGATGGACAACTTAAATTAATGTATGAAGATATAAAGTTATGGTTAGATAAGTATCGTCCTAATAATGTTAGATTTGCTCATGATAAATATAATAATCGTATTTTAATTAAGTTTGATTATACATATGATAATATAAATCCTGTTAGTAAAACTATTATTGAAGAAGCTCATAATGAAGTAATAAGTTTTAATTATAAAGTTGGTAGCTTTATTAGTTTACATGATTATTACTTTAATAATGCTTGGTCAACTAAAACTAAATGTTATTTTCAAACTGAACATAATAATGATAGACTTAATTGTCCTCTTCATGTGTTTACTAATGAATATAATTATGGTAGATTTAATACTCACATGGGAGATGATAGTAATAGTCTTTATATGATTTCAAGACAAGAAGTTGGCGAAGAACCAGAACTTGTTTATAATAGTTATATTGATATTATTATTAATGAATCTTATGAACTTATTAAGTTTCTTGAATTTATTAAATATAAAGTACGCAAAATATATATTCCTTTCTATAATGATAATACTAATAATCCTGTAGATTTAAGAGAACATCCTTATGCTGGAGATATACTTCGTATATTTAATGAAGATAATGATACTGATGATATTGATATTAATATTGATAAACTTAATAAGTTTAATGCTTATAAAAAACCTTGGTATGAACTAACTCAATATAACTTTAATTATTTTCGTAATACTATTAATAAACATCCTAATTCTCCAAGTGATAAACTTCGTAGAGTTTATGGTAATTATTTTATAGTTCGTTTCATATTTAATAATACAGATAATAAGCGCATTGAATTTGAAAGTCTTGAATGTGCTCAAACCCAATTTAGAAAATTATGATACAGTACAAAGATAGACAAAGACAAAAAGCATTTATTGGTGCTATTATTGGTGCTGCTGCTAGTATAGCTGGTGGTATAATTAAAGGTAATAAACAAAAGAAAGCTCAAGAAAAGGCTCAAGCAGAAGCTCAAGCTGCACAAGACCATAAAGATGCTTTACAAAATGCTCAAGCTTTAACTAGTGCTTATGCTAATCAAGATTATGTTGGTCAATATAATGATAAGCTTACTCTTAAATGTGGTGGTAGAGTTCGACGTAAAGCTGGTTTCGGTACTGAATTTGCTGATGCTCTTCCCGGTTTAGGTAGTCTTGCTAGTTCTATTACAGGAGTTCAAGGACTTGGTGAATTAGGTACTGCAATAGGTCAAGGTATTTCTGCTAATCAACAAATTAATGAAAATAAACGTATTGCTCAAGAAGCTGAACAGCGTAAACAACTTCAAGCTGGTCAACAACAACTTAATATTACTTCTGATAAAATGATTAATCCAATGACTATGTATCAACGTTCTAGTTTTATTAATAAATATAAATGTGGTGGACGTAGAAAAGCATGGATTGGTGCTGCTATTGGTGCTGCTGGAAGTTTAATTGGTGGTATGTTTGGAAGTAAAGGACAACAACCAATTCAAGTTAAACAAGCTGACCAAGCTAGTTATAGTGCTCCTAAAACTGGTCTTGAACGTCCTGAATGGATTACTAATGGTACTGTTCAACAACCTGTTATGCCTCAATCAGTATATCGAGATAGGCTAAATGTATATCGCTGTGGCGGTTATAGACGCTAGTCTTTTGCTCTCTGTTGAATTATTATATATAGGTATGAACTATTAATCGACTGATAGGCTATCGTTCAGCAGAGAGCCTTAAAATCAATCAAATTACAATTTCTCATTATATTATATAAAATGCCTAGAAAAGATAAAGTTATTCATATAAGTAATTTACCTAGTACATTTAGAGGTAATGTTACTCGTAATGGAAGATTTATTCAAAATGGTATTCCTCCACTTGGTGGAGCTTATGATAAAGTTGCTAAATCTACTGGTTTAATAAGACTCGGTAATGAATTTCTCTATAATGGTGTAAACAATTTGGTGTCTAAAGATAATAGAGAAAAATTAATGAATAATACTGCTGGTAGACTTATTAATTATGTTAAAGATTTTAATAAAGAATCTTTTCCTAGTGATGATGAACTTGGACCAACATTTCCATTTAATATTATTCAAACTTCTAGAAGTAATGGAAAAAAGCTTCCTCAAAAACAATATGCTACTGGTGGAAAAGTTCCTAATGTAGTTGATGGTGGTATTGCTCATCCTCTTGGTAATAATTTCTTTTATATGAATGGAAGAAAACATAGTCAAGGTGGTATTGATATTGGTCCTAGTGATAAAACTGGTATTGAAGTAGAAGGTGGTGAAGTAGTTGAAACTAATGGAAATGAACTTAAAGTTTATTCTGCACAACCTATTCTTAACGGTGCTAGTCCTGCTCAATTAGTTATGGGTGGAGCTAATCCTAATAAAGTATTTAAAGCTCAAGAAGATTTTAAAGATAGAAATAGAATTAATGATGATGGAACTAAATATAAAGAAGGTGGTAAAATTTATCAAGCACCTGATGAATATAAAAGACAAATCGCTGAAAGTGGTTCGATAATTATTGGTGGTTATCCTACAATAGCTGGTAATAGAAATTATAAATTTATTAAAGGTCTAACTAAAGCTTCTAGAATAGGTAGAACTGCTACTAATTTTATTAATTTAGGTAGACAAAAGATTTATGATTTAGCTAATAAAATTGATAATACTTGGATTAATCAAGGTATTAAAGAAGTTTATAGAACAACTATCGGTAAACATGGTAGTAATCTTCCTAGAACTATTGATTATATAAATAAAAATAATATAAATGAAAATAAAAAAGCTATGGGTGGATTAAGTAGAGATAAAGATTATGGTTCTAAAAAGAAACCTTATCCTAGTGTAGCTAAAAAAGATTTTGCTGGTGGACATAGAAGTTATCCTATTCCTACAAAAGCAGATGCTGTTGACGCTTTAAGATTAGCTGGATTACATGGTAGAAATGATGTTAAAGCTAAAGTTTATAATAAATATCCAGAACTTAGAAAGAAAGGTAATGTTGGATTAGTTGTTAGTATTAATGGTAATGTTAAGAATGGATTAATTCATTCTCCATCCTCTACGGGGGGTCTACGCGATAAATTTACTGTTGGTGGAAATCGTATTACAAATAATAATGTAAATACTAATACTAATAAATCTAATATTGATAATGGTAATCGTCATCCTCAATATTATGCAGAACGCAGACTTCCTTTATTTGAAGATGGACCTGCTATTACTAGTGGTTTAGTTAGAGCCGGTTGGAGTCATGGAAATAATAGAGGTATTAGTACAAATAATACTAATATTCCAAGTTTATCTGAAACTAAATCTAGCGGGAAGACCCCCCGTGGAGGACGTAGTAAGTCAAGTCAATCAACTCAATCTGTTCCTACTAAAACACCTCCTACTGCTACTTATAATCGTAATCTTCCTACTATAGAAGCTAGTATTCCTACTACTTTACCTGTTAAACAATCTAGTCAATCTGATGGTAAAGGTCAAGGTAAATTTAAAAACATTACTACTGCTGATTGGATAGGTCTTGGTAGTAATATTGCTGGAGGATTAGCTAGTTATTTTGCAAGTAAACGAGCTATTAATAAAATGAGAGGTCCAAGTCAACCTACTCTTATTAGTGCTAATAAACTTAAAACTAAATATAATATTAATCCTCAACTTGATAGAATTAGAGAAGATAAATTTGAAGCTTATCGTGATATTGATTCTAATACTGCTAGTAGTCGTGTTAGTTTAGCTCGTAAACAACGAGTTCGTAATGCTGCTGGTCAAGCTGTTAATCAACTTTATGGTGAAAAAGAAAATATTGAAACTAATCTTATTAATCAAGATAGACGTAATCAGCAAAGTGTTCGTCAATTTAATGCTCAACAATACAATCAATATATAGATAGAAAAGCAGCATTTGATAATGGTATTAGAGAAGCTAAAGTAACTAATATTAATAATTTATTTAGTGGAATTAATGCTGGTATTCAAGATATGATTAGTAGATATGAAAATCGTAAAGCTTTAAATAATACTATTGGTGCTATGAGAGCATCTGCTCCTAATGTAGATGATAGAATTATGCGGGATGCTGGAGTTGATTATGATGAATTTATTATTCGTAAACGTAGAAAACTTGGAGGAAAATAACTATGCCTATAAATTTTTATACTCCTACTTTTAGACAACAAGTTAATCCTATTGACTTAAATGTTTTAGCTAAAACTTATAATACTCTTGAACAAGGACATCAACAAGCTATTCAAACTAAATCTCAAATTGATGCTCAACTTGCTCAATTAGATTTAAATGAAGCTGAAGATGCTTGGCGTCAAGAACAACTTAATAAAGTTCGAAATGCTCTTACAGAGAATATGCAATATGGTAATGCTTATTCTAGTCTTGATGATATAGTTGGTACTTATGGAGATATAACTTCAAGTCCCGGAATGATTGGTCGTTTACGTGCTCAACAAGATTATAAAGCATATATGGGTAATCTTGATAAACGTACTGATTTATCGGAAGATTATAAGAATTATTATCGTGCTGTTAATAAATATAATTATCAAGATATAACTGATAAGAATGGTAATGTTATTGGTGGAAGTAAATGGACTCCTACAGATAGAGAAGTTTCTGAAGTTCCTATGAATCAAATACTCAATCAAGCATTACAATGGGCTGCTAAAGAACAAGGTGGTGGTAGTCAAACTAGATGGCTTGATGCTAGTGGTAAAGTTACTGATGATATTACTAAATCAGTTACAGGAGAAATTTATTCTCATAGTAAAGGTCAATGGCAAAGATTAAGTAAAGCTAAACTTGCTGAAGCTGTTAAAGCTGTTATAGAAAATACTCCTGGTGCTAAAGCTAGTCTTGACCAAGATTATAAGATTGCTAAATGGAAGTATGACCAAAATGGAAGTAATCCTGATATAACAGATAAAAATGGTATTCTTCTTACTCCTGAACAATATCTTGCTAAACGTATTGACCCTTTCTATAATGCTGCTACTTTTTATAATCAAACTAGTGATACTACATATGGTGCTGCATGGAAAGCTCAATTAGCATTAGCTCAGAAAACTGCTGCTAATAATACTCAAAGAAAACAAGCTATTGATAATTTAACTTATAAAGGTACTCCTGTTCGTATTGATAATTTTATGCCTGCACAAGCTCAAGCTGAAATTACTACTAATAGACAATCAATAGCTGGACTTCTTACTAAATATAATCCTGATATTAATATTGATTTAAGTACTGCTGATACAGATGTTATTAGAAATAGTATTATGAGTAATATTAGCAATCCTACTGATAGAGCATATGCGCTTAGTTATCTTAATGATATTATTGATAATCAAGAATATATTAATAATCTTAAAGTTGGTAAATCTCAAGATAATATTGATGGATTTGATACTTATAATTCTATTATTAGTTTGAGTGACTTACCTTCTAATAAATATTCTGACACATATAGTAAATATGTTAATCAGATATTTGGAGATAGTTCTGCTATTAGACAATACTTTAATAATGATGATGTATATAATTCATTTATTAGCGCTTTAGGTGGAGAGAAAAAAGCGGCTAGTCTTGGTATAAGATTTAGTTCTGATGGTAATGGTTATAGATATGCTGAATTACCTAAAGATTATCATAAATCTATTTATAGTTTTGGTAAAGCTGTTAAAGAAGCTGAAGATACTAGAAATCCTTTAAATGCTTTTCTTAATTCTGCTAAGACTAGATTTTTTGGATATGGTGATAAATTTGTTAGAGTTGATTCTAATGGTGAAGAACATCATGTTGGATTACCAACAGGTAATAAAGAACCTTATATTGGTTTAATTGATTATGTTGATTCTCTTAAATCTAAAAATGATGCTGTTCTTGATGGTGGAAAAATAACTTCTTCTACTATTGGAATTAGTGCTTTAACTCCTGAATTAGCTGAAATTAATTTTATGATGAATGCTAATCCAGAAGAAGCTAGTAAACTTTCTGCTTATAAAAAGAATAAAGAAGAACAAGCTATGATGGCTATACGTAGTGGTATAGATTTAACTCAAGGTGAAGCTTATATTACTAGTGAGAATGGAGTATTTGAAAATATGACTTCTGAAGATAGAAAAGCTTATACTGCATATCTTAGAAGTGCTAAAGAAAACGAAATCATTCCTACTATAGTTCGTGATCCAAAAACTGGAGATGTTGGTGTTCAAATTAATATTGCTGGCTATTACGATACAGAAGGTAAACTTAAAAGAGAACCTGTAACTCTTCTTGTTGGTAGTGGAGCTATTGATAGTGCTGTTATTCAATCTTGGAATCAAGATACTGCTTGGAAAGCAGAAGGTAAAGTTGAAAATTATTATAATGCTAATAGACCTATTTCTCTTACTAATAATGTTGCATTTACTGGAATTGATAAATTTAAATTAGTACCTAATGGTGGCGGTTTTAATCTAATTAATTCTACTAATAATCAAAACATTGGATTGATTAGTAAAGAAAGTGCTGTTGATATTATAGATAATTTATCTCAATGGGAACAAACAGTTACTGCTGTTAAAGCTGGTATGGCAGTAGATGAAAATGCTGTTAAAGCTATTCAACAAAATGTTGCTATTAAACTTGCTCAACTTAGTGGCAGTTCAGGCCCTTATGTTATTCAATATTACTATGATGAATTAACTAATAATCTATATTAATATGGATGTATTAAAGTTTCTACAAGGTGGTAATAAAACACCTAATCCTGAATATAATCCTAAAACTAAAAAGGGGGCTGTTCAGCCTCCTACTTTAGTTGATTACAACCCTGGCACTTCTATTAGTGACCAGGGTCGTAGTCGTTTATTTAGTCGTATTGCTGGACAATCATATAATCTTAATCAATATGATATAGATAAATATGCTTCTTATGATGTTTATGTTAATCCTGTTGATGACCCTGAAAAACTAGATAAAGAACGTGCTGTTAATCAAAGTAATTGGGAACAAGGTTTAAGAATGATTGGACAAATTGGTAATGAAATAACTGTTGGTACTGCTATTGGTTTTGCTGATTTGGCTGATGCTTTCTATAATATGGTTAGTGATAGTCCTAATGATTATCAATCCGAAGCTACTAAAGAATTAGAAAATATTAAAGAATCCATAAATGAACGTCTTGCTATATATAGAGAAAATCCTAATGCAGCTTTTGATATTGGTGATTTTGCTTGGTGGGCTAGTAATGCTCCTAGTATAGCCAGTTCATTAACTTTAATGGTTCCTAGTACAGCAATTGCTAAAGGTGTTTCTTTTGCAGGTAAAACTATACGTTTTAATAAATTAGCTAATAAAATAGCTAATACTATTAATATGACTCAAAAGTCTAGAGCTATTACTAGTAGAGCTGCTGAAGCTGTTGCTATTGGAGTTCCTTCTAGATATCTAGAAAATTATCAAGAAGCTAGACAAACATATCAAGATATTGAAGATTATTCTAAAACTCAACTTGCTAATATGAATAATAAACAAAGAGAAGAGTTTTATAATAATAATCCTAAATATAAGGATATGTCTGATGAAGAAGTAGCTAAAGATATTGCTAAAAATAGTGCTGATATTACTTTTACAGAAGATTGGGCTAATGTTCTATTTGATGTATGGCAAGTATATAGTTTAAAGAACTTATGGAAAAATGCTTTAAGTGGTAATACTAGTAGTGCTAGACTTAGGAATTTAAATACTGCGTTTAATAGTAATATAGATGATGCTGCTGCAATTACTAATGCTTTAAGTAATAAAACTACTAAACAAGCTATTACAAGTACTCTTAAAGATGTTGGCGATGATATACTTCATGGAGTAAGAGCGGAATGGACAGAAGGTGTTGAAGAAGCTATTAACTATATAGCTAGTCAAGATGGTATGTATAATGGTAAAAAAGTATTTGATAAAGATATTCCTCAACAAACTATTAAAGATTATCTTCAAGACCCTATGTTATGGGAACAAGCATTTTGGGGTACTCTTGGAGGTGTAGTTTTTAGTGGTGTTATGAATAAAGCTGGAGAATTTATTAATAAGCGACTTGATAAAGATTGGACTTCTGCTGAAAAACAAAGAGAAAATGAAATTCTTGGTCGTACTGCTACATTTCAAGCATATCAAGAAAGACTTAATTCTATTGCTAATGGTAAGAATCCTTTTATAACTACAACTGATGAAAATGGTAATCAAGTAAATCCTGATATTGTTGCCGGTACAGAAGAAGAACTTCGTAGTATAGCTGAAAAAGAATATATGGATAATATTATTATTAATTCTATGAATGCTGGTAATTTAGAACTTCTAGAAAGTTCTATTAATAGTAAAGAATTTAATTATAGTATTGTTAACAAACTTGGTATTCAACAACAAGAAAGTGGAGAACTTATTAATAGATTTAAAACTGAAATTAATAATCTTAAAAATGATTATAATACTACCTTAAACAAAGTTAATAGACTTGGTGGAGGATTTGAAGTTGGACGTATTATAGCTACTCAAATGGTTCATGCTCGTAATCGTCAAACAAATTATGAAAATCTTCTTAATTGGGCTAATGATGTTTTAAATCAAGATATTACAAATAATCATATAGAAAATACTGACATACAATCTGCTAAAAATGGTATTTATCAACATATGCTTGATAGTATTCAAAGAGATATAAAAACTATTCAAGATAATGCAGCTATTAATAATAATGTTAAGCAAGAACGTATTTCTCAATTAAATGAAAGAATTAATGCTATCAATAAACTTTATACTCCTATTGATATAGAAAATAGAAATGATATTCAATCAGCTGTTCAATTACAAAAACAATATAATGAAGTATTTAAAGATTTAGCAGAAGTTATTAATGCAGAAATTAATACTGAGATTAATAAAAATCAACTTAATTTATCTGATAATAATATTAAATATAGAATAACATATCTTAATAATTTCTTTGATAATAGTCGTAGAAAAATTGTTGATAAAGCTATGGACGATTTACGTAATGCTTATAAACAATATGGAAAAGATTATGTTAATTCTGTTATTAAAGATGAAGAAAATGGTAATAATCCTAATGTTGATAAAACAATTAGAGATGCCTATGATGCTTTAGATTTAACATCAAAAGGTAATAAACATCTTAGAAATACTATTGACCAATTAGCTGAAATTGCAGAAATAGAGAATGATGTAAATAATGAAACTAAACAAGAAGTAGCTCCTGTTAATCCTGATATTAATGAAAGTAATAATAATGATGATACTGATGCTGAATCAACTCCATCCTCTACGGGGGGTATAGCGGAGCGAAGGGAAGCGATTCCAATTGAGTTTGTTATTCTTGAACAACCTCAAATTGAAACTGAACAAGCTCAACCTCAAGAACCTATTAGTACTCCTAAACCTGAAGTTAACAATATACTTCCAGATGATGAATTTGAACGTGGACAAATAGGTACTGATTTAGTTTATGAAGCTATAGCAGATTTAGAAGATTCTCTTGGACATGAATCTACTAGTAGTGATTTACTTAATGCTAGACAATCTATTATTGATAAACTTACCACGACTGGATTTGAACAAACAGAAGCTACTGAAATAGTTAACAATGCTATTGATGGTCTTACAGGTGGTAGTTTATATAGTTCTGTTCAAGATGATAGTACAAGACATTTATTACTTAATGCTACTTATGCTACTATAACAGGTAATAATAAAAATATTGAAGCTGTTATGGATGATTTTGCTAATAGTATTGATAGTGAAGGTAATACTAGAGGTAAAATAGTAAATGGTAAAGTATATCTTAGTATTGGGCAATTAGTTGAATATATAGATAGTATTACAGGAAATAAAATAATTAAAAATTATTTGTTTAATCAAATAAAAAACTATCTTTATAACAGCACTAATAATCAAGGCAAATATCGTGCTACTGATGAATCAACTATTAAGAAACTTAATGCTAGACAATTTGTTCAATATGTTGATAATATTGCTAAAGAACGTCTTGAAAGACTTCAAACTGAAAATACAAATAATGTTAATCTTGGATATATAGTTGATAGTGAAAATGTTAAAGCATTTACTTCTATTAAACAAGGCGATTATTTAGATGCTGAATATGACAATAAAACTAAACGTATTAATATTCTTACTAATAGAACTATTGTTGGCTATATAGGAGTTCCTAATATTGATAAGTTTGGTAATTATGATATGGTTAATCAAGGTTGGAAGTATAATATTCATGTTGAGAATGGTCAAGTTGTTTCTCCTCTTAAAGATGCTTTAATTAGTATTCTTAACGGTGATAGATTTGATGAAGAATTTATTGGTCATTTATATGAACTTACTGTTAGAGATGAAATTACTTCTGATGAATTAACTGACTTATATAACGAACTTATTAATAAATATCCTGATATTAATAATGATTTTCTAGTTGGTTCACCTACTGATATATCTAAACATCTTATTAATATTACTAGATATATATTTAATC